>Ga0137399_10001604_pt1 | contig 10527 bp, 6 predicted proteins | sample czorhiz316metaG_FD_104810 | JGI IMG/M metagenome (GOLD analysis project Ga0137399, IMG submission 104810) | Vadose zone soil microbial communities from Angelo Coast Range Reserve, California, USA - czorhiz3.16 metaG | ecosystem: Environmental > Terrestrial > Soil > Vadose zone | place: USA...
ACAAGGACGTGCTCGAAACGGCCATGCGGCTGCACGCCATCGACGTTGCGGCCGAAGACCTCATCGTGCTGGCCGAAGCCGACCTCGTGGTGCTGGCCGCGCCGGTCAAACAGAACATCGCGCTGCTCGAAGAGCTCGACGACCATGTCCGCGTACCGGCGGTCGTCACCGATACCGGCAGCACGAAGCGCGACATCGTCGCAGCCGCCAGATCGCTGCCGCCGCGGTTCACGTTCATTGGCGGACATCCGCTCGGCGGCGCATCGAAGGGCGGCCTCGAGCACGCGCGCCCGGATCTGTTCACCGGACGGCCATGGTTGCTGACGCCGACGGCACGGTCTGAAGACCGTGCCCGACAACCATCCGGTCGGGAACGGTCTCCCGACCGTCCCGGGGACGAACCACAGTCCGATAGGGGACGGTCTTCAGACCGTCCCGAAAGCGGTGACGCGTTGGACAAACTGACGGCGTTCGTTCGCGCGCTCGGCGCGGAACCGCGCACGTTGACCCCTGACGCGCACGACCGCTTGCTCGCATTCCTCAGTCACCTCCCGCAACTGACCGCCAGCGCGCTGATGATGGTGGTCGGCGATGCCGTGGGACAGGACGGCCTCGCATTGGCCGGGCGCGGGCTGGCGGACACCACGCGTCTCGCGTCGAGCCCGGCGGACATCTGGAAGGATATCGCCGCCACCAACGCCGACGAGGTCGGTCCGGCGCTCGATGCGCTGATTGCGGTGTTGACGGATCTGCGGCGCGACCTCGCGCAAGGCGATCGCCTCTCCGAGGTGTTCGAAGAGGCGAATCGGTGGAGAGAGCGCCTGCAGAAGTAGCGCGGGTCTTAAGGTTCTCTCTGCGGGCTCCGCGAGTTCCGCGGTTATCTTGGTTACGGCGCCGCCGCGGCCGGCACGAGCGTGACGACCGTCGATCGATCCGACGGAAAGTACCGTTTGAACACGTCCTGCAATATCTGCGGCGTGATGGCGTCGATGCGCTCGTTGCGCGTGACGATCTCGCCGGGATCGCGGCCGAGCATGTGGACCGTTTCGAGCCGTCGCAGCCAGTAGTCGTTCTGCTTCAGCGCCGTTTCATAGCCGCGCCGCGCGGTCTCCTTGGCCTTGTTCGTCAAGTCGGCCGACGGTCCTTCGTCCTGGAGCCGCTTGATCTCCTTCAGCACGCGCGCCGTCATCGACTCGAGGTTCTCGGGCGCCGCGCCGAATCGCACCGCGATATGGCCGCCGCCGCGCTGCGGCAGCGCCTGCGCGAGGCCGACCGAGACGGTATAGGTCTGTCCCAGTTCTTCGCGCAGCACGTCGCGCAGCGTCGTCTCCAGCACCGTCGTCGCGGCGATCAGCTTTTCCTGTTCCGACGGATCCGCCGCCGGATCCGCGAAGAAGCTGATCACGGTCTGGCCACGCGGCTCGCGGCCCGCCTCGACCTTCGCCCGCTCGGTTGTCTGCGGAAACGTCAGCCCGACGTCGCGAAATGCCGACGATTTCGAGCCGGCCGACGGCAGCGAACCGACGTACTGCGCGAGGAGCGGAACGACCTCGTCGACCTTGAACGCGCCGACCATGAAGAGCGTGAAGTCGGCGGCGTTCGAGAAGCGCTGGCGGTAGAACGTCATCATCTTCTGGCGGTCGAGCGTTGCCAGCCGTTCGGTGGTGAGCGGCTGCGACGTGTAGTGGTTCGACGAATTGATCTGCGCGAGCTTTTCGGCGAACACCTGGCCCGGTGAGCGGCCGCGGTTCGCCAGCATCGCGTCGAGCTGACGCTTCAGCAGCGCGAACGCGTCCGAATCGTCCCCGGGCGCAGTGAACGTTTGATAGAGGAGCTGCAGCGCCGTCTCGAGCTGAGCGGGCGCGGCCGATCCGCTGATGCCGTGCGACGAGAGCGACATGAACGGCCGCGCCGACGCCAGTTTGCCGGCAAGCACCTTCTGCATGTCGAGCGCCTTCAATCCGCCGACGCCGGCAATGCCGACGTATCCCGCCGACATCGACGCTTCAGGAAAATCCGCCGGCGGCGCCAGCGACGTTCCGCCCGCCGCGTTCAGCGAGAAGAGCACCTGATCGTTCTTGAAGTCGGTCGGCTTCAGCCACGCCTCGACGCCGTTGCCGAACTTGACGATCGTTACGCCGAGGTTTTCGATCGTGCGCCGCGATCCGACGGCGCCGGTCGCCGGCAGCCGCTCCATGACGCCGCGCGTCGACGTCGTGTCGATCCACTCGGTGACTTGTGCCGCGTTGCCCCCGGTGATGGCGGCCTGTAACTCGGCATCGGACGGGATGCGGATGTTCGGCTTCTGCGGCGACACGGCGAGGACGACTCGGCTGTTGTCGGCGAGGAGTGACTTGGCCAGCGCCGACGCCTCGTTGACCGTGATGCCTGGCAGCAGCTGCTGAACGAGCTTGTATTCGTACTCGATCCCGGGACTCGGTTCATTGTCCAGGAACACGCGGATGTATTCCGCGGCGAGCTGCCCGCTCTCGGTCTTGTCGCGCTCGTTGTAGGCGCGCTCGTAGAAGGCCGCCATCCACTTCTTCGCGCGCTCCATCTCCGTCGTGCTGAAGCCGAACTCCCGCACGCGCTTCGCTTCGGTGGCGAGCGTCGCGACACCTTCCTCGAGCTTGCCGTCCTGGACGCCGGCGGCCAGCGTGAACGTGGAGACGCCCCGGCTGAGACTGCTGTTGCTGGCGCCGGCGCCGAGGATCTTCGAATCGGGTTTGCGCGCGACGTCGCTGAAGCGCTCGTCGAACATGTGATCCACGAACCGTTCGATCAGCTGGCGCCGGTAGTCCCCGACGCGCGACTCGCTCTCGCGTGCACGCTTGCGCACGATCTGCACGCTCGACGACGTCACCTCGGGATCGGTGACGACGCTCGTCAGCGTCTCCTGATGGATCGGGACGGTGCGATCGGGCTGCGCTGCGGCGGTCCCGCGCGGTTTCAGTCCGCCGAAGGTCGCTGTGATGTTCTTCTCGAGATCGCCCGCGTCGAGGTCTCCAACGGCGACAACCGCCATGCGATCGGGCCGATACCAGGTGTCGTAGAACGACCGCAGGCGCTCGGGTGGCGCGTTGCGAAGGATCTCGGGCTTGCCGATCGGCAGCCGCTCGGCGTACCGCGACTTATAAAAGAGGATGGGGAACTGCTTGTCGCGGATGCGCGATCCGGCGCCGAGGCCGCCGCGCCATTCCTCGATGACGACGCCGCGCTCTTTGTTGATCTCTTCGGTGCTCAGCGTCAGGCCGCCGGCGAAATCCTCGAGCGCCGTCAGTCCTTTGGATACGATCTCCGGTTTGTCGGTCGGCAGATCGAGCATGTAGACCGTCTCGTCGAAGCTCGTGTAGGCGTTGACGTGCGGTCCGAGCCGCGATCCCGTGGACTCGAAGAACGAGACGAGCTCGCCCGGCTTGAAGTGCTCGCTGCCGTTGAACGCCATGTGCTCGATGAGATGCGCGAGCCCCTGCTGGTCGTCGGCCTCGTTGACCGACCCGGCCTTGACCGCGAGGCGCAGCGAGACGCGTTTGGCCGGACGGCTGTTCTGCCGGACGAAATACTTCAGACCGTTCGGCAGCGTGGCGGTGTGAATCGCCTTGTCGAGCGGAATGACGTCCTGAGGATTGAATGTCTGCGCGGCGGCGGCGGCCGCGATGAGGAGGAGTACGGCGAACGTGCGAGACAGGCGTTTGATCATCATTCGTTTTCTCGTGCCGCGGGGCCCCACCCCGGCCGCCTGCCACCGCTCGCTCATTCGCTCGCGGCGCTGGTTAGCGGCGTCTGTGCGGTCTTGTTACTGGTCGGTTGATTTCTTCGGCTCGGCCGATTCCTTGTCCTTGCGCTCGGGCGCTTTCCAATCCAGCCCGCGCGCGTACTTCATCAGCCAGGAGATTTCCTCGGCGTCGCGGACTCGCACGTGGTGCGGCTCGCGGAAACCGTGCGGCTCGCGCGGAAAGCGGATGAAGCGCGTCGGCACGCCGCGATCCTTGAGTCCCTGATAGAACATCATGCTCTGGCCGATGGTGTCGGTCGTGTCGCGCTCACCGTGCAGGAGCAACGTGGGCGTCGTCACCTTCGCGATGTGCGTGTATGAGGATTGCCGGCGATAGTTGTCCGCGCTCTCCCACGGTGTCCCCCCGATATACCAGAGCCTGACGTCGTAGTTGAAGCCCATCGCATACTCAGACGCCCAGTCGGCCACCATGGCTCCAAGCGATGCGGCCTTGAACCTCGTCGTTTGCGTCAGCGTCCAGCCGCCGAGGATGCCGCCGTAGCTCCAGCCGCGAATCGCGAGGTGATCGGGATCGGCAAGGCCGTCGGCAATGAATTTGTCGACGCCGGTCATCAGATCTTGATAGTCGCCGCCGCCGATGTCTTTCATGTTGCCGCGCAGCAGCACGTCGCCGTACGAGCTGCTGCCGCGGACGTTCGGCTCGAGTACCGCCCAGCCCAAGCCGGTGTAGACGTGATCGATGCCGCGGAACGACATGTCCCAGGCGCCCGCCGGACCACCGTGCACGGCCAAAATGAACGGGAGTTTGGTGGCTGGCTTGTAGTCCGCCGGCAGCCACAGCATGCCTTCGACCTCGAGACCGTCCTTGCTCTTCCACGTCACCGCACGGAACTGAGACAGCGCCAGCTCGCTCACCTGAGGATTCGCGTGTGTGATGGGCGTCAGCGTGCCGGTGATGAGATCGATGAGATGCACGTCGCCGGGCGCATCCGGCTTGCTGACGACGGCGACACCGCGCTTGCCGTCGGTCGAGACCGATTCCATCCGTCCGGACCAATCGCCGCCGGCAATCGAGGACACCGTCCCGGTCGCGACGCTGACGCGATACGCCGCGCCACGCGCGCGCACGCTCGCGCCAAACACGATGGCCTGCCCATCGGGCGCCCAGGCGTACTGACCGATGTTGCCGTGGAACGCGCCCGTCAGCGTGCGCGCGTCGCCGCCCTCGGCCGGAATCACCCAGAGCTTTTCTTCGGCGAGCTCCCACGACGTGTCGCTCGGCGCGAGATACGACAGCATCTTGCCCTCGGGCGACCACTGGACCGCCATCTCGGGCGCGTTGTTGTGCGTCAGCGTCTTCAGCTCGCCGCTTGCGGCGTCGACGACGGCGTCTTCCGCGTGAAAGTCCCCATTGCGGGAATTCTCGCGGCGATAGGTCAGCGCGATCTTCTTCCCGTCCGGCGAGACGCGGAAGCTCTCAATCAGCAGACCGTCGTCGTGCGTGATCTGCCGCTCGGCCTTGTCGGCGATCGTGATCCTCCACAGCTCCGCGAATTCGGCGCGCTCCTGGCCGTTCGCCGCCTCGTCAACGAAGATCGCGTCGTCTCCAGCCTTCTCATTCGCTTTTTGTGCGTCGCTCTTGGCACGCTCGGCGGAAAACACGATCACCGTGCTGTCCTTTGTCCAGTCGAACGATCGGATGTTGCCCTTGTGGTCGGTGAGCTTCGTCGCTTCGCCGCCATCGACAGGAATCACGTAGATTTGTGCGCCGCCGTCGGACGTGCCTTCGCCCTCGCGGCCGCCGGCGCTCGCCTCGCGAGTGGAAAGAAACGCGACCGACCTGCCGTCAGGCGACCACGCCGCATTGCGATCTTTCTCGTTGCCGAGAAACCGCCGCGCGTTCGAACCGTCGACATCGGCGATCCAGATCGACGTGACGCGCTTGTTGTCCTTCCACTTGCCGAGCTCGGACATCGTGTAAATCACCCGACGGCCGTCGGGCGAAATCCGCGGCGCCGAGACCTGCACGAGATTCAGCACGTCGTCGATCGTCATCGGCCGGCGCGATTGTGCGCCGACGCCGATCGACAACGCGAGCACGACGGATAGAAACAGCGCCGGAATGAAGCGGAGCAGGCGTGTGTTCATCGTGCTGCGATGGTAGCATCGCGAAGAGGCTTCTGAAAGCGTGGATGAACGGCGCAGCCACCTCTGAAAGCAGGCAGTCGTCGGAAACAACGCCGCGAGCGACTAGCGAGCGGTGGCAGGTCGTGGGGGGGGCCCCACGACAAGGTAAAAAAGCGGGGCCCCGCGACGAGGTAGATAATGTCCGACTTCGAAACGGTGATTCTGAGCGCCTGCCGCACGCCGATCGGTGCGTTCGGCGGCGTCTTCAAAGATGTGTCTGCAGTGGATCTGGGTGCCGTCGCGATTCGCGAGGCGATCGCGCGTGCGGAGGTGAAGCCCGCCGACGTCGGCGACGTTGTGATGGGCTGTGTCCTGCAAGCGGGCGCCGGAATGAACGTCGCCCGGCAGGCGGCGCTCAAAGCCGGCGTGCCGGTCGAGGTGCCGGGCGAGACCGTGAATCGCGTGTGCGGATCCGGACTGCAGGCGGTCGTCCACGCGGTCGAGGCAATTCGAGTGGGCTACGTGGACACGATGGTCGCGGGCGGAACCGAATCGATGTCGAACGCGCCGTATCTGCTGAAGGGTGCACGGTGGGGCTACCGCATGGGCCACGCAGAAGCGACCGATTCTCTGCTCGCCGAAGGTCTGACGTGTGCGATGGGCGCCTGCCACATGGGCATCACCGCCGAGGAAGTAGCGAGCCGCTACATCGTCTCCCGCGCGGATCAGGACGCGTTCGCCGCTGAGAGTCAGCAGCGCGCCGAGCGCGCCATCAAGGAACACCGATTCAAAGACGAGATCGTTCCAGTCCGGATCCCGCAGAAGAAGGGCGATGCGATCACGGTGGACACCGACGAGTATCCGCGCCCGGGGACGACGGCCGAGAAGCTCGCCGCGCTGAAGCCGGCGTTCAAGAAAGACGGCTCGGTAACGGCCGGCAACGCGTCGGGCATCAACGACGGCGCGGCGGCGCTGGTGGTCACGACAGGCGACAAGGCAAAGAAGGTCGGCAGCAAACCGCTCGCCCGCATCCTTTCTTATGCGTCCACCGGAGTCGATCCAGCCATCATGGGCATGGGACCGGTGTCCGCCGTTCGCAAAGTCCTGGAACGCGCGGGGTTGACGATCGGCGACATCGATCTCTTCGAGCTCAACGAGGCGTTCGCGGCGCAGGCATTGGCCGTGGGCCGCGAGCTCGGGCTCGATGCGGCGAAGGTCAACGTCAACGGCGGCGCAATCGCGCTCGGCCACCCAATCGGCGCGAGCGGAGCCCGCGTCCTGACGACGCTTCTCTACGCGTTGCGAGCGCGCAAACTGCGGTACGGGGTCGCATCGTTGTGCATCGGCGGCGGGATGGGGATCGCCATGGCTGTTGAGGCGCTCTGACGAATTCGGAATTCAGAATTCAGAATCCAGAATTGCGCGTCGTGCGCGGCGTGTTGAACGCCATCGCCGCGCACGCGTATCGAGAAGCGCCGCGCGAGTGCTGCGGGATGCTCATCGGCTCGGCCACCGCAGTCACCGAAGCGGTCGCCGCACGGAACATCGCAGAGAAGCCGACGCGTTTTGTGATCGACCCGCAGGGTCACATCGATGCGATTCGCCGTGCGCGGCAGCTCGGCCTCGAAGTGCTTGGCTTCTATCATTCGCATCCGCATTCCTCGGCCGCTCCGTCTGAGACCGATCGCGCAGAGGCGAGCTACCCAAATCATCTCTATGTGATCGTCGGACTCGAGCATGCGCCGCCGGAAATCCGTTTCTTCAGGCTGACAGACGGGAACTTTCTCGAACTCGGGTTCGTCACACTCGACTAATGTCGAGGGCTCTCGGGATCGTGACGGGCGCGTGCGCGATCGTCTCCTTGGCGCTCGCGCCGGCCGTCCACGCGCAGGACGCTCAGGTCCGAACCATCCTCGACATTGTCATCAGGGGCGCAAAAGAACTGTCAAACGACACGATCCGCCACGCCATCCCGGTGGAAGTCGGTGCGCCGCTGACCGAATCGCCGGACCACATCGCCGAGGCGGTGCAGAAGCGCTACCACGACGACGGTTACACCTTCGCCCGGGTGGAGGCTGCGTTCGATGCCAGCACGGGAACGCTGACCCTGAAGATCGACGAAGGTGTCGTCGACGAGGTCGAATTCCAAGGCGTTGACGATCCCAGCCTCGCGCAGCGCTTTGCCGACGAGTTCGCGGTCCGCGCCGGCGACGTGTTCAATCGGAAGAACGCGATGCAGGCGCTCGAGGTGCTCCTGCGGCAAACGCGTGGCGCGGTCCGGCCGGGAGGAGTCTATTTCCGGGATTCACGGGATCTTCGCAATCGCCGAGGGACGTTCGACCTGGTCGATCGCAACGGGCAGCGGGTGCTCCTGGTCGGCCTCCGGGAGCCCGCCGGCCGTTTCCGGCTGGTGCCGGACCTCGGCGATCGCGAGGACTGGTTCACGCCGGTCGACGGGTTCGTGCCGTCGCTCGGATTCAGCGCCGCGGTGTTCGACCATCGAGAGTTCAACCACGCGTACGTCCACGGGCATCTCTCGCTGAAGACCGCGTCGCATCGAGCCGGATACGCGCTTGGCTTCGAGCGTCCCATCTTCCGGACGACGAAGCTGTACGTCGGCGGCGAACTGCACGACCTCACCGCGAGTGACGATCAGTGGCAGCTGTCGTCCACCGAAGCGAGCCTCGCGGCGATTGGACCGCGCAAGAGCTTCCGCGATTACTACCGCCGCCGCGGCCTGCAGATCAACGCGGCGTTGCGCGTCCATCCGCAGGCGGAGCTGTTGTTCGCCTGGCGCCGTGAGCGGCAGGAGAATCTCATCGTCGAGAGCGATTTCAGTTTCTGGAACGACGAAGAGCCGTTCCGACCGAATCTCACCGCGGCCGACGGCACGCTCAGCGCGATCGTCATCGGCGGGTCACTCGACGGCGACAGCTTCGATCGTGAGTCGCTCGGCGCGACCTACCGGCGGCATCTGCTCGAACGGCCGTTCGGCGAGCGGCTCGAGTTTCCCGACGGCCGCCACGATGCCTCGCCGATCTGGCGCATCGATTGGACGTCCGAGATCTCGGCGCCCGCCGGTCTCCGCAGCGACTTCGATTTCAAGCGGCACATCGTGAGCGGCCGCGCCCGCGTGCCCATTTCCGAGCATCAGGACTTTGGCGCCCGCGTCATCGGCGGCTGGTCTGACGGCCTCCTGCCGCCGCAGCGACAGTTCGCGATCGGCGGACTGGGATCGGTGCACGGCTACGCATTCAAGGAGCAGCGCGGGACTACTCTCACGCTGATGAATCTCGAATACAGTCTCGGCTGGCGCAACAACTTCGAGATCGTCGGCTTCTTCGATGCAGGGCATGCGACCTTCCAACACGTCTCCTTCATCCCGGAAGCGGCGCCGCGCGACATTGGCTGGCTGAAGGGGGTCGGCTTCGGGATCGCGATCGCCGGCGCCCGGCTCGATTTCGGTTACAAGCTCGGCGCGATTCCCAGCTCGCTGCAAGTCACCTTACGTCTGGGTCGTACATTCTGATGACGACGTCGCGGCCACGTAGGGGCGGACCTGCGTGCCTGCCCTGAGCGCTCGGCCTTCGATAGGCTCAGGACGAGCGTCGAAGGGTCCGCCCCAGGGCCGACACATGGGTCGGCCCCTACGTGAGCACGCGCTGATCGCGGTTGGGTGCATGATCGCCGCCGCGCGCGCATCCGCGCTCGACGTGGTCATCAAAGACGTCCGCACGCCCGCGTCCGCTGTTACGGCGAACCTCGACGTGCGCGATGTCCTTCCGGACCGCTTCAAGAAGCTGATCGACGACGGCGGTGCCGTGCATCTCCGCATCGAGGCTGAGCTCTGGGAGAGCCGGCCGGTGTGGGATCGGCTCGTCTACCCGGCGATTGTCCGCGTGTTTCGACTCGGACGGGCGGTGTCCGGGATCGAGATCTCGGTCAACGATTCAGGCGGATCGACGCGGACGTATCCCACGGCGCCGAATCCGTTGCCGGTCGCGATCGAGCTCGGCAACAGCACGCGCATCACGGCGTCGTCGAAGTATTACGTGCACGTCATGGCGACTCTGGGCACGCTCGCTGAGAGGGAAGCGGAAGACGTCGGCGACGCGGTGTTTGGACGCGAATCAGATTCGACGGGCCTCGGGTCGCTCGGCCGCCGTCTGTTCCGCACGGCGATGAAGGTGAGCGACTACCTGCAAAGCGTCTCCGCCGAGGCGACCACAAAAAAAACTCCGGGCGCCGAGATCCTCGCCCGCCCAGCACCCTGAAACGAAGCTCCCCAGCACTCTGAAGCGACAGTTCCGAGCACCCTAGTCTGTTTTTCATGTGTTCGTAGTGTCCGCCTTCAGGCGGACCTCCGAAGTCCGGCTAAAGCCGGACACCACGTACGACGCGGTTGGCGCCGAGCACGATCATTCGTCGCGAAGAGCGACGAGCGGATCGACGCGGCTCGCGCGAAGCGCGGGCACGAGGCTCGCGGCGACCGCGATAATCGCGAGGAGCAGCGCCGAGCCGGCGAACGTCGCCACGTCAGTCGGACTGATGCCAAACAGGAGCGCTGACATCAGGCGCGTGACGGCTAGGGCGAGCGCGAGCCCGACGACCATTCCGAGCGCGGCGAGCCGCAGCCCCTGGCCGAGCACGTCGGCGATGACATC
>Ga0137399_10001605_pt1 | contig 10520 bp, 7 predicted proteins | sample czorhiz316metaG_FD_104810 | JGI IMG/M metagenome (GOLD analysis project Ga0137399, IMG submission 104810) | Vadose zone soil microbial communities from Angelo Coast Range Reserve, California, USA - czorhiz3.16 metaG | ecosystem: Environmental > Terrestrial > Soil > Vadose zone | place: USA...
CAGAAGGACATCCAGCAGCTGCTGTTGGTCCGCCAGCTGACGAGGGACTTCGCGCTGCCGGTGCACGTGGTCGCCTGTCCCACCGTCCGGGAGCCCGACGGGCTGGCCCTCAGCTCCCGCAATATCTACCTAACCGCCGAGCAGCGGCAGCAGGCGCCCGTGATCTTTTCGGCGCTCCGGGTGGCCGACGCGGCCTTTCGGGCGGGTGAGCGCGACCCCCGGCGCCTGGAACTGCAGGCCCGCGACCTGATGGCTGCGGCGTCCGGCCTTGGGGTTGATTACATCGCCTGCTTTGACGAGATCGGCCTGCAGCGGCCAGCGAGGGCTACAGCGGGCAATATATTGGCGACCGCTGTTAAACTGGGATCCACAAGATTGATCGATAACGTCGTGCTGGGGGCGGGAAGCGACTGAAGTCACGTTCGTCCAAAGGGAAGCCGTCCGCCTCGGCTCAAAAATCCAAGGCCGCTAAGAAGAAGAGGTCGACCACCCGGATCGCGTCCCGGGTCAAGGTCGCCCGGAAGACGGTCCACGCCCGCAAGCCTGCCTCCGCCAGGCATGAGCGCCCGGCAGCCGGGGTAACCCCCTCGAACGACGGGCGCTCGGCTGCCCGCCCTGCCCAGGCTGCCATCGCTCCCGGTCCGCACCCGGGCATCCTGGCCACGCCCACGGTCGTCCAGGTGCCTGCCAGCCCCGGCCTCCTGCCACCCCGGTCGGCCGGGCCCAGCGCCTCGTTCCCACCCCGGACCGGCGCCCGCTTCGGCATCCCGCCTCGGCCCGGGTTCGGCGCCCCGCCCCCGCCCCCGCCTCCGCCGCCGGCGCCGCCCAAGCCGGCCCCAGTGGTCACCTTCCGGTTTCCGCAGGCGCAACTGGACAAGCTGATCAAGGAGGCGCTGGCGGAGGACATCGCCGAGGGCGACCCCACCAGCCAGGCGCTGTTCCCGCCCCGGCTCAAAGCCCGCGCCAAGCTGGTCGCCAACGAGGATGGGGTGCTGGCCGGCCTGCCGGTGTTCAAGCGGGTCCTGGAGCTGGTGGACAAGAACATCACCTTCGAGGCTCGCGCCACCGACGGCATGGCGCTGGCCGGGGGTCAGCTGGTGGCCCGTATCTCCGGCCCGGCGCTCAGCGTGCTGCTGGCCGAGCGGACGGCCCTGAACTTCATCCAGCATCTCTCGGGCATCGCCACCCAGACCGCCAAGTTCGCGAACGCCGTCAAGGGCACCAAGACCCGCATCCTGGACACCCGCCGGACAACTCCGGGCATGCGCTTCCTGGAGAAGTACGCGGTGGAGGTGGGCGGCGGGATGAGCCATCAGCGGACGCTGGCTGACCGGCTGGTGGGGACCGAGGCGCACCTGGCGCTGAGCGACGGGGTGGCGAGCGTCGTGCGGACCCTCAAGAAAGCCCACCCCGGCAAACGCATCGAGCTGACCGTGACCAACATGAACGAGCTGGAGCAAGCGCTGCTGGCTCGGGTCAACATGGTGATGCTGGACAACTTCCCGCCCGGCCAGGTCCGCCAGGCCATCGCGCTCATCCAGGGCCGGGCCAAGGTCGAGGTGTCCGGCAAGGTCGGCCTCGACAATGCCCGCGCCTACGCGCTGGCTGGCGTTGACTACATCTCGGTCAGCCAGCTCACCCAGTCGGTGAAGGCGTTCGACCTCAGCCTTCGGATTTCTCGCTAAGCCCGAATCCACCGAAACGAACTTGCATCTTGGGCGCGGATGCGAGCGATCCGTGCGTTGGCTCCTGCGCGCGCTCGGTTACGCACCAACGGGTGCGCGCCCTCGCGTGCTCGTCGCCGCCTTCGGCTCATCTCGCCCCGCATCCCAATCTGCTTCGTCCGCTCGGTGGATCCGGGCTAGGCCTTTTTGTCGGTCGTCCGCCGCGTCGGTTGACTCGGCTGACTCGGCTGGGTTGGCGCCGGGTGCCACCGCTCATCCAGCAAGATCGCGATCACGCCCAGCATGATCACGATCCCGATGTTCTGCGGGTTGAGCACGGCGGCGAGCAGGGCGATCAGGCCGATGCCGACAGAACGTTCTCTCACGCCGAGAGTGTAGAAGGAATCCCTGTCTCCCTCGCGGAGAGGGTCACAGGTGAGGCCGCGGCAGCTTGCTGGCCGCGACTCCGAGCACGAACAGCAGCGTCAGCGCCAGCAGCGGGATGGCGAGGGAGAGCGTCTGCCGGAGCGGCCCACCGGGCCCGGCCAGACTGTCGCCGGTCAATTCGCCCGCTGTCAGGCAATAAGCCGTTCCGGGGCCGAAGGCGTCGTGCGCCGCGGCCAGCGACTCGGGGGAGGTCTCCAGCCGCCAGTCGGCGGCCGGCCGGGCGGGGTCGACGCTGTTGAAGGCCACCACAGCCTTGATCTGCGGGAACCTGGCGGGCAGGTCGCGCCCCGCCTCCCGCAGCCACTGAGCCTTGTCCCCGCCCGCCTCCACGGATCCAAACTCGCTCAGCATCACGGGCTTGTCGCGGCTGAGGGCCTGCAGCTGCTCGTACCCCGGCGAAACCAGGTCTACCAGCGGCGTCCAGGGCCGGTCCGGCGCGGTCCCCCCGTTATAGGCCTCCAGGGCGACCCAGTCGACCTGCGGGTCGCCAGGGTAGAGCCGCACCAGCGGCGCGTCGGGCCGCCCGGCCACATCGAACACCCAGAGGACGTTGTTGGCACCGGCGTTGGCAAAACGGTCATGGAGGCGCCGCCAGACGGCCACCAGGTCGGCTTCCCGGTTGCCCGTGGCGTTCCAGGCGTAGGAGTGCCGGGCGTCGTCCAGGCCGGGCATCGGGGCCAGGAAAACCGGGTCGCCGTAGTCCGCCAGCGTGGTAGCCCACCGGTCGATGTACTCATCCCACCCGCCGGCGATGATGTCCGCCAGGGGGACAGCCTCCGGCGGCCAGCTGATGAATGGCCAGGCGCCGTGGCCGCGCACGGCTCGCAGCTGCTGCCCGTCCAGCGTCGGATTGGCGTCTGGCTGCCAGCCCTGCGACCAGTGGACAATGGCGGCTGGCTGCCCCACCTTCCCCTCCAGCTCGGTTAGCGGATCGAGAGAGGCCGGAACCCCGTCCACCTGGGCACCCCAGGCGACCGTGCAGGCCACCGGGTCCGGCGCCGCGACCGCGATTGGCGCCAGGCCGGCAAGTCCCAGCAGGACCAGCACGCCGGCGGCGGGCCTGCGGGGCATGCCACTGCAATGCCGCTGTCGGGGGGGACCTTGCTGGCCTAAAGGGGACTGGGTGCTTCCGCCGGGGCCACCGGCCGCTCCGAGCTCCAGACGGTTCGGCGCCGTCCGCGCTGGCTCAAGGCGAGCTGCGCATAGCGGTACCCCTCGTCGATGTAGGTCTGCGTGTGGCCGAAGTCCATCGAATGCTTGAGAAAGCCGACGGATGGCCGGAGGTGCACGATCTCGGCCTTCCGCCCCAGCCGTTCCATGGTCCACCGCGTCCGGTGCTGGGCGGCGATCTGGAACGCGTGGTCGACGACCGCATTCATCGAGCCCAGCGGCGCGGCCAGCCGCCCGGCGTAGCCGCAGTCGAGCACGTATACCCGGCGCGCCCCCAGCTCCACGGCGGTCTCCAATCCGGTCGGATCGACCATCCCGCCGTCGACGTGCTGGCGGCCGTCGATGGTGATGGGTGGGAAGACCCCCGGGATCGCCGAAGATGCCAGCACGGCCGGCGTCAGCGGTCCGCTGGAGAAGACGGCTTTGCGCCCATTCGAGAGGTCGATGGCCACCACGTGCAGGGGCACGGTCAGATCTTCGAAGGTGTGTACCCGCAGGTACCGGGCCAGCAGCCGGGTGATCCCTCGGCCGTCGTACAGCGAGGGCCGCCGGCGGACCATGTTGCGTGCCGCCCGCCACCAGACCATGTCGAAGCTGGCCCGGGTGATCTGCCGCCAGACCTCGGCCAGCCGGTCGAGCGAGGTCCCCGTCGGGTCGCTGGCCAGCCAGGCGCCGTTCCAGGCCCCAACCGAGGTCCCGACCACCAGGTCGGGCTTGATCCCCGCCTCCAGCAGCGCCCGCAGCATGCCTACCTGGGCGGCGCCCCGGGCCCCGCCGCCGGACAGGGCAAAGGCGGTCTTCTCCTTCCTCCAACCGATCATGTGGACCTCAGCCTCACCGGGCTCTGCATTAAGTTTAGGTCGGCGCCAAGGAAAGGGGTAGCCCGTGAATGCAAAAGACCTGGCGCGGCGCGGGAAAATCGGGCGTCCACCCAACACGATGCCCGCGCCACCTTGATACACTTCTTGTGCTCGGCGTTTCAGCCTCAACCCTGACGACCAACGAGTGCCAATACTTAAGGAAGGTGGTGTCCCCGATTTGACTGATCTCCATTCCTCTCACGATTCCGAACCCGCCGCGATGTCCATGGCGGACTACCTCAGAGAGGAGGAGATTAAGAGCAAGCCCCTCGCCCACGGTGACATCATCGACGGCGTGGTGGTCCGGGTCGATCCGGACGAGGTGCTGGTGGACGTGGGCTCCAAGTCCGAAGGCGTCATTGCCGCCCGCGAGCTGGGCACCCACGGCGACCCGGACATGGTCGAGCTCCACGCGGGCGACCTGATCAAGGTCTTCGTGCTCCAGCCTGAGAACGAAGACGGCAACGTCGTCCTCTCACTCCGCCGCGCCCGGGCCGAGTCGGTCTGGTTGAAGGCGCAGGACAAGCAGACGTCGGGCGAGCCGATGGAGGCCGACGTGCGAGAGCAAAACAAGGGCGGCCTGATCGTGAACATCATGGGCCTGCGCGGCTTCCTGCCCACCTCCCAGGTGGCGCGCGCCTATAGCTCCAACCTGGAAGAGCTGGTCAACCAGCGAATCTCGGTGAAGATCATCGAGGTCAACCGGAAGCGCAACCGGTTGATCGTCTCGCAGAAGGCGGCCTATGACGAGGACCGGGCGCGGCAGCGATCCGAGCTGTTCGAGCGCCTCAAGGTGGGAGACGTGGTCCGCGGCAAAGTCTCCGGGTTGACCTCCTATGGCGCGTTCGTCAACCTGGGCGGGGCCGACGGCCTGATCCACATCTCCGAGCTGTCCTGGGACCGGATCGGCAGCGTGGCCGACGTCCTCCAGGTGGGCCAGGAGGTGCGGGTCAAGGTCATCAAGCTGGACCCCGAGCAGGCCCGCATCTCGCTCAGCATGCGCCAGCTCTCGGAGGATCCCTGGGAGCAGGTCACCACCCGCTTCCGGCCAGGCGCGATCGTCGAAGGCGAGGTCACCAAGATCAAGAAATATGGCGCGTTTCTCCAGCTGGGAGACGGCGTAGAGGGCCTGCTGCACATCTCCGAGCTCAGCTGGGACCACGTGGAGCGGGTCGAGGACGTGGTCCAGGTGGGCCAGCCCCTGCGGGTCAAGGTCCTGCAGGCCGACGAGACGCGTCGCCGGATCAGCCTGTCGTTGAAGCAGGTCGAGGAGCCTCGTGAGGGAGGCCAGGAACCGGAGCCGGTGGCGGCCAGCTACCCGGAGCCGGAGCCCGAGCCGGCGCCGGTCGCGGAGCGTGAGCCCGCCTACGCAGAGGTCAGCGCCTCACCGCAGGGCTGACCTAGGCAGACTTAAGCTTTTCTAATCCGTGAGCACGCGGACCCCCGGCGCATTACAATGCCGGAAACGTGGGTGTTTGGACCTGCCTCGCGAGTGGTACGAATTGCAGGAAGAATCCGGGTATCGTAGTAGTTGTAAGGTCTAGGGAGATTCTGGTTGTACCCATTTGAGCGTTTTACGGAGCGGGCCAAGAAGGTCCTGACGCTCGCCCAGGAAGAGGCCGAGCGGTCGCATCACTCGTACATCGGCACCGAGCACCTTTTGCTCGGGCTTTTGCGCGAGGGTGAAGGCCTGGCCGCCAAGGTGTTGAACAACCTTGGGGTCGAGATCAGCAAGGTGCGGGCCACCATCGAGTCGGTGCTGGGTCGCAATGAGCGCATCATCATTCAGCAGATCATCCCGACCTCGCGGGTGAAGAAGGTCATCGAGATCTCCTTCGAGGAAGCGCGCCGGATGGGCAACAACTATGTCGGCACCGAGCACCTGCTTCTCGGGCTGCTCATCGAGGGTGAGGGCATCGCTGCCCACGTGCTCGAAGACCTGGGCGCCAACCTGGAGAAAGTGCGCGGCGAAATCGACCGCTTGCTCCATGAGAGCGGGCTCGAGGAAGAGGCCGCCACCGCCAAGAAGCCTTCCAAGACGCCCCTCCTGGACCAGTTCTGCCGGGACCTGACGGACCTGGCCATCAAGAACGCGCTCGATCCGGTGATCGGCCGCGAGAGCGAGATCGAACGCGTCGTCCAGATCCTGAGCCGGCGGACCAAGAACAACCCGGCCCTGATTGGTGAGCCAGGGGTCGGCAAGACCGCCATTGCCGAGGGGCTGGCCCAGCAGATCGTGCTGGGCAACATCCCCGAGTCACTGCGCGGCAAGCGCGTGCTGACCCTGGACATGGGCGCCCTGGTGGCCGGCACCAAGTACCGCGGCGAATTCGAGGAGCGGCTGAAGAAGATCCTGGACGAGATCCGCTCCAGCCGCGAGGTCGTGCTCTTCATCGACGAGCTGCACACCCTGGTCGGCGCCGGCGCCGCCGAGGGTGCCATCGACGCCGCCAACATCCTCAAGCCAGCCCTGGCCCGGGGCGAGATCCAGTGCATCGGCGCCACCACGCTTAACGAGTACCGCAAGTACATCGAGAAGGACGCTGCCCTGGAGCGCCGCTTCCAGCCCGTCTTTGTCGACGAGCCGTCGCTGGTGGAGACGATCTCGATTCTGCACGGCGTCAAGAGCCTGTACGAGAAGCACCACCGCGTGAAGGTCACCGACAAGGCGATCAAGGCCGCGGCCGAGTTGTCGGTCCGCTACGTCGCCGACCGCTCGCTGCCAGACAAAGCCATCGACCTGATGGACGAGGCCTCGGCGCGGGTGCGTATGAAGTTGACCACCACGCCGCCTGACCTGAAGACCATGCAGAAGGAGATCCGCGAGCTCCAGGTCAAGAAGGAAGAGGCCATCGCCAACCAGGACTACGAGACGGCCGCCTCCTACCGCGACAAAGAGAAGAAGCTCAAGGACCGCTACGTCAAGGAAGAGATGGAGTGGCGCGACAAACTGGGCGCCACCGTCCCCGAAGTGAGTGAGGAGCACATCGCCGAGATCGTCAGCTCCTGGACGGGCGTGCCCGTGTCGCGCCTGGTGGAAGAGGAATCCAGCCGGCTGATGCGGATGGAGGAGGAGATCCACGCCCGCCTGATCGGCCAGGACGACGCGGTCAAGGTCGTCTCCCAGGCGGTGCGTCGCGCTCGCGCCGGGCTGAAGGATTCCAAACGTCCCATCGGGTCTTTCATCTTCCTCGGTCCGACCGGGGTAGGCAAGACCGAGCTGGCTCGCCAGCTGGCGCGCTTCCTCTTCGACAACGAGGATGCCATCGTCCGCCTGGACATGTCGGAGTTCATGGAGCGTCACACCACGGCCCGCCTGGTCGGGTCACCGCCCGGCTATGTCGGCTACGACGAGGGCGGCCAGCTGACCGAGGCTATCCGGCGCCGTCCGTACTCGGTGGTCCTCTTCGATGAGATCGAGAAGGCGCACCCCGAGGTGTTCAACATGCTGCTTCAGATCCTGGAGGACGGCCGCCTGGCCGACGCCAAGGGCAAGCAGGTCAACTTCGCCAACACCATCGTGATCATGACCTCCAACATCGGCGTGTCGAACCTGCAGCAGGCCACCACCTCGCTCGGCTTCCAGCCGTCCATGCCCCTCGGCACCACACAGGAAGAGAAAGAGCACGGCAAGATGCGCGAGAAGATCATGGACGACCTCAAGAAGACCTTTCGGCCGGAGTTCCTCAACCGGGTGGACGCGGTCGTGGTCTTCAAGGCCCTGTCGCCCGAGGAGATGCGCCAGATCGTGGACATCCTGGTCCAGAAGGTGGCCGTGCGCCTCGAGGAGCACGAGATGAAGCTCGAGGTGTCGATGGAGGCCAAGGATTACCTGGCCAAAGAGGGATACGACAAGCTCTACGGAGCACGTCCGCTGCGCCGGGTCATCCAGCGCCAGATCGAGGACCCGCTCTCCGAAACGCTGCTCTCCACCAAATTCAGTGCTGGCGACTCCATCCTGGTCGAGCTGGCGGACGGGGTGCTCAAGCTGACCCCGATGCGCAAGGAGCGGGAGCCCAAAGCCGAAAAGCCCGAGAAACCGGAGAAGCCTCCCAAAGAACCGGTCGCTGGGAAGGGCAAGGGCGAGAGCTAACAGCGCTCTCGGCTCTCCCTCCCCCTTGCGGGGAGGGTAGGGGAGGGGGTCTGATCCCCGGTACGCTGGCGCTCGCCGGTGAGGCTAGAGCAACCTCTCCGATGAAGTTGGCCGAGGTATGCTCCGTTGCTGAACTGGCTGAGAGAGCAAGTGGGCGTAGAGCCGAGGAGGATGCTGGTGGCGGTCTACAGTGCGGTCTCGCAGTTAAAGCCGGCGCGGATCTGGGACGGGGTCCTCGCCCGGGCGGTCCACGCAGACCGGGTGACCATCGGATTCGTCGACATCGATCCAGGCGTCCTGGTGCCCCTCCACCAGCACGAAAGCGAGCAGGTCGGCTTCGTGCTGCGTGGTTCCGTGACTATGACCGTGGGAGGTCAATCGCGCGAGCTGCGCGTGGGTGAGACCTACCAGATCGCCAGTCAGGTTCCCCATTCGGCGAAGGCTGGCCCGGACGGCGTGTCGGTGGTCGATGTTTTCGCGCCGGTCCGCGAAGACTGGAAGGGAGTGCCCCTGGTCGAGCCATTCCCCGGACGCTGGCCCGAGCGGTAGCCGTCGTTCTAGAAGAGGCCGCCGTACTCCCCACCGTCCACCGCGAGGGTGGCTCCGGTGACGAAGCTCGCGCCGTCCCCGGCCAGGAAGACGACCGCAGCCGCCAGCTCTTCGGGGCGTCCGTACCGGCCCAGCGGAATGTTGCGGATGCTGCGCGCCTTGACCTCTTCGAGATCGACCCCGAGCTTGGCCGCCTGATGCCGGTTCTCTTCGACAATGCGGTCCGTCTCAAAACGGCCGGTCAGGATGGAATTCACGCGGACCTCGGGAGCCGCCTCCTTCGCCAGCGTCTTGCCCATGGCGACCACCGCCGGCCGCAGGGCGTTCGAGAGCACCAGGTTGTCGACCGGCTGATGGGCGGCGATCGAGGTGAGGTTGACGATGGCGCCTCGAGCGCGCCGCAGCGCGGGGAGGGACGCGCGAGTCAACCGCACCGCACTCATCAACACCAGGTTGAAGGCCTCGGTCCATGCCTTGTCGTCCAGGTCGGCGACCGTACCGAAAGTCGGTCCTCGGGTGTTGTTGACGAGCACGTCGAGGCCGCCGAGCGATGTCGTCGCCCAAGCAACGAGGTCCCGGCACTGGTCTGCCTGACTGATATCGGCGGCCCGGGCCACCACCTCCTGACCCTCGTTGCGCAGGGTCTGGGCCGCGGCCTGGATCCGTTTCTCGTCGCTCGAGGAGATGACCACGCGACAACCCTCGGCGGCGAGCGCGCGGGCGGTGGCGAACCCGAGACCGCGGCTGGCTGCCGTTACGAGCGCACGGCGTCCGCGCAGGCCGGTATCCACTCCGCAATCCTAGGGAGATCCGCGGGCCCCCGTCTGGAAGGGATCCTGTTTGGGGAAAACCCGCATCGGGTAAACTGAGTTCATCGCTCAGTTCACCATCGCCTGGGAGCAAACCCAACCGGTCAGGCTCGATAGCGCCGGGAAGTTGGCGTTCGAAAAGCAGGCAGCACGGGCCGGCGTCTACCGGTTCCGGCTCCAGGACGCCGCTGGGGTGACTGGGGCAACCTTCACCGGCGAGGCCGAGAACCTGCGCCAGCGTATGGCCCACTACCGCCGGCCCGGTGCGGCGCAGCTGGCCACTCAGCGCATCAGCGAAACCATCCGCTCCTTCCTCGCCACGGCTGGCGCCTCCGTTGCGCTCGACGTCGTCGCCTCTGCCCGGAGCGCAGGGTCCAGCATTGATCTGACCTCAGCGCCACACCGCCGGCTGCTGGAGCGGGCCCTGATATCCGCCTGCCGGGGGAACTCGCTCAACCTTTAGACTCTCCCGTCCCCGCGCGGGAAGGGTGGGGGTGTCCCAGCAATCATGGACCCACTATTGGGAAGTTATACGTCTTGACATCAGCGACTGCCGGTCCATACTCGGGCCGAGCAGAATCGGCCTAGGAGCCCTGGAGGGCTCAGGGACGGAGCATGGAAACCGCCCGCACCAAGTTGACGGCCGCAGAAAAGATCGCGCAGTTACGAGAGGCATACGCCGCGTTCAACCACGGCGACGTGAACGCCGTGCTGGAGCTGCAGACGGACGACTGCGTCTGGCACTTTCGCGGCAGCACCAAATACGCCGGGGACTTCAAGGGAAAGGAGAAGATCATCGGGAGCTGTCTCAGATCCCGCAGGACTTCGAGGAATTCAAGATTGATGTCCACAACATCCTGGCCAACGATCAGCACGCGGCGGTCCTGGTCCGGAGCCGCAGTCGCCGCAAGGCCAGGACCTACGAGGA
>Ga0137399_10001607_pt1 | contig 10519 bp, 11 predicted proteins | sample czorhiz316metaG_FD_104810 | JGI IMG/M metagenome (GOLD analysis project Ga0137399, IMG submission 104810) | Vadose zone soil microbial communities from Angelo Coast Range Reserve, California, USA - czorhiz3.16 metaG | ecosystem: Environmental > Terrestrial > Soil > Vadose zone | place: USA...
CGAGGCGCGCGGTCTGCCGAGCTGGAGCGACGACGGCTTCGTTTCGTGGCCGGGCGGGGAGTCGCTCGATCAAGTCCTCGCGCGCACGCTCGGCGCGATCGATCGGCTGACTCGAGAAAGCCCGGGCATGACGATCCTCATCGTCGGTCATGGTGGCGTGAACCGGATCCTTATGTCGCACTTCCTCGGGATACTGCCGAAGCTCGATCGAACCCCAGGCGGGAACACGAACATCAGCGTCGTCCACACCGATGGGAAGAAACACACCGTCGAGCGGCTTTTCGCGACGGACCACGTCGCAGGCGTCGACCGTCGAACTACCTGACGTAGCGACGGACTCCGTTTATGGGGAAGCGGAGTCCGTCGCGCGCGGTTGGGGGGGTGGGGAGGTCTAGTTAGGCACGAGGCTCCGGCCGGCTCGGGGTCGCTGTTGTGCGAAGGAGATCGGCGAGCCCGGGAAGATCCACCGGCTTGCTGCGAAATGCGGCGGCGCCGACGTCGGCGGCGATCGCTGCCCCTTCCGGCAGCCCGCTCATCGCAACGATCGGCACACGCTCGCTCCCGGCATGCCTGCGCCAGATGTCGGCGAAGGCGGCGCCGTCCAGCACCGGAAGCCAAAGGTCCAAGACGATGACGTCAATGGCGCCGCTGGCGGCGACGCCGAGGGCCTCCTGACCGTCGAGGGCCGACTCGACTGAAAAACCTTCATCGCTGAGGAAGTCCACGAGAGCCTGACGCGTGCTGTCATCGTCCTCGACGACCAGCACTCGAAGCGGGTGCGCCACGTGGACCACCGGCTCCCGATCCCGAGGACCGCGGATGGCCGCGAGAAGCACGGTCGCCGGCGCGTCCATCGCGACCACGACACCATAACGAGGCGGTCCGAACGCACCTGCATCGACCGTGAAGAGGACGATCCGAACCGCTTGCTGCTGCCGGCGCAGCCGCGTGGCCACCTCCAAGCCGTCGAGGAGAGGCATTTCCCTGTCGAGGACGGCGACGTCCGGCTGCAATTCGAGGATCAGGCGGAGCGCCTCGTGGCCGTTTCGCGCGACGCCGACGACCTCGAGGTCCGGTTCGGCGCTCAGCAGGGAACGGAGTCTTTCGCGAGTGGACGGGTGATCGTCGGCAACGACGACTCGAAGGCGGTCGTCAGTTCGCGCTAGCACGCTATCCACCTCCCGCGATCGAAACATAGGAACGTCCCGCGACGATCGGGATAACCACGGGTAAACGCGATGCCGACTGAAACGGAATGGAAACCGAGCCGCAGAGGTCGAAATGCGACGCGGAGCGACAACCGGTCAGGTGTGAACGCTCTCGTGCATCGAACATTTGCGTACCGACTCCTTCGGGGCCTTTCAGTGATGCGGATGGTGCGAATGCGTTCAATCTTGTTCGTGAAGCGGATCATCTTCGCGACCGGTACCTTGGTCGCCCGCTTTTGTTCGCACGACGGACTCCTATTTCGTCCGACGACTCCGTCGAAGGAGCGCGAGGCCGGCCGCGCTGAGCGTCACACCGAGGAGGGCCAACGACGTGGGCGCGGTCGCGCTGGACGGAAGAGAGGCGATCCCCAACAGGACGTCGAGCCCCGCTCCGTTCGGCGCCGCGTAGCTCGAGGCTGGTCCCTTACCCGCGCCGGTGGCGCTTCCATCCGCGGTGTTCGAGCCAGACGGAGTCGCGCCGCTTGACGCGGTGCAGCCGCTGGTCAGGTCCGTCGTTGGAGACAGGCCCGCGGATGCGTCAGCGCCGAGGCACGTGGATCCAGATGGCGTGCCGGCTGCGCCGTTGTTGCCGGAGCCGTTCGCGCTGAAGTCTTCCGACGCGGACGACGGACCGGTGCCGCAGCTCGTGCCGAGACTCGCGTCCGTTGGCAAACCAGGCGACGCCTCCGCAGTCAAGCACGTCGAGGCGTACGTCGGGTCTTCGACCGAGCCTATGCCCGCGAGCGAACCCGCGAACGAGCCTCGCCCGGTCGCGATCGCGTTTGCTCTGACCCGCGAGTCGGATGTCGATACGCTCGACCGGCTCGCGTCGGCGTCGGCCGCTGGTCCCGACGTCGTCGGGGCTGGCGTCGACCCATCGGGTGCCGAGGGGTTTGGTTGCGATGCCGAAGCGCTCGTCGGCACGGTGGCTCTGGTGCCGGGACCGGTGGCGGACGTCGAACCGCCTGATGGGGAGTTCGGGGCGGCTGTGTTCGAGCTCGAAGCGGTGACCGGCTCGCTCGATGTGACGGTCGCGGGTCCGGCGCTTCCTGGAGTCACTGACGCGGAGCCGCCGGCGGTCGACCCGTTCGGATCCGGCTGGATGACCGGCTGAGCAGCCACGGCTGGGCTGTCGGCCAGCGCGGGACTTGCCAGGACGCACAGGAGCGCGAAGACGGCGATGGGCTCGAGGAGCTTTCTCATCTTTTGAACTAAGCCTCCGCATGGGCTGCGTCGTGAGCGCGATCACGAAGCTCAACGAGCAGCAAATTCAGGCGCGCGATCTGCGAGACGACATGGTCGAGCGCTTCGCCGGCGCGAGATGGATCTGTCTCCAGCGAGCGCTTCGCCAGCAGCACGCCCCCGTTGATGGCGGTGAGCGGCTGGCGCAGCTCATACACGACAGAGTCACAGAAATCGACCTCGAGTTCCTCGGTTGGAAAGTTCATCGATGCACCTCCGATCGCGATCGAGTGAGGACAACCACGCGGGTCTCGGGCAGCTCTGTTCTGAGCACGCGCGCGATGGCACCACCGCCGAAGGACGGCATGTCCTCATCGAGCAGCGCCACGTCGGGGCGCAGCGAGCGGAGAAGCTGCAGCGCCAGATCGCCATCGTCCGCCTCGCCCACCACTTCGATGCGCGGGTCGCAGGCGAGGCTCGCGCGTAGCGTTCGACGGAAGTCGCCGTCACCATCGCCGATCAGAAGACGGATCGGCGCGGTGTGGCTGTCGGAGCGGGGCGCCGGGTCGACGCTCCCGCTCCGCAGCGCCGTTGGGGTGGGGGAGGTTGGGCTTGTTTGCACTGGCCAGGACTATTCGTCCGCACCCAATTCGACACAAGGTCCCATTCGGGTACGTTCGCGCGCCGGCGTGATGGAACGTGCCCGAGTGGGACCTTGTTCAGCGCCAGCTAAGCCGGATAGTCGTGGGCATGACAAAAACCAGAGTGCTCGTCGCCGAGAACCATCCGTCCGTTCGCGAGAACCTGCGCTATCTGATCAACGCGGAACGTGACATGGCGTGCGTGGGCGTTGCGAAGAATGCCCGCCAATGCATCGAGCTCTGCCGCGAGCTCCTACCCGAAGTGCTGGTGGTCGACGAGATCCTGCCCGGTGCGGACGGCCTTGCGGTCGCGGCGATCGTTCGCGCGAGGCTCCCCCAGATCCGCGTGGTCATGTACACGTTCAATCCAGAAGTCTGTGAGGTGGCCCGTGGATTCGGTGCGGTGGGTTGTGTGGTCAAAGACATGCCGTACGGGGTGCTCCTGGGAACGCTCAGGCAGGCCGCTCCCGTGCCCGTAGCGATGACGCACTAGGGGTCGACCCTTCGTGAACGCGCGGGGGGTCGTTCGAGACGTCGACAAGAAACACGACCAAACCGGCCAGCTGACCCACGCCGTCGTGGATCGGAGTCGTAAACACATCAGCGCGGCGCCAGCTGCTCCCCTGACGAACGAGATCCGCAACCGCGATGCTCCTGGCGACGCGCGGCGCGGCCGTGGCGAAGCTCTCGTCGGCGATCCGCGTGACCGCTTCCCGCGCCTGGGCCCGAAACAACTGTGCGAGCTCGACTCCCGGTCCAGCTTCGGGCAAAACGCTTCTCGCTGCGGGGTTGGCGTACTCGACCCGGTGAGCGGCGCCGCGCGTGATGAGCGCGGGGACCGGGGCCGCGTCGAGGAGGCTGAGGGCGCTCGGCGCCCGCGAACGGCGTCGTCGCGCCGCATCCGTCTGCAGCGCCGGCTGGACCAGAGCGGTCCGACTCGGCGCGTTGAGCTTCAGCAAGAGTCTCGAGATGACCCGCTTGACGGCGTCCGGACCGATCCCCAGCTCGCCGCCGATCTCTTTGTTCGTCAGACCGCGGATCAGACCATCGAGGACCTGGCGTTGGCGAGGCGTGAGTCGTGGATCGGTGGTGCGACCTCGCGCGTCGGTCTCGGCGCGCTGGTTTCCACGCAGGGGAATGCGACTCAGCAGCGTCATCCGGCGACGCTCGATAGCGGGTTCACCGCTCGGGGCTCTCACGGTTGCGTCGATCCGACATGCGCGTGGAACGTGCGGTAGCCACCGCCAGAATGCTTGGCCTCGTACATCGCGGAGTCCGCGGCCGCGAGCAGGACGTCAGCGTCATCACCGTGATTCGGGAACACCGCGATGCCGATGCTCGCGCCCACCGTGAGTGACTTTCCGTCGATCGTGATCGGCGCGACGATGAAGTCGACGAGGGCGCGCGCCGTCTCGATGGCACCGACGAGTGGAGTTGCGGGGAGGAGCAGGACGAATTCGTCGCCCCCGAGGCGCGCGGCCGTGTCGCTCTCTCGGAGTGTGCCGCTCAAACGGGTCGCGATCTCCACGAGTACCAGGTCGCCCGCATGATGACCGAACGTGTCGTTCACGGCCTTGAAGCCATCGAGGTCGAGCATCAGGAGACTGAGCGCTGCGTCTTGCCGCTGGGCGACCGCGATCGCGGACGTCAGCCTGTCGGCGAGCAGCGTTCGGTTGGGAAGACCGGTGAGCGCATCGTGGAGCGCTCGATCGCGAAGCTCGGCCTCGGCCCGATCACGCGTGGTGACGTCCCGCAGGAGCCAGACGCGACGGTCGTTCTCATCGGCGCGCGCGACGCGCCGGACGGCCTCGACGTCGACGAGGTTGCGGTCGCGGGTGCGGACCTGCGCGTGAAACGGTCGGTGATCCTCGCTCGTCTCGGGCGGAGAATCCTCGCCAACGACGACGAGGTCGACGATCGACGTGAATTTCTTGAGGTCGGCCGCGCTGTGGCCGGTCAGAGCCTCGAACGCTTTGTTCCAGAAGACGGGGCGCCCGGCTTCGGTGATGAGGACCGCGTCTCCGGCATCGTCCTGCGCCTGACGGATCGGCTCGTATGTCTCTACCTCACGCTCGCGCATGATCTCGAGCTCGGGGAGAACCGCATTCAACAGGGTGCCGGCGATCAGATAACCGCCAAGGTGGAATATCACCTGCCCGGCGCTCGGCGGGATCGCCAGAGCCGACGCGCGGAACGCGAGGACGACGACATAGGTGAGCGAGAGCGAAGCCGCAGCGAGGAGCGCGCCGTTGGGAAAGCGGAATCCGCCGCTCGCGATCACCAGAAATCCGCAGGCGTAGATCGTCCAACCGGGATCGGGCGCGAAAACGAGCAGCGCGAAGCCGACGAGGCTGATGTCGGCGGCCAGCGTGAAACGCGCGGCCTGCTCGCGTTCGGACGGCGTGCGCACGCGTGCCCAGGCCAGCGTGATGAGCAGGCCGTAGCCACCAACGAACACGCCCAGCACGACGACGAACAGGGCGCCGACGTTCGGCAGAAATTGGCCGAGCGCGAGAATTCCGGCCGCCGCGGCGAAGCGGAGAACACCGATCACCCGCTCGATTCGCCGGTCCTCGATCGGCGCCCATCGCTTGTTGGCGACGCCGAGCGTCGTCGCGGTGACCGAACCGGTCACGGCAGTCTGGGCGGCGTCGGAATTGGCGGGAGCGTCGGCAGCATCGGAGTGCTGGTCGGAAGCGGAGTCGGCGAAACCGTCGGTGGAGCGGTGAGCGGGTTCGTCACGACAGGCGGCGCTGTGGGTGCCGCCGTCGGCGGGTTTGTTGCGGCGGGTGGTGCCGTCGGCGGTGGCGTCGGGGCCCGCGTCGACGTTCGCGGGCCTTCTGTGGTTCCGGGGCCGATCGATCCTGCAGAGCCGGGTGACGTCTCGGGCTTTGTTGGACCCGCGACCGGAACGTCCGATGGGGACGCGGGCGCCGCGCTTGGCGCCGCTTTGTTCGCATTGACCGCATCTCGGGTGAGGCTGAAGCCGGCGAGCGCGATGGCCACCGCTAGCGACGGGCCGAGAAGTACATACAGAGTGAAGGACCCTCGGCCGCCGTGGCCAAGAGCTCGATCGGTCGACTTCCCCTCGATCCCGCCCACGCTTGGTAGGTAGTTCTTACCGTCACGTAGGAACGGATAAGTAGCGGGTCCGTTGCAACGATGAGCCTGCGTAATCCGCCTCTGCGGTCTGAGTCCTGAATGGAGTTTCCGCTGTACCGCGTCGCGCCCATCTCTGAACGCAAGTGGTCCAACTTCTGAACGACGGCGACCGCGACATAGTCCTAGTACCAGCGCTGCCTACGATCGAGCCGGTAGTCCTTCACCGACCGCGGTCGCCGCGGGCGACGCACGCAGCAACGCCGCGAGAAACGATCCGTAGCTCGTGACGCTCTGGATCTGTTCTGGTCCGTACACGACGGGGCGATTCGCAAAAACGGCAAGGACCCCACACGGTGGCTCACCAGGACGACTAAGCGGGACGGCCACTCCGGCGCGCGCGTTTCCGAGATCCTCCATTGCCATCGCATCGACAGCGGTCAGCGGCGTGGGCTGCGCTTCGCGGAACGCCTTTGCGATCGCGCCCGCCGTCCGCCGCTGCCCGAGAACGCTTTTGTCGACACCTGCTGCCGCGACCAGCTCGAGTCCGCCGCCAGGTATCGAGACGTAGATCAGCGCAGCGTCACCCGGGACGAGCTCCAGCACGGCTTCGGCGAGCATCCCCAGCGTGTTCGGGTCCAACCCGGAAGTCAGCGCAAGAGCCGCTTCCGCAAATGCGCCCACTCGTCGGGCACGCATGTCGAGCCGCCCGCGCACCAGGCGCATGGCACCGAAGCCGGCACCGACGCTGACCAGCGCGATGACGCCCAGCCCATTGCCGCCGATGCGCAGGATCGGTTCGCCGAACTGGTGGTTCGTGCTTTGCCACAACACCACGCTCTCGATCGACGAAAGCAGAGCGAGCACAACACCGCCCTCGGGACCGAGCAGGGCGCCCCCCAGCGCGACGATCGGTATGGCGAGCAGGCTGGCCGATGCTCCGAGCGTGGGTTCAGCGAGGAGAAACGCGCCGGCGTAGAAAACGAGCAGGATGGCGATCGCGGTGACGGCCCGCCGTCGCTGCGCCAGGGTCCTCCAGGCGCGCCCCATGCCCTGCCTGGTCAGGACGACGCTTTTCGGCCCGGTCTCTTTGGGGGACGGTCGCGCCTTGCGGCGGATCTCGGAGAGGAGCGTATCGATAGGGGTGTCCTTCGACAGGACGGCCGCCGCCCCGGCCTTCAGAGCGGATTCGCGAACGCTGTCATCGAGGGTGAACATCACGACTGCCGTCTCGGGGACGGTGTCGTGCACGGCACGCAACACTTCGAGTCCTGTCCGCTGCGGCATGTCGTTGTCGAGGACGGCGAGATCGGGACGATGTTCGGTGATGAGGCGCAGCGCCTCCGCGCCGTCTGCCGCGACGCCGACCAGGACCATGTCGTCCTCCGCCGCGATCACCTCGCGCAATCCTTCGCGCACGCTCGCGTTGTCGTCGGCGATGACCACACGAACTGGTACCCGCGAACGCGACCTCGTATCCGTCTGGAACGTCGAGCGTCGGTCGCGCCCAACCGCGCGCTGAATTTTCTCTTGGGCGGCGAACCCGAGTTGAACGAGGATCTTCCCGAGAGGGGTCCTCTCGCCTCGCCGACGCTGTTCGCCGCGTGCAGCCTCCAGCTGCGGCCCCGGCTGCTCGCGTATGACGCGCAGTAGACCGACCAGATCGTCCGGGCCAAACGGCTTGACGATGAAGGCGGTCGCGCCGACGGCGCTCGCGAAGGCGCGGTTCTCGGGATCGTCGCTGGCTGTGAACAACACCACACGGATGGACTTCGTGTCGCGCGCCGCCGTGAGCTCACGGCACACAGCAAAGCCATCGCGGTCGTGGCCCTCGAAGTTCACATCGAGAAGGACCACCTCGGGCCGATGCGTTCGTGCCAAAGCGACGCATTCCTCGGGGTCCGCGGCTTCGATTACGTTCCAACCCTGCGCCGCTAGCGCCAGTCGCGTGGTCGCGCGGAGACCCGCGTCATCGTCCGCGACGAGAACGGTCGGCGAATCGGTAGGTCGTCGGGCGCCACGCGCGCGAAGAGTTATGTGGTCGGCCTCGTGCCTGCCATGCAGACCCAACTGTTAGCCCTGCTCAATGGGTGGTCAAGTGGGCTTTTAGTGGACCCGCTATCAGAGGAATCGCGATTCGAGACGCACCGCGGCGATTTGGCAGACCGGTGCTTCTAGGGCGGTGAAGCTCCGGGCCGCGCCGGCAGGATCGTCGCTTGGACGAGGATGCCACTGTCGATCATGTTCGACGCCCCGACGCTCACCGACGCCGCGATGCCGTCGCCGTCATGCAACAGCAGGAAGATCGTGCCGAGGGACACAGGCCCCGCGCTCGGTCCCGTGATCGGCGCGCCGGAGAGGCGCCAGGCCGCGTGGGACTTTCCGTAAAAGCTCTCCAGCTCGGCGCGAGTCAGCGTCGATGACCACTGCACCGTCATCGCCCGCATCTGCGCCGGCACGAATGGAAGCGGCCCCGTCGCCAACAGGAGCTTCGAGCTGGGCGGTGTCGGGAAGTCCGCCGGAAATTCCTTTGGCAACGACACGGTGCCGTCGGAGGGGGGCATCTGAACATTGCATCCGGCGAGCGCCACGAGCGAAAGCACGAGGGCGGCCGATCGCGCCCGTCGAAAGACATGTCCAGCCAGCATCCGGACCACTTTGTACGCGCCCCTCGACTACTCTCTGTGTCGTGCCGGTACAAACCGACCGTCTCGCCAGCAAGATCCGTGACGTCCCCGACTTTCCGAAGCCCGGGATCCTCTTCAAGGACATTACTACGCTCCTCAAGGACGGTGACTCGTTCGCGGCGGCGATCGACGGGCTGCTCGCGAAGATCGGCGCGAAGAAGATCGACGTCGTCGTCGGCATGGAGTCGCGCGGGTTCATCTTCGCGGCGCCGATCGCTTACAAGCTCGGCGTGGGATTCGTCCCGGTCCGCAAACTTGGCAAGCTGCCCGGCGACGTGGTGAGCGTCGAGTACGACCTCGAGTACGGCTCCGCGACGCTCGAGATGCACAAGGACGCGATGAAACCCGGCGCGCGTGTGCTGATCGTCGACGACCTGCTCGCGACCGGCGGCACCGTGGCCGGCACGATCGAGCTGGTGAAGCAGCTCAAGGGTGAGATCGTCGGGCTCGCGTTCCTGATCGAGCTCGCTGCTCTGAAAGGGCGCGAGAAGCTCGCGGGTTACGAGATCGCCACGCTCATCCAGTACTGACGAGCTAGAATTCTCGCGACACCTGCGACCGGCGGAGGCCCGCTTGGTCCCCAGTGGGAGGACCGATGACCGCGGCCCCGTCATTACCCGAGATCAAGATCGACGCTCGCGCGTCCGCCGACGAGGCGCGCGCCTTCCTCGAGCGCGATCGCCTGATGGCGGCGTACGCCCTCGCGGACATCGACCAGCCCGAGATCGAAGGCGCGCGCTGGTGGATCGCTCGGCGCGAAGGCGAGATAGCGGCGGTCGTGATGGTGGTGGAGGGCCTGCCGTTCCGCCCGTGCTTCGCGACCGGCGCCTCCGACGGGCTCGCGGCGATATTCCGCGAGGCGATCCGCGAGCCGCGCGTGCTCCTCGCGACGCCCCCGCGCTCCCGCGGCGCGATCGAGATGACCTATCGCTTCGAGCGCGTCGATCACATGCGGCGGATGAATGTGAACGTCGATCGGTTCCGTCCGCGCATCAACCAGGAGGTCAGGCGTCTTCGCGCGGACGATCTCGACACGGTGATCGATCTGTACGGACACGCCTCGCGCACCTACTTCACGCCCGAGCGCATGCGCCGCGAGATCTATTTCGGCATCTTTCAGGCCGACGTCCTGGTCTCGGCCGCCGGCACCCACGTCCGTTCGGCCAAGTCGGGCATCGCGGCGGTCGGCAACGTCCTCACGCGCCTGGCGTACCGCGGTCACGGCATGGCGCGATCCTGCACCTCAGCGGTCACCGAGACCGCGCTCGAACAGCACCGCGACGTCGTCCTCAACGTGCGCGAGGACAATGCGGCCGCGATCTCGGTGTACGAGCGCCTCGGCTATCAGACCCACGGGCGGTTCATCGAAGGGCCGGCGGTTCGGCGCCCGGGCTGGGAGCGCCTCTTCGGCTCGTTGAAGGAGAAGAAATAGATGGCGGTCGCAACGAAGATCCCGAAGTACGACGTCACCGATCTCGAGCTCGCGGACGCGGGCGTCCGACGGACAGAGTGGGCCGCGCGCGAGATGCCGGTCCTCGGCCAGATCCGGGCGCGGGTCGCGAAGGAGCGTCCGTTCGCGGGGATCCGGATCGCCGCGTGCCTGCATGTGACCACGGAGACCGCGAACCTCGCCCTCGCGCTACGCGACGGCGGTGCCGAGGTCGCGCTCTGCGCGTCGAACCCGCTCTCCACGCAGGACGAC
>Ga0137399_10001608_pt1 | contig 10513 bp, 8 predicted proteins | sample czorhiz316metaG_FD_104810 | JGI IMG/M metagenome (GOLD analysis project Ga0137399, IMG submission 104810) | Vadose zone soil microbial communities from Angelo Coast Range Reserve, California, USA - czorhiz3.16 metaG | ecosystem: Environmental > Terrestrial > Soil > Vadose zone | place: USA...
AGCGCCATCCGACAGGGAGACACCGCGCACGTCGCCAGCACTATCGCGCACAAGGCGCGCTTGAATCGGCCGGCTTTCGCCGAAAGGGAATATTTCACAATCATGCTGCGCCCCTTTTTGGTGTGAGGTTGATGCTGACGAGTTGGCTGGCATCGGACGGTTCCGGCGGCGAAGCTACCCCGTGGCCGTTGCGCGCGCCAGACCGATGTCGATTTCGATCTCGTCGGGCAGGCGAAAAGCCCGCAGCGATAGGGTTCGGCGAGCTCGCCCGAGCGGCGTTGTTGCGGCGCTGCTCGCTCCCATCACGCCATGCCGCAACGTTGCTTACTGTGCTCCGACGGATTCGCTCCAAACACTGAGCACCAGAAGCGCCCACAACGTGCCACCCCAGGGCCCGCCGTAATCGTCACCAATCTTCCCCAACCACGACTCGACACCTGGGACTGCGCGACGAATCGCCGAAGTGCCGAGGATCCTCTGACGAATACCTCGGCCATCGTGCTGGAGCAGTTCCGAGATGTTCCCGGACTGGAATCCACGTTTTGGGCGTTTCACGACTTCGTCTGGCATCCGGTTGCGCGCCCATCGCCTCAGGATTTGCTTGGTATTCGCTCGGCCGGGCCAGCGGCTGATTCGCTCCTCTGGCCGAAGGGTGAACGCGAATTCGACCAGATCTCGATCCAAAAATGGCATGCGCACCTCTGCGGACGCGTCCATGGCCACGGAGTCGGCGAACGACAAGATGTTCGAGGACAGGAAGGTGCGAATGAGGACTTCCTGGATTTGATCGATGTCCGCCGCATCGGGGCCGCAGTCCGCGTAGAGGCGCTCAACTGTTCTCAGATATGATTCGCCTTCGGGCAGCACGCCGCCGAGCAACTCACGCACCTGGGCGCCAGGCAGCGGTCGGTCAACGAGATAGTGCGCTGCGGAGGGGGCCTGGCGAACTGACGTTGTCGCAAAGCGCCCTCTTCGCTCAGCCAGGGATCCGCCTCCGAGCAAGAAGCGATCGAACGTCGGATTCAGCGCGGGGCCCGGAACCCACGTCAGCCGGCGAAGCATGGCCAATCGAAAGCGGTCCTGGCTGAGGCGATAGCCTCCGAAAATCTCGTCCCCGCCGTGCCCGCATAGCAGGACGGTCGCACGATCCCGTGCCCCGCGGATGAGCATCCACGTGGCGAGCGAGGCTCCATCGCCCACGGGCTCGGTCAAGCTCGAGAACGCGTCGTCGAATGCGGCGAACCGCTCCTCAGCGGTCGTCGCAATGTCCACGACATCCCCTCCGGCGCCAGTCACGGCATCGGGCTGGATGCCGGCCTTCGGGTTCTTGAGCCGAAATGTGAACGTGGGTGGGGTGTGTCCCTTGATCGCGAGGGCGGCTGCGATGCTGTTGCTGTCGATCCCGTCACTCAGTAGCAGCCCCACGGGAACGTCGCTGACCAAGCAGCGTTCACATGCCTGCGTGAACAATGCGTCGAACTGCTCGTCCAAGGTGGCTCGCGACCGAAGCGAATGCGAACCCGACGTGCGGAATCGGGGCGCGTACCACTCGCGCTCGTGGATGGCGCCCTCAGTCGTGATCTCGAGCAAGTGCCCGGGCGGCACCTTCTGTACGTCGCGAATCACAGTTCGGGGGCTGACGACGTAGCGCAGCGTGAGGTATTCCGCAATCGCGAGTGAGTCCAGTTCCCGAGGAACTCCCGGCGCCTCGATGAGCGAACCCAGGCTGGACGAAAAAACCACGCGCTCGACTGAGTGGTGCAGATAGAGTGGCTTCTCCCCGAAGCGATCGCGCGCGAGCCAGAGCCTGCCCTCGGACGTGTCGTAGAGGGCGAACGCCCATTGCCCAACAAAGAGGGGCAAGGCGTCCGGCCCCCATCGCTCCCACGCCAGCAGGAGCACCTCTGTGTCGCTCCTCGATCGAAGGGATCTGGGATCGACGGCGAGCTCCCGACATAGTTCGCGGTAGTTGTAGATCTCGCCATTGAAGGTCACGATCAGCCGTCCACTCGCATTCATCATCGGCTGGTGCGCCGCTGAAGTCCGATCCAGGACCGCCAGACGCCGGTGGCCCAGCACCACCGGGCCACTGACGTGACTGCCAGCATCGTCGGGGCCTCGCCGCGCGAGTTTGACGAGCATTCGCTCAGTGACCGCGACGTCGTCCCCCTGGCCTGCGAACCGGATGACACCGGCTATTCCGCACATTCGGGCGAGTCCTTCCGCTCAGGGGCGCGGCGATCGAGCTTCAGCGACACCGACTGGCGCGGCCGTTTCACGGGTCCCGCGCCAGCGCTCGACTGCCTGTGAGTCATGGAGGAAACCGTCGTTCTCGTGATGACAGTGGTATTGCAGCGCCTCTTGCGAGATCGAGCGAATGCCAATGCCCGCGTTGAGCAGGCGCGCCCTCAGGTTCACGTCCTCGAGGCCGCGACCGACGATGCGCTCGTCATAGCCGTTCACCTTCAGAAACTCGTCCCGGAAGAGTGAGAAATTGCATCCGAGAATCTCGTAGCGGGAACCGAGGCCACCTCGCCAGCCGAAGGCAGCCGGCAAGTAGAAGCCATTGCGGCGATCGTGAGGCGCCGCATGTCGCCACCAGGTCGAGGGCGCCTCGAGCCGGCCGGTCTCCACGTCTATCCTGCTCAAGCGCCTCGTCAGATCGTCGTCGAGCATCACGCGCCGACCCGACAGGGCGCTGCCTCGTCGTCGACGAACGACATGCCGTTCGACGAACCGGTGGTGGAGGATGCAATCGGCATCGATGAAGACGAGATATTCGCCGCTCGATTGCGCGACGGCCCGGTTCGCAACGATGGTCTTCCGGAAGCCGAGATCTTCCTGCCAGACGTGAAGGACTCGTCGTCCGAGGCGCACGCCCCAAGCCTCGATCAGGGCCTTGATCTCGGGCCCGGATCCATCGTCGGCTACGACAACCTCGAAGGCTCCGAGAGTCTGGCGCTCAAGACTTGCAAGCACGAGGTCCAAGACTCGAGCTCGATTGTAGGCCGCGATGATGAGGGTGATCGCAGGGTCGACTGCCATTGGAGACCTCTCGAGTGAATGAGGCAGGGCCGCATCGCGAAGCCCTTCGAAGGAGTCGGGGTTGGATCAGAGTCGACGAACCTAAATGGCCGCTGAACGAGCGTGGGGGCGGACGCGCAGGGGGCCCGCAAACCGTGGCCACGCCAGCGGGAGCTGGCTCGCATCACGGCGCCCGCGGATGTGGGGTAAGCCGCGGGCGAATCGCCCCTAGCGGTGGTGGCTAATGAACGCCACGAGCGCTTGCAGGAATTCGGGCCGGTCCACGGTGCTGCCGTGCCCCGCTCCGGGGATCACGGCGGGGTTGCCCAGTCGCTGCGCTCCAAGCGCGCGCGAGTCTTGGATCGGACGCATCGTGCGCAGACTACGCGCTGTGCGCGCGTTCGACCGCGGGCGCGGGCCCGAGGGCGCGAGGTCTTCCTCGCACCTCATAACGAAGCTCGACCACGCCGCTCTCGTAGGCCTTGACCTCCGCCAGATGAAGGGCGATGTCTCGGCCGAGCTTGTCGAAGAATGGGATCCCATCACCAATCAAGATCGGGAGGATCGAATAGCGGATTTCGTCGGCCAGCCCGAGACGAAGGCATTCGCCGGAGACGACACCGCCTCCAACAAACCAGATGGTGCGGAACGCGGGCCGCAGGCGCCCATTTACGAACTGCGCGAGGTCGCCCGAGTAGAACTCGACGGTATCCCGCGTCCGCGGCAACTCGCGACGAGTGAGGACGAACGTGGGTTTGTCGCCGTACGACCACCCCAACCCTTTGGCTTCGAAACCCAGCGCAGTCTCATAGGTTCGCGATCCCATGACGTAGCAGTCGATCGTCTTGAGAAACGCTTCGACGGATCCGGGGGCCATGGTGTCCCCGCCTGCGAAACTGTCTGAGGTTTCGAGCCAGTCGACGCTCCCATCCTTTCGAGCGATGAAGCCGTCGAGGCTCGCCGCCATGTGGATCGTCACACGAGAATCAGTGTTTGCCATCGTTTCGCCCTGAAGTGCGACAGCTCGCGACTCCGAGATTCCGGGCAGTATCCGCCGGTGCGTGATCAACTTTCAACCGCACTCTCGCCGTTGGCTCACCCGCTCGTGGCGAACCATTTTCCACTGCACCCGGACCCGAACACCCTAAGCCACCGCCTCTGCCGTCGCTCGCGGCCGGAGACCCTTGAACACGAGCCAAAAGGACGCCACGATCTCGGTGAGAAGCGACGGCAGCCCGAACAGTTTCAACTCGTTGGTGCTCTGAGGAAATACGAACGCCGCGATGGCCATGGCAACCAGCAGAGCGGACGTGACGGTGCCGAGGCCCGCCAGCGCGCGCGGCAGGTAGCGCGATCGCAGGAACATCAGGAAGAAAAGCGTCGAGCCCGCGCCGAGCAGCATCCAGGCGGTCGTGATCCCGGCACCCGCGGCCCGCTGACTCACCGCCACCAGCGTGTGCAGCTGCTCGGTGGTAAACAGACCCTCCGTCTCCGACGCCATGTAGAGCCGCGCTTGCGCGACGCGGAACATCAGGCTGGCTGCGCCCACGAAGCACGTGCCGAGGCGCAGGATCAGCGCGAGCTGCCCGAGGCGCTTGTTCACCGGCTCGAGCACGACGAACAACGCGTAGGCCTGGAGGCCGCTCACGATCCAGGCAAGCCCGACGTTCAGCAGGGCGATGCGCCAGAGCAGGGCATTCTCCGCCACGAAGCGCGCGGTTTCGGCGAAGCTCTCGCCGCTGCGGGCAATGATCGTCACGCTGTCCCCGCTCCCCTCCAGAACGACCTTGGCGAGAAACAGGATGCCCGCGAGCCGGGCGTAGCGGCGCTGTTCCGATGTGATGGTCATGTCCTCGCCTCCGCCGAAGGCTCCGACCGCCACCGCATCACGAGGGCGAAGACGACGACCAGATTCGCCAGCGCCAGGGCGGCATACACCGTGGTGTCGATTCGTTTGAGAAGCAGCAACCCGACCGCCGCGATTCCGATCGCGAAGTACGTCAGGACCAGGAGCGCGGCGGGTCGGTCCACGGCGTATCCACGGACGCCCCAGATCAACAGATAGAAGCTGAAGAACGGTATCTCACCCACTCCGAGGATCTGCAGGTACTCCGTGGTCCATCGCAGCGAGGGCGGCAGAAGGAGCATGCCGAGCGAATTGATCACGTAACCGGCTCCGGCAAAGAGGAGCGGATATCCCAGCCAGCGTGGGATGAAGCCTGACCGCATGACGAGGGCGCCGATCGGAAACAACCACAGTCCCCAGAAGATCTGATTGATGACGAGGCCGTAGTTGTGGAGTCGCAGGAAGAACGTCACCTGGGCCGCCAGCTGGCGCGGATCGAGGACCGCCGCGATCGCCGGGCTCTTGAGGAGAACGAGCGGCGCGATGTGGTTCAACGCATTGACGTACGAGATCGGCACCGACACCAGCATCAGCGCCGCCATGAGTATCGAGGTCTTCTGATCGACTCTCTTGAAGAGCTGGTACAGCGCCAGGGTGGCGAAGATGAGCAGGGTCGCGCCGCACAGCTCGCCGATGATCGCCGCGCGAAGCAGGCCCTCCGCGGCGCGCACCCGATCCGCGATCGCAAGGGCGTCGCCCTTGCCGATGAGCGTGTCGGGCACGTACAGGTAGGCGAAAGGTGCGGGGGCGCTTGCCAGCACATACAGCAACCCGGCGCGTCGGGCCAGACTCTTGGTCGAATCCATCGGTGCACCTCCGGTGGAGACAGGGACGAAGGAAGACGGGGGTGCCCCAAGTGTTGCGGCATCGCGTCCCGGCGCGAAGGCGTTTGCGACGAAACGCGGCTGCGACGGACGAGGCGCGGCGCGGGCGGACGAGCGGCGGGACGTTGTGTTACGTTGACACCACGGAACCCGACTTGATTCCGCCGTCACTCGCCGGGTCTGACGGAACGTCGCCCCAGCACGCCCCCCCATGGAGCAGCCAGACATGGACGCGAGATCGCATGCAGCGCGTCTGTTGTTCGTGGTCATCGTGGCCGCGGGCATTGCCGCGGGGGCTGATGTCGCCCAGGCGGCGGTCGTCGGCGCCCAGCTCGGCGTGGATCGGGCCGGAATCGAGGGCGACACCCCACCGAACAGCCAGTACACCGATAAATTCGGCTTGGTCGCCGGAATTCAGGGAGAAATCGGATTCGCTCAGGATTTGTCGCTGAGCCTGCAGCCGTCGTTCGTGCAGAAGAAGAGCGGCGTACGGATCGCGCCCTCTACCCGGGGCGGTAGCACCACCGAGCTCGAACTCTCGTTCGACTACGTCTCCGTCCCTGTGGTCATGAAGTTCGCCAAGGCCGGCGGCCGCACCTATGTCGCCGGTGGCGTCACGGTCGATTTTCTGACCGCCGCCACGCTGTCGGGCCAGGGTTCCGACCGGGATGTGTCGTCGGCGTACAACAGCACGGGATTCGGAGCCGTGCTCGGCTTCGGCGTCGTGTTTCCGGTGGGCCGCACGCGCCTCACCACCGAGCTGCGCTACGTCCAGGGTATCGCCAACATGACCACGGGCGCGGCGGCGGCGGCGGCCGGCGCCCTGGCGCCCCGCCTGCACTCCAGCGGATGGGAGCTGATCGTTGGGGATCTGCTCCAGGTCGGGAAGCGATGATGCGCTCCCAATACCGGCGGTTGAAAGGGTGCCGAACGGCGGTGCCCAGCGCGGTGACGCTCGCCATGGTCTTGCTGGCCCTGGGCGCGGCGCCGCGCGCGCGCGCGCAGGAAGACCCGCGACCATCGCTCGCGGGGCACACGTTCTTGTGCACGGATCTCATCCCCGATGCGTTCGTGCGCAGCTACGTGAGGACCTCGCTCGGTTACGCGGAAGCGACCAGCATCGACTACCCGCCGCTCGTGATCCAGGGCGACACGCTGCAGGTGCTGAACGGCAGCCTGTCCTACGCCACGCTCGGCCTCGAGTACCAGGCCCTGCTGCGGAACTGGATTGCCACGCGGATTGGAGCTGGACTGGTCTCGCGCCTGGGCACGCAGGGATCCTCGCTGGCCAACGAGGGCGTGACCATCACCTCGGGTTATGATTTCGGGTTCCTGGCGAAGCTGCGCCAGACTCCGAAGAGCATGCTGTGCGGCTCCATCGCGGTGACGAATCAGAACGTGACGATCATCGATGTGAAGCAGTTCGCGGAGGACGTGGCCAACGGCGTGCCGAACGCGAGGTTGATCGACTATGTGCCGACCGTACGGTCCAACGCCGCCCTGCGATTCGCCTGGGCCGCCAGCCACACGTTCGGCGTCACTTTGCTGGGACAGGGGTCGTACGGAGATGCGCCACGGCGCCACGAGAGGACATCGTGGGGGTGGGACCTGGGCGCGAGCGTGGATTACGATTTCGCGCCGACCCACGGTATCCCCGTGGGGACCGCGTTCGGTTATCGCGTGACCTCCCTGCCGGGTGTGACCGCCGCGGACAACGGGAACAGCTCGCAGACCGTCCTGCGCATCGCCTACACCGGCAAGCACGACGTGGTCGCCGCGGACATCCTGGGCGTGTTCAATCGGCAGAACACCCAGGCTTCAGCGATATGGGCGGGGGGCACCGCGTTTTCCATACGCGTCTACTTCTGAGACGCGCGAGCCACGACCACCGTGATGGAGTATGGCGGGAGCGTGACCGTTTGCGGCCGATCGAGCGCGCGGTGGACCGGCGGATCATCCCGCTCCGGATGTTGGGTCGTTCCCGGCCGGGCCCACGCGTACTGCGCGCGCGAGTACTGCCACAGTTCAGCCGCACCGGATAGCAGAGACGAGGTTGTGCCCCGGTCCGCGACTCCGAGCCGCACGCTCCAACTTCTCCGCGCATCACGATTGATCAGCAGCACGCCCCACCGCCCATCGGGCCGCGACACCGCGTAGACGCTCGGAGCGTGAAGCGAGTCTGCTGGAGTCTCCGCGACCACACGCACCGGGCTCAAGCGATGCACCTGGTCACCCGCCGACGTCCATGCATGGGTGAGCAGCCATGCGGCGTAGTAGGTGGGCATGCGATCGCGCGCCTGACCCGCCTCGTCCGCGCGCAGCATCATGAGATTCCCCGGGCTGTCGCATTGCGGCTCCTGCATCAGTCGGCCGGGCTCGTAGCCATACAGGTATAAACGCTCGCATCCTGCGGTCAGGAATCCACCAACGAGGTCGGCGTTGACGAGAGCGCCTTCGAGCTCGACTTCAGCGCGCGCGGCATGGACGGAATAGCCGTACTCGCTGATCACCCAGGGAATGTTGCGCGGGACGTCATGTTTCTCCAGCTCGGCGATCGCCTCGCGCAACATTCGTGACGCGCGCGCCACCTGCTCCGCGTTTTCCCGACACGGAAAGGCGAACGGATACCACTCGAAGGAGAAGAATTGAAAGTCATCCAGATGGCCGGTGCGCTTCAACGCGTCGAGGAATCTTTCCATCCAGCTGTGGCTCGCCGAGGGCCGCTCCGGCCAGTACGCGAGCACACCGTTTTCGGTGTCCTGCCAGCTGGGTCCACCCAGCACCAGCGTCGAGTCCGCTCGTCTGAGTGCCTGCGCCGTCTGAGCGAACAGCGCCGCATAGTCCTCCGGCGCCACGTATTGGCCATCCGGCTCCTCCCCCAACTCGATTCGCCGAACGGGATAGCCGCGAGCACGCACGTAGCGCGCCAGGGCAGCGGCGTTTTCAGGGGTGTCGTAGAGGACACCGACCGGCAGGATCACCGGCTGATTCGCGGTGATGCCGCTGCGGAAGATCAGGTCGAGCCCGGGTTGCTCGACGTTGGGATCGCGATCCGCGGCGCGGTGCCAGGGGTCGGTCGAGGATACGAGCATGCGGCTCTGGCGCATGGAGGATTTGCCGTGGAGCACTGCGTCCGCCAGCTTTCCGGCCGCGTTCCACGTGCCGAACGCGAGTTCGCGAATCGCGAAACCAAGACTGTCGCGCGGATCGCAACTTCCGGCGGGCGCGGTGTGTGAACTCTTTTCCAGCAGCAGGCGTATGTATTGCGCGTTGAGCGGTCGATTCGAGAGCTTGAGCGTCTGAGTCCCGAGTCGCCCGTGATGCAACACTTCCAGCGGAAAATCGCGCCAGCGCCCGTCCGGGCTCAAGTCGCCGGGTTCGCTGCCGCGACCGTCCCAGTACTGAATTCGAAATCGAACGGCGTAGGGTTGGCCCCAGAAGATGCGCGCGCCATCGAGCGGGCGCTCCCGACCCAGATCCGTCACGACCCACTGGACGTGCTCGGATTCCCGCTCGCGGGTGAAACGCGAATCGAGATACGGATTGCTCTTCCAGAACGAACTCGAGTCTCCGTCATCGAGTCTGGAATAACCATCATTGTTGGCCTGATCACGGGTGTTGCCGCGGCGCGGAAGGCGATAGCCGTAAGACACGTTGATCGGGCGCCCGGCCACATCGCTCGACGTCCAGTAGCCCCTGGCACGGGCCGAATCGCTCCAGCGGCCGTCAGGATTCCAGTGCCACGCTTCGCCTGCGAGTTCGGTGCGCAAGCGATAAATGATCGCGCCGAGCCCGGCACCGCGCATGCTCTCGAGGTTGTGGGAGGTGAAGATGCGGCCGGTCTCACCCTCATCGTGCCCATCGATCGCGGCCCCGAGGGCTTCGCGCGGTATGAATTCATGCGCCGCGACCGAGGGGCCGGCAAGAATCGTCGCGGTCGCATGCGGAGGGGTTGCGCGCGCGGATGAGGGCGAAAGCGAGAAACACAGAACACACGCGGCGGTCGCGACGGGTGACGGTCTCACTTCGCGAGCAGCAGCCCGTCCATCGGCGCGACCGTGAAGACCGAATCGCGCGTGCCGTCCAAACGCTCGTAGACAGCGCGAAGATTTGCCGTGACGCTCGCCTCGCTCGGATTCACCAGCACCGCACCCTGGGTGAAGTCGCGTCGCCACAGCGGGCCGATCTGATACGACTGGTTCAGCGGCTGGCCGAGCCAGCCCTTGCCTCGCCCGGCGCCGTCATACTCGGGAAACCAGATCGGCGTATAGCCCCGCAGCGCATCATGCGAGGTTCTGACGTAGGTGAACACGCCGCCAGCGAGCGTGGCCGAGCCCAGCCCAAACCTGACGCGCCGATAGTCGTCAGCTTGAAGAATGCCGCTCGCGGCCGCTGGCCCGGGCATCTCGCTGATCCAGCACAGCGACGGCTGGACGTACATCGAGTCGTCCGCGAGATAGCCGGGATCTCCCCATGGCGTGCGGACCATGTTTGATTCCGAGGTGCCACCGTTCTGGAGCGGCCAGTTCTCGCGCATCCAGCCATTCCAGGAGTCCCGTTCCGCTGAGGGGCCACAGTTCCCCATGATGGTGAATCCCGGCGGAGCGTTCGCGCGAAGTCTCCGCACCAAGTCCCGGTGATTCATGCGCCACGATGAGTCGAAAGCCGCGAGCGTCGGGAAGCCGGCTCTCCGGTAGTCGATCGCGGAACCCCGAGCCACCGTGACGCAGTTCACGTCGATGAACAAGCCATCGAAGAG
>Ga0137399_10001609_pt1 | contig 10512 bp, 11 predicted proteins | sample czorhiz316metaG_FD_104810 | JGI IMG/M metagenome (GOLD analysis project Ga0137399, IMG submission 104810) | Vadose zone soil microbial communities from Angelo Coast Range Reserve, California, USA - czorhiz3.16 metaG | ecosystem: Environmental > Terrestrial > Soil > Vadose zone | place: USA...
GACGTCGATGCCGAAGAGGCGATGCCAGAGGTCGTCGATCGGCGCCGCGAGGACCGTCAGCGCGATACCCCAGGCCGCCAGGTGGAAGCCGCGCGTGCCCACGAAGCCGAGCGCCCGCACGCGGTCGCCCGCGGCCGGCGACGGCCGTAGCGTCGTCCAGGCGAGGACGCCGAAGCTCAGAAGCACCGTCAGCGTCACGCCCGAATAGGTCATCAGGTGCGGCGGGATCCAGAAGGAGTCGCGTCCGATGATGGTGTGCCACTGGATGTCCCACTGGACGCCCCAACTCGCGAGCACCTTGGCGCCGAGCAGGGCCCAGAGCGCCGCACGGCGGGCCGCGAGCGAGGCCTCGCCCGCGCGGGCGAGGGCAGGCGCTCCGGGCACCGCCGCCGCCCTCGAGCCGATCGCCACGTGCCTACTCTACCTCATTCCTTCATCGCGGCGAGGACCTTGCGCGCCTGCTGAAGGTGGTCGATCGCGTGAAGCCGCCAGCTCACGATCGCGTACGCCTTCCAGTCGAGCTCCTCGATCCAGTGGAGCGGCGTCGTGTGTCCCCGCGCATCCTTCACGTTGACGACCATCACGAGCGGCGCGCGTGGGCCGGTCGTGCAGTCCGCCGGCACGGCGCCGAGAGTGTTCAGGACTTCCGCGTCCACGCGCCTCAGCTCGTCGAGGAGCCACGACCACGGCCGGAGGAGCGGCGCCTTGGACTGGAGGGACGCCGGGATGGGCTCGCCGGGGGGTCGCCGGCCTGCGAGGAGACACCAGAGCTCGTCGAGCCCCGGGCGATAGGTCTCCACGAGATGGTCCACGACCTCGTGGATCGTCCACTCACCGGGGATCGTCGCGCGCGCCGCTTGCGCCGTCGACAGCGGCGCCACGAAACCCTCGAAGGCGCCGAGCGCGTCCGCGACCCGCTCGCGGAGCACGGGCGCCGCCAGCGCCGTGGCCTTCGTCCTGAAGTACTCGCGCGCCTTCTCTTTCGCCTGGGCCTCGGCCTCGGTATTCATCGCGCCTCCTTCGCGAGATAGCGCAGCAGCGCCTCCTCGCAGAACCGCGTGGCGGCCGCCACGCTGAACGCCCCCGGATCGAAGGTGAGCTGGAGCGAGACCCCATCCACCAGCCCGAGAATGACCGCCGCCGCCTGGAGAGGGTCCACGCGCCGGAAGCGGCCGTCGCGCATCCCGCCCGCGACGAGGGCGCCGATCGCGCGACGCATCCGCGCGTAGAGCTCGGCGTTGACCGCGCGCAGGCGCCGGTCGTGCATCATCTCGCCCCAGAACTCGACGAACACGATCCAGAACTCGCGCTCCTCAGCGGCGAGCGCCAGACAGGCGCCGATGAGCGCGTGGAGCCGCGCCCGCGGGTCGCGCCCGCCGCGTGCCTGGGCGGCGGTCACACGCCGGTCGAGGTCGGCCATGACGGCCTCGAGCGCGGCGACGAGGATGGCCCGCTTGTCGGCGAAGTAGTAGTGGAGGATCCCCTGGCTCACGCGGGCCTCGCGCGCGACGCGCTTCAGCGTGAGCCCCGAGTACCCGTCGCGCGCGAGACGGCGGATCGTCGCGCGGACGATCTGCTCGCGCCGAAGGGGCGCCATGCCGACCTTGGGGCTCACGCCTGGGATCGCATACGATTTTTATTGATTGGCCGACCAATTATCTTCGAGAACCGCCGCGGCGTCAAGCGGCGGCGCCAGACGGTTCAGTCCCGGGCGCGGCGACGCTCGGCGGCGCGCTCGGCCTCGAGCCGCTCGAGCTCGACGGCCGAATGGTCGGCGAAGCTCATCGCGGCGGCGAGGGCGCGGTGACCGGCCTGCTCGGCGATGAGGCGGTGCATCCGCTGGCAGATGCGTCGGTACGACGGGTGACCCTGCGGCGTGGTGCGGAGCTCGATGACGTGCATGGCCTCACGGGCGTTCAGCTCCATGTAGAAGCGGACGCGGTACGCCATGGACACCGCGTACGGGGCGACCTCGGGCCGCCCCGACGCCACGATCGCGTCGTGGAGGTCGGCCGACTCGCCGAGGACCCGCCGCCAGTCGGCCTCGGCCCCCGCCTCGGCGATCGCCTCCGGCATGACGGAGCCGTGGCGCGGGGACAGGCGCTGCCACTCGAGCGTGAGGAGCCGATGGCGCTGCAGGTCGCGGAAGGCCCCGTAGTCGCCGAGGATGTCGAAGCGGTAGGACGTGCGCTCGAACGCCCGGCCCGGCCGGTGGCGTCGGTTCACGCGCCCGCCGACGTACGCGGCGAGCACCGCGCTCCGCTCCTCGTGGCTCAGCTTGCGCGCCCGCGCCAGCAGCTCGTCGTCGGGCAGCGCCGAGACCGCGTAGAGCGCCGCCGCGACCACCTTGGCCTCGCCGTCGGGGTCGAAGTCCGTCAGCGTGACCTCCTCGCGCGGCTCGACGCCGACGTCGGCGAGGAGGCGCGCGGCGGCCGCCTCCGTCGCCACGCGCGTCTCGGCGAGATAGGCGGACCAGGCGCCGCCGCGGTCGGGCATGTCGACGCGTCGGAGGAACGCCGGGATGACCTTCCGCAGCTCGACGAGCATGAGGCCGGCACAGGCCCGCACCTCGGCGAGGGGATGGGCGCGCATCCTGAGCAGGAGCTGCTCGTAGGCCTGGCCCGTTCCGTAGATCCCGACGTTCGAGATCGTCGCCGCCGGCAGCATTCCCCGGAGCGTGTCGAGCGCCTTCGCGCGGATCGTCGTGCGATAGACGATCTCGGACTCCTTCGGGTCGCGCGGGTACTTGCGCTCGTAGAACTCGCGGAGCTTCGGCAGCCAGGCCCGGTAGGCGTCGAAGCCGCGGTCGAGCGTCGCGACGTACCGCTCGCGGAGCGCGCCGTCGAGCTCCTCGGGCACGTGGTAGCGGTAGCGTCCGGCGGGCCGGTCGTCGTAGGGGATGTAGCGCGTCGACTGCTCGAGATAGGCCATGAGGCGTCCCCACTCGAGCACCTTCGTCAGGATGTTCGACGCGCCCTCGCACGCCAGGTGCACCCCACCGAGCTGGGCGACGGAGTCGTCGCCGTACTCGAAGAAGACGCGCTCGTAGAGCTGCTCGGCGCGCTGGGTTCCGGCCTCGCCCACCGACCACAGCGCGACCTTCCGCGCGGCCGCCTCCAGGCCGCCGGCCGTCAGGAACTCGTCGAGGAAGAGCCGGCGCAGCGACTTCGGCGAGCGCGAGTAACGCGCGAAGAGCGCGCCCTTGACGACCTCGGGCAGGTTGACGAGCGCGAAGACGGGACCGTCGAGGTCGGTGAAGTACGGGGCGAGGGCGGCACGCTCGTCCGGCGTGAACTCGTCAGCCATCGGAAGCGAACCCCCTAGCCCTTCCGCATGTACGCCGGCGTCTGGCCCGTCAAGAAGTCCTCGCGCGGCGGCGCGAAGATGTCCACGACCTCAGTGTCCTCTGGGAACCACGCCTCATGCTCGACACCGCCCGGGATGACGCCGACGTCACCCGGCCCGCACGTCTTCTTCTCGTCGCCGAGCCGGAACTCCATCCTCCCCTTGAGCATCCAGAACATCTGCTCGTGCGGGTGCTTGTGGGCGGCGGCGTGCGCGCCGGCCTTCATGGACCACCAGACGACCATCTCCTTGTCGCCGGCGAGCACGCGGCGCGAGATCTTGTCGGTGATCTTCTCCTCGGGGAGGTTCTTGAGGGCGTGGAAGCCTGTCACACCTGGCATGGGGGGCGCCTCCTTCCGTGTCGTGGCTCACCCTAGTCAGCGGCCCTCCCCGTGTCAAGTGACCGGTGCAGGCGGTCGTGCTAGGCTCGGGCGCCGTCACGAGGAGGCGCCATGGCACGGCTCAAGATCGGCTTCATCCCCATCGAAGGCGGCCACTACTACAAGGAGTCGCTCGAGGAGGTCACGCGGGCCGAGGCGCTCGGCTTCGACTCCGTCTGGATGGAGGAGCACCACTCGGTCACCAACCACTACTGGCCCTCACCGCTCACGGTGCTCGCCGGCTTCGCGACGCGCACCTCGCGCCTCACGCTCGGCACCGACATCGCCGTCGCGGCGTTCCACCACCCGGTCCGCCTCGCGGAGGACGTCGCGATGCTCGACGTGATGTCGGCAGGCCGCGTCACGCTGGGCGTCGCGATCGGCTACAAGCCCGACGAGTTCGCCCTCTATGGGGTCCCGCTCGAGAAGCGCGGCGCGCGCTTCGAGGAGCAGCTCGCGATCATGAAGGGGCTCTGGACCGGGGAGCGCGTGAGCTTCAAAGGCGCGTACTACACTGTCGAAGGGCGCCTCGAGCCCACCCCGGTGCAGAAGCCCCACCCGCCCCTCTGGGTCGGCGGCTGGGGCGACATCACGCTTCGTCGCGCTGCCACACTCGCCGACAACTGGATCCCGGGGCCGACCGCCGATCTCAAGCGCCTCCTCGAGGGCAAGAAGCAGTTCCTCGAATGCCGCAAGGCGAGCGGGCGCCCGCAGGCGATCACCGAGTGGCCGCTCACGCGCGACCTGATCATCGCCGACACCGACGCGCAGGCGCGCGCGCTCGCCGAAGCGCACATCATGCTCGCCTACCGCAGGGAGTACGCGGGCGGCTGGCGTCACCCCTTCATCGACGCCGCGATCGCCACCGACCTCGACAAGCTCATGGAGGACCGCTTCATCATCGGCGGTCCCGATCAGTGCATCTCGCAGATCCGGCGATTCGTCGAGAAGTACGGGATGACCCACCTGATCTGCCGGACCTTCTTTCCCGGGATGCCGCACGCCCACATCTTGCGCGAGCTCGAGCTCCTGGCGAAGGAGGTGATGCCGGCTTTCCGGTGAGCGAGCTTTTGCTTGTAATCACCTGTAAATATTGATAAACTAAGCGCTTGTTGGAACTCGCTCGGTAGATTGGAGTGACGTGGTGATTAGGCAGAGCGCCTGGCGGCTCGATCGGTCATACCAGTGGAACTACGCCCACGCGCCGGTCCTCCCCCGCGTCCGGCGCGTCCCTCGGGGACCGGGTGGCAAGCTCTTCGACTATCGCCTGAACGGCAACCTCGGCATCTCGGCGGGCGCACTCCTCAACTCCAGGTGGGTGGAGGCCTACGCGCGACTCGGCTACGATATCCTGACCTACCCCACGGTACGTTCTGCCTTCCATCCCGCGTGGAGTCTGCCGAACATTCGCCACGTCGAGAACCAGGAGCTGAGCGCCGTCGTGACCCGCCGGGCGTCTGCGGCGGGCATGCCGACGCTCGCCGTGTCCCTCGGCGAGCCCTCGATGGAGCCGGACGTGTGGCGCAAGGACGTCCGGCGCGCCAAGGAGCGTCTCGGCCCCGGCCAGATCCTGGTGGTGAGCGTCATGGGGACGCCGGAACCCGGCCGCGATACCGACGCGCTCGTCGCCGATTACGCGCGCTGTGCGGCGTGGGCGGCGGAGAGCGGCGCCCACGCGGTCGAGGTGCACCTGGCGGTGCCCGACCCCTTCTCCGAGCAGCCTCAGATGATCTACGAGAACGTCCTGCTCGCCGCCCACATCGTCTACCGCGTGCGCGCGAGCGTCACGGTGCCCGTGCTCGCCAAGCTCGGCGTCTTCCGGAGTCCGCGGGCGCTGCATGAGACCGCCACGAAGCTCGCCGCCTGGGCGAGCGGCTTCGTGCTGGTCCACGGCTTCCACCGCCGGGTCCTGGACGACAAGGGCAACCCCGCGTTCGAGGGCGCCGGTCGCGAGCGCGCCGACGTCGTCGGCCACGACATCTTCCCGATCGCCTCACGGCAGGTCCTCGAGCTGCTCGCCTGGCGCCGGGCGGGGGCCTGGGACCGCGCCGTGCTCGCCGTGGGCGGCATCTCGACGGTCGAGCGCGCCCAGGACTTGCAGCGCGAGGGCGCCGACGCGACGCTCGTCGCCACCGCGGCGCTCTTCGACCCGCTGTTCGCCGCGCGCTGCCGCCAGGCGCGCGCCACCGCCGTCGCCTAGCGTCCCGCCCCGGGGAGCACGTAGCGTCCGGGACACCACGGCGCGCCCAAAATACAGCGGCGTCGCTATGCTACGCTACGACGCGTGCGCTGGCTGATCGTCCTCCCGTTCGAGCAGCCTGGGCTCATGGGCATGGACTTCGCCGACGAGCTCTTGGCGCTCGGCCACGAGGTCCGCACCTTCGAATATCGGCGGGATAACCCGCTCTACAAGAACCGGGGCACGAAATCCGTCTACCAGAGCTGGATCCTCCGAGGCCTCGAGCGCGTGTGCCTCGCGTGGCGACCGTCGCTCGTGCTCGTCATCAAAGGCGGACCGATCACGCCGGAGCTCATCCGGCGCGTGAAGACGCGGCTCGACGCGCTCTTCCTGAACTTTTTCCCCGACAACCCGCTCTGGATGATGCCGTTCGAGGCGATCGAGGCGTACGACCTCTTCTTCACCAAAGAGCGCTACGCGCTCCAGAGCCTCCAGCAGGTCGGCCTCAAGAACCTCCATTACCTGCCAATGTACTGCGTGCCCGCGGCGCATCATCCGGTCGCGCCGACCGACCAGGAGTCGCGGCGCTGGGGCGCGCCCGTCTCGTTTGTCGGCAACCGCTACCCGTACCGCGAGCGGTTCGTGCGCGAACTGCTCGACTATCCAATCAAGCTCTGGGGACGCGGCTGGTTGGCGTCTCAGGATCCCCGGCTCCGGGCGTGCGCGGGGCCGCAGGTGTGGGGGCACGAGAAGCTCTGCGTCTACTCGGCGTCCACGCTCTCTCTGAACCACCACCACCCGATGAACGACATCAACGGCGTCAACACGCGAACCTTCGAGCTGGCGGCCGCGGGCGCGTGCCAGGTCGTCGACCTGAAGGACGACCTGCGCGACCTCTTGAAGCCGGGCGAGGAGGTCGTCGCCTATCGCGATCTGGGCGAGCTCAGGCGCCAGCTCGAGTTCTACCTCGCGCATCCCGACGAGGCACGCGCGATCGGCGCCAACGCGCGGCGGCGCGCGCTCGCGGAGCACACGCTGCGTCACCGGATCGATGAGATGCTCGCGGCGGTGAACGATCGCTTCGAGGGGTTCGCCCGAGCGTCGGGCGCGGAGCCGCCCCGACCGCACCCATGACCTCCGAATCCCTCGCGCTGGGCCTCGCCTGCATCGACTGCGGTGCCTCGCACGCGCTCGGCTACACCCTCCAGTGCGACCGCTGCCGCGGTCTCCTCGAGCTTCGCTACGACATCCCGCGGCTCGCGAAGACCGGTCCCGCGATCTTCTCGGGCACCGGGCTTTGGCGTTACGCGCCGGTCCTGCCGATCGCCGATCCCGCGCATCGCGTGACCCTCGGCGAGGGCGGGACGCCTCTCCTCGAGTGCCCGCGCCTCGCGAAGGAGCTCGGCGTGCGCCGGCTCCTCGCGAAGTTCGACGGGCCGAACCCGACGGGGACGGTGAAGGACCGCTCGTCGGCGACCGCCGTCGGCGCGGCGCTGCAGTTCGGCTACAAGGCGACGTCGGTCGTGAGCTCCGGGAACGCGGGCTCGTCCGTCGGGGCCTACTCGGCGCGCGCGGGTCTGCGCTCGCTCATCTTCGCCTACGAGCGCGCCTCGGCCCCGAAGCTCCTGCACATGGCGGCGACGACCTCGGACCTGATCATCTATAAGGGCGTCTACGACGACCTGATCTCGCTCTGGGACCGGCTCGTCGAGGAGAACCTCTTCTTCGACTGCGGCGCCTCGCGCAACGCCTACAAGCACGAGGGCAAGAAGACGCTCGCGTACGAGATCGCCGAGCAGACCGACTTTGCCCCGCCCGACGTCGTGGTCGCGCCCGTCGCGGTCGGCGAGACGTTCATCGCGACGGCACGCGGCTTCCACGAAATGCGCGAGGCGGGCTGGCTCGCAAAGGCACCGCTGATGGTCGCGGCCCAGGCGGCGCGGGCGAACGCGGTCGTGCGCGCCTTGCGCGACGGCGGCGCGATCACGCCGCTCAAGATCGGCTACACCGTGGCCGAGGGGCTTGCCGCGGGGAATCCCGGGAAGAAGGGCGCCTGGGTGCTGAGACTCCTCCGCGAGCAGCAGAGCCTCGCCGGCGACGCCGAGGACGACGAGATCCTCGGAGCGCAGCTCCGGCTCGCGCGCACGGAGGGCATCTGGGCCGGGCCGACCGGCGTGGCCACGCTGGCGGTGCTGATCCGCCTGCTCGCCGAGAAGCGGCTCGATCCCGGGCAGACGATCTGCGTCATCCTGAGCGAGACGGGGCTCAAGACCGAGGCCGAGCCCCCGAGCCGGAGCGGCACGGCCTTCGACGCCGACGCCCTCCGACGCCTCGTCCTCGCACGTCTCGGCGCCCGGTAGCGCCGCCGCCCGGATGCCGTTGCCGCGTCGTTTCTACCTGCGCCCGGCGCGCACGGTCGCGCGAGACCTCCTGGGCTGCATCCTCGTCTCACGGCGCGGCCCGACGATCACGGCAGGGCGCATCGTCGAGACCGAAGCCTACCTCGGTCCGGAGGACAAGGCGTCGCACGCCGCCTTCAAGCCGGGCAGCCGGGCGCTCTTCTACGGCGCGGGCGGCTACGCCTACGTCTACCTGAACTACGGGGTGCACCACTGTCTGAACGCGATCGCGGGCCGTGCGGGCCACCCCGGCTGCGTGCTGGTCCGCGCCCTCGAGCCCGTCTCGGGCCTCGGCGCGATGACGCGCCGGCGCGGCGTGGCGAAGGACTCCGGGCGCCTCGCGAGCGGGCCCGGCAACGTCACGCGCGCCCTCGCCATCACCGTGCGTGACAACCGCGCCGACCTCACCGGCGGGCGCCTGACGATCGAGCCACCCGATCGGCCCCGCGACTTCCGCATTGCCTCGGGGCCCCGCGTGGGGATCACGCGCTCCGTCGATCTGCGCCTTCGCTACTGGATCGAGGGAAGCCGCTTCGTCTCCCGCTAGTGTCCGTCGCCGCGTACGACACGCATCAGGGCTCCCGGCGGAGGGACTCGGGATCGAAGAGCGTGTCCGGAAGGTTGGTGTTGGCCCGGACCGAGCGGACCGTGATCAGCATCAGGAGCTTGCCGTTGACGAAGACCTCCTGCCGGTGCGGGAAGTAGAAGCCGCCGACGAGCGGGCGGTGCTCCGAGAACGCCGAGTCGAGCAGCGCCGTCCCCGTCGGCAGCGTCTCGCGGGTGACGATGCGGACGACGCCGTACTCGGTGTCGAGCCAGACCATCGGGACGTCGCGCTCCCCCGGCTTCGCGCCGATCACGGTGAGCTGCCGACCGCCCACCCGCGTCACGTGGCTCACGTCGACCCGGACGCCGACGGCGCGCCACCCGGCGAGCAGGTCGGCGGCGCTCCGCTTCGCCGGGACCAGGAGGTACGTGCGGTCGCGCTGCTCGAGCGCGGGTCGGTCGTACAGTTTGCCGTCGGCCCGCCGGATCCAGACCCGGTCGCCGACGGTGAGCTGGACCTCGTGCTGGCCCTCGACGGTCTGCTCGACGCGCTGGCGCAAGGGCAGCTTGAATAGGACGCGCTGCTCGCCCGTCGATTGGGGAAGCCTGCCGTCCGGGTGGTACAGGGTCAGGGTCTGGACGATGACGAGGTCCTCGACGTTGACCTCGGAGAGCCGGGCCATGAAGGCCTCGACCGCGGCCCGGGCGTCCTGCGCCGCACCGCACAACGCGCCGGCAAGGATCGAAACCAGAACGACAAGCAGGACGACGGCGCGGGCCACGTCCATGGTTATAATGGCTCGGTATGTTGAACGCAAACCAAAGGAGCGCCCGTGCCTAGCGCCGACACCGGTATTCTCGCGCTCGTCTGGAACTCCGGACCGATCGCCAAGGTCGTCCTGACAATCCTGCTCGTCTTCTCGATCGCGAGCTGGGCCCTCATCGTGGAGAAGGCGTGGCAGCTCCGCCGTGTGCGGCGCCAGACGGTCGAGTTTCTCCGGGCGTTCCGTGAGGGACGCCGCCCGTCGGTCGTGCAGAACGCGGCCCGCAAGCTCCGCGAGAGCCCGCTCGCCCAGCTCTTCACCGCCGCCTACCAGGAGATGTCCGGGATCGCCGAGGCGCCCGACCGTATGCTCGACGACGCCGACGACGGGCTTTCACCCGAGCGGCTCGAGGCGGTGAACCGCGCGCTCCGGCGCGCGGCGGCCCACGAGGTCGCGCTGCTCGAGCGCTACCTGCCCTTCCTCGCCACGACGGCGAGCGCGACGCCCTTCATCGGGCTCTTCGGCACCGTCTGGGGCGTCATCGCGGCCTTCCACGGCATCGGCCAGCAGGGCTCCGCGAGTCTCGCGGTCGTGGCGCCGGGCATCTCCGAGGCGCTCATCGCGACCGCCGCCGGCCTCGGCGCGGCGATCCCCGCCGTCATCGGCTACAACTACTTCGTCAACCGCGTGAAGCACTGGGCGACCGAGATGGACGGCTTCACGCTCGACCTCCTGAACCTGTTATCCCGACCCGTGCCGAAAGTGGCGCGCTGAGCCCAATGGCGTTCAACGTCGACACCTCCCCGAACCCGCGGCGCATCGGGACGAACCTCGCCGAGATCAACATCATCCCGCTCGTGGACGTCGTGCTCGTCCTCCTGCTCATCTTCATGCTGACC
>Ga0137399_10001610_pt1 | contig 10511 bp, 11 predicted proteins | sample czorhiz316metaG_FD_104810 | JGI IMG/M metagenome (GOLD analysis project Ga0137399, IMG submission 104810) | Vadose zone soil microbial communities from Angelo Coast Range Reserve, California, USA - czorhiz3.16 metaG | ecosystem: Environmental > Terrestrial > Soil > Vadose zone | place: USA...
AGGAGATACTCGTACGCGCTGTACGGCCTCCGGGTGCCGAGCCACGCGGTCAAGACGCCGAACATCGGCATGAGGACAAGCGTGTTCATGTTCGGCCCGAGCACGGAGAGCACCCAGGCGAGGGCGTGCGGGCGACCGAAGGACTGCAAGCCGAGGTAGAACGCGAGGAAGCCTCCGAGCCCCAGGATGCCGGCCCACGTGGAAATCTTGCGGGCGGTCGACTCCGGCGTTCGGAGGATTGCGTACATGCTGACGGCCAGAGGCGCGAAGACGATGCCGAGGGAGACGGCGATCTCGCCGATGAACGGACGGGCTTCGGCTCCGATGCCACCCGGCGTCCCGAAGATCCATGCGATCTGGACGGCGACGATCAGGGTCAGGATCCCGACGTACGGCGCCAGCCAGCGCCGCATCGTTTGGTACCCAAGACGCCGCAGTGCGATGTAGGACGTCATCCCGACGAGCACGGGCGGGATGATGAAGAACCACTTCATCGTGAAGTCCGGGATCAACGCGGCGCCGGTCGGCGAGACCCAGCGCTGGGCGACGACTTCGCGGATCGCGTAGAGGGAGGACGTGAAGGTCCACGCGAGGATGAACGCGATCCCGAAGGCCGACCGCACGGGAGCCTTCGCGGGGCGCTGCTCGCGGCCCCGATCGATGAACGGGAGGATCAGAAGGAAGATCACCGGGATTCCGCTCAGGAGGTCGCCCCAGAAGGCGGCGGTAAAGTCCGTCTGCAGCGGTGTGCCGGGCCCGATCGTGAACTGCGGGAAGATGTCCGCGACCTTGAGGAGGCCCCAGGAGAACAGGAGATACCAGTCCGGGACGATGAGCTCGGAGAGCTGCGGGCTCCTCGCGGGTCCGAGGAACGGCGTCACGAACGCGGAGAGGAAGAACATGATCGCGACGAGCACGAAGATCGTGACGAGGTCGCGCGTGGCCTCTTGCGGGAACAGCGGAATCCCGGGCTGATGGTCGTGGCGCTGGGGCCCGTACTCGCGGGGGAAGCCCGGCCGCCCTTCCATGATCTTCTGCTTGACGCGCTCGATCTCCATCGTCAACCTCAGTGGGGCTCCGCGACCCCTTGCAGCCAGACGAGTGCCATGTGGAGGACCATGAGCCCCGTTCCGACGAGCGGCAGGATGAAGACGTGAATCCAGTACCACCGCAGGATGTAGACGCCGGAGAGGGTGTTGATGTCCCCGAACACGAGGGTGGCGAGCTGGTTCCCGATCAAGGGCGAGGCCCGCGTCATGTTGATCCCAATGTTCGCGGCCCCCTCACTCAGGTTGTTCGCGGGGAGCAGGTACCCGGAGTACCCGAAGAAGATCGTGATGAGCATGAGGACGACTCCGAGGAGCCAGTTCAGCTCGCGGGGCTTCTTGTACGCGCCGGTGAAGTAGACGCGGCACATGTGCAGGAACACCGCCGCGATCATGATATGCGCCGCCCAGTGGTGCATGCCGCGGATGATGAACCCGAACGGGACGTCGTTCATGATCGCTAGCATCGACCGCCACGCGGGGTTCGTGAGGTCGCCCGTCGGGCTGATCTCGAGGCGGCCGTCCGGGACGTAGAAGAATCCGAGGAGGATCCCCGTCAGCGTGAGGATGATGAACGCGATGAACGAGATGCCTCCGAGGCAGTAGAGCGGATACCAGTACCAGATCGTCTTGAGCTCGTACTTCTCCGCGTGGCTCCGGGGGACCTGCCGCTGGTCCGTCTCGAGGACGACGCGCGTCAGGTCCGCGTAGGGGACCGTGGGGAACCGGGACTTGATCCAGCCGAAGACCGTCCGTCCTGTGTCCTGTTTGATATCCCCGGTGGTGGACGTCGTCTCACCTCAACAGTATACGTACCAGGCGGGATCCGCCATGCCGCCGACGAGATTCAGTCCTTGGGCCTTCAACGGGATCACGGGCAGCGCGCGGGGGGCGGGACCGTGGACGCGCTCCGCGCCGACGTACCGTGCGCCGCTCTTATCGTTCACGTTGACCACGAGCACCATCGGGTCGTACTGGGACCCGTGGCAGATGCAGTAAATCGGATCCACCCCGAATTGCACGTAGGTGGGCGGGGAGGCCCCGTAGGAGCTGTAGTCCCTCGCCGGAGGCGGGTTGTCGATGACATGCCACCCAGGATAGCAGCACAGGTGGACGCATCGATCGAACGTGACCACGATCCGCGTGCCGCCGTTCCCCGCGTCGAGGCTCGGATCGTCGAACACGAGGTTGAATCCTTCGGGGAGCGTCGCGGGCATCTCCGCAGGCTTCGGCATGCTGAAAAACTGGTTCTCCCGCTTGATCCGAATGATGAGGCACGGGAAGCCGGTGCCCGGGACGTAGGAGCCGTTCTGGAACAGACCGCGCCAGACGCCCGTCGCGCCTTGCCACACCTGGAAGTCCGTGACCTTGACGGGCGTTCCGGCCTTCGCGTTCCACCACTGCGGTGTCGGGAACTTCGTGTACTCGATCGTCTCTCGAATCTCGCCGGAGAACTTGACGGGAGGGGGGATGAGCTGTCCAATGACGAGGCCGCCGAGCCCGGCGACGGATCCGACGACACCGGCCGTCATGCCGAGGGCGACCCATTCGCGGCGGGTCCAACCTTCCTTCTTTTCCTCTTTCTCCCAGCTCACGGCGTCACCTCAGCGAAACGCGCGGACGAGGACGATTTTCGGGCGACGAATCTTGTGAATCAGCTCGTCCGGCATGAACTCTTTGCGATAGAGGTCAATGGCGACCGCGAGAAGGACGAAGACCATCCCCATGAAGACCGCCATGTAGGAGTCGGCCTGCGCGTCCTCGACGCCGGTCAGAACTTGGATCGCGATCACGACCGTGAGTATGCTGAACCAGATCACGCCGACGATGAGGCCTCCGATCGCGAGGGCTGCCATGGAACTCCTGCGGGGCGCGTCACTCCGGAGAAGCTCGGTCACGGGAGTCCCTTCCTGACGTGCTCCGAATGGTCGACGAAGTGTCGACTGGACGACTTGATGACGTAGTAGGCAATGCCGACCCAGACGAGGGTCACCGCGATTCCAATGATTCCAATCCAGTATGCTCGAAGCAGGATCCCTTTCTCCGGGACCGCAGCGGGCAGACTCGCCAAGGAAATCAGCCCGACCATTGTCACGGGATGGACGGTGCAGTAAAAGCGGATCCCGCTGCCACTGGGCTCAGGAACGAAGCTGGTGCCGTTGGACAAACCGATCCGGGTCATCGTGACAACGGTGAAATTCACCGTTGCATTCTGTGCGGCATGCACCAATCCTGTGTTGATCAGGGGCGTCCCGTTCACATCATTGATCGTGAAGGTGTGATCCATTGTGTCGTTGTTGTGAAACGTTACCGTGAGTTGTAGAGGGACCTCGGGGATTAGTAATTGGCCCCGCGAAAAGACTTGTCGCCCCGCGACGGTCTCGCCGAACAACACGACGCTCAGCTTGGGCGGAGGAATCGCCTCGGCGCGCCCATTGGGCACGGTGTTCGAAAGGAACAAAGCAACGAGCAGAATCGTCGCCGTGATGAGCGCGAAGCTTCTCATCTCACGACCTTCTGACGCCCGATTCTATCTGGAGATGCTCGGGCAATCGCGACAAAGAACGTTCCCTATTTATACGTTATGCAGTTGTGTGATTTCTCTCCTTAGAAACACGTCGAGCGCGCACCATTTTCGTCCGCCACAGGTCGGTCCAAGTTGCATAATCGTGCATTTATAAAATCCGAGCGATGAAAATGAATTCCATGACGCGCACTCGATTCAATCGAGTCCAACTGAGCACCGACGAAAACCTTTTAGACCAAGCCTAGTTGTTCCCGAGACGCTCTCACATGGATAAAGTGGAAACTCTCCAGAAAATCAAGGCGACCGAGGGCCAAGTCCGCGGGATGAAGGAGGCCGTCTTGGCGGAACGCGAGCGTATCCTTCGGGACGCCCGGCGGGAGGCGTTCGAGTTGCGAGAACAATTGCGCCGCGAGGCCGAACGACGCCACGCGGAAATCATTCACGAGGCCGAGGCAGCGATCGCGAGTGAGACGGAACAAATTCTCGCTGCGGGGCGTAGCAAGGCGGACGCCCTGAAGGCCAAAGCCGATGCGAATCTGGAACGGGCGATCGGCCGCCTGATTGAGAAGTTCAAAGGTGCCCTGAATGCCTAGGCCCGTTCCGATGACGCGGGCCTTGATTGTCGGGCCGCGCGAGAATCTCGAAGCCATGGTCGAGAGCCTGTACGCTCTCAAGCTCGTCCATATCGTGGACCATCGCGAAGGCGAGGAAGGTCTCGAAATCGGAAGACCCCTCCCGACCGCCTCGGAGGCATCCGAGATTCTCGTCAAGCTCCGGTCGATCGCGTCGGTGCTTCAACTGGAGGAGACGAAGCCCGCCCCGACGGAGGAGGTCGCGGGCGACCTTCGCGAGAAGATTCTGTCCCTTGAACTCAACATTTCGGAGGAAGATGCCGCGAAAAAGAAGACCCAGGCGCTCATCCAGGACCTGAACCGCAAGATCGATGAGGTCCGGCCCTTTGCGCAGCTTCACCTGTCGCTGGCGGACTACCGCGGGTACGATACGCTCGAGGTGTTCGTCGGGAAGGTCGCGGGCGAAATCGAAGGCCTCGAATCCGTGACTCCGGACTACGAGGCGTTCTCCGCGCCCGGGCTCCTTGCGGTCTTCGTGCCGAAACCCCAGGCGGCGGCCATCCGGGACTTCCTGACGCAGCACGGCTTTACGAGCATTCCTGTCCCGGAAGGCGACGGCGATCCGCGGGAAATCCTCTCAAACCTCCTCGCGGAGCGAGAACGCTGGGAGGCTCGTCTCAATGAGATCGAGCAACGGTTGGACACGCTTCGAGAGCGCTACGCCGGCTTCCTGTCCGCCGCGAAGGCTCATCTCGAGGTTACCGTGGAGAAAGCGGAAGCACCTCTCCGGTTCGCCGTGACGGATCACACGTTCATTGTGGAAGGCTGGGTTCCGACGGAATCCTTCAAGGAACTCGAGAGCGGGCTCCAAAGCTTCCCGGGGCTGTTTGTCACCGAACTCGAGCAGAATCATCGGCCCGAACATGTCGAACCCGCGCCCGCGGAGACGGATCCGCCCGTCTTGCTCCGGAATGCGAAGCCGCTCCGACCGTTCGAGATGCTCGTGAAACTTTTCTCGACGCCGAATTACCGTGAGATCGACCCGACCTTCGTCCTTGCGTTCACATTCCCGATCTTCTTCGGCCTCATGGTCGGCGACGCCGGCTACGGACTCGTCTGGATGGTCTACGGCCTTTGGCTGTTTCGACGATGGAAAGACCGACCCTGGGACTTCTGGAAGAACCTCCTCGTGACGCTCATCTGGGGTGGATTCTGGTCCTTACTCTTCGGCGTCTTCTTTTTCGGGGAGGCGTTCGGGATTCCGTTCCATCATCCGGCGCTCGCGAGCACTCGGGTCGAGCTCCTCGACTGGTCCGCGATCCTTGGGGTCAACATCCCCCTCCACGCGCCGTTGGAAAAGCTCGAGCAAATCACGGACTTCATTGTCCTCTCCATCCTGGCCGCGTACGTCCATCTAGCGATCGGGTTTGTCATCGGCCTCGTCAACGATCTCGGCCACAACTGGAAGCACGCGCTGGGCAAGGTCGCGTGGCTGCTCATCCTGACTGGCTTCTTTGTTGTGATGATCGTGAGATCGGCCCGGTGGCCTGTCGACGCGGAGGGCCGCACGCCGTTTGGGTACCTGATCTGGAACCGGCTCTTGGGCTGGTTCCCGCGGGACGGATACGTGTACGCCCAAATCGGATTCGGTCCGAGCAACCCGATTCCATGGGCGGCAATCGGCATGCTCGTCGGCGGCGTCGGGCTCCTCCTCGCGACGGAGGGTCCGCTCCACATAATGGAATTCTTTGGCCTCCTGGCGAACATCGTTTCCTATGCACGCCTCGCGGCCGTCGGCATTGCGAAGGCCGCCATGGCGTTCGCGTTCAACGTCATCGTGCTCGAGACGATGATCTTCCCGGCCCTCGACTCCGGGAATGTGGGTTCCCTCATCCTCGGCCTTCTCATTGGATCCGTCGTTGCCTTCGTGTTCCACTTTATCGTATTCCTTCTGGGAGCCGTGACCGCGATCATTCAAGCGATTCGTCTGAATTATGTCGAGTTCTTCATCAAGTTCTTCCGAGGGGCCGGGACGCCGTTTCAGCCCTTCGGTGAGAGAGCGAAAACGGAGGTGTAAAACAATGCCAGCGCCAGCAGAAGCACAGGGACTAATCGGCATGGCGATCGCGTTGACCGTCGCAGGGACGGGACTCGCGACTGCCTGGGCCGAAAAGGTGATCGGGGCCGCATCGGTGGGCGCGATCGCGGAGAAACCGGAGCTGTTCGGTCGGGTTCTCCCGCTCGTCGTCATTCCGGAGACGATCGTGATCTTCGGCCTGATCATCGCGTTCTTGATGCTCGGCCAGTTGGGTTAGTCGGGAGTGAGTTCCCGGGATGACGTTGGAGAACGCCGTCGAGGCGATCCTCGAGCAAGGCAAAGCCGAGGCCAATCGTGTCCTCGAGGAAGCGAGGAACGAGCGACAGCGAATGCTCTCCGATGTCCGTGCCGAGGCGGAGAAAGCCCTCGCCGAGACCGCAAAAGCAGCCCGCGTGGAAGCCGAACGCAAACGGGTGCAAGAGCTCGCTCGGGCCGAACTCGAATCGCGGAAGATCGTCCTCGCGGCCCAGAAGGAAGCCCTCGACAAGGTGTACGAAGGCGCCCTCGAGCGACTCGCCCGGCTCTCAGATAACGCGGAGATCCTGCGGACGTTGCTCAAGGCGAACGAGTCGGAGTGGCGATCCGGTGGCAAGGTGTACTGCAGTCCGAGGGACGAGGCGGTCGTGCGAAAGATCGTCGGGGGCTCGTTCGCCGGAACGATCGAATGCGCGGGTGGCGTCGTAATCGAGAGCGCGGACGGAAACCGTCGGGTCGACTTGCGATACGAGACGCTGCTGCGAGACGTGTGGGATGACGCGGTAAGGGAGGTCGCGGAGACGCTATGGCCGCCCGAACTGTGACCCCGAGATCTGCGGACGAGGGAGAGTACGAAGGTCTCCTCCGGCGCTACCGCTGGATCCGCGAACGGATTCCGTACGACACGGGCAACTATCCATACGTCACCGCGCGGGTCCGCGCGAGACGGGCCGCCCTGATCCCCCAGGACACATACTCGCGGATTCTGCAGATGGAGATCCCCGAAATCGCCCGGTTCCTCGGCGAGCGCGAGTACAAGGCCGAGATGCTCGCCCTCGGGGCCCGCTACTCCGGTGTGGACCTAATCGAGATGGCGACGTCCCAGAACCTGACGAAGACGTACAACGACATCTACAATTTCTGCGAGGGCCAACTCCGAGCGATCGTCGGCCGCTATCTGGATCGCTTCGACCTACAGAACATCAAGACCATTGTCCGCGCGAAAATCTACGGGGCTTCGGCCGAAGAGGTCGAGGAAGACCTCGTGCCGGCCGGCAGTTTCTCCGTCGAATTCCTCCGGCAACTCGTCGAGGCTCCAACCCTCGATGACGTCTTCAAGCGACTCGAGGGAACCATCTACGCGCAGGCCTTGGCGGGATTGGGCGAGCGGCCTTCGGCCGTCACCCAGTGGGCCGCCTGGGAAGACCGGGTTTCCCGGCTCTACTACGCCGACCTCCTCCAATCCGTCCCTCCGTCGACGGAAGCGAACCGGCTCATGAGAGAGTTCATCGAGCGCGAGATCGACCTCGTTAACCTGAAGACGCTCCTTCGGGTCTGGGCGGCCAAAGCGACGTTCGATCGCGAGATCTTCCTCCCGGGCGGATACGAGACCACGGAGGAGGAATTGAACGAGATGGTGCGGCTCGATAAGCCCGCCCTCATGGCCCGCCTGAGTGAGTACTCCTTCTACCCAGAGATCGCGGGCGACCTGGAGCGCGTCGAGGCAAGCGGCGTCGGCGCCCTTCTCCGGAAAGTCGAGAAGATCCATCTGACCGAGGCCGGGCGGTACTCGCATCTGCACGCCCTTTCAATCCTCCCAATCCTCGATTACATTCTCCGCAAGGACCGCGAGGCTCAGAACATCCGGCTGATCGCACGCGGGAAGGAAAGCCGGCTTTCGACCGATGTGATCCGGGAGCTCTTGGTGGTGTGAGATGGAGATCGCCGCGGTGGGTCGGGACGACTTCGTTCAGGGCTTCAAGCTGGTCGGCGTGCGACGTGCCATCACGAGCTCGCGCGAAGAAATCGAGAAGAAGATCGCGGCGGTCCTCGACGACCCCGAGGTGGGCATCCTGGTCTTGGACACCGCGGACATGAAGGGCCTGAGCAACTCGATGCGACGGCGGCTCGAGACCGTCGCGCGGCCGGTCGTGATCGCGGTCGGCGCGGCGGAAGACGAAGACCTTAGGACGAAGGTGAAGCGAGCGATCGGCGTGGATTTGTTCAAGTGAGGTGGGCAACATGGCGGCGAGCGGAAAGGTGACGACGGACATCAAGGGAACCGGCACGATCCAGCGCGTCGCCGGGCCGGTCGTGACCGCGATTGGGCTGAAGCCGCGCATGTACGACGTCATGCTCGTGGGGACCGAGCAGCTCATGGGGGAAGTCATCCAGATCCTCGGGGAGAAGACGGTCGTCCAGGTGTACGAGGAGACCTCCGGAATCCGGCCCGGGGAACCGGTGGCGGACACCGGCAAGCCGCTCACGGTCGAGTTGGGCCCCGGACTGCTCGGCAGCATCTACGACGGGGTGCAGCGCCCGCTCCCGGTCCTCCAGCACGTCATGGGGGACTTCATCCTGCGCGGCGTTCGAGCGCCGGGTTTGAGTCGCGAGAAGCAATGGGGCTTCAAGCCCGCGGTGGAGGAAGGCCAGGGGGTGCGCGGTGGCCAGGTCCTGGGCACCGTCCAAGAGGCGAAGAACGTCGAGCATCGCGTCCTCGTCCCTCCCGACGTGACCGGAAAGATCGCTCGCATCCGGTCCGGGAACATGAAGGTGGACGATGTCATTGCGGAACTCGACGGCGGCCGCAAACTGATGATGAAACAGGACTGGCCCGTCCGCCAGCCGCGACCGACGAAGAATCGGATGATGCCGAGCGTGCCCCTGATCACGGGCCAACGGGTCATGGACTTCCTGTTCCCGATCGCGAAGGGTGGAACCGCGGCGATCCCGGGCGGCTTCGGAACGGGAAAAACGGTTTCTGAACAACAGCTCTCGAAGTGGTGCGACGCCCAGGTCGTCGTCTACATCGGGTGCGGGGAACGAGGGAACGAGATGACGGAGGTGCTCACGACGTTCCCGAAGCTAATCGACCCGTATACCGGCGCTCCGCTCATGGAACGAATGGCCCTGATCGCGAACACGAGCAACATGCCCGTCGCGGCCCGGGAAGCGAGCGTGTACACCGGGATGACGCTCGCGGAATACTACCGCGACATGGGGTACAACGTGGCCCTCATGGCCGATTCGACGTCGCGATGGGCCGAGGCGATGCGGGAGATCTCGAGCCGGCTCGAAGAGATGCCGGGGGAGGAAGGATTCCCCGCGTACCTGTCCGCTCGGCTCAGCGAGTTCTACGAACGGGCCGGACGCGTGACGACCCTGAGCGATCGGGAGGGCTCCGTGTCCGTCGTCGGGGCGGTCTCCCCGAGTGGCGGTGATTTCTCGGAGCCTGTGACGCAAGGGACGCTCCGGATCGTGAAGGTGTTCTGGGCCCTCGACACGGCCCTCCGGGCCCGGCGGCACTTCCCAGCGATCAACTGGCTGACCTCGTACAGCTTGTACGGGCCCGCCCTGGAGAACTGGTTCCGGACGCAGGTCAACGAGGAGTGGCCGAAGCTCCGGCAATGGGCGCAACGCACCTTGCAAGAGGAGGCGGAACTCGAAGAAATCGTGCGGCTCGTCGGCGCGGACGCCTTGCCGCCGGATCAACAGCTGACCCTCGAGGTCGCCCGCATGATTCGCGAGATCTTCCTCCAGCAGAATGCGTACCATCCCGTGGACACGTTCTGTCCGCCGGAACGGCAGTTCAAGCTCATCGCTGCAATCAAGAAGTACGCGGACGCCGGGACGAAATCGCTCGCCCTCGACGTGCCGGTCAAGGACATCGCGGCCGTCAAGTCGCGTGAAATCCTCACTCGCGTGAAGTACGAGGAGAAGTTCGATCAAGAACTCGAGAAGAGCCTCGCGATGATGGACGAAGACTTCAAGAAATTGGAGGCGCGCTGATGGCGAAGGAGTACCGAACGATCACGGAGATCGCGGGGCCGCTGATCTTCGTCGAGAAGACGGAGCCGGTGGGATACAACGAGCTCGTCGAGGTCCATCTCGGGGATGGCCGCCGGAAGCGGGGCCAGGTCCTCGATTCGTCGACGGACATCGTTGTCGTCCAGGTCTTCGAAGGCACGGTCGGAATCGACCGCGCGTCGAGCGTGAAGTTCCTCGGGGAGACGATTAAACTCAGCGTGTCGCGGGAGATGCTGGGCCGCATCCTCACCGGGTCGGGCGAACCG
>Ga0137399_10001612_pt1 | contig 10508 bp, 10 predicted proteins | sample czorhiz316metaG_FD_104810 | JGI IMG/M metagenome (GOLD analysis project Ga0137399, IMG submission 104810) | Vadose zone soil microbial communities from Angelo Coast Range Reserve, California, USA - czorhiz3.16 metaG | ecosystem: Environmental > Terrestrial > Soil > Vadose zone | place: USA...
CAGACCTTGCCTGCTTCGGCAAAGGGATGGCAAACGGCTATCCGATCTCCACGATCGTCGGCGGGCGAGCTGTGATGGAGGAGTTCGACCGCAGCTTCTTCTCTTTCACCTTCGGTGGCGAAGCCGTTACGCTCGCGGCCGCCCTCGCCACGCTCCGCGTGCTTGAGCGGGAGCGTGCAATCTCGCACATGTGGGTCCTCGGCCGCAAGCTGATGGATGCCTACGGCTACCTGGCCCGCCGCTACGGTCTCGAGAAGTCGACGTGGTGCCAGGGACTCCCACCGCGCGCGCTGACCGTCTTCAAGGACCTCGAGGGCCGCGACTCGCTCCTCCTCAAGAGCGTCTTCCAGCAGGAATGCCTCAAGCGCGGCGTGCTGTTCAACGGAACGCACAAGTTCTGTTTGATGCACTCCGACGAGCAAATCGAGCACACGATCGCAGTGTACGACGAAGCGTTCAGGGTCCTGCGCCGCGCCTACGAGTCGGGCGCGCCCCAAACGCTCCTGGAAGGCTCGCCGCTCGAGCCGGTGTTCCGGGCGACGGACTACTGAGCGATGGTCCGGTTGCTGGTGCGTCGCGATGTATCGCAGGAGACGAGACCGTTATCTGCGCCGATGCGTGACGCTGGCGGGCGAGAGGACGGGCCATCGGAGCTTCGTGCATGTCGCGTGTCAGGCGGGGACGTCCTCGCGCTGTTGGATCACAATCGCCATCCGTGGACGACGACGATCTACGTTCGCGGCCCGATCCATTGGGTCGCCTCGCGATGAGCGGCGTAGCATCCGTGCTCGGGGAGCCTTGGTCCTTGGTCGCGCGTGTGGGGAACCGCGTCCATCGCGCCCGCGGCCTGCTGTTTCCAGACGCCGACGCGCGGCGGTTCATCCAACACAACCGAAAGGCGTGGCGGGGCTGGACACTGCCACGGCCCGAGCGCGTCGTCCTCGCCGACTTCTGGGGCTTCAGTGAGACCAACATCGCCCGCAGTTACTTCCTCAACGTGCTGGCACGGTATCATCGCGCCGCGATCCGAACGTTCGCGCCGCCCTCGCGGATGCCTAACCGCGCGCTGCACGCCGTATACGAGTCGCTGAACGCGACCGGGCACGTGGTCACGTCATGCACTCGGAGCCAGCAGGAACGACGGAGAACGCTGAGCCGCGAGATCGTGCCGCCGCTCCGCAGCAAGCGGGACCTCTATGGCCTCGAGGTACTGGGCATCTGGGTCGGGATCGACATCTATGAAACGTATCTGCGTCGATACAACGAGCCGACGGTCCGGCTCGACGATCCTCGACTTCGACAGACCGTCGAAGAGGGCATCGGCCTCGTCCTGTTCTGGAAGGACTACTTTGCGACGCATGACGTTGCTGCCGTCGTCGTCAGCCACGACTGCTACCTGCAGTTCAATGTGGCATGCAAGGTGGCTTACGGGGCGCGCGTGCCCGTATATCTGCCCAACGCTCGGGGACTGTGGTACGTCGACCGGCCACATGCCACATACGCGCACTTCGCCGACTACCGAAGAATGTTCAGCAATCTCTCCCTGACTGAACAGAAAGACGGGCTTGCATGGGCGCAGCGGCAGATCGGGCGGCGGCTAGACGGGGAGGTCGGGGTCGACATGCCGTACGCCTCGGTATCGGCGTTTCGAGGTGCAGGACGCGGACGCCGCGTCGTACGACGCAGCGGTAAGCCCAAGATCCTCATCTGCGCGCCGTGCTTCACGGACAATCCCCACGCTTATGGCGGCCTGCTTTTTCTGGATTTCTACGAGTGGATTCGCCATCTTGGCGAGATTGCGAAACACACGGACTACGATTGGTACGTCAAGACGCATCCCGACCCGCTCCCCGTCACTCTCGATACCATCCATCGAGTGCTCGCCGAGTACCCCCACATTGGCCTGGTCCCCCACGATACGTCGCACCACGACATGGCGGCCGCAGGCATCGACGTCGTCCTCACTCCGTACGGCTCTGTCGGTCACGAGTATCCGGCGCTCGGGGTTCAGGTCATCAACGCCGGGTACAATCCCCACGTCGCCTATTCTTTCAACCAGAGCCCGAAATCGCTCGACGAATATGACGCGTGCCTGGCCAACCTCGACGGACTCCGCAACGACATCGACGTCGAGGAGCTGCGCGAGTTCTACTACATGCACCACGGCTACACGCTAGCGGACGACCTCGTTCTGCCTTCGTACCGCCAGGCGCTCCAGGACCTGACGACCCAGCAGCGGATGGGCTCCGCCATCTACGCCTATTTCCTTGATGGGCTGACCGAGGAGCGGCACCGCAAGATCATCGAAAAGATGCAGGCGTTCATCGACTCCGGCAAGTCTCACTACTTCAGCCGCGGGCCCGAGTGATGACCGTCCTCCTCGAGCGGCCGCTGACCACGCCCGCGCTCCTGCTGGTGTTCGACCGGCCGGACACCAGCCGACGCGTCGTCGAGCGCCTGCGTAGCGTCGCCTTCGGCATCCGCGAGGTGCTGGAGGTCCTGGAGCGACGGCCGGGGCTGCTGGAGATCAACAAGCATGTCAGGCAGAAGCCCGCACGCTGACGTCTTCGACGCCGCGATCGTCGGCCTTGGCCGGATCGGCCAGGGCTACGACTATGACGCCGCCGGCGGCGGCGAGCGCACGCACGCCTCGGCCTTCGCCGCGCACGCGGGCTTCCAGCTCGTCGCCGGCGTCGATCCCGACCCCGCTCCCCGCGCGCGCTTCGAGGCCAAGTTCCGTCGCCCGACGTACGCCGACGTTGCCGGCCTGCTCGCGCGGCATCGCCCGCACGTCGTGGCGATCGGCGTGCCGACGGCCCAGCACGCCGAGGTTTTCCACGAGGTGATGGCGGGGACGCCGCGCGCCGTGCTGTGCGAAAAGCCCATCGCGGCCTCGGTCCAGGACGCGAAGGCGATGGTGGCCGCGGCGGAACGCCACGGCTGCGCGCTGGCCGTGAACTACATCCGGCGCTTCGATCCCGGCGTGGCCGCGCTGAAGCGCGCGGTCGACGCCGGCGAGGTCGGGGCCGTGTACAAGGCGTCGGTCTGGTACAGCAAGGGCCTTCTGAACAACGGCTCACACTTCGTCGACCTGCTGCGCCTGCTGCTGGGCGAGGTGACCTCGACCGAGCTGATCGACCGCGGCCGCGACCTCGACGGCGACGCAGAGCCGGACTTCCGGCTGCGCTTCGGCGACGTCTCCGTCACCGTGCTTGCGGCGCGCGAAGAATGCGTGCCGGCGGGCGAGATGACGCTCATGGCGACGGCCGGGACGATCCGCTACGCCGAGCGCGGCGCGCGGATTGAGCTGGTCGGGCCCGACGGCGTGGCGCGGCGGATTCCGAGCGAGCTGGCGCGTTATCAGTGGCACGTGGCGGCGGCGCTCCACCGCCACCTGACGGAGGCCGCGCCGCTCGCGTCGGACGGGCGCGGCGCTATCGCGACGCTGACGGTGATCGACGACGTGCTGCATCTCCGTGGGAGGAGCTGATGAGCGAACTGGCGTTGTTCGGCGGTCCGAAGGCGATCCCGCAGCCGCTGACGCCGTACCGGGCGATCGGCCCCGAGGAAGTGGACGCCGCGCGCAAGGTGATCGAGAGCGGCGTGCTGTCGCGCTACCTCGGCACATGGTCTGCCGACTTCTACGGCGGCGAGACGGTGCAGGAGTTCGAGCAGGCGTGGGCGCGGCACTTTCGCGTCCGCTACGCGGTCAGCGTGAACTCCAACACCTCCGGCCTCGTGGCGGCCGTCGGCGCCATCGGCGTGGAGCCGGGCGACGAGGTGATCGTGACGCCGTGGACCATGTCGGCCACCGCCACCGCGATCCTGGTCTGGAACGCCATCCCGGTCTTCGCCGACATCGAGGACGAGACGTTCAACCTCGATCCCGTCTCGATCGAGCGGCGGATCACGCCGCTGACCCGCGCCATCGTCGTCAGCGACATCTTCGGGCACGCCGCCGATCTCGAGGCGATCATGGCGCTGGCGCGACGGCACGGTCTGAAAGTGATCGAGGATGCCGCGCAGGCGCCGGGTGCCCTCTATCGCGGCCGCTACGCCGGCACCGTCGCCGACATCGGCGTGTTCAGCCTCAATTTCCACAAGCACATTCACACCGGCGAGGGCGGCGTCTGCGTTACGGACGCCGACGCGCTCGCCGAACGGATGCAACTCATCCGCAACCACGCGGAGTCGGTGGTTGGGGACAAGGGCACCACGGACCTGTCCAACATGGTCGGCTTCAACTTCCGCATGACCGAGGTGGAAGCGGCCATCGGCATCGAGCAGCTGAAGAAGCTTCCGGCGCTGTCCGCGCAGCGCACGGGGGTCGGCGCGCGGCTCACTCGCGGACTGGCGGGCCTGCGCGGCCTCCGCACGCCGGTCGTCAAGCCGGAGTGCAGCCACGTGTACTACGTCCTGCCGCTGCTCTTCGACGAAGCGCGCTGCGACGCCCCGCGCGGCCGCGTGGTGGAGGCGCTGCGCGCGGAAGGCGTGCCGGTCTCCGACCGCTATGTGAACGTGCACCTGCTGCCGATGTACCAGCGACGGACGGCGTACGGCACCAAGGGCTTTCCGTGGAGCTCGGACGTCTACAAGGGGCATGTTTCCTATGACAAGGGCATCTGTCCGGTCGCGGAGGACCTGCAAGATCGGCGGTACCTCGGTGTCGGCATGTGCAAGTTCGCGTATCCCGAGCGCGAGGTGGACCTCGTGATCCACGCCTTCCAGAAGGTGTGGGCGCATCTCGGTGAGCTGCGCGGTTGAGCGACGGCACCGCCGACGTGCTGATGTTCGTCGAGGACCCCGGCGCCGCGAGCTACGTGGCGCCGCTGCCCGACGCGCTCCGCGCGCGCGGCCGCACCAGCGCCGTCTTCGCCGCCGGCCGCGCCACCTCCACGCTGCGGGAGGCCGGGGTCGCCGCGCGCGTCCTCGACGGCCACGCGCGCGCCGCCGACCTGCTGCAGGGCGCGCGGCCGCGACTCGTCCTCGTCGGCACCGCGGCCAATCCGGACACGCTCGGGCTGGCGCTGGTGGCGGCCGCGCGGGGCGCCCGCATTCAGAGCGTGGGCGTCGTCGACGCAGCGATGAACGCCGAGCGCCGCTTCCGCGGCCGTGGCGAGCACGCGCTGGCCTACGCGCCGGACTGGCTGCTCGTTGCCGACGACTGGACCCGTGCCGCGTACGTGTCGATCGGCTTCCCGAAAGAGCGCGTGGTCGCGTGCGGGCATCCGAACGACGATCGCCTCCTCGCCGAGCGCGCCGCGCTCGAGCGCGAAGGGCGCGCCGCCGTGCGGCGCCGCGTACTGCCGGGCGCGCCGCCGGACCGTCCGATCGTCGTCTTCGCGGCGGAGGGCGCCGCCGCGGTCGAACGGCTCGGCGTGCCGTTCTCGGCGGCGGGCTGCGCGTTCACCGGCCGCGGCGCGCCGGCGGGCCGCACCGAGCTGGTGCTCGAGGAGCTGCTGGAGGCGCTCGCCGCGGTGGCGCCGCGGCCGTACGTGGTGCTGAGGCGGCATCCGAAGGACGGTGCCGACGACTACGCGGCGTATCGCCACGAGGTGGACCTCGTCCACGGCGGCGGGTCCGCCCTCGCGCTCGTGTACGCCGCCGACCTCGTCGTCGGCGCGACCTCGCGGCTGCTGGACGAGGCGGCGCGGCTCGGGCGTCCGACGCTGGCCATCGTCCCGCGCGCCGCGGAGCGCGAGTGGCTGGCCAGCGTGCGGAGCGGTGTCACGCCAGCGCCCGCCACACGGCAGGAGGTGCGCGAGCGGCTTCGCGCGCTCCTGCTCGATGCCGCCGGTCGGGAGACCCCGCCGGTGACCCCGGGCAGCGCCGTGGAGCAGGTGGTGGCGTTTCTCGACGGACTGCTCGCGCGCGGGAACCGAGGATGATCGACGCCTACGAGGCATACGGGCAGGCCGCACGCGACCTGACGACTCCCACGCTCATCGCGGGGCGCAATCGCTTCCAGGCCGCGGAAGAAGAAAACATCGTCCGCGACGTCGCCGAGAAGTTGCGCCTCTGCCCGTCCCATCGGTTGCTCGAGGTGGGGTGCAATATCGGAATCCTGCTCACGCCGCTCTCCCGCCACGTCGCCGAGGCCGTGGGTGTGGATCACCCCTCGTGTATGGCTAAGTACGTCGAGAATGGCGTGCCCGCCAACGTGTGTCTGGTCGCCGGCCGCTGGCCGGACACGCGCCCGCCGGGCCTCTTCGACCGGATCCTCGTCTATTCGGTCCTCCACTATCTTCACGGTGCCGATGACGCCCGGCGCTTTATCGACGCCTGTCTGGAGACACTCCAGCTCGGAGGCCGCCTCTTGCTGGGCGACATACCGAACGAGGACGCGCGCCGCCGCTTCATCGCCTCGGACACCGGGCGGCGGTTCCACGCCGCCTACGTCGAGAGGAAAGCGGCACACCGTGACGCGGAGTCAGACTGCTCGGAAGCGATCTTCACTCGCGTCACGCCGCGCACGCCGTTCCTGACGGACGACTTCGTGCGCGAGATCGTCGCGGGTGCGCGCCGACGCGGCTTTGAGAGCTACCTTCTCCCCCAGCCCGTTGATCTGCCGTTCTCGCACACGCGGGAAGACATCCTGATCGTGAGGCGCGGATGAACGCCGGCTTCACGCTTGTCCGGTGCACCGATCCCAAGCGCTGGAACGGGTTCGTCGCCGAGTCCGCGCAGGGGAGCGTGTTCTGCCGGACGCCGTTCCTGGAGGCGCTCGGCCTCGGCCACGAGCTCTGGCATGTCGAAGAGAGCGGCGTGCCGTGCCTGGGCGCAGTGGTCATGGTGGACGAGGCGGGTCTCCCGCTGAGAGCGCCGTTTCCGTTCTCGCTCTATCAGGGGTTGCTGCTCGACCCCGCCCACGCCACGCTGGCCGTGCACCGCCGCGTGAAGCGGATGCTGACGCTGGTCGAGTTCGCGCTGGCGGGGCTGGAGCAGTGCTATCCGCGCCTGTCGTTCTCGCTCCATCCGCGCTTCGAGGACGTGCGCGGGCTGTCGTGGTTCCACTACCACGCCGCAGAGCAGGGGCGCTTCCGTCTCGACCTCGCGTATACCGGCTGGATCGCGCTGACCGCGTTCGAGGAGTTTCTCGGCGACATTCGGAGCACGCGGCGATACGAGTACCGCCGCGCGGCTGCGGCCGGCTTCACCGCCGAGCCGTCGACCGACGTCGACCTCCTGGTGACGCTATACCGGCGGACCTTCGCGCGGCAGGGCGTCGACGTGCAGGCCGGGGTCGAGCGACGCCTGCGCGCGATCGCACTCTCCGCGCTGGCCGAGGGCTACGGCGAGATGCTGCTCTGCCGGACACCGGCGGGCGCGCCGGCCTCCGCCACGCTGTTTCTCTTCGACGAGCGCGCGGCGTACTACCTGATCGGCGCCAACGATCCCGAGCACCGCGCGAGCGGCGCCGGGACGTTCGTCCTCCTGGAGCACATCCGGCGCTCCGGGCTGCGCGGCCTCGCTCATGTCGACGTGTGCGGGATGAACTCGCCGAACCGCGGCGACTTCAAGGCGAGCTTCAACGCCGTGCCGGTGCCGTACGTGACGGCAACGTGGGAGCGGCCGTGACGACGACCGGGCCCAGCATGAGCCTGCGCGGGGCGGTGCCACGCGCTGCCGGGGCGGCGCGCCGTATCGCCGGCGATGCGCGCCATCGGATCATCCGGCTGCTTCGGCGAGGTGCGCGTGCCGGTGCCGGCGCCGCCGTCATGCTGGTGTCCCCGACCCAGCGGTCGTACCTGCTGCGCTTCCTGCGATCCCGCGCTCCAGGGTACTTGTTGGCGGCGCCGTCGCCGTGGTTGACGTTCGGCGCCTTGGAGTTTCTCGGTCGTCGCCTGCGTCGTGGCATGCGCATCTTCGAGTACGGTAGTGGAGGGTCGACGCTCTTCTGGGTCAGAGCCGGTGCCTCGTGCGTCTCGGTCGAGCACGACCCAGCGTGGTTCGCGGACGTCCTGAGACGCCTGCCGTCGTCCGCGACGGTCGACTATCGGCTCGTCGAGCCCGAGCCGGCCGAGGGCTCGGGCGATCCGGCCGAGCCCGACGATTACGCCTCGACCTCGGCGGCGTTCCGCGGCCGCCGCTTCCGCCGATACGCCGCGCAGATCGACGACTTCCCCGACGGGCACTTCGACGTGGTTCTTATCGACGGCCGCGCCAGGCCGTCGTGCATCAAGCACGCCGCTCCCAAAGTTGCAGCGGAAGGACTGCTGATCGTCGACAACACGGATCGCACCTATTACGTCGAGCGCACGTCGTCGTACCTCGCCCCATTCGAGCCCAGGAGGTTCGAGGGCTTTGGCCCCGTGAATGCCTACCGATGGGAAACGACGATCTTCATCCGCCCGGCGGCCGGAGAGGCGGCGCCGCGATGACACTCGCCGCCACACAGTCGCTGATCCAGCGCGTGGGACGCCGCCTCCAGCGCGAGCGATACTGCCTGTTCCCCGACGCGAGCGCCCGGCGGTTTGCCCTGCCTCGGCGCGTCGGCACCGCCGTCTACGACTACTTCCTCGACCGGCTCACCGCGGCGCGCCATCAGGCGATCATCGCGCGCATGGATGCCTACCTCGCGTCGGGGCGGCCGAACCTCTGGAGCCGGGGACCCGAGTGATGCCGGCGCTCACGGAACGGTCGCTCACCGCGCCCGTGCTCCTGCTGGTGTTCAACCGGCCGGAGACGACGCGCCGCGTGTTCGAGCGGATCCGCTCAGTGAAGCCGGGCCGGCTGTACGTCGCCGCCGACGGACCGCGCGCGGACCGGCCGGGGGAGGCCGCCCGGTGCGCCGAGGCCCGGGCGGTCGTCGACGTGGACTGGGACTGCGAGGTGCGCACCGACCTCCGCGACGCCAACCTCGGCATGCCGCGCGGAATCGTGGCGGCGCTGGACTGGTTCTTCGCGCAGGAGCCAGAGGGGATCGTGCTCGAGGACGATTGCCTGCCGAGCCGCTCGTTTTTCTGGTTCTGTCAGGCACTCCTCGAGCGCTATCGCGAGGACGAGCGCGTCATGCAGATCAGCGGCAGCAACTTCCTCGGCGGCCGTCACACGCTGGAGGCGAGTTACTACTTCTCGCGTCTCAACGACATCTGGGGCTGGGCGACGTGGCGCCGCGCCTGGCGGCACTTCGACGCGCGGATGTCGACCTTCCCCGAGTTCCGAGCGCAGGGCCGGATCGCCGACTACATCGCAGAACCCGAGATCTCCACGTGGCTGGTTACGTACTTCGATAAGGCGTACGCGGCCGGCGGGGAGCGCGGGGTGTGGTCGAGCGCGTGGGCGTACGCCCTGTGCACCCAGAACGGCCTGACGGCCGTGCCGCGCGTGAATCTGGTCGAGAACATCGGCTTCGGCACCGGCACGCACGCCGCGAACTCCTACGCGGCGTACGGCGCGGTGCCCGCAGAGGAGCTCGATGAGCTGCTCCATCCGACCGTGGTGCTGCCCGACCGGGCCGCGGACACGCTGCGCTTCGAGATGATCCGACAGACGGACCCGCGGCTGCTGCACCGTCGCAGCCGCGTGCGCGAGTTCGCTGGGCGATGGGTGCCTCGGCGCTACCGTGAGGCGCTCCGGCGACTCGTGCCGGGATGAAAGGATCGCCGATGGGATCGAGCGGTTCGTGTCGTTGGACTGATGTCGCCGGCAATGTGTCCGGACCTCGACTCGGGGTTTGTACGTAGTGTGAAGTCTTCACAAGGAGCGCAATACGTGAGTGATGCCATGACGCGTCCGAACGCCTATTGGGCGCTACTGGGCGGCAAGCACGCAGAGATGTTGGACGGCTTCGAGATGTTCAAGCGGACGGTGAACTGGCACTACGGCCAGTTCCGCGTCGAGAGTTACCGTGATCCACGCGTGGTTCACCTGCTGCGTGGATTCCTCGCGCGCAGGACCGTCCCCTATGTGGCGTTTCGCGCGCGGATGCATCCGCTGGCCCGCGCTCCGCTTCGCCGGCCCCGCTGGTACGCGTTCTTCGTGGGACTGGTGTGGCAGTGCGCATTGCAGATGGATCGCCTGCGTTGTCTCGATCGCTGCGAGGAACCGCTTGTCGGCAGCCCAATTCCGGTGCACTACTGCGACCGCCTAATTACCCAGGACCTCGCCTCATCGGCAATGGAGTGGAACTGGATCAGTCACCACATCAGGAAAGACGCCCGTCGTCCGGGTCCGACTACCGTCGCAGAAATTGGAGCTGGATACGGCCGCCTCGCATATCTCGTGCTTAAGACGAACCCTGACGTGCGCTATTCGATCTTCGACATTCCGCCAGCGCGACAGTTGGCGACCGAATACTTGACGCGGACGGTGGGAAAGTGCGAGCGCTGGGCGGTGTCTTCCCCCGAAGCGTTCGTTGGTATCGAGAAGGAGTTCGATCTCATCGTCAACATATCCAGCTTTGATGAAATGGCGCCATGGCAAGTCGAGGATTATTTCCGTCAGATCGATCGCGCCGGTCGAGGGTACCTCTATGTCAAGCAGCACCATGTGCCGATCCCAGTCCC
>Ga0137399_10001614_pt1 | contig 10505 bp, 8 predicted proteins | sample czorhiz316metaG_FD_104810 | JGI IMG/M metagenome (GOLD analysis project Ga0137399, IMG submission 104810) | Vadose zone soil microbial communities from Angelo Coast Range Reserve, California, USA - czorhiz3.16 metaG | ecosystem: Environmental > Terrestrial > Soil > Vadose zone | place: USA...
CGGCGTCGAACCCGAAGACTTTATGCTCCGCCAATAGTTTGGATGTCTCGCAGTAGACCGCGAGCACAAGAAAGAGAGCGTGGAGCGCATCTTGAAGGTTAGGTTTCCTGCTAGAATGTGCATCATTCTAGAGCTACGAAGCGTCAAGGTGGCAACGATGAGAGGGGCAAGGAAGACGGCGCTTGTGACAATTATTTTCATGTCGCTCGGCGGCTTGCTGTTCGCCTATGGGCAGAGCCCGAAGCAGGTTGCTGGGGCGGAAACGTCGCTCACCAAAGAAGAGCGCGAAAGGCTGCTTGCCATCGGTAAGAAGCTGTTTGTTGAGCGGTGCGCCAAGTGCCACGACGAACGCGGCGACAAACCGTTGGAAAGCGGTCCTCCGCTTAGCGAGCGAAAACTCTCCGACGGCGAAATCGCACGCTCTGTCTCCGGGCGGTTCAAGGATGCGCCTGATGAACAGAAGCGCGCTGTGGCGCTCTATGTGCGCAGCTTGATGAAAGGGAAGTGAAGCCGGGTTCGAGAGAGTTGTGGTTTCGTAGCATGCTCACACTTCGCACTCTATTGAGTCGGCGCCCCGCCCTTGTAACGGATCAAGCGCGCGCTGTGCCGCTTTGTTTGTTGTGAGCGGTCCCGGCGAATCGAGCAGGCGGTCAAAAAGTACGGCTCGAAGGCGCTGAAAGAAGTTGCCGGGGCTTCCTGATGCTAACGCGAAGTAAACTCCAGGCTGCCAATGGCTTTGGCGATGACGTTTTCCTGGATTTGGATTAGGTCCGAATCGGCGTAGGTAATCCCCAGGATGGTGAAGACATCGTTGCCGCGAGCCAGCGACAGCACCACTCCCGACCAGTCATGGCCGTCGACAGTGCCGCGGTAGTGCCGCTGGACCGCCGCCAGTCCAGCGATATGGGTGCGTTGCTCGGACAACCGGCGATAGTTTGTGTAGACGTCGCGCAGTTGACGCTCGGTCGCTGCCGCCTGCGCGTCGAGCGAATCTTTCATGCCGTCCCGGCCGATCACCAGCAGCGTGGTCTCGTCGCCCGTGCCCATTGCCACAATGGCCGTGGGGAGCGTTTTCTGGGCGTCTTCGAACACGTGCCAACTGGGCGGCTTAAACATGCGGAAGCCGTAAGTGTGATTGATGTAGAGATTGCCTTGTACTTCTTCCCGGTTGGGAGGTGGGCTCGGCGCTGGGGTTGCGCTTGCCGGTGTCGGCGCGGGCTGCGCGGCGCTGACCTCCGCTACGGCCGGTAGCGGAACCACTTTTTTGGGAGACACTGCCGCTGCAGGAACAGAGGCTGGCGGAGCAACAGTGTCGGAGGGGCTCGTTGCGGTGAGTGGCGTAGCGTGGCTGGCCTGAGTGCCCTGAACAGGAGTTAGTTTGTCCGCAGTAGCTGCAGGTCCCGCAGCCTCGGCCGGGGCAGGCTTCTTGGCCCCGGCGGCGACGCCCTTCTTAGCTTCGGGCTTAGGCTCTATTGGAATGATCGCTGCGACTTTGTCCTTGCGCACCAGCGCAAAGCCGTAGCTGGTTTGCACCTTAAAGGAGTTGTCTTCATAGCCGACGATTGTGCCCAGGATCTTGCTCCCGTCTTTTAGGCGAATCTCGTCCGCAGCGGCGCTTGGCGCTAGGCAAATCGAGGCCGCGGGCGAAAGCAGTGCCAGCAGGCAGATCGCGCGTCCCCACATGCCTCCGAGTATGTCAAACGCAGCGCCGCGGCAGCAAGCCCGCTCAACTCGGCAGCTTCTTGGGCGTCAAGAGGCCGATTGGCTATTACGTCTTCATGCGTACGGGTCTCAGAGCCGCATATGAGTCTTCCAGGCAATAAGAAGTTTTTCGGTGCGCGCGGCGAGACGTTCGATTTCCCCCAGCGTGGCCAGGAGCTTCGCGCGCAGCTCGTCCGGCAAGCGCGCCTGCGATTGGCGCAATGCCAGCGCCTCCGCCAACAGGCGCAGTTGCTTGCGATGCCGCGGATTGAGCCGCTCCCACAGGCGGCGCTTGCTCTCTGCGTTTCGCCCCAGCCACTGCTCGCCGGATACTTCCGGCCGCCCCCTGGCTGGCTCCAGGACCGGCTCCTGCTGCTTGGCTTTCGGCGTAATCATGTTCGTTGGGGTCGAATCTCTTCACCCGCCGCAAGTCACGGAACTCGAATTACGGGTCGCAAGACAATTTTGACCCATCATTACCCGGCCGCTTCCAACTTCTCGCAATTGATCTGCCCGTCCGGCTCGACCCGCCCGGTCACGCGCAGTGTGCGCGTCTCAAACACCAGGCCGCCATAGCGCTCGTAGGCGCCGGGAAACAGCACCGCCTCGTAGAGGCCGCGCTGGTCTTCCAATGTGACAAACATCATGTTGCGGTAGTCCTTGGTGCCCACGTGGCGGAAGGTCACTACCCATCCCAGCAGCGTCACCCGCTGGCCGCGCAGGCGTGGCAACTCGCTGCTCCAGGCTTCGTCGGTGCGCGCGACCCGGTCGAGCGGGTGACCGCTCACGCACACTTCCAGGATCTCCTGTTCGTACCGCAAGCGCTGCTCGCGGGTATAGTCGGCCGCCGCCATTCCCCAGGCGTTCCAGTTGGCCTCGTGGGGCGCCGGCTGCAGCGCCTCGGGGAAAAGCGTCTCTGCGGTCGGCGCGGCTGGCGGCAAGCCGCGCGCGCGCAGCAGGTTCAGCCGCCAGAGCAGCGCCGGGCGGGTCATTTGCAAGTTTTGATTCGCGTGTGGGTCTGGGACGCCCCCTGCGTTGCCAGCCGCTTCCTCGCCGACTTCATCAAATGCCCCGCACTTGATGAGCGATTCGATGGCGTCGCGTTCCACCGGCACGCGTCTCAGAAAATCTTCGAGCGAGCGGTAAGGGCCGTTCTGCTCGCGCGAACCGGCGATCTTCTCGATGGTTTCCAGGCGCAGCCCTTTTACCTGCATCAGCCCGATGCGGATCGCGCGCCCCGTTGTTCCCGAAGCGGAAGCCTCAGTGGTGTACTCCAGCCGCGAATGATTCACCGAAGGCAGCCGCACCTCAATCCCCCAGCGCTTGGCCTCTTCGACGTAGGCGGAGACATGGTAGAAGCCTGCGCCCGAACTGCACATCGCGGCGAGAAACTCGGCCGGGTGATGCGCCTTCAGGTAAGCGATGCGGTAAGAGAGATCGGCATAGGTGGCGGCGTGCGCTTTGCAGAAGCCGAACCCGGCGAATTTTTCTACCATCTGCCAGGTCTGTTCGCGCTGGGCTCCCTCGAGGCCCATTCGCTCCGCCGCTTTCAGGAACTTCGCGCGCAGGCGCTCGCGCTCGCGCTGGTCGGCAAATTTTGTTGTGGTGCGGCGCACCAGGTCGGCCTCAGCGAGCGACATGCTGCCGACCGCCTGCGCGATCTGCATCACCTGCTCCTGATAGACGCACACGCCCAGGGTCTCCCCGAGGATGGCCTTGAGACACGAATGCGCGTAGCGCACTGGCTCCTGCTTGCGCAGCCGTTTCAGGAAAGTTTCCTTCGCGCCATACTCGGAGGCCCCCGGCCGGATCAACGCCAGCGCCACGGCGATGTCGTCGAGCGCGCGCGCCTCGAGCGTGCGCAGCAGCCCGCGCATCCCCGGCGATTCGATCTGGAAGACGCCCATCGTGCGGCCCTGGGAAATCATGGCGCAGGTTGCGGGATCGGCTTCGGGGATGGTATCGAAGTCCACGCGCTTGCCCTGAGCCTCCCCGAGCGGTTTGCCGGACGCTCGCTCGATCTCCTCGAGCGCCAGCGACATCGTCGTCAGGCCGCGCTGGCCGAGCAGGTCCATTTTGATCAGGCCGAGTGCCTCGACCGCGTTCATGTCGTACTGCGTGACGACGATGCCCTTGGTGGCCACCTCGAGCGGCACCAGCCGCGTCAGTGGCTGCGCCGAAATCACGGTGCCGCACGGGTGAATGCCCAGGTGCCGGGGAAAATCGTCCAGGCGCAGCGCGACCTTGAGGATCGTCTTCCACGGCTCTTCCTGCGCGGGCAGCGCGCGGCATTCGGGCAGTGTGCGGATGGCCTCGAGGATCTCGCGCACCGGCCGGTGCGGCAGGCGGCGCGTGAAGTGGTCCACCTCGCCGGGAGAAAGGCCGAAGACCTTGGCCACCTCGCGCACGGCCAGGCGCGCATGCATGGTGATGAAGCTCGCGATCATGGCCACGTGTTCCGCGCCCCAGCGCTTGTATACGTAGTCGAGCAGCTCGTCGCGCCGCGCGCCGCAGAGGTCGAGGTCAATGTCGGGGCAATCGCCGCGCTGCTCGTTGAGGAACCGCTCGAAGTAGAGGCTCCAGCGCAACGGGCAGACGCGCGAGATGCCCAGGCAGTAGGTGACGATCGAGCTCGCCGCCGAGCCGCGCGCCACCGCCGGGATCCCGCGCCGCCGCGCCTCCTCAACGATGTCCCAGACGAGCAAAAAGTACGGCGCGAGGTTCCGCTTCTGGATCACTTCCAGTTCGTGCGTGAGCCGCGCGAGCACCTCCGGTCGCAGCGGGCGGTAACGCTGCTTGGCTCCTTCAAAGCACAGCTTCCACAAATACGAGAATGGCGTCTCGCCCTCGGGGACAGGGAACGCGGGGAAAATCAGCTTGCCCAGTTCGAGTTTGAGATTGCAGCGCTCGGCGATTTCGAGCGTCGCGCGGAGCGCCTCGGGATGGTCGGCGAAGGCGCGGCGCATCTCCTCCACTGATTTGAAATAGGCTTGGGTGCTGGCGATGTCCGGCGGCGCCACCGTGGTGAGCAACGAGCCGGTGCGGATGGCGTTGAGCACGCGGTGGTGCAAGTGCTCCTCGGGCCGAAGGAAGTGGACGTTGTTTGTGGCTACCAGCGGCACATCCAGCTCGCGGCCCAGCCGCAGCGCCTCGCGCAGCGCGCGGCCGCCGCCGGGCGAGAGATGCTGCACTTCGAGATACAGCGCCGGGCCAAAAATCTCCTTCAGTTGCGCAACGCGCTCAGCCACTGAGACAGGGGCGCTGCTTTCTGCGCCCCCTGCTTGCGGCGCGTACAGCGCAATCACTCCGTCGTGATGCGCGCTCAGAACTTCGAGTGAAACCGGCTGATCTTGGAGCTGCCGCTCGGTCACCAGATGACACAGGTTGCTGTAGCCGGTATGGTCGGCGGCCAGCAGCACTAGCGTTTCGTTTCCTCCTGCTGCCGCCCTCTGCTCTTTGCCGTCGATTTTTTGGGTGTCATCCCGAGCCCCGGCCCTGCCGGGGCGAGGGATCTCTCCGCACGAATTTCCTGTTTCAATCTCAAGCACGGCGCCGACAATGGGCTTCACGCCCGCCTCACGCGCGGCCAGATAAAACGGTACGGCGGCATAGAGGCCGCCCGTGTCAGTCAGCGCCACCGCCGGCATCGCGTGCTCGGCGGCTGCGGCGATGATCTCCGCCGGCGACGGCACCGCCCGCAGGAACGAGTAGTGGCTGTGACAATGCAAATGAACGAACATCGCGAGTCGGAAACCCAAATTGACAGTCAAAAGTTGAAAGTCGAAAGCGAAACCCGGTAGGGAAACGGGAAGAAATTGCACACGAATTGTTAACGCGACAAACAGGGCGTCGAGAGCACCAGCCCGTTGGGCTTGGTGGCGTAGTGCTCGCGCAGCTGCAAACCCTTGCCGTAAAACAGCGCATTCCAGCCGAAGCGCTCGCGGATCGCATCCACACCGCGGTTCAGGTACCAGCGGCGGTTGGCCATGGGGTCAAACAGCTCGTTTTGCCGCCGCTCGGGCTCGAGGTTTGCCACGCTCACGCCCACGAAGCGCAGCGCCACGCGCCGGGTAAACAGCGCGCGGAAAAGCTCCAGCGCCGCCGCGAGCAGCAATTTTTCATCATTGGTCGGCGGCACCAATTTCGCCGAGCGATTCACCGAGTAAAAATCGGTGTAGCGCAGCCGGAGCGCCAGCGTGCGCGCCTGGCGGCGGGCAGCGCGCAATGTGGCTCCGATGCGTTCGGAGAGGTACTCGACGAGACCCGCGAGGAATTCGAGATCGATGGTCCCGCCCTCCACGGTCGTTTCGCGCGAAATGGATTTGGGCTCGAGCGGGGTCAGGACCGCGCGCGGGTCCAGGCCGCGGGCGCGTTCGTAGAGCTGCCGGCCGACGGCCTCGCCGAACGTGGCCACAAGCGCCGCCAGCGGCACGTGGCGCAACTGGCCGATGGTCTCGATGCCGCGCTCAGTAAGCGTGACTGCGTGTGCGTGGCCGATGCCGTGCAGCTTCGCGACGGGCAGCGGGGCGAGGAACTCCTCCTCGGTGCCCAGCGGAACGATGCGGAAGCCGCGCGGGCGCTCGAGCCGCGCCGCCACCGCCGCCACCAGCTTCGACGTGGCCGCTCCCACGGAAACGCCCAGGCCGGTTTTCTCCCAAACGCGCTGCTGCATCCGCCGCAGTGTGCTGGCGAAGTCCGGATAGAGCCGGTCGGTGCCAGTGAAGTCGAGGTAGAAGTCATCGAGCGCGGCGACCTCGATCGCAGGCGTGAAGGTTTCCAGCAGCCGCCCGACGCGCCCGGCGTAGTCGGCATAGTGTTCGTACTGCCCGGGCACGACAATCGCCTGGGGACAAAGTTTCCGCGCCTCACGAAAACTCATCGCCGTGCGCACCCCGCGCGTCTTGGCTTCGTAGCTGGCCGAGGCCACCACGCCGCGGCCCACCAGCACGGGTTTTCCGCGCAGGCGCGGGTCGAGCACCTGTTCGACCGAAGCGAAGAAGGCGTCCACGTCCACGTGAACGATCTTCGCTGCACGATCGCGCACTGGGTACCCTGAGGAAAGGTTTGTGTAGCCCGCCTCTTTAGATGCGGAGGGTTCCTCTGGTGAAAGTGACGACGCCTGAAGATCCGGACTGCTTCCAAATTCCCCGGGTCTGAAGACCCGGGCTACAGCGAGGGCATCAGGCCTGCGGTCAGACATGACGGACTCCTGCGACACCTGCGGGGAGGAACGGGAGCGGCAGAGGTGCGGGCATGCTCTCGTTTCTTCTTCGTAGCGCCGGCCTCCGGTGGCGGGTTCCCCGCGTTACCCGAAGCGCCGGCGAGATGCCAGCGGAACAGTTGTCGCGCCGGCTGGCGCTTACCCCGACAACGTCAGGAGCAGGCAAGGCCTGCGCAGTGGGGCGACGCCGATTTCATTTAGGACGGGCGAGGGGTGACCTTGGAGAGTCACATGGACAATGGGGTCAGCCCCTCGCCCGCCTTCCCGTTACCTCTACCTGGAAGAGCATAGGCGAAGAAAAAGCGAAAGTCAAGCTTTTTGTGCGAGCCTTCTCCTGCGGCTTCCGACTAGTCTGGAAAGGCCCCCACAATAATCATTTCGTAGGGCAGCTTAGTAGTGACCGGATTCTGCCCGTTTTGGCTGGCTAGGTAGGCGATGCGCTCCAGGTTGACGCGCGGGATGCCCAGCACGTGTAGCCGGTCGCCTTTCTTCAGGCCCTTCACTTTCGTCGCGGGCTCGGTTCCCGCGACGAAGACCATGCGGCGCAATTGGCCGACCACGGTGCTTCCTTCCGTGTCCAGCACCGTGGCCAGAACCAGGACGCCATCGGCGACCTGCTGCGGCGGGCCCTGCAGTTCCATGACGAATTCGGCATAGTTGTAGCCGGCTTTGGGGGCCTTGATGCCGATGGCCGAGCTGTTCGCGCGCACAGTGACCGTCATGCTTTCGTAAGAGCTGAAGGCGGTCTCGGCGTCGTATGCCTGGTAGCCGGGGATGGACTGGAACGCGCTCAGCACGCTGGTCGTCTGCAGCTGCGTGATCGGGTGCACCTCGAAGACGTGCGCGGGATTGGTGTCCTTCGGCACGGGCACGGGCTGGCCTTGGATCTGGTCAGTGGCAGAGGGATGCTCGAACCAGATCCTCCACGCGCCGGAGAGGGGAATAGGCTGGTTCTTGCCTTCGTTCTGGCGAATCAGGTTTACGCCGGCTGTCTGGGACTTTGCATTCATCACTTCGGCCACCATCGGCAGGCCGACCTCATTGGGCGCCCGGCCGGAGCTGTGTAGGTCGCCGTCTTGGCCGTCGCTGCTTATCGCGTTGGGCTTCTTATGCGCGTGGTCTATGATGAACTCGATGTCAGCCGTGGCGCGGTTTTTGTATTTCTCAACGAACGCGCGTTTCAGAACCACGGTGCCTGCGTGCGAGGCCGCGGGCGCAAGGGCCAGACTGAGCTGGAGCGCCAGCGTGATAGCAATGCGCAGGCGGGTTTTCACGCCGGCTGCTCCTTCTGTTTCTTTTCGCCCGGCTTCTGGCCAGCCGCGCGGACTTTCATAAACTGGTTGAGCAGATCGAACCAGAACGGCGCGCCGAGCGAGACCGCAACCGTGCTCAGGCCCCAGCCCAGCAGGTGCGGTGGCAGCCATTCTCCCAGCGACTCTTCGCGGAATCGCTTCGATTCCTGCCGCCAGCCAGCCACTTCCGCGAGCGCGTTTTTTTCCTCCTGAGTCAGCAGCGGGTTTGCGTTCGTCGCTTGTGGCTTAGGCGGTGTCGGCGCAGGCGATTCCGCATCGGTGTATTCCGGCGGAGGGGCCATCTGCGCGCGCGCCTTGGCCTGCTCGACGATGTTCGTGCGGAGAACGGGGTTCTGCCAGAGCCGATCGGCGATCTGGAGTGTGTCCGCGTTCGCCAGGAGTACGACGCTGGCAGCGAGAACCAGGCTCCAACCCTGCATCTTGCGCTTGTACCAGCCGGAGACGCGATCCATCTGGTCGTTAAACCACGTCTCGACTTTCTCCTGCGACGTGCCCGGCGCAGAGCTCTTCACAACCGCATCAAGCGACTTCCTCAAAGTCTCAGGAAGCCTGCCCACTCCGCTGGCGAACCGGTGCTCCAGGCTGGCATCTTTCGGGTTTTCGCCTTTTTCGCCGATGACGTCCATCAGGGCCAGCGCAAACGCGCGCGGCGAAATGTAGGAGGGACGCCCTCCCTCCTTTGCCGCTTGCGACTTGATCAGCGGGTGTTCGTAGAACTCCTTCGCTAGGCCCGGCGTGGAATTGAACATGCGGTGGATGCCCTGCTCGAGCGTCTTGGCGCGCCATTTGAACAGGCTGGCCAGCCACTCACTCACAGCAGCGCAGATGACCGCCAGAAGCAGGTAGATAAAAGCGAGGCCGATGGCGACATCGAGGACCACAGAACCAAACATCGGTTTGCTGCCTCCTTTGCGTGGTTTTTTCGGCTCCAGCCGGGCCCTGGGCGGCACGTGCTGGGAGCCGAACTCTGTCTCTTGTCTTTATAACTGTCAAGTAGTGAATAAGCACGATCCCCTGCACGTTTTTGGGAAACAAAGGACGCGGTCAGGCTTGGCGGATGTCGGGGACACCCAAGATGCGGATGCCTTGGCAGGGATGTTCCACGGCGCCGGTGAGCGCGCGGACCATTTGATCGATGCTCACCAGGCCTAGCCGCCGCGCCGACTCCCGCGTACCGGGCAGGCGCTCAAACAGCCAGTAGAGTGGCACCAGCAGATACGGCCAGCGGTGCCCCGGCCCCAGCACGTACCACGGCCGCAGGATCGTGGCATTCAAGCCGCTCTTGCGGATTATCTCCTCACACTCACCACGCACGGCCACGTAGGCTTTCATTACTGGCGCGGGCTGCGCCACGCTGACGTAAACGAAGTGCTGGATGCCCGCCTCCACCGCCGCCGAGACTGCGGCGCGTGCCGAAGCCAGATCCACGGCGCGGAATTCATCCGCCTTTGATGGGTTGGGGTGCGAGACGCCCACCAGTTGAACGAATGTGTCTGCGGGCGCATCCGCGGCCCGCACCTCGCGCGCATAGGACTCCTTCACCAGCGCGTCGCCCGCCACCGCCGCGCAGCCCGGCGGCAGTTTTCCTTCCGAGCCTTTGCGCACCAGTGCGCGCACGGAGTGGCCGCGTTTGAGCAACTCCGCTACCAAGCGGCGGCCCATGTAGCCGGTGCCGCCGGCGATGAAAATTTTGTGCGCGGAAGGGTTTTCGTTCATGGCCAGCGTGGGACTTTATGCCGGGGAATATCTACCGTCAAGGATGGGGACAAAGTACGGTAGAAAGTGCTTCCTAATCTGGCGCTTTGCGGCAGAGTTTAACGTGGGCTTTCGTCAATCGGTGCGGGCGATGCTGGGCTGCGGAAAAGACGTAGCGTGCCGGTTTGGCCAGGTTGCCGACGAGACTTTGGCGCTGCCCGAGGATGCCGGCAAGGATTCGTAGGAGTACCATCTGGAAGCCGAGTGGCCTTTCGGAGGGAAGCCGGTGCGGCGGGCTTTCCCGCCGCACCTGGACTCGATGGCTGTGGAACCTGTCTCTTAGTGTTTCCCGGACCTGCCGGCGAATTCGCCGTACTCGTGGGCTGTTTCTAGGTTGCGCCTTGGGCCTTGAGCGCTCGGTTCAAGCCTACGGAGCTAGAGGGGCGTCCTCCGGCAGCGCGGCGACAAGCGGTTCAGTGAACTGCTCGGCTTCGGTTGAGCCGGCAAGGGCCGTGGTCGAGGACTGTCCGGCGGAGATGGTTTGCGCGACCTCGTCGAAGTAGCCCGTGCCAACG
>Ga0137399_10001615_pt1 | contig 10505 bp, 10 predicted proteins | sample czorhiz316metaG_FD_104810 | JGI IMG/M metagenome (GOLD analysis project Ga0137399, IMG submission 104810) | Vadose zone soil microbial communities from Angelo Coast Range Reserve, California, USA - czorhiz3.16 metaG | ecosystem: Environmental > Terrestrial > Soil > Vadose zone | place: USA...
ACAACGATACCGAGTGCGCCGTCGCGAATACCCTGGCGGCGGTTTCCGAAGGAGTCAACCACATCCAGGGGACGATCAACGGCTATGGCGAGCGCTGCGGCAACGCCAACCTCGTCTCGATCATCCCGAATGTCATGTTGAAGATGCGTCTCGACTGTATCCCCTCGGCGAGCCTGCGCGAGATGCGCGACGTCTCGCGCTTCGTCTCCGAGCTGGCCAACCGCCGGCCGTGGGGATCGCAGCCCTACGTCGGCGACTCGGCCTTCGCCCACAAGGGCGGCATCCACGTCTCCGCCGTCCTCAAGCACGCGGAGACCTACGAGCACATCGATCCGGAGGCGGTGGGCAACCACCGGCGGGTGCTGGTCTCGGAGCTGGCGGGGCAGTCGAACATCCTCTGGAAGGCCAAGGAGTACGGCATCGACCTCGACAAGAACACGCCCGAGGCGCGCCGCATCCTCGAGATGTTGAAGCGCATGGAGGACGAGGGCTTCCAGTTCGAGGGTGCCGAGGCGTCCTTCGAGCTCCTGATGGAGCGCGCCCTCGGCAACCACAAGCCTTACTTCGACCTCGACGGCTTCCGGGTCATCGTCGAGGAGGAGCGCGACGGCGGCGAGCCCGTGGCCGAAGCGACGGTCCGGCTCAAGGTCAAGGGCATGGCCGAGCACACGGCCGCCTCCGGCCACGGGCCGGTCAACGCGCTCGACCACGCGCTCCGCAAGGCCCTCGAGGAGTTCTACCCGAACCTCCGCGAGATGAGCCTGCTGGACTACAAGGTGCGCATCCTCGACGAGTCCAAGGGTACCGCGGCCAAGACGCGCGTGCTCATCACCTCCGGCGACGGCGACGAGACGTGGGGTACCATCGGGGTGGCCGACAACATCATCGAAGCCTCCTGGCAGGCCCTCGTCGATTCCATCGAGTACAAGCTCCGCCGCGACGAGCGCCGCAGTTCGAGCTGAGACGCTCTCCTGAGCGGCGAGGCGAGTGCTGAGTAAAATGACCGGTACATGGCCGCCATCCCCGCCAAGCTGATCGAAGACACCGCGCGCGAGCTGATGGCCCGCGCGGCCATCGACATCCCGCCCGACTACCGCGAGGGCGTGCGCCTCGCGCGCGATCGTGAGAAGAACCGCCTCGCGCGCTTCGTGCTCGACGAGATGCTCGACAACTGGGACATCGCCACGGCCGAGCGGCGCCCCATGTGCGCCGACACGGGTCTGCCCCGCTACTACGTCAAGCTGGGCAACGAGGCCGTCGTCGAAGGCGGCCTGGTCGCTCTCGAGCGCGCGCTCAGGCGCGCGACGGCCGACGCCACTGCCTCGATCCCGCTCCGCCCGAACCGCGTGCACCCGCTGACGCGCGAGGACCAGAACAACAACGTCGGCTACCACGCCCCCGAGGTGACCTACTCGATCGAGCCCGGCGGCGACTGGCTCGACCTGACCACGGTCCACAAGGGCGGGCTCTTTGGCACCGACTGGCGCATGCTGTTCCCCGGCGACGGGCTTCCGGGCATCAAGCGCTTCTTCGTGGACACGCTGGTAGAATCGGGGAAGCGCGGGCTCGCGTGCCAGCCCGCCATCGTGGGCATCGGCATCGGCGGCTCGAAGGACACGTGCATGCGGCTCGGCAAAGAGGCGGCGTGTCTCCGGGCGGTCGGTAGCCGCAACCCGGATCCGTCCGCCGCCGCGCTCGAGGACGAGCTGACGGCGCTCGGCAACCACATCGGCATCGGCGCCATGGGCTTCGCCGGCACCTCCATGGTGGTGGCGACCCACGTCGAGCTCGCGCACACGCACACGGGCGGCATGCCGATCGCCATGCACCAGTTCTGCCTGTCCTCGCGCCGCTCGACGGCGCGCCTCCACCCGACCGGCACGGTCGAGGTCAGGACGGACCCGGCGTGGTTCACCGATTACTACAGGCGGCAGGGCATCGAATGACAGAGATCCGGCGCCTCGACGACGTGGAGATGAACGAAATCCAGCTCACGACTCCCATCACGACCGAGGCGATTCGCTCGCTCAAGCTCGGCGACGTGGTGTATCTCTCGGGCGCGCTCTACACGGCGCGCGAGGGCGTGTACCGCCAGGTCGTCGAGAAGAACGTGCCGCTGCCCGCCGGCGTCCGCGAGCTGACCAACGTTAACTTCCACTGCTCGCCCGCGGCCTCGGTGCGGCCCGACGGGTCCTATGCCGTCGAGGCCGTGACGGCCACGGCGTCCTTCCGCTTCGGCAAGTCCATGACGGCTTGGTTCGAGCGCTCCGGCGCCAAGGTCATCGTGGGCAAGGCCGGACTCACCGAGTTGGCGTATCGCGAATGGTTTGTGCCCCACGGCGCCGTGTACCTGACGACGGTCGGCTACGGCCTGGGCGCCATGTACGGACGGAGCATCAAGCGCGTCATCGACGTCCACTGGCTGAAGGAGCTGGGTATCGCCCAGGCGCTCTGGGTGCTCGAGGTGGACAAGATCGGGCCGTTTCTCGTCGAAGGCGACGCCGAGGGCCGCAGTCTCTTCGCGCTGGCCAACCGCGAGATCAACCTCCGGCTCGACGAGGTCTACAAGACGCTCCCGGCTCCCGCCCTCTCCCGATTCGGCGAAGTCCTCTCACGGAAGGATGAAGTGGTCTAGACGAAGGTCCGGTCGAGTGCGAGCGCCCGCTCGAGCCTCCGCTCGTACTCGCGCCGGGTGATTTCGACCGCGCCGAGACTCTCCAGGTGCGGCGTCATGTACTGGACGTCGAGGACGGTGAAGCCCCGCTCGCTGAGGCGTCCAACGAGGGCGGCGAGCGACACTTTCGAGGCGTCGGTCTCCCGGTGGAACATGCTCTCCGCCATGAAGGCTCCGCCGAGGGCGAGGCCGTACACGCCGCCGACCAGCCGCCGGTCGCGCCACGCTTCCAGGCTGTGAGCCTTGCCGGCGCGGTGCAGCGCCCCGTAGACTTCCACGAAGCGCTCTGAGATCCACGAGCCTTCGGGCCGATCGGCGCAGCCGCGCATCACGGTCTCGAAGGACGTGTCCACGCGGACCTCGAGGCGGCCGCGCCTGAGCGTGCGTGCGAGCGAGCGCGAGACGTGGAAGCCGTCGAGCGGAATCACGGCGCGCGGGTCCGGCCTGAACCAGAGGACCTCGCCCGAGCGCTCGTCCGCCATCGGGAAGATCCCGTGACGGTACGCGAGCTCGATCCCTTCAGGCGTGAGGGTGAGCCTGCGCCCAGACATTCCGGCAGCGCGTTTCCGTCGTCAGGCAGGCCATCAGGAAGGAGGCGAGGGCGACGGCGAAGCAGAGCGTGAAGGCGGCGCGGTAGGCCTCGAGCGGGTAGACGCGGCTCCCCGAGACCATGGCACCCGCCCAGTTGGCGTCGAGCAGGACGCCGGTGAGCCACTGCATGACGGCGAAACCCAGGAAGATGGGCAGGTTCTGCGAGCCCAGCGCGACGCCCACGTGGCGCGGGTCATTGACTTCGCGGATGCAGGGGAATACCAGCGAAACCCCTCCAGAGGCGAATCCCAGCAGGAAGCAGAGGGGGCCGAGCCACTCGGGCGGCACCGGAGTACGGGGCAGCGCCAGCAGCGCCCAGACCGCGGCGAAGAGCGCCGTCGCCGCGATGAGCGGCGGGCGCCTGAGCCCCAGCCAGCGATCGGAGATCCAGCCGATCAGCGGCGCGCTGATCAGGAGTCCCAGCGCCGTCATCATGAGTACGTTGGAGGCGCCCACGCGCGACATGCCGTAGACCTGCGCGAGATACGGCACGCCCCAGAGTCCGAAGAAGGGCACGAAGGCGCCGTAGATCGCCGAGCCCAGGAGGAGGATGGGCCAGGAGCGCGGGTTGGCGGCGATGCCGGGAATCGCCGCGAGCGTCTCGCGAAGCAACGGCGCGGGAGCGCGCGGCCCGTCGGCGACCCGCGGGAGGCCCAGGTCCTCGGGCCTGTCGCGGATGAAGACGTAGCAGGCCACGGCGAGCAGGAGGGTGATGGCGCCGATGCCGATGAAGGACCGCCGCCAGCCGATGGCCTCGACCACGAGGGCGAGCGGTCCCGTGCCCACGATGGCGCCGAAGGCGCCGATGCTCTGGCTGGATCCCGCCACCGTCGCAAACTCACGCGGGGGGAACCATTCCGACGCCAGGCGCAGCGAGGCGATGAGCATGGTCGAAGCGCCCACGCCTACGAGCAGGCGCCCCGCGACGGCGATCCAGAAGGTGGGCGCCGCCCCGAAGAGCATGCTGCCGGCGGCCATGGTCACGCCGCCCAGCGCCAGCATCCGGCGGGGGCCCAGCGTGTCCGCCAGGGTGCCGTTGGGCAGCGCCATGACGACGAAGCAGTAGGGATAGACGGCGATGAGCGTGCCGAGCGCCGCCGCGGGGATCGCGAACGCCTGCATGAGATCGCTCGCCACCACGACCGGGGCGACGCGGTGGAAATACGAGAAGATGTAGAGGAGCGCCGGCGCCGCGACGATGCCCCATCGCGCGCGCAGCGTCCGCCGGATGGACAGGATGACTCCTTCAGCGGATGGAGCGCGGGGGGATGCGCTTGTAGAAGAGCAGCTCTCGCGTGCCCTGGGGCAGGTTGTCGATGTGGCCGCTGGGTTGAAAGCCCAGCGCCGTGTGCATGCGGATGGACGCCGCATTGGTCTCCTCGGTGGAGGAGAAGACGCGTGGCGACGGTGACACGGCCTCGACCGATTTGAAGAACTCGCGGGCGATGCCCTTTCGACGAAAGTCCTCCCTCACCACGACCAGGCTCACGAAGGTGCACTGGAACCAGTCCGTGCGGTAGGCGAGGAAGCCCACGATCTCCTTGTCCGCCTCGGCCACGATCAGGTGGTGGCGCTCCATGTGCGATTTGATGAAGGGGCCGGCGCGGTCCTCGCCGATGACGAGCGCGGCCAGCTCGGCGCAGCCGGTGGCATCGGTGGTGCGGGGCAGGCGGATCTCGATCATGGGAGCGTGCATGGGAAAATACACCGGCCGCGTTCCGGCGGCAACGTAAGATGCGCGGCCGGACGAGCATCAAGTCTCCACCGGGCGTGTAATTCCTACTGCCGGAGAACGCGACGATACTGGGTTGTTTTTTCTCTGGGATCCCGGTCCCGGCGTCTTCACGCTGAAATCGCTGAGTTCTTCCGTGCGACTCGGGCCTTCCGGACTGGGCATGCCAGTTGCTAGGTCTCATGCCGCGGGGCAGGTCTGAGCGGGCGCGTCGACTCCTCGCGTCGCGGCTCCCTCGGTCTCACGAAAGCTGGAGGCGGGAGGTTGCTGACATGAACTGCCATGAAGCTCGCGAACGATTTTCGGTGCTCCTCGTTGGCAACCCGAGCCTGACGGAGTGGGCCACCGTGGAGTCGCATGTGAGTCAGTGCGCGGAGTGTGGTCAGTTGCTGGATCAGCTCTACCAGATGGCACCTCTGAATCAGGCGCGCCGGTCCGGGGCCACGGTGCGGGTGCCTCGCTCCGCTCGGACCGGACTCCGGCGGAGGCCGATCAGGCTCGCGGTCGTCACCGCCGTCCTCGTGGCGCTCATGGGGTTCGGTATTTACGCCTGGCACGGGAGGCACGAGGGTTGGCTCGCCCATGTCCGGAGCGCATCGCCCGGCACGCCCGGCTGGCCGCGAGGGTACGATGATTCGCTCGCTCAGCCTCAGAGCGCGCCGCCAACGGCGTCCGCCTCGACCCCCGCCTCGACCGAGGATAGGCGCGTTCGAGCTGCACCCCCTGAACCGGTCGCGCCGACTCCTGTCACGGCGGTTGTCAAGCCGGAGCCGCCGGGTGTGGTGAAGGTCAAGCGCGCGCCTCGAGCGCCTGCGGCCAAGGCCGAGCCTCCGGCAGAATCGGCCGCTGAGGCCGCGACCCCCCGCACGGACATAGTCGTCCATCTCTCCGTTCCCGACCGGAGAGCAGCCGCGCGCGATGTCAGAACCCTGCTTGCCCGAATCGGCGGGAAGAGTCTCGGCCCGGAATCGGCCTCCACGATGCTCCTGGTGGTCCCGCGCTCGGGCTATGCGGAGCTGACCCGCGGCCTTGCCCAGATCGGCTCCTGGCAGCTGGAGTCGGATCCGGGCTCGCTCCCGGACCCGGTGCAGGTGGCGGTCAGGCTGGCAAAGTAGACCCCAGGGCGCCGGCTTCCGGTACCGCTAGTAGGTACCGGGGCGGATCTGCTTGTAGAGCTCCTTAAGCTTGTCCGGCGTGAAGCCAGGGGCCTGGCAGGTGGAGATGATCTTCTTCTCGTCGGCCTCGACCTTGGCGATGGCCTCGGGAATGCCCCCGGCGATCTCGGGCGGGATGGTCACGACGCCGTGCTGATCGAAGTGGACGATGTCGCCCGGCTTGATCCACACCCCGCCGACCTTGACGGGGATGCCGAAGTCGACCATGTGGACGTTGGCGTGGGAGACGGAGATGTGCGCGGCCGCGAACTGGAACTTGAGCGCGCGCACCTCGTCGAGATCGCGGACGGACCCGTCGGTGACCACGCCCACGCAGCCGAGCGCGCGATGGATGTTCGCCTGCACCTCGCCCCACTGGGCGCCCTGCCCCCGCGGCTCGTCGATGTCGTGGACGACGATGACGCGCGGGGCGGGGATGCTCATGACGAAGTCCCACCAGCCGTAGAGGCTCGCGCGGTGGCCGTCGATGGGGCCGTGCTCGGCCCGGATCACGCAGGTGGCGGCGTGGCCCACGAGCGGCCCGAGCTCGGGAAAGAGCCCGCGGATCTCCGAGGAGACGTTGCCCTCTTCGCGCGGCCTGACCTTGAAGGTCTCTACGGCATTGGCCACGCTGGGGCTGGTGATCTTCTTGAGCGCGTCGACCTGCTGGGTCGTGAGCGGCACTGGCGGTTCCTCCTTGTCCTGCGGGTGGCTGGCTGGTCGCGGTTGACTGGCTTGTCCTGCGGTTGGCCGGCTTAGATGGTTCCTTTCCGCTTTTCGATGAGCGCCTGCTTGAGCTGGTCGATCATGGACTCGAGCTGGTGGAGGTTGGGGTTGACCGCGACGGCGCGCTCGAAGTAGGCGAGCGCCTGCTCGGGCTTGTCGAGGTGGAGATAGATCTGCCCGTAGCCGGACAGCGCTCCCCAGTGCTGCGGGTTGCGCTTGACCACCTCGTCACAGTCGCGGAGGGACTTGTCGTACTCGCCGATCAAGAAGTAGACCGTGGCGCGCTTGTTCCAACCCTCTGCGAAATCGGGCTTGAGCCTGATGATCTCGGTGAAGGTGTCGATGGCGGCCTGGCCTTGGCCGTGGTTCATCTGCTCCACGCCGACGGCAAAGAGGCCGTCCACCTTGGGATCGCCCGAGCGGCTCCATACCTGCCAGATCGAGTTCTCGGACAGGGCGCGCACGAGGTCGTCCTGATCTCGGAGTGTCTTGAAGAGCGCGGGCAGCTCGGCCGGCGTGCCGAGCTCGCCCATCCAGGCCGCGGCCAAACGGCGCGCCTCGACGTCGGCGCTCGTGAGATCGCGGAGCGCCTGCTCCCGCGAGGGGCGCGGCTTGTCCTGGGCGGCGGCCGCCGCCGGCATGAGGAGCGGCATGAGAAGAACCACGGCCAGAGCCGGCGCGAGCGCTTTCACGCGGAGCGCCCGATGAGTGAGAGGAACTGGGCCTCGTCCAGCATGGTCACGCCGAGACGCTTGGCGTCATCGGCCTTCGACCCTGCGTCTTCACCCACGACCACGTAGTCGGTCTTTCTCGAGACGGTGCCCGTGACGCGCCCGCCGAGACGCAGGACCGCGTCCTTGGCCTCGTCGCGGGTCAAGCCGCGCAGCCCGCCCGTGAGGACCAGAGTCTTGCCCGTGAGAGGACCCGGCGTGTCGGAGACGCCCTTTTCGGTGAGATCGAGGCCGACCCCGCGGAGGTGCCGTATGGTCTTCCTGTTCCGTTCCTCCTGGAAGAAGCGAGCCACCGACTCGGCGATCTTGGGCCCGATGCCGGGGATCTCGCTGATCTCGTCGCCGCTCGCCTTCTCGAGACGGTCGATGCTGCCGAAGCGCGCGGCGAGGAGCTGCGCGGCGCGCTCGCCCACCATCCGGATGCCGAGGCCGTTGAGTACGCGCGAAAGCCCGCGACCCTTCGAAGCCTGGATGGCGTCGACGAGGTTGCCCGCCGACTTCTTCGCCATCCGTTCGAGGCCGGCCAGCGGCTCGACGTCGAGCTCGTAGAGGTCGCCGAAGTCCTTGACCATCTCTCGATCCACGAGCTGGTTGATGACGATCTCGCCCAGGTGTTCGATGTCCATGGCGCGCCTCCCACCCCAGTGGAAGAGCCGCTCCTTGAGCTGGGCCGGGCAGGCGACATTGGTGCACCGCCAGATGGCCTCGCCTTCCGGGCGCTCGGCGGGGGCGCCGCAGACTGGGCAGGTGCGCGGCATGTGAAATGGTGTCGTGCCGGCGGGCCGCTTGGACGTCACCACCTGGACCAGGTAGGGGATGACGTCGCCCGCGCGCTCGATCAGCACGGTATCGCCCACGCGCACGTCCTTCTTGCGCACCTCGTCTTCGTTGTGGAGGCTGACATTGCTCACGGTCACCCCGGCCAGCTCGACGGGCTCGAGGTGCGCGGCCGGCGTGAGCGCCCCCGTCTTGCCCACGTTGATCGAGATGCCCGTCACCCGGGTCGTCGCCTGGCGGGCGGCGAACTTGTAGGCGATGGCCCATCGGGGATGGTGGGCGGTGGCGCCGAGCCGGCGCTGCTGCTCGAGGTCGTTGACCTTGACCACCGCGCCGTCGGCGTCGTACGCGAGCTCATCCCGCTCCGCCTCGAGTCGCGCGCCGTAGGCGATCACCTCGTCGATGTCGCGGCAGCGCTCGGAGCGCGGATTGACCGCGAATCCGCTTTTTCTCAAGGCTTCCAGTCGCTCCCACTGGGAGTCGAAAAGCACGGGCTCGAGGACGCTCACATGGTAGAGGAAGATCTCGAGCGGCCGCGTCGCGGTGATCGCCGGGTCCTTCTGCCTCACCGCGCCCGCCGCGGCGTTGCGGGGATTGGCGAACGTGGTCTCGCCCGCCTCTTCGAGCCTGGCGTTGAGCCGGGCGAAGGCCTCGCGCGGCATGTAGACCTCGCCGCGCACCTCGAGCCGTTTGGCGTCCTTGAGCGGCCCGTGAAGCACCGACGGGATGGCCTTGATGGTGCGGAGGTTCTGCGTGATGTCCTCGCCGATTCGCCCGTCCCCGCGCGTGGCGCCGCGCATGAACCGCCCCCGTTCGTACAGCAGAGCCACGCCGAGACCGTCGATCTTGGGCTCGCAGACGAAATCGAGCGTGGCCTGGGGAAGGGCGCGGCGGACCCGCGCTTCGAACTCGCGCAGGGATTCCGGGCTCATCGCGTTGTCCAGCGAGAGCATGGCGACCAGATGCTCGACGGGCGCGAAGGCCGCGCCGACCCGCCCGCCCACGCCCTGGGTGGGACTGTCCGGCGTGATCAGCTCCGGATGCGCTTCCTCGAGCCCGCGGAGCTCCCGGAGAAGCCGGTCGTACTCGGCGTCGGCGATCTCGGGGCGGTCCTCGACGTAGTAGAGGTAGTTGTGGCGGTGTATCGCCTCCCGGAGAGCCTCGATGCGGGCCGCGGCGTCGGCGGCTTTCGTCATGGCGAGCTTCAGGATAGCACGCCGTCCGCGGGCGCTCGTCCGGCGGAGGATCTTGCGCCCCGCCGGAATCTGCTACTCTCGCCGCGGGAACCGACCGCATGCGCCCCTCCTTCGCCTTCCTTGTGCTCGTCCTGGCGGCGGGCTGTGCCTCGGCCGGCTCCTCGCGCGACGCGCTGCTGCGCATCGTGACCGATTGCCTCGACACGGGAGCGCCGCGCTACTGCGCGCGCTGCCCCTCGCCGCAGGCCGGGACGTGCGATCTCCAGTATCCGTGCACCCGTACGACCGAGGTCTGGGCCGAGACCGAGGAGTACGTCGCGATCCGGGACCTCAAGATGTGCGGCTGCCCCGACGGCTTCGTCCACGGTCTCGCCATGCCGCGCTATCCCGTCAGGGGGCCGGAGGACCCGCGGCGGCCCGAAGGCCTCTGGCGCTTCGGCTGGGACGTGGCGCGCAGTCGCATGCAGGACGAGCGGGAGATCGCCCTCCTCATCAATCCGCCCGCGCTCCGCACCCAGGACCAGCTCCACATCCATCTCGTCCGCCTCCTCCCCGGCGCGCGGGCCCGCATCGATGCGCTGAGGCCGGCCGGCATAGCGCGGCTCGAAGAGGTGTGGCTGGCGGTGGAGCAGCACGCGGCCGGGCGCGGGCTCGCAGCGTACGGAGTGATCGTGGTGCAGTCGCTCGACCGCGGCTGGCTCGTGGCCGCGGATCCCGGCGTCACCGAGACCGCGCTCACCAACGCGCGCTGCGGGAGCTAGCGGCTCTTCGACTTGCCGCGGGCTTCCTCGATGAGCACGGCGACGCGCTGGCGGTCCTCGCCGGGAGGCGTGAGCGTGACGAAGCGCTCCCATGCCTTGATGGCGCCTGCGTAGTCGTGCTTGACCTCGTAGAGCACCTGTCCCTTGTACAGGAGCGCGGGCG
>Ga0137399_10001619_pt1 | contig 10488 bp, 10 predicted proteins | sample czorhiz316metaG_FD_104810 | JGI IMG/M metagenome (GOLD analysis project Ga0137399, IMG submission 104810) | Vadose zone soil microbial communities from Angelo Coast Range Reserve, California, USA - czorhiz3.16 metaG | ecosystem: Environmental > Terrestrial > Soil > Vadose zone | place: USA...
CGACGATGTAGCCACCGGCCCGCAACGGTGGAAAGGGCCGAGCGCGCGCCCGTTCGACTGCAAGACACCTCGGGCCCTGGAATGCGACGCCCCCGCGTCCGCAGGAATTCACGTACAGTCGCGCGCCTCATGCATCCTTCGATCCGATCCCCGGCAGCCCTGCTGTGCATCGTTACCGGCTGCGCCGCAGCTCCGAAGCAGTCGCCGGCGCCCGCCGCGCCGCCCGCCGCCGCGCAGAAGGCGCCCGAGCGTCCCGAGCCGCCGCCGGTGCTGCGGCTCCCCCGCGACGTCCACCCGGTCCGGTATTCGCTTTCGCTGCGCATCGTGCCCACAGAGGAGCGGTTCTCCGGGACCGCGGACATCGAGGTCGAGCTCGACGCGCCGCGCTCCGTCCTGTGGCTGCACGGACGCGGGCTGCACGTCACCTCTGCCCGCGTGGACGCGGCCGCCGCCACCTACGAGCAGGTGAACGCGCAGGGTTTGTCGCGCCTGGTCTTGGACCACCCGGTGGGGCCGGGCAAGGCGACGGTGCACCTCGCCTGGGATCGCGAGTTCGATCCGCAGATCGTGGGCCTCTACCTCGCCCAGGAGTCCGGAGAGCGCTACGCGTACACCCAGTTCGAGGCGGCCGATGCGCGGCGCGCGTTCCCTGGGTTCGACGAACCGGAGCTCAAGACGCCGTTCGACGTGACCCTGACGGTCCGGGCCACGGACGTGGCCGTGACCAACACCATGCCGGTCGAGGAGCAGCGCGAAGGTGCCGGGCTCAAGCGCGTCCGATTCGCCACCACCAAGCCGCTTCCCACCTACCTCCTGCTCTGGGCGGTCGGCCCCTTCGACGTCGTCACCCCGCCTCCGCTGCCGCCCAACGAGGTGCGCTCGAGGCCGCTGCAGGTCCGCGGCATCGCGCCCAAGGGTCGCGGCGGCGAGCTCGAATTCGCGCTGAAGACCGGCGCCGACTTGCTGGTGTGGCTCGAGCGGTACTTCGGGATCGAGTTTCCCTTCGAGAAGCTCGATCACCTCGCCGCCCCCGACTACACGTACGGCGCGATGGAGAACGCCGGAGCGATCCTCTACCGCGAGGACATCCTCCTCTTCCAGCCCGGGATCAGCGCGGAGCAGACCCGCAAGTCGATCGCCTCGGTGATGGCCCACGAGATGGCGCACCAGTGGTTCGGAGATCTCGTGACCCTGCGCTGGTGGACGGACGCCTGGCTCAACGAGTCGTTCGCCACCTGGATGGGCAACCGCACCGTCCAGGAATGGGACCCTGCCTATGGCGCCTGGACCAGCTTCCTCGACGGCGTGGACTACGCGATGGGGAAGGATGGGCTCGCCAGCGCGCGCTCGGTCCGGCAGCCCCTCGACGACATCAAGAACGTCTGGAACCAGTTCGACTCGATCACCTACCAGAAGGGCGGCGGCGTGCTGGCCATGTTCGAGCGCTACCTGGGATCCGAGCCGTTCCGCGAGGGAATCCGCGGGTACTTGCGCGCGCACGCCTACGGCGGCGGCGATACCGACGATCTGCTCGACGCGCTCTCGACCGCCTCCGGGCGCGAGGTGAAAGGAGCATTCCACACCTTCCTCGATCAGCCCGGGGTGCCGCTCGTCGAGGCGCGCGTGAGCTGCTCGGGCGGCCCGCCCCGCCTCGTCTTGCGCCAGGAGCGGTACCTGCCCCTCGGATCGACCGCGGATCGCAAGCAGGTCTGGCGCATCCCGGTGTGCGCGCGGTACTCCGCGGCGGGAGCCGAGAAGGAGAGCTGCACGCTGCTGGAAGACGCCCAGGGCGTCCTGCAGCTCGATGCCTGCCCGCAGTGGGTGCTCCCCAATGCGGACGCGTCCGGTTACTACCGGTGGAGCCTGCCGGCCGCGGACCTGCGCAGGCTGACGGGCGTGGCCTACCGGCGGCTCGCCGCGCGCGAGCGGATCTCGGTGGCGGCCAACGTGCGCGCCGCCATGCACAGCGGTGCGCTCGGATTCGCCGACGGCATGGCCGCCATCGCGCCTCTAGCGGCGGACCCGGACCCGCAGGTGGCCGCCGTTCCCATCGACGTGTTGACTGCTGCGCGCGAGGACCTGATCCCCGGCCCGGGGCGCGCCCGCGTCGAGCAGATGGGTCGCCAGCTCTACCGAAAGGTGGCGCGGCGGCTGGGCTGGACGCCGAGACCCGCGGAGAGCATCCCCGTGCGGACCTTCCGGGCCCGGGTGCTGTGGTTCCTCGCCTTCACCGCCGGCGATCCGGCGGTGCTCTCGGAGGCGGCGAGGCGCGGACGCGCCTACGCAGGCTTCGACGACGGGCGATTCCACCCCCAGGCGGTCGATCCCGGGCTCGCGGCCATCGCGCTCGGAGCGGCGGTGCAGAAGGGTGGCGCCAGGGAGTTCGAGGCGCTGCTTGCGCGGCTCCCGGAGGAGCGGGACGTGGCGGTGCGCAAGCGCATCCTGGCGGCGCTCGCCGCCACCCGGGACCCGGCGCTGCTCGAGCGCGCGCTGGCCCTTCCGCTCGATTCGCGGCTGCGCAAGAACGAGCGCGTCGAGGTGCTCTTCGCGGTCGCCAGCCACCTCGAATCGCGCGAGGCGGCGTGGGAGGCGTTCAAGCGGGAGTTCGACGAGCTCGTGCCGCAGGTGCCCGAATCGCACGCGCAGAACGCGATCGCGCTGGCCGGAGAGTTCTGCGACAGCGCGCGCCTCGCCGATGCCCGGGCGTTCTTCGCCGATCGCGCGCCAAAGATGCCCGGGGGCACTCGCCAACTCGCCGAGACCCTGGAGAAGGTGCGCCTGTGCATCGCGTACCGCGACGCGCAAGGAGCGAGCGCCGCGCGCTTCTTCGCGCGCGCCTCGGCTTCCCCGGTGCGCTAGACCATTCACCGCCGCGAGGTCATTCCTACAAGCGCGAAGCGGCGCGACCTGCCTCGACCGATAAATTTAGCTTCCCGGATCGCTAGTCAGAGGATGTTCGGAGTGTTCGCTGAGCGGCACGGATGGCTCGCCCGATAAGGCGAAACCTCTCAGGACGGACGACGAACCTCGACCTGCCAACGGCCGCGCTCTGGCGGGACAACCAGCCGCCTCAGGGCGGTCGCCTCGAGAGAATGCCCGGCATCGAGCTGACCAGCGATCATCTTGCTGTATTGGCGAGGCACGTAGCCCACCGTCTTGCCCTCGCGAACCAAGACAAGCGTGGCGCTCGGGTCGAAAGCGTTCTGCCGGTCACGCGCCAGTAGCACCGGATCACCAGGCTGCAGAAGATCCCCCCCAGGATGACGCTTTTCACCCGCTATTCGAAAGACAAGCGCTCTAGTTAGTGGGTCGGACTCCGAGCGATACTCTGAGAGCTCGAGTCGATCGGTAACTTGGATACCGCCGCTCCGCCCAAGAATTTCTAAATGGTCGTCCTTGTCTTGCACCCCCCAGGAATCCAGGATCCTCTTGAAGTCCGGACGTGATGGCACCGGAATCCGCTGGGCAAATGTCGGGAACAAGTAACGGGCACGATAGAGCTTCTTCTCCGGAAACTCGGAAAGAAGTCGGAAGCCTCGCTGAAGGATCGGCTGTAGATCGGGAACATACGAGAACGCGAACGTTCCGTCATCCTCGCGTGCAAGGTGCCCGACGACATGCCGAGTACCGTCCGCAGGATCGCTCCAGAGAACGAATAGGCGGCTCACGCGCGGCATCATCAGCGTTGCCCGAGCCATGTCAGCCGCCTTTCGAGCACCCGGCACATGAAGTCCTTTCGTGCGACGGATAACCACTCCTCCGGTATTGTAGCAAGGTACTCCGTCAGAGGCTCTTCAAGCAACTGTTTGAATGTCGGGAGGAGCCTCATGCTGCTCGTCCATTCAGACCACTCGCGCGCAACCTGGGCCACCACGTCGGCCATCGGCACCGTGTCGGTTCCGCCCTGGCCAAACCCACTTCCGCAGTTCGCGATGTATGCGTCGAGGGAAGCGGCCGAGCGAGCAGGCGCCAAGAGCTCATGACCGGGCTGAAGCTCGGCCCCTAGGCACGCAGCCGTGTCGTAGATTGGAGCGAGCCGAATAGCGTTCGGACCAATCACGATTCCCCAGTTTTCCTGATGACGATCACCGTTGCCGATCCACGCGTCGAACAGCAATACATCTGCGAACGACTTCAGAAGCCGCGACGCGCCGCGCGCCTCTTCGGCGGCGAGCACAGAACGAATCCGGGAAATCGTATGCTCGCCATGAAGCGACGGGTTGTACTCAGGATCCATCCCGCGCAGCAGTTGGATTCCTTCTGTCAGCGACTCGACGTGGGCGTCATCCAAGAATCTCGCAACCACGATGCCTCGTTTTACTTCGTCTCCCTCCGTCCACGTACATACAGCTGCGTCCGGCGCCGGGAGTCCGGCGGCGCGAGCGAGAGCGAGCGTTGACACTTCAATCGCCGGCTCGCTCGGGCGAGTTGCACGCGGGGACTTCCGCAGCCACTGACGTCCAGCACCTCGCACCCAGAACTTTGGCCGCTTCCCTCGCGGCTCTTCACTGAGCTTCTCCCAGTCGGAGACATCGACGGTGCGGAACGGAGCGATCTTCGGAGGCACGGCAGCAGCGTAACGCTCTTCAGGATCCCGGCACATTTCAATGCGCTCCCGGATCGGAATCGGCTTTGAGCACCCGAGGACTTCGGCCTTGATGGAGCCGCCGGCGCCGGCCCGGGGGTCAACGTTTCGCGACCACCGGTCCCTGGTCGTCGAGGACCTTCGGGGCGCCGTCGCCCACGGCGATCCGCTCGCCGGTGTGGAGGGCGAAGACGCGGTCCTCGAGGCCCCGGCGCGCCACCTCGGCGAGCAGGCGGCGGCGGGGCGCGCCGTGGTCGGTGCCGCGCGAGTAGTATGCCTCGAAGTGGATGGGCACCATCGCCGCCGCGCCCACGTCGCGGAAGATGTCGAGCGCTTCCTCGGGGCTCGCGTGGCCCCAGCGATCGACGCTCCGCCCGGGACGGGCGGGCGCGATGGGGATGAACGCCAGGTCGATGCCGGGGAAGCGCGCGCCGATCTCGCGGAAGATCCGCGGGTCGTACCCGGTGTCGCCCGCGAAGTACACCCGCCGGCCGGCGCCCTCGATCACGTATCCGGTCGCCGCGTGGTTCCAGAGCGCGTCGATCCCGTAGCGCCCCCCTTGGTGGCGGGCGGGCACGGCGGTGATGGTGAGGCCGCGCTCCTCGACGGATTCCCAAACGTGAAGACCTCGCTTGCGCGGCTGGACGATCTCGTCCGCGTATGCCTGACCGCCGTCGGGGAAGAAGACGGCGGTCCCGAGCCCCAGCTTGCGCACGGTGGGGGCGTCGAAGTGGTCCATGTGCATGTGGCTGATCACCGCCACGTCGACGCGGGGAAGCTCGGAAGAGCGCAAAGAGGCGGGGGTCTCGCGAGGCAGCGTCAGGATCGCGCCGGAGAGGTTCGGATCGGTCAGAACGGTCCGGTTGCCGATGCGCAAGAGCACCGTCGCGTGGCCCACCCAGACCGCGGAGAGGGGCGCCGCGCGATCGTCCGCGGGGAGCCCGCGCACCGCGGGTTCCTGGTGGGCGACCAGGCAGCCGCACACGAGCGGCAGGAGGACGGGCAACAGCTTGCGCATCGGGCGATGTAGCCATGCAAGCGCCGGCGCGGGCAAGTAGGATGTGCCGATGCCTCCCAAGCGGCCCAGGACGAAGACCGGCCGTCCCCGCTCGCGCAAAGGCGTGAAGCTCAAGCCCACCGAGCTAGGCCCCGCAGAGCTGCGCCTTCCCAACCCGCCGGCCGAGTTGCAGGCCCTCGCCCGGCAGGTCGAAGAGGACGGCGGAGCGGTGCTGGCCGCTTACCGCGAGCCCCTCGGCGGGCACGCGCTGCTCTTCACCGCGCTGCCCGTGGACAAGGTGGAGCCGACGCCCTTCCAGCGCGACGTCTCCGACGCCCATGTGCTCAAGCTCACCCGCGCAATGGACAAGACCCGCCGGTACCTGGACCCGATCATCGCGGTCCGCGAGGACGGCATGTACCGGACGCCGAACGGCGGACACCGGCTGACCGCGCTGAAGGAGCTGGGCGCGAAGGCCGTGCTGGCCCTTCTGGTCCCGGAGCGCGCGGTGGCGTACCAGATCCTCGCGCTCAACATCGAGAAGGCGCACAACCTGCGGGAGAAGTCGCTGGAGGTGGCCCGCATGGTGCGCGATCTCGCGGCTACCGACGCCGGGCGACGCGAGAGCGACTTGACGCTCGAGCTGGAGGAGCCCGCGCTGGTGACGCTCGGCTTCGCCTACGAGCAGCGCGGACGGCTGTCGGGCGGCGCGTACGCTCCTGCCCTGCGCAAGGTGGACCAGTTCCTGGACGCGAAGCTTCCCGAGGCCGTGCGGGAGCGGGAGCGGCGCGCGGGGCTGGTCCTGGAGCTGGACGACGCGGTGGGCGCGGCGGTGGAGAAGCTCAAGGAACGGGGCCTCACCTCGCCCTACCTCAAGGCGTTCGTGGTGGCCCGGGTGAACCCGCTGCGCTTCATGAAGGGCAGCGCGCCGGGGTTCGACGACCTGCTCGCCACCATGACCAAACGGGCCCGGGGCATGGACCCGGCGCGCGTCCGCACGGAGGACGTCGCGCGGAGCGGCGGGCCGCCCGACGCCGAATGAGCGGCGCCCCCGCAGGCAGGTGACTAGGTTCTGCGGAACGATTTGGAAAGGATGGTACCCGTGGCCACGCTCGAACTGACCAAGGACAACTTCAAGGACACCATCGAGAAGGGCGGCATCGTCTTCATCGACTGGTGGGCCGAGTGGTGCGGACCCTGCAAGGCGTTTGCGCCGGTCTACCAACGGGTGGCCGCGGCGAATCCCGACATCACCTTCGCCAAGATCGACACCGACAAGGAGCAGGAGCTGGCCACGGCGTTCAGCATCCGCTCCATCCCCACGCTGATGATCTTCCGCGACGGGATTCCGCTCTTCGCCCAGCCCGGCGCGCTGCCCCAGGAGTCGCTCGAAGAGCTGGTGCAGAAGGTGAAGGCGCTCGACATGGACGAGGTACGAAGGTCCCTCGCCCAGCAGCGTGAGGCGCAGCAGGGACCCGGCGGGCCGGGACCTTCTACGTAGCCCCCAGGGCCCTTCCCACGGCGGCGACGATCTCTTCCTCGTCGGGGAAGCCCAGCGCGCGCTTCTCGACGACCACCTTCCCGTCCACGTCGACGAAGAACGAGCCGCTGGGCCCGACCTTCATCTCGACCGTGACCCCGAGCTCTTTCTCCAGAGCGGCCGCCGCCCGGGCAGCCCGTGGCTTGTAGCCTCAAGAATTACAGTAGAAGATCGTCACCATACCGGCAGCTTAATCCGTGGGCGGCCCTGCGGCCATCCACGAATCTTTGTACCCCGGTGTGCGTCCAAGAGGCCTCGGCAAGCCGGGGGAAAGCAGACGCGATGATCACGGTCCTTCCGTCGTCCAAGAGGTTCCACTCCGAGGCGGGCTGGCTCGACAGCCGCCACACCTTCTCCTTCGCCGACCACTACGATCCCGAGCGGCTCGGGTTCCGCTCGCTGCGCGTCATCAACGACGACCGCGTGGAGCCGGCGCGTGGCTTCGGGTCGCACTCGCACCGCGACATGGAGATCATCACCTACGTGCTCGAAGGCGAGCTGGCGCACAAGGACAGCATGGGGAACGGGTCGGTGATCCGTCCCGGCGACGTCCAGCGCATGAGCGCCGGTACCGGCGTCGTGCACAGCGAGAGCAATCCGTCGCGCAGCGTGCCAGTGCACTTCCTGCAGATCTGGATCGTGCCCGACCGGCCCGGCCATTCTCCCGGGTACGAGCAGAAGGCGTTCTCCGAGGCGGACCGCCGGGGCAAGCTCCGGCTGGTCGCCTCGCCGGATGGCCGCGACGGGTCGGTGAGCGTCCACCAGGACGCGTCCGTGTACGCGGGGTTGCTCGGGCCGGGCGACCGCGCCGCCCACCAGGTTCGACCGGGCCGGCACTCCTGGGTGCACGTCGCCCGCGGCTCGATCGACCTGAACGGCCAGACCTTGCGCGAGGGCGACGGGGCCGCCGTCTCCGACGAGGAACGCCTGGACCTGACCGCCAAGGACAACTCCGAAGTCCTGCTCTTCGACCTGGCGTAAAGACAGAAAAGCTTTACAGGGAGCGCAGGAGCGCCTCAGACCCTCCCGAGCTCTCGAATCTCCCGCGCTCCCTGTTTGCTTTCAGGCGGGTTCGGCGTCCTGGTCGGGGCGGAAGCCGGCGCGCTCCAGGCTCTGTCGGAGGTCGGCCTTGTGGACGGCCTTGGAGAGGGCATCCTTGGGGAGGACCTGCTTTCCGCGGACCAGCTCGAGCAGGGCATCGTTCATGGTCTGCATGCCGGCGCCGCGCGCGGTCTGCATGATCGACGCGATCTGGAAGGTCTTTCCCTCCCGGATGAGGTTGGAGACGGCGCTGTTGCAGAGCAGCACTTCCTGCGCCGCCACGCGCCCGCCGCCGATCTTCTTGCAGAGCATCTGGGTGATCACGCCCTTGAGCGACTCGCTCAGCATGGTGCGGATCTGCTCCTGCCGATCGGCAGGGAACTGATCGATGATGCGGTCGACGGTGCTCGGGGCCGTGTTGGTGTGCAGGGTACCGAAGACCAGGTGACCCGTCTCCGCGGTCTCCAGCGCGACGGAGATGGTCTCCAGGTCGCGCATCTCGCCGACCAGCACGATGTCCGGGTCCTCGCGCAGCGCGGCCCTGAGCGCATGCTTGAAGCTCTGGGTGTGCACGCGGATCTCGCGCTGGTTCACCAGGCATTTCTTGTTCGGGTGCACGAACTCGATCGGATCCTCGATGGTGATGATGTGGTCGTTCCGGGTCCGGTTGATGTAGTCGATCATCGCCGCCAGCGTCGTCGACTTGCCCGACCCGGTGGGGCCGGTGACCAGCACCAGCCCCTTGGAGAGATGGCACAGGTCCAGCACGTGCTGGGAGAGTCCCATCTCCTCGGCCGAGCGGATGTCGTTCGGGATCACGCGCAGCACGGCGCCGATCCCGCGGCGGTCGGCGAACACGTTGACGCGGAACCGGGCGGCCTCGGTCTCGTGGGCGAAGTCGGTGTCCTTGATCTGCTCCCATTCCTGCCGGTTCATCGCAGGCGCGATGGACCAGAGCATCTCGCGCAGCCGGTCGGGCTCGGGAGCGCCGAATCCCAACAGCGGCACCACCTCGCCGTCCTTGCGCAGGCACGGATCGCAGCTGCTCGACAGGTGGAGATCGGAGGCGCGGTGCTCGAGCAGCAGGGCGAGGAGCTGCGCCATCGCCGCCGACGCATCCTCCGGAGCGGGCGCGACCCGGATCCCGTGGACCTCGCCCTCCGGAGCGGAGGGGGAGGCGGCGGCCGGCTGGCTCGCGGGCGGGGTCTGGGGCTTCGACCGCGCATCGCTCGGCGCCTGCGCGAGGCAGACGACCGCCGACGCGCGGTCGCGGGTGGAATCGAAGCGGACGCTGACCGCGCCCGCCGGGGAGTCGTAGCGGAACTTGAGCGCGCCCTGGCCCGGGAAAGAGCCCTTCAGCTCGGGGGGGACCAGCTCGCTGAAGGCACCGATGATCTGCGCGGTGGTGAGCGACTGCCGCAGCACAGGACGGGAGCCGGAGGCCGTCCGCAGCAACGCGCCGGTCCCGGTTTCCATGACCAGCTCGCTGCCGGGTTCCTTGAACAGCAGATCGATGTAGGCGTCCAGGCGCGCCAAGGCGGGGCCTCCGTTGCGAGGTGATCAGCGGAGCGTCACGCGCTGCACGTGGCGCTTGTTCACGAGCGCCACGCGCTCGCCCTCGACCAGCGCCAGGAACGGCGCCGGGTCGTTCAGGTAATCGACCACGCGGCAGTTCTCGACCGGCAGCACGTAGCTGATGAGTCCGGCGATCATCTGACCGCTGGCGAGCACCACCTCGACCTCGTGCTCGAGCGGCAGGTTCAGCTCGTCCACGTCCCACAGCGGCCCTTCGACGCGGGCCACCGCGATCGAGGAGCGGACGAGAAAGGTGATCGTGTCGGTCTTGCAGTCGATGGCGGGCAGGAACTCGCGCGGGCCGTTGAGCAGGTCGACCACGCGTTCCGGGCCGCCGTGGCTGGTGCGCTCGGCGAGGAAGACCGAGAAGCGGCGCGTCTCGCCGTCCGGCCCGGTGACTTCCACCTCGCCCCGATGCTTGGGGATGCGCAGCCGATCCACGGCTCGGCTGATCGGCTGCCCTGCGGCAGACTTGAGCGCCGGCGATCGCTTCTCGCCCGCGGCGGCGCCGCGCTCTCCGACCCTGTTCCGGCGCTGCGACTTCTCACAGCGTGGGCGCAGTGCGCACCCTTACACAATGTGCGTGAAAGTAGCTGCCCTTCTCCTCCTCGCCGCCGCGCTGCCGGCGGGCGCAATGGAGACGCGCTGGATCGAAGGCACCATCCGCGGCTTTCCGGTCGTGCGCGACGCCGGGGGCCGCCAGATCGGGGAAGGGACGCTCACCCAGTACGTCGAGGACGGGAAGCTGCA
>Ga0137399_10001620_pt1 | contig 10487 bp, 11 predicted proteins | sample czorhiz316metaG_FD_104810 | JGI IMG/M metagenome (GOLD analysis project Ga0137399, IMG submission 104810) | Vadose zone soil microbial communities from Angelo Coast Range Reserve, California, USA - czorhiz3.16 metaG | ecosystem: Environmental > Terrestrial > Soil > Vadose zone | place: USA...
GAGCGCCGTTGCAGCCGCGGCGAATACAGGCAGCGCTCAGGCAAATGTCGGCCCGGCTCCCGAACTCGCGGCGCACGATGCCAAATCCTATCGAGAGCGGGGAATCTTCGCATACCGGGATGGCGATCTGTACCGCGCGCTCGCCGACTTCGATCTGGCGATCCAGCACGATCCGCGCTTTGCAGACGCCTACATCGATCGCGGCATCGTCTTCTATCGTATGCAGGAATTCGACCGCGCATTCGCCGACATTGCTCAGGCGAAGCGTATTGAAAGTTCGAACCGGACCAAGACTCCTTTGCCACCGCATAAAACGTCGCCTTCATCCGCCACGAATTGAATTTGGTTTCCAAAGACGAACGTCTTCGGCGTGGCCAATCGCGTGAAGAGGGGCCTGCATCAGCGCGGCACCCGGATGAAGCTGGCCAGGTCGAACATCGCATGGCCCTCGCGTGCCGAGGGACCGCATCAGCTACGCCTGGTTTGCCACCGCGATGACCACAAGGACTTCAGCCTTTTGCCGTCCGAGGCTGTGCACCTGATGCGGTGTCTCGCCGGAAAAATACAAGCAATCGCCTTTTTCCAGCTCGAGCTCTTCGCCGTCGAGTTCGATCGCGACGCGCCCGCTGACAACGAACAGCATTTCTTCACCGGAATGAAACGCCCGTTGAATTTTCTCGTTCGACGCTGAATTGCGTGTCGACTTGAACGGAGGCGTAAGGAGAAACGGCTCCATGTTTTTGTGGGGACGCGCCGCCGCCAACGCGATCAGGCCGAAAGACCCGTTCTTCATCGGGATCGCACCCTCTTCCTGGTGCCGGTGAATCGTATAGCGCGGCGCGGCTGTTGACTTTGGATCGAAGAAATACGCCACGTTGACATCAAGCGCAGTTGCTATCCGAAGCAGCGCCGCAATCGACGGCGCTTTCAAGCCGCGCTCGACCAGCGAGATATATCCGCGGGTCAGTTCGCTCATGCTGGCCAGTCGGTCCAGTGTCAGTCCCTTGGCCGCACGCAACTTGCGAAGATTGAGACCCACCCCTGCGGTCCTGCTCACGTCAAGCAAAGCTGGTCTCCTTCTTGATCAATTGCGCGCGGTTCGGCGTCAGGCGGGCTTGCAAGCTATACCGCATTAAACAGGAAGCGAGCTGGAAGATATCGTCCTCCCGGAAAACAGCTGTTTTGCGGGAATTTAGAGCAATGGCAACGAAAATATAGGCAAAAAAGCACAAAAGACCCTTATTTCAGACCGTTTATTCAGCATCTGCGGCTTTTTGCCGATTTCCTTATCAAATGCCGGTTTTCGCGACGTTGATTTCTGCCAGTAAACATGATCGCTTTCGCGCACGCATCTGATGCACGAAAGGTGAAGCTCATGTCGCACTTCTTTCTCAACGAGTCCGGAGGGCAGGATCGGCGCCCTGATGTGCTCGATTGCATCATGGCGACGCCGCCTGCTGCGCCGGCGGCCAGTGGTTGGATGCGGGCGGCATCATGATCAAGCGTTTGGAGGCCGGCAAGCGGCTCAGCATGGCCACGATTCATGGCGGTCTTGTTTACCTCGCGGGCCAGGTGCCTGACGATCTGTCCGTCGGTCTGGAGGCGCAGGCCGCCCAAGTGCTGGCGAAAATCGATGCGCTGCTCATGGAAGCCGGAACAGGCAAGTCGACGATCTTGTCGGCCACGGTACGGCTGCCCGATATCGCCGACTTCGCCGCCTTCAATATCGTTTGGGATGCCTGGGTGCCTACGGGTGCGTCTCCAGCGCGCGCCTGCGTTGAAGCCCGGCTGGCCAATCCTTCCATCCGTGTCGAGATCGCAGCAATTGCAGCAATTCCTTAAGCGCCGGCGCCCGCGCTGAGGCGACTGAGGTTCAGCGGAAGCGAAAGGTTCACCGAACGACGCCCCGGATCGCCGGGACGGAGAATGAGAATTTGTGCCCGGAATTTGACCCCGTTTTCATCAAGGAGCGAACAATGGCCGTTGCAGAAGACTTCAGTACCGTGCGGATTCCCGATGACGCGGCAAGCTTGCGGCGCATCTTGTGGTCGAGCGTGATCGGCACCGCCGTCGAGTGGTACGACTTTCTTATCTACGGCGCTGCGACCGCACTGGTGTTCAACAAGATCTTCTTCGCCGCCGGCGATGCGGCGCTGGCGACGATTTCCGCCTTCGGCACCTATGCGGTCGGCTTTCTGGCGCGTCCGCTGGGCGCGGCGATCTTCGGTCACTTCGGCGACAGGGTCGGCCGCAAGGCGATGCTCGCCATCACCATCATCGTGATGGGGTTGGGCACGTTTCTGATTGGTCTGTTGCCGACCTATCAACAGATTGGCGTTGCCGCGCCTGTCCTGCTTGTCGTCCTGCGCTTCCTGCAGGGTATCGGCCTCGGTGGCGAGTGGGGCGGGGCGGTCTTGATGGTGGTCGAAAACGCCCCAATGCACAAACGCGGGTTCCTCGGCAGCATGGTTCAGGTCGGCAACCCGATCGGAAATCTCGCGGCCATCGGCATGTTTGCTTTGGTCTCGCAACTGCCGGACAGCGAATTCCTGGCATGGGGATGGCGCATTCCGTTCCTGATTTCTATCCTGCTCGTCGGTGTTGGGCTGTGGATCCGTCTCAGCATGGAGGAGACGCCGGCCTTTCGCCACATCAAGGCCAAGAACGAGGTCGTGAAGATGCCGATCGTGGATATCTTCAAGTATCACCGCCGCCCATTCTTTACCGCGGTAGGTCTCAAGATCTCGGAGATTGCCTATGCCAGCATCGCCGGCGTCTTCATCATGTCCTATGCGACCTCACGTCTTGGACTGTCGCGCGCGCTGGTCCTGAACGGCGCCTTCATTGCGTCGTTCGTCGCGCTGTTCTCGATTCCCTTGTTCGGGTGGTTGTCGGACAAGGTCGGCCGCAAGACGATGTTTTACTCCAGTTGCCTGTTCTCGGCCTTGTTCGCATTCCCGATGTTCTGGCTGCTCGACACCCGCGATCCCACCCTTGTGATCCTGACCATCGTGGTCGCGATCAGTTTCGGCCAGATGGTGATGTTCGGGATCGGGGCGCCCTGGTATTCGGAGTTGTTCACGGCGCGGCTGCGTTACAGCGGTGCCTCGCTCGGGTTCCAGGTTGGCGCGGCGTTGAGCGGCGGTTTGAGCCCGCTGATTGCGGCGTCGCTGATGACATGGGCCGGCGCTACCTGGCCGGTCTCGGTGTTCCTGATTATCTGCGCGCTGATCACGGCGATCGCGACCAGCATCGCGCCGGAGATGGCGAACAAGGAATTGACCTGACGGCGACGGCGTCGCCTTGAGATCTATCTTTAAAGCCCAAGCTGTGATGACGTCCAAACGCACAAAAGGACACGAGCGATGCTCGACACAATTGATACCGAACCAGCGATACAGGGCGCGGTCGTTCCGAACTGGACCGGCGTGGTGCGCTATCTCCACATTACTCCCCGCGCTTTTCTGCCGATGCGCGCGATGCCTGAACTTCGGCTGATCGAAGGCAAGGGCATTGAGGGCGATCGATACATGATCGGCCGCGAAGAGGGATTCTACTCCCACAAGCCCGAAGAGGGGCGACAGGTAACGCTGTTCGAATTCGAGACCCTGGTGGCGCTGAAGCGCGACGCCAACATCGAACTTGGGCCTGGGGAACACCGCCGCAACGTGACCGTCGAGGGCGTGCCGCTCACGCATCTGGTGGGACGTCAGTTCTGGCTCGGTGAAACGCTGCTGGAGGCGACGCGGCTTTCGATCCCCTGCCGGCACATCGAGGACATCACGGGGAAAGCGATCTTCGATCCGCTCATCAACAGATCCGGGCTGAATTGCAAGATCTTGAAGGGCGGAACAGTTCGGGTCGGCGATGCCGTGCGAAATGTCCGATGAAGGCCGAGCCGATCACGACGATCAAGACAATTGTTGACACCATTGAGGATGCCGGAGCGGGCGTCAAATTGTTCTCGCTCGTCGACCCCGATCATTGGGACCTTCCGCCGTTTCGACCGGGGGCGCACATCGACCTGCACTTGCCCGGCGGTATGGTCCGGACCTATTCGCTTTGCAACGACCCTGCGGACAACGGGTGCTATCGCATTGCCGTCAAGCGCGAGCGGGTCGGACGCGGCGGGTCCATGATATTGCACGATCAGGTCAAGGTCGGTGATACGATTGGCGTCACGCTGCCGCGCGGCGGCTTGCCATTGGACGCGGACGTCTCTTGCTTTGCGTTTGTCGCGGGCGGAATCGGTGTCACTCCTTTCTTGTCGGCGACGGCATGGCTGCGGCGGACAGGGCGGCCAGACTTCAAGCTGCATATGATGGCCCGAGGCGAGCCGCCCCTTGCTCATCTGCTGGCTCCGCTAAAGCAGACGGGACATGTCGTCCTTTACGATACCGCCGTTGCTGGGCGGCCGGATATTGCCTCGCTCATCGGCCGACCGTCACCCGGGATGGCCATTGGATGCTGCGGTCCCGCTGATATGATCGACGACTTCGAAAAGGCGTCGCGCGACTGGCCGGATAACCGCGTCCATATTGAGCGCTTCGTGCCGCCGGTGTTGCCGGTCGATCCAAACGCCAGGCCGTACATGCTCGTATTGTCACGCTCGAAAATTGAAACTCGCGTCGAGCCTGGTCAAACCATGCTCGCAGCACTTCTCGGTCTCGGCATCGACGTTCCGGCTTCGTGCTGCGGCGGGATTTGCGGCGCGTGCAAGGTGGATTGGCTTGAGGGGCGCCCGGTACATCGGGATCGCGTTCTGTCGCCGGCTGAGCGCGCGCGCAGCCTCATGGTCTGCGTTGCCGGATCGGCAGACGATCGTCTGGTTCTGGACCTGTAAGACGCAACGGCCTTGCCCATCGGGCGCAGCACGGTTACTCGCCCTGCAGCGCGATCACGTGCACATGCCGGCCGTAGTCCGGCTCGCCGCGATGCACCGAGCGGCGGTAGCTAAAGAAGCGCTCGTCCGAATAGGTATCGACGCCGATGTCGTCGATCATCAGCACGCCGGAGTTTTCGAGCCGCATCCGGATGAAGCCGGCAAGATCGAACATCGCGTGGCCCTCGCGCGCCGAGGGAATGAAAAACAAGGTATTCTCCGCATCTGCCTGCACGAACCGCTCGACGAATTCGTCGCCGACTTCGTAACTGTGCTGGCGGATCAGGGGGCCGATCGCGGCGACCATGCCGCTGCGTTCGGCGCCGAGCATTTCCATCGCCTCGACGGTGGATTCCAGAATGCCCGATAGCGCGCCTTTCCAGCCGGCGTGAGCAGCGCCAATCACGCGCGCGTGCGGATCGACCAACAATATCGGTCCGCAGTCGGCCGCGGTGACGCCAATGGCGAGACCTTCGGTGCGCGTGACGATGGCGTCGGCGCGCGGTCGCGACGCGCCTTGCCAGGGCCCGGTGATCACCACAGCATCCGGCGAATGGATTTGCCAGACGCTGAGAAGATGCTCGGGCGTCACGCCCATCTGCTCTGCCATCCGGCGACGATTTTCCGCGACATTGGCGGGATCGTCGTCCGAGCCGAGGCCGCCATTAAGGCTGGTGTAGATGCCATCGGACACGCCGCCCTCGCGCGTAAAAAAAGCGTGACGCAGGCCGGGAATGGCCGAGAGCAGCGGCGATCCGAGCCTCACGGCAACTCCGTCTCGATGTGTTGCTGCTGATCCTGATCGCTCAGTCCCGCCAGTACGGTGAGCTGGGGCTCAGAGACCGCGAGCACCTTGAACATCGACCCCATGCCGCCGCGGCCACCGCCGATCAGCCGCTTCAGCGCGCTGGAAATGTCCTCGGAAACCTCGTGGCTGGCCTTCGCCATCAGCGTCACCGCGCGGGTTTCGATGCCGAGGCGCTTCAAAAAATCGCCCTGCGGTACCGGGCCATGGACGCGCGCCCCCAGAGCCTCGGCTGCGCGCACCAGCGCTTGAAAATCGACATGGGCGGTGACGTCGGCCTGGCCGGGATTTTTCAGGGGGTCGGCGAAGCTGTGGCGGGCGATGGCCTGAAAGGTATCGCCGGCGTCGCTGCGAACGTGACCGTAGTCGATGATCAGCGCCGCGCCGCCCTGATCGCGCACGCGGGTTGCGATCTTCATGATCTCGGTATCGGGCCGCCATTCGAACACGGCGCCGACCGGTGCGGCACGTACCAGTGGCGGCAGCAGGACTTCGAAGCGCGGCGTCGGTTCGGCAGCGAAGCCGAAGCTCAGTCTGCCGTTGCCGTCGATCTCGACGGTGCGCTCGTGCCAGCCGGTATCGCGCTTCACCATCTGGTGGATCGGCAGGACATCGAAATATTCGTTGGCGAGAATGACCGCGGGACCGTTGGGGACCTCCTCGACCTTGTCGTGCCAGGCGATAATACGCACGCCCGACAGCGCAGCCCTCTGCTTTTCGCGCAACGCCGGATTGATCTCGACGAGATGGATGCTCAGGGCCTGATAAAGTGGCGGCAGCACCCGCGCCGCGCGCACCGCGTCCGCCATCATGGTGCCGCGGCCGGGCCCAAGTTCGATCAGTCGCAGCAGAGATGGCGAGCCCATCGACTTCCACACCGAGGCCACCCACAACCCGAGCAATTCGCCGAACATCTGGCTCACCTCGGGCGAGGTCGTGAAATCGCCCTCGCGTCCCAGCGGATCGCGCGAAATGTAATAGCCGTGATGGGGATGCGTCAGGCACAGCTCCATGTAACGCCAGACCGGCATCGGCCCGGACGCCTTGATCAGCCTCTTGATCTCGGACTGGAGCGGCGAATACTCGGTCACGGCGTCCCTTGGATTGGATTCGGCACTTGCTTCGGTGGTTTTCGGCGCCATGCCACCACAATAATGATGGCGCCTGCAATGATCATCGGCACCGACAGCAGCATACCCATGGTTAGCCCGCCCCACAAAAATCCAAGCTGCGGGTCGGGCTCCCGGAAGAACTCGCCGACGATGCGCGCAACACCGTATATCGCGATGAAGCTGCCAAGGATCAGGCCGGGCCTTTTCAGCGCGCCGAGGCGGATCATTACGACCAGGATCGTAAACAGCACGACCCCCTCAAGCCCCGCCTCGTAAAGCTGGCTGGGATGGCGCGGCAAAGGTCCGCCATTGGGAAATACCATCGCCCACGGCACGCCTGAATCCGCCGGCCGGCCCCACAACTCGCTGTTGATGAAATTGGCGAGCCGCCCGAGAAACAGTCCGATCGGTCCGACCGCGGTCGTGATATCGCCGAGCGACAGGATTGGAAGCTTGTGCTTGCGGCAGAACAATATCACCGCGGCCACGCAGCCCAAAAAGCCACCATGGAACGACATGCCGCCCTTCCACAGCTCGAGAATCTCGGCGGGATGCTGGACGAAGAATCCGAGATTGTAGAACAGCACGTAGCCGGTGCGGCCGCCGAGAATAATGCCGACCGTCACCCACAGGATGAAATCATCCATTTGCAGCAGCGTGATCGGCGCCGGGCCGCCCCAAAGCCTCTCATTCTTGATCAACGCGCGGGCGTAGAGCCAGCCGAGCACGATGCCGCCGATATAGGCCAGCGCATACCAGCGGATCGCGATCGGCCCGATCGCAATGGCGATCGGATCGAACACCGGAAACGCGATGGTGAGAAACGGCATCTGGTTCACAGCGCTTTCGTGTAGACGGCGTAGTCCACGCCTAAGATTGGCGGCGCCGCTCGGCCGCTTCGAAATTCACAGGGCGACATGTGGCTTGGCAATGGCTGTGCTTCGCAACGCTAACGGCACGTCTGAAGCGTTCGTCCATTTCGCTTCCTCCGGAATCCACTCGATTCCATTGTATCGACGATCTTCCAGTGGAATCCAGTTCGGATAGTCATGGGGTAGATCTACGCATGAGATCTTTATTGCTTGCGACGAGTTGATCTCGATAATGGCGTAGTTTCCCGCATTGAAATTCCGGCAATCCTGCTGTCTCCATTCTTGTTTGGCGTGCGGCCGCGCGGAAACAGGGCGGTCCAGCGCCGCCACGTTAACATATCTTGTCATCTTGAATGTGCGTTCGGAGAACGTGTGAAGGTGGCCAAAGAGATGCAGCAGCGTTTCAGGAAGCTCCTCGTTCAGCCGGGAAACACGTTGATGGGTCACGACCGCGCATCGACGAGGATCGACGCCCGCCCTCTTTACAGCCTTGCCGATGCTCTCCCTGTTGAGCTTCAGTATTTCACCTCGCACTGATTGAAGCTGCGACACGTATTTTTGATAGGCCCTGGTGCGCTGTATTCCTTGGGCTCCTCTGGGTCTGTTCCTGAGCGCGTCAACCACAGTTTTGTTGTCGGCTTCGATCCGACGGTATAATTTCCGAGCGATTGGGTTTTTCCCCCAATCTGTTGGGCAACCGCTGAAACCGGTGAAACTGATGTTGCCGATCGTGATCACATTCGAATGAAGCAACTGACAGCGGGGCCCAAAAGTGGATTTGTAGCCTAACTTGTTATCCCAATTGCCGTACACGTACATGACGGGACATTCGAACGTTGCCAGGATCTTGAAGAAATCGGCCGCGCTCTCATTGCCGATATCTCCGGCCACAATGATCGCGTCGAACGAGTTTTTCTCTGAAGCTCGCAATTTCCGGACAGCCACCAGGTTGTTATGGATGTCTGAAAAAGCGAGCAACCTCATTCGCGCCCCTGCTTATGACGAGAGATTGCGGCGATAGAGCGCCAGCAGCCGTTCCCAATGCCGCTCGGCGGCGTCGCGATCGTAAACCGGTCGCTTCGGAAACGCGAAGCCGTGATGCGTGCCGGGATAAATCTCGACCTCGGCATTGGCACCGTCGTCCTTCATTCCCTGTGTCACTTTCTCGATGATCTCGCTTGGCGCGTAAATATCGGTTTCGGCGCAGCCGAAATAGAGCTCGGCCTTGGTCTTTCGCCCGGCAAGATGCGGGCTGTCGGGCTGGTCGGTGGCAAGATGGGTTCCATAGATCGAGGCTGCCGCTTTGACGCGCTTTGGAAAGTGGGTTGCGGCGTTGATCGCATAGCGCCCGCTCATGCAGTAGCCGACGGCACCGACAATGTCGGTGCGCGCGGCGGACTGGCTGTCGGCGTAGGCGAGCAGGGCGCTGGTGTCCTCCATCACCAAGGGAATGTTGATTGAGTTCAGGAAGCCGAACATCCGCTTGCGCTCAGGCGCTTCCGGATCCGCCGGCAGCGGGCCAAGCTCCATGACGCCGGAGCGATAATAGAGGTTCGGCAACATCACGTAGTAACCCGACGTTGCCAGCCGCCGCGCCATGTCGCGCAGTTCCTCGCGGATGCCGGGCGCGTCCATGTAGAAAAGGATGACCGGATGCGGGCCATCGCGCTCGGGATGGCTGATGAAGGTGGTGGTGTGGCCGTCCTTGGTGGGAATTTCGATCTGCTGGTCGATCATGGCGTTTGGCTCGTTGTTTCTCGGTTTCTTGGCTGGGCGTACGATTGCAAGGAAACTGCGATATGACAAGGCGACGTGGCCTTTGAGGGAGCAGCACCGGCCTTGCACCGCGCCGTCTGGATCGCCATTGTCTGGGCTGACCTTTCAGTTCGCAGCCGACCGGAGTTTCCCAAGATGACCCAGACCAGCAATCGGTTTTTCGACGAAATCGGGCGCCTGATGAATGACGCCGCAGGCGCCGCCCAGGGCGTCAAGCGCGAGGTCGATACGGTGGTCCGCAATCAGGCCGAAAAATTCCTGCGCGACCTCGACGTCGTCAAGCGCGAGGAGTTCGAGGCGGTCAAGGACATGGCACGGCTGGCGCGCGAGGAAAACGAGGCGCTGAAAACGCGCATCGCCGCACTGGAAGCCAAGCTCGGCGTTTCACCGTCGGCGCCGGATGTCGGTGCCATGAAGACGGACGGGTAGGCTCAGGCGAGGCGTTTCACCATATTCAGCGTCATGCCCGGCCTTGTGCCGGGCACCCAAGTCTTCTCTTTCTTGGCGCGGCAAAGACGTGGATGGCCGGGACAAGCCTGGACAAGCCCGGCCATGACGAGTTGAAAGAGCGGTTACTTTCCCAAAACCCGCACAAAAATCCCCGCATTTCCTTGTCATTTTAGGACTTTGGGGCTAGAACCCCGCCACGTCCGCAGCCCCCGCACCCCTGGAGGCTTGCTGCGGCGGCAAACGGGCCGCGATGCGGCCTTTAACTTTTTGGAAAACAAGGACTTAATCCGATGGCGACCGTCAAGGAATTGAAGGCGACCGCACGTCCGGCAGGCGGCAAGGGGGCCGCACGGGCAGAGCGTCGCGCCGGGAGAGTGCCCGGAGTGATCTACGGCAATAACCAGCCCCCCGTGACCATTTCGGTCGAAGATATCGAACTGCGCCAGCGCATCCTGGCCGGCCGGTTTCTCACCACGATTTACGACATCGATCTTGAGGGCAAGAAGCACCGCGTGATTCCGCGCGACTTCCATCTCGATCCGGTGCGCGATTTTCCGCTGCATGTGGATTTCATGCGGCTCGGCGAAGGC
>Ga0137399_10001621_pt1 | contig 10486 bp, 7 predicted proteins | sample czorhiz316metaG_FD_104810 | JGI IMG/M metagenome (GOLD analysis project Ga0137399, IMG submission 104810) | Vadose zone soil microbial communities from Angelo Coast Range Reserve, California, USA - czorhiz3.16 metaG | ecosystem: Environmental > Terrestrial > Soil > Vadose zone | place: USA...
CACGCTCGGCGCGCCTGGCCAGAGGAGAGATGGTGCCCTCAGCGATTCCAAAGTTGTCGCCGCCGACGCCCACAATCGGGTGATCGGTCATATAACCGAGCCCGCGCTTCCACACCTTCAAACGCCCGGCGTCAGACGTGAGGTTGTAATCTTGCTGGGGGTTGAAAATCGTTTGCATTTGCTTCCAGTACCGATCGCTCGCGGCCGCGAAGACTACCGCGATGATGCCGATCAACCCAGCCAGCCGGGCCCGTGCCGAAATCATCGTGAAGCCGAGTAGCACGAACATGATGACCGCGAGAAGCGCGATGAACCCTCCTCGCGAGCCCGAGCGGATCAACCCCACGGCGAGGATGGCCAGTCCGACGACGGCGAGGATTCGCACCACCCGGTGTCGCTGTCCGAGGAGGAAGTACAGCGCGAATGGCATCGCGCTTGCAAGCAACGTCGCCATATCGTTCGCGTCGTAGTAGTAGAGCCGCCCGAGACGCCAGTTGTCGCCGCTGCCAAGCTGGAACCGGGAGAGAACCACGCCAGTGTACACCACGGTCGCGCCGCAGTACACGAACATCAGGCGCGAAAGGTCGCGCGCGTGACGAACGCTCCCCGCGATGACCAGCGTCATCACGACTGTCCGTACGAAGTTGATCCAGAACTGGAAAGCGACCCCTTGGTTCAAAGCGGTGGGAATCGCCAAGGCGCCCCACACCACCAACCCGAGCAGACACGTTGTGGTGGCCGAGTTGAGCAAGCCGATGCGCCGTTGCCCAGACCGCTGGAGCAGAAACAGGCCGCTGGCTAGCACGGTTGAAAGCAGCACCGGCTTGAAAAGACTGAGGATCGGGAAGAGCTGGTGGATCCGGCCGATGGATGTCGCGAGGTACACGGCGACGCAAATGAGCAGCAAATCCCAGGCGGTGACCCTGGAGACCGATGAAGCGGCGGGCGTCATGCGCGGCACGGGTGCGACGGGGGCCACAGCCGGTGCCTCGCGGGTTATCCGGACTCTAGCCATATGCCTCTACGCTGGGTGCCGCGATCGGCGCTCGAGCCGGTTCTGCAGCGGGCATGTGTTCGCGCAGCGCCGCGAGGACGGTGCTCGATACAGCGGAGTCGTAGCGACGAGGCCGCAGAATCGACCACACCGCCAGTGGTTGCGGACGTTTTCGCCGAATCACCGTCATGACGAACCGCGCGGCTATGGCGGCGCCAGCCAGCAAGCTGATTGGCGTCCATAGCACGCGCGCACGCCAACCGTGTTGGCGGAACCTGTCGAGCAGACCGCCACGTGTGCGGATGGCTGGATCGATCAGGTTGATGACGGACGGAGCCTCGCGAAAACGGTCAGCGCACCACGCGACGGCGGCGGCAGCTGTCGACACGTCACACACCGCGAACGGAAGGCCAGGGCGGCCGAGCCCGAGGTGCCACCGGTCGAACAGACGGCGCCCGACGAGTCCGGGCAGTTCGATCTGCGTCCAGTCGACCAGTGCCGCGGGCCGAATGATGCGAGCCTCGACCTCCCTGCGCGCGTGCGCGCCGGCGACGAGCTGTTCCGCGCCGCACTTACCCCAGGTGTATGGACCGAATCGCTCCGCGCGTTCCGCGAGCGGCGTTGCCTCTCCCTGCCGCTCCCAGAAGAGGCGGGGAGGGCGCAGGACGGAAAGGCTGCTGATGTGGACGAGGCGGCGGACGCCGGCGTTCGTCATGGCGCGCAGCAGTTCGCGAGTCGCACCGATCGTGTTGCGTTCATGGGCGTCGAAGCCGCCGGCTGTTTCGGCCGCAGCGTGGACGACGACCGTGGCGCCGGCCAAGACCTCCGGCCCCAACGGGTTTGCCAAATCGGCGCGCACCCACTCGTGTATGTCGCGATTGTCGGGTCGTTCGGAGCGGCCAATGCCACGGACGCAGAAGCCGCGACACGTGAGTTCCCGGCTGATCGCCCGTCCAAAGAACCCACCGGCGCCGGTGAGCACCGCCACCGGAGCAGTCGTGCGCGGAGTCGTGACGTTTACGGCGGGCTTGACGACGCTCCGGAGATTCGCGGCCAGCTCTTCGTAGACGACCGTGACGCGTCGTAGGTGGTCGACACTCACAGGCGAGCAGCCGCCGTTTGCGGCCGCGTCGTAGAAATCCCGGAGCAGCTCCGCGAGTCCGGGATAATCGACACCCCGGACAATGCGCTTGATCAAGCTCGCGGTGTTTCGCCAGGCGAGTTGACCCGCCTCCAGAAACGGGTTGGCGATTTTTTCGACCGGGCTCGTTCCCTCGTTCCCAGCGCCGACCAGAATGCTGCGGACGAAATCGGTCGTTAGCGATCCCTTGGCCCCGGCTATCGTGAGCGTGGAGAGGACCGGTCGCGCGCGTAGGCTAACGGCGAGGCGACCAGTCACCTCACCCGCGCGGAGCAGCGCATACAGGGCGGTGGGGGTCGCTGCCGCGTGCATAATGTCGATTGGCGTTGGGGCGGGTGTTTCCTTCCGGTGCCCGAAGCGCTCCAATGCCGCCACGAGGATGTAGAGCGGATGCGGCAGGACATCCAACAGCTGTCTCGCGAGCGAAGCCCCGCTCGCCTGATAGGGATCGAGCTGCGGGGGCCGAAACGCGAAGCTGCTATCCACCAGCGCGACGGGCTCCAACTCCGACGCATGTCGCATCAACCTCTCGAAGGACCAATCGCGAAGCAGCTGATGGCCGGCACAGATCAACAGCCCGCGCTCGCGCGCGAGGCCGAAAAGCGCCTCCGCTTCCTCGGACGTTTCGACGAACGGCTTTTCGACGTAGATGTGCGCCCCGGCGAGGAGCGCTTGGCGCGCGGGCTCGAAGTGTCTTGCTGCCGGCGTACAGATATGCACCAGGTCGGGCTGAGCCTGCTCGAGCAAGGCGGAGAGCGTGGTAAAGGCCTGACTCGCGGCTCGGCGGGCAAACGCCTGCGCAGCCGGCGCTCGCATGTCGTAAACTCCGACGACGGCGTGGGGCGTCGGCACGCGGCGCAGCGCTTGGAGGTGATGGCCGGCTATGTTGCCGGCACCGATGAATGCGATGCGCAGCGTGCGGGAATCGCGCATGCCCTCAGCCCGCTCGGGTCGGTTGCGCTTGCTCCGCCCAGCATTGATACCAATCCAGCTGAGATGCGGAACGGTCGGCGATGCGCCTGGCCAGCGCTTCACCATAACTGCGTTCGTACTCTTGCGCGCTGTGCCACCGTGCGGGACTCACCATGTACCTTCACATATGCAAGACCAAGGCCCCCGCGATCAGTGGGGGCGCCCCCCAACGGCTGTTGCGTTGACGCGACACCGCCTCCTCAACGCTGGCTGTGTCGGGCAGCCCGCCCCCGGCCCGCATGTTGCGTGGCCAGGAAGCTCACATGCGGGTCTTGATCACCGGCTGAAATCCTCGCCACGGTTCTCTCAGGAGACGGTGCCACGATCATGGACGTGTTGCTAACGGATGGGAATGAGCGCGCCGCACTCGCGGCCGCTCGGTCGCTGGTGCGAGCGGGCTTCGATGTCGGCGTTGCCGCCACACGCGGCGTCACACTGGCCGGAGTCTCGCGTGGTGTGCGCCGCCTGCGATTGTCGACCGATCCGTTCGCTGATCCCGATGCCTACGCCGCGGAGGTGGGTTGTCTCGCGCAGCGCTTGGGTACTCGTGTGCTTCTGCCAGTCACCGACGCGTCCGTGGAGGCGGTCCTCGACTATTGCCCCCGACGTCCCTCCTCCGTTGCCCTGCCGTTCCCTGATTTGGAGACCTATCGCAAGGCCTCCGATAAGGCCGCGATGCTCGAATACGCTCGCGCGGCGGGGTTGGTCGTCCCCGAGACCATCGTGCTTGCGGCTGCGGGCGCAGAGCTGCCGCAATCCGATTTTTTCCCTGCCGTCGCCAAACCACATCGCTCCGTCGTGTCGTGGAGTGCGTATGGTGACGGCGAACGCAGCAATAGCAACAATGGAGCGAAGAACAACCATGGTCGGCGCCATCTCGCTGTGCGGTTCGTCGACACCCCGGATCAGTGCCGTGCGGTGCTCGACGCGTTACCAGTCAGCGCCTTTCCGGTGTTGTTGCAACGCCGGATCCGGGGCGCGGGCGAGGGTCTATTCGTGCTCCGGTGGAATGGCCAGATCGTAGCGCAGTTTGCCCACCGTCGCTTACGGGAAAAACCACCGGAGGGCGGCGTCAGCGTCTACCGCGAAAGCATCGCGCCTAGCGCGTCGCTGGTGGACGCCGGGCGGCGCTTGCTCGAGGCTCTGAACTGGCATGGTGTCGCCATGATCGAGTGTAAGCGCGATCCGGAAACCGGGCGCCACGTTTTCATGGAAGTAAACGGGCGGCTATGGGGATCGCTCCAACTGGCGATTGACGCGGGGGTCGATTTCCCAACCCTGCTAGTGCGCTGTGCCATGGGGGAGTCCGTGCGGCCGTGCCATGCCTACCGTGTAGGCGTTCGAAGCCGCTGGTTTTGGGGGGATGTGGACCAGTTATATCTCCGAATCCGTAGTGGGCACGGCTCACGTTGGAGCGCGGTCCGTGACTTTTTGAGCGCCTTCCTTCAGGGTGGTCGGAGCGAGATATGGCGCTGGAAGGACCCCGCACCGTTTGCCGTTGAGACGCTGCAATGGCTCGGCATCGTCACGCCCGACACACCGGGCCGATAGTGAAGGGTCAATCCATATGTCTCCTTCGGCGGCGGCTGGCACAGATCGTGCGAAAGAGGCACCCCCGACCTTTGTGAGCGAGGAATTCTTGAAGCAGGACGGTCGCGTCGTCGACAACCCACGTCAATTCTGGCAAGTCACGACACATGCAGAGCACTATGATCGTGGTCGGTTCGGCGATCATTGGGGGCGCCTGTATTGCGTCGCGGAGGAGCACGCGATCAGGAGGGCCCTGCGGTCTGTCGGACGAAACCGTCGCGTTCTCGACGTCGCGTGTGGCACTGGTCGCGTCACCGCGCTGCTCGTCAGAGAAGGCTTCGCCGAGGTCGTCGGCAGTGACGTGTCTTCCGCCATGATGGAGGTTGCAAAGCGTCGCCTTCCGCACGTCGAGTTTTTTCAGAGCGATGCGGCGCGTCTGCCTTTTGACAATGACTCGTTCGATGTAGTGACGTGCATCGGTCTGTTGATGCATCTTGACGCCAGCACGCGCGTCGCGGTTCTGAAAGAGTTGGCGCGCATTAGCCGTCGCCCCGTGATTGTCCAGTACGGGTGTGTAGGCGGATTTCTGCGATTTACCAGTTGGATCACCGGCAAACCGGCGGGCGGTGTGCGCTATCCTGTAACGGAACTGGAAATGCGTCAGGACCTGCAGCACAGCGGCTTGCTGGAATGTGAGCGGTTCTGGGCACTACGGCCGTTATCCAGCAGTCTCATCCTGTCACTGGCGAAGTAGCGCCGGCAACCGATGCACGATTAGCATGCTAATCCAGTAGCGCAGCCCTCTCTTCCCGCTCCAGCGTCCGCTTCTTGAGGCGAGATCGGAAGCGGTGCAACGGTCGAGGAGACCAATGAGCTGGTCCGCGGTCGCTGCCAGATCCGGCGTGTCGGCGAGCACGGCTCCCCCGCGTCTCACTGCTGGGCTGGTCAGCGTGTTGCTTCCACCGTCCCCTTGAGCCAGCGAGCCAATTGATCGAGGACACGACCAAGCCCGGCGGCCCCGGCTGTCCACTCGATCCAATAGCGCAGCCCTCTCTTGCCGCTCCAGCGTCCGCTTCTTGAGGCGAGATCGGAAGCGGGGCGCCGGAGGAGGCGCTCCCACGTCTCTCCGATGCCCTGCAGCGAGTAGCGCTCGAGCACGAACTCGCGCCCCCGGCGCCCGAGCTCGGCGAGACGGTCGGGACGGTCGAGGAGACCGATGATCTCGTCGGCGGCCGCTCCCAAATCAGGCGTGGAGGCTAGAACAGCTCCCCCGCTCCGCCCGACGGTCTCGGGGAGAGCGCCCGCGGCGACCCCGAAGACCGGCAGCTCCGTGGCCAGCATTTCGACGGCCGCACACGAATACGTCTCGATATAGTTGTCCCAATTCATGTTGAGCACGCCTAAGGCACTCTTCGAGTACAGCGCGCGCAGGCCATCAGGCGAGAGCAGCCCAACTGGTCTCACACCGGCCGCTTCCAGGGACCCGAATTGCCGCACGAGCGGCAGTAGGTACTTCTCCTCGAAGGCGGGGTCAGCGAGGCCGAGACTGCCCACCGGGCGCCCCTCGCCGTACAACCGGCTGGACCCAGCGATCGAGAGCACCGCGGTCGGACGAGCAGCCCGGATCTTCGGCCACATCGCAAGCAGGCGATGCACCCCCTTACTCTCGCCGAAGTAGCCCGCCGAGACGAGCGATCCGCTGGCGTAGCGGTCCGGCGATGCAGGGATTCCAGATCCGAAGAAGGGATTGACAGGGTTGTACACCCGACCGATGCGGTCCCGGGCTCGCGACCGGAGCGACGTTAGCCTGGTCGTGTCGGATACGACCAGGAGCCCCTCGTACTCGTTCGCCTCGAGCGCGCGCAGCATGGCGCGAGACACATCGACCTCGAGCCACACCACCGGCCGGACCCCCGCGCGCTTCAACTTCTCTGCGGTGTGCGGCTCATCCCACGAGCATAGGACCACGCGTCCGTCGCCGAGCCAAGCCAGTGCCGACTCTAGCTGGCCGAACTGCCGAGCATGGGTTTCGGTGAGCACGTCGCCCGAGCCGATGTAGATCCCAACCTCGTGCCCTCGTCCCGCGAGATGGTCGGCCACAAGGAGGAAAGAGACGTGGGATCCGCTGAGCGCTTCCGTTCCACCGGTGATCCCGCGCACCGAAACCGAAGGGCGAGGCAGGTCCGGAACCACGAATAGGACCTTGAGACGAGCTCGCGCTGCGCTCACGCCTGTCCCCCTTGGAGCAGCCCTAAGCTCCATCAACGTGAGGTGTTTTCTTGACCAATCGACCCGTGATAGCCGCGCACTCCCTCGGGTACTGGCCGCAAGACCCGTGCCCCCTTTAACCGGCATGTGGGGGTCGACGCTCTGGAGGTATCGTGGTGGGACCCGGTGCCACGCCAGGCGCTGTGCCGGCGCTACGGAGCCGCTGACGCGGCGCCGCCCCACCAGCCTAGCTGTACTTGGCATAGGACGTGCACGCCATGGGAGCGCGTGCTCGCCATTGCTTGCAGGACACCGATCCACGACTTGGTTTCGTCGAGGCAGTACTGAGATGCGCGCGATGGGAGTGACGATCAGAGACGCGTTCTCCGGGCTCGACAACGCGCTGTTCCGCGGGCTTGACCAGCGCGGTCTACTCGCCGGTGTCTGCCACGCAGACCTCCCGCCCTCCTGGCGCGCCTTGATGCTCGCGGCCGCGTTCCGCCTGCCGAAGCGCCGCTGGTTTTTTGCCTGGCAGCACGCGATGACGAAGTCACCAGAGTCGTTCCGACGTCGCTCCCGCGTAGTGGCGAAGCAACTGCTCCACTCCGTAGACGACTATGACGTCGTGCTTCAGGTGGGCGGTCTGTTTGCATCCTTCGACCACGACTTCCCTCGTCCCCTGGCCGTGGTCTGCGACTACACGACGAAGCTTGCCGAACAGAACTACCCGCCGTGGTTTGGCTTGAAGCCCCGACACGCTCGAGCTTGGTACGAACTAGAGACCGATCTTTACCGCCGGGCTGCCCGCATTTTCACCGCCAGCGAGAACACCCGTCGCTCGCTGATCCTCCACTACGGCGCGCCGAGCGATCATGTCACTGTCATCGGAGAGGGTGTGTCACGAACCGTCGAGCACCGCGACAAGACGTATGACGAGCAGACCGTGCTGATGGTGGGCATCGATTTCGAACGGAAGGGCGGGCCGACGGTTCTTCGGGCCTTCCGCGAGGTCGTCCGGCACCTCCCGCACGCTCGGTTGCTGGTGGTCGGTCCGGACGCGGGGCCTGTCCAGGCCCGCGTGGAGTGGCTTGGTCACGTGTCCGATCGAGATCATCTCGCTCGCCTCTTCGCAGAGGCAACCGTTTTTGTCCTGCCCTCGGTTTGCGAGCCCTTTGGCTTAGCGGTGATCGAAGCGATGGCTCACGGACTGCCTGTCATCGGCTCGCAAGTCGACGCCATGTCCGAAATCGTGAGCGACAACGAGCACGGTTACCTCATCGCGCCGGGAGATGCGTCGGCGCTGGCAGAACGTCTGATCGCCCTGCTCTGCTCTCCTGATCTATGCGCGCGCATGGGCGAAGCGGGGCGCGAACGAGTCCGGCGCCAGTTCCTCTGGAGCCAGGTCGTTGACCGCCTGGTATCGGGCCTGAGCGAGATCGACCTCAACATTTGACGGGCTTCTGCCTGCGTTCCAGCGCCCGGGGAAGGGCCGTGCGAACGATGTCTTTGAGCCGCTCGAACCCGGATGCGAACAGGCGAGCCGTGGTGACGTCGAACGGCAACCCGATTCGGGGAAGCGCGAAGATCCCATTCGGCGAGGAACGGACGTCAGTCCGACAGGCCTGGTCGATGCGCGTCGTCACCGCTGCGATCAGACCAAGGCTCTTAAGCGTCGTCACCTCACGTGGCCCGAAATATCCGTGGGGATACGCGAAGATCGGTGCGGGATGGGCGAGCCGTTGGCGCAAAATGAACCAGGAGTCCTCGATTTCGCGGGCGGAACTGAGCGCATCCGCACTGGGCAAAACGGGGTGCGTGTGCGTGTGCGGCCCGAAACGGACTCCCCGACGCTCGAGCGCCGCGATGGTGGACCAACTCATCCCACCGTATTGAGAAGGTGGCTTTGTCGGCAGAAGGACCTCCGCAGCCCGCGCCACATCGTCGACGAGCGCCTGCCGCAACGCGTCGGTGGTATGTCCCCAGTGCATCTTCAACGCCTCGACCGCGTCGCGACGCGCACGATCACTGTCGAGAACGAATTCGTGAGTCGCTCCATCGAGTCGGACCGAGATCGCGCGCTTCGCAGTAGCGGTGCAGGCGTACTCGATCTGATCCCACCAATGCCACGACACGCCGTCGATCAGGCCTGTAGTGACAAAAACCGTCACCGGGCAATCGTACGCCAAAAACACGTCCGCGCCCACGTCGGCGAAATCCGCGTACCCGTCGTCGACCGTGAAGACCACCGCGCGGGACAACGGCGCCACGGGATCCCGCAGCCGCTCGACGGCGTCTTCCAGACTCATGAGTTGGTACCGGTAGCGCCGAAAGTGTGCTAGAAGCTCTTCGACCACCTTTGGCTCGTGGCCCACGTGAGACATGCCCGGCAGTCGGAAGCGATGGAGCATGAAAATCGTGGCCCGGTCGCGAGTCACGCGGGTCCAGCTCCGGCTGACGGGCTCCCAGCTGAGCGCCCGAAAGGCAAGTTGCTTCAACAAGCTCGGGTCCTTATCTGGGCGGTCGTTGATGCCCATGGCCTCGCTGAACGTCCAGCGCTGCCGGGACCGGCCGATCCGGCTCGCGATAAACGATCCCTGCAATCCCGCATATCACGCCTGGGCCAAGTGCAAGAGTGGCGCCATGACGGAGGAGTGGGCAGAGTGTGGCCTCGACGCAACAATACGGCATGTACGCAACGGAACCCCCGTACGGCGTGGCTTTTGCACGAACCGCGGAGTGAATCACGATTGCTCGCCACGCTGCCCCCACCGATCGGGAGGACACCGGGATTGGAAGGTCCGCCGCTAGTCATGGACAGCCCGCCGACAAACGTCGGGGTGACGGGGATGTCGCTCTCGGAAGCCTTGGCGCTCGGCCCAGACGCGTGGGATGCGTTGCTCGGGCACGCCAAATCGCCGTCACCATTCATGAGCTGGGCATGGCATCGTGCATGGGCAGACTCCGCGCCGCTGGCGGAACTGAACGCGAGCAACGCCCTCGCGCTTCACGGCGCGGAGGGATCGCTGCATGCATTACTGCCCGTTCGGTTGTCCCGGGTTCGATTCCGCCGGGTCTGGGTGCGGGCGCTTATATGGGCGGTCGGAGACGTTGGCTGCCCGGATGAACTCGACGTGCCGGCCGTGCCGGACGCCGACTGGCCGGCTGTTGGGGCTGCTCTTGAAGCGCTGCCCTGGCAGGTGATCATCCTGAGCAACCTCGCGGAAGGAGCCCCGAACGCGAAGCATCTCTGCGACGCGCTCGAGGAGCGCGGACACGCTGTGCGGCACAGTCCGCTCTTCAGCTGCCCCTCGCTCGAGCTTCCCGCTTCGTGGGACGCCTATCTCGCCACGCTCAGCTCCAACCGTCGGCAAATCCTGCGGCGCAAGGAGCGCAGTCTGTTTCGAGATTACGCCGCCAGGCTCGTTGATTACCAGGATGACAGGCTCGACGAGGGCTGGGGCCACCTGATGCGGCTGCATGAGCAGCGCTGGGACGGTGTCGGGGGAGGAGCGTTCCGCGACCCGCGCGCCGAGCGCTTGCAGCGTGCGTTCGCCGGCGAGATGGCGAAGCGAGAGCGACTCTGGCTTACCACGTTGGACTTGGACGGCCAACCGGCGGCAGCCTGGTACGGCTTTGCGTCC
>Ga0137399_10001625_pt1 | contig 10481 bp, 6 predicted proteins | sample czorhiz316metaG_FD_104810 | JGI IMG/M metagenome (GOLD analysis project Ga0137399, IMG submission 104810) | Vadose zone soil microbial communities from Angelo Coast Range Reserve, California, USA - czorhiz3.16 metaG | ecosystem: Environmental > Terrestrial > Soil > Vadose zone | place: USA...
AACTCCTGGCAACGACCTACTCTCCCGTGCCGTCGCCAGCACAGTACCATCGGCCCTGCGGGGCTTAACTGCTCTGTTCGGAATGGGAAGAGGTGTTTCACCCGCGGTATAGTCGCCAGAAAAATCTAGAAAGAGTCTGCCGGTTTGACCGGCTACCAAATCATGTTCTATCCGAAGATGCACTGACCGCCCTGTCGAAACGGCATACGTATCGACTGGACGCGCAACGCCCTGTCAAAGGCGAGTGACATCCGGTGAATCAATAAAAAATAATGGTTAAGGCTCACGACCGATTAGTACCACTCGACTCATGCCTTACAGCATTTACATCTGTGGCCTATCAACCTGGTAATCTCCCAGGGGTCTTTAGTCCCGATTTCTCGGGAGGGACATCTTATCTCGGGGTGGGTTTCGCACTTAGATGCTTTCAGCGCTTATCCCAACCGGACATGGCTACCCAGCGTTTGCCACTGGCGTGACAGCTGGTACACCGTCGGTCCGTTCACTCTGGTCCTCTCGTACTAGGAGCGACTCCCCTCAAATGTCCTGCGCCCGCATAGGATAGGGACCGAACTGTCTCACGACGTTCTGAACCCAGCTCACGTACCGCTTTAATTGGCGAACAGCCAAACCCTTGGGACCTTCTCCAGCCCCAGGATGCGATGAGCCGACATCGAGGTGCCAAACCTCGCCGTCGATATGAACTCTTGGGCGAGATCAGCCTGTTATCCCCGGAGTAGCTTTTATCCTTTGAGCGATGGCAATTCCACTCTCAACCATCGGATCACTAAGTCCTGCTTTCGCACCTGCTCGACTTGTAGGTCTCGCAGTTAGGCACCCTTATGCCTTTACACTCGACGCATGATTACCAACCATGCTGAGGGTACCATTGAGAGCCTCCGTTACAATTTAGGCATTATGTTATCCTGTCGACCGGAACTTTGTAGCGCATCGAAGGGAGGATGTGGGGATCAACCATCTCTCGAAACCTTTCATATGATTTCCCTGAGACGTAGATCTGGAGCCCATCCTTTTGTTTGCGTTCGGTCGCTTCAAGGCCGAACTGCTTTCGCAACACTTCGATTAATCGCTGCACATCATTCCGGGCAAAACAATGGGTGTTGAAAACCACACCCTTCGATTCACGAGACTTGATTGAACCATCATCCATGTACCAGAAGGCGATGCTTCGCTCCGACATGAAATGATGGATCAACTTCGGCACACACTTCTTCTTGCCATCATAGAACTGATGAGCATAGAATCGAAACGCAGCATGACTTACAGTTTGAAACCAGACGTTTTCATGGGAACTGTCCTGTTTCTCCTGCGGAGCGGTGAGAACCCACTCCCTAAAGAGCTCGTACACGTGATCTGCATACTCGCGTTGTTTCACGCTGTACTCAAATTTCACCCTGTACGTTCTCCCGTTATTTTGCGTTTCGAGATGTGCATCTCCGAGGAGCAGTCCGACCAGCGCTTCTCGCTGGAGGTCGGAGAGCTTCAACGAAGACTTTCTCTCTTCGATTTCTCGTGAATACATTTGTTTAGGTCGACTTGGATTCCGAACTGAATCGGGACTTCATATTGCTATGAAGATCAGACTATATCACTCCCTCAGATCATCTCCGAGGGATCCGGCGTATAGTCGTTGAGGGGTCATGATTGAACAGACTTCCCTGCTGATTGTCCGCACTGATGAAGTGTCACGTCCCTGATTTCTCAAGAATCGTCTCATCAGATACTGCATCACTCGACACCTTCTCAAACGGAGGGGAGATGATGTCTGTGAACGGATGTTCCAGCATACAGCCAGATGTGGGTTCGTATGTCACCATACGAAAGCCCCTAATTTATAATGCGGTCGAGGCGACCGCCCCAGTCAAACTACCCGCCTGGCAGTGTCCCTTTGCCGGATTCACGGCAAGAGGTTAGAACTCAAACAGAACAAGGGTGGTATTTCACTGGTGACTCCATCGAGGCTAGCGCCCCGACTTCAAAGTCTCCCACCTATGCTACACATGCTTTGTCCGAATCCAATGCCAAGGTATAGTAAAGCTTCACGGGGTCTTTCCGTCCATATGCGGGTAACCGGCGTCTTCACCGGTACCACAAGTTCACCGAGCCCATGGTCGAGACAGTGACCAAATCGTTACACCATTCGTGCAGGTCGGAACTTACCCGACAAGGAATTTCGCTCAGTTTTGTTGCTCCATTCAAGAAGAATGGGGGTTGAACATTTCTGTCAACCTCTCTGCATCGCTGCAGAGCTCGGACTATATCACTTCTGATTGGATTTGGAATCAGAATTTGGCGTGTAGTCTCTGAGGATATTGCCCCGATGAACCGGGACAATCTTTCCTGCTGATTGTCCGCTATCCCGTCCCCTATTTCGGGATCGAGAATCACTCATGCGTTGTCACTGCCCCGATGGCTCGGGACGAGTAGCATGAGATGCTACGGAGTTTCCAGCATATAGCCAAATTTTACTAAGGCTAGCTTTTTGTTAACCTTAGGACCGTTCTCGTTGTTACGATCCCGCTTGCGCGGGACGGTCCCGCATTTCTGCGGGACTCTCTGCATCGCTGCAGAGGACGGACTATATCATTCCTGCTGTTTCAGGATCTGGCGTGTAGTCTCTGAGGATATTGTCCCGATGAACCGGAACAATCTTTCCTGCTGATTGTCCGCTATCCCGTCCCCTGTTGCGGGATCGGGAATCACTCATGCATTGTCACTGCCCCGATGGCTCGGGACGAGTAGCATGAGATGCTACGGAGTTTCCAGCATATAGCCAAATTTTACAACTACAACACTGCGACCCCGCTTTGAACGGGGAGGTCCATGCAGTTTTTATAGTTACGGCCGCCGTTTACTGGGGCTTCAGTCGGAAGCTTCTAACGCCTTGCGGCGCCATGACCCCCTTCCTTAACCTTCCAGCACCGGGCAGGTGTCACACCCTATACGTCCACTTGACGTGTTAGCAGAGTGATGTGTTTTTGTTAAACAGTCGCTTGGCCCATTTCACTGCGATCCCGATCGGCTTTGAGGAGTAAATCCTCTGACCAGTCGAGACACCGCTTATTCCGAAGTTACGCGGCTAGTTTGCCGAGTTCCTTGACCATGGCTCACTCGAGCACCTTAGAATACTCTTCTCATCTACCTGTGTCGGTTTGCGGTACGGTCTGTCTGCAATCTCCCATACGAAGTTTTTCTCGGCAGCCTGATTAGGATCAGTTTGTTCCCTTGCGGGATCCCGTTCGGTTCTCGGTGATAACTGGGGCGCGGATTTGCCAACACCCCACACCTACGGCCTTAGACCGTCTAAGCCAGCAGACGGCTGATCTTTCACTTCTGCGTCGCTCCTTATGGTCGGACGATTGCAAACAGGTACAGGAATATTGAACCTGTTTTCCATCGCCTACGCCTTTCGGCCTCAGCTTAGGATCCGACTAACCCTGAGACGATGAACGTTGCTCAGGAAACCTTAGATTTTCGGTGTGCGACATTTTCAGTCGCATTATCGTTACTTATGCCTACATCTGCGTTTCTATTCGCTCCAGCATGCATCGCTGTACACCTTCTCCACCTTGCGGCGGATCTCGTTCACCGAGATCGCGGAATAGAATGCTCCCCTACCACGCCAAACTTGCGTTTGGGTTCACAGCTTCGGTGCAAGGTTTAGTCCCGAGAATTATCGACGCCGAGTCGCTTGACTAGTGAGCTATTACGCACTCTTTCAAGGAATGGCTGCTTCTAAGCCAACCTCCTAGTTGTCTACGCAACTCAACATCCTTTGTCTGTTAACCTTGACTTGGGGACCTTAGCTGGTGATCTGGATTGTTCTCCTCTCGGCGTCGGCGCTTATCCGTCGTCGCCTGACTCCCGGGAAACATGTTATCGGAATTCGGAGTTTGTCTGGGTTTGGTATCGTTGTGACGACCCTAGCCCAATCAGTGCTCTACCTCCGAAACATTCTTACCCGAGGCTAGCCCTAAAGCTATTTCGGGGAGTACGAGCTATCACCCAGTTCGATTAGCTTTTCACTCCTATCCTCAGCTCATCCAAGTAGTTTTCAACCCACACTGGTTCGGACCTCCATGAGGTTTTACCCCCACTTCATCCTGGCCAAGGATAGATCACACGGGTTTCGCGTCTACCGCACGTAACTAAGTCGCCCTGTTCAGACTTGGTTTCCCTACGGCTGCTGAACTAAGTTCATTAGCCTTGCTACGTACGAGTAAGTCGTAGGCTCATTAAGCAAAAGGCACGCCGTCACTCTCCCATCCCACCAAAGGCGGGACGAGATCGCTCCGACCGTTTGTAAGCATACGGTTTCAGGTACTATTTCACCCTCCTGTTAGGAGTGCTTTTCACCTTTCCCTCACGGTACTTGTTCACTATCGGTCACCAAAGAGTATTTAGCCTTGGAGGATGGTTCCTCCGGATTCCCACAGAATTCCACTTAGTCCGTGGTACTTGGGAACGCTCGCCAGAGAGCCATTATGTTTTCGCTTACAGGATTTTCACCTTCTATGATTCGCTGTTCCAAGCGATTCAGCTAACACAATGGTTTCTTACTCTCCGTCCTATCTGCAATTCGGACCGCAAGCGCCCCGCAACACCGCTAATACAACGGTTGCATCCTTTAATGTATCAGACGGTTTGGGCTGTTCCGCGTTCGCTCGTCGCTACTGACGGAATCGTTGGCTTACTTTTTCTTCCTAGGGGTACTGAGATATTTCACTTCCCCCCGTTAGCTCTATCCCGCCTATGAATTCAGCAGGAAGTTCTCAGGCATAACCCTGAGAGGGTTGCCCCATTCGGAGATCGCCGGGTTAAAGGTTGCTTCCACCTATCCGACGCTTATCGCAGGTAACCACGTCCTTCTTCGCCTTTTGGTGCCAAGGCATCCACCGTATGCCCTTTATAACTTAACCAAAAATCTTTATTGACTCACATAGATGTCACCCGCCTTTGGCAGGCCGTGCAAGCCCCGCCGCAATCAGACAGGCAATTCTTCAGTGCATCAATATTTTTGGAAAGAACATTTTGTTGGATTGTTTAGTAGTCTGATCTCGATGCGTTTGTTCCTCCATTGGCATTCCCGCACGATGCGGGACGGCATAGAGAACTACTGACACCTACTGTCAGACAGACTCTTCTAGATTGTCAAAGAACACTTGCGCAATTTCTTTCGTCATCGCGCAACGTGCTTGTGGAGCTGAAGGGATTCGAACCCTCGACCCCCTGGTTGCAAACCAGGTGCTCTCCCAACTGAGCTACAGCCCCGCAGCCGGTAATAAATGGCAGATCACACGCCGATGTGGGCCTGGGTCGAGTTGAACGACCGACCTCACGCTTATCAGGCGTGCGCTCTAACCACCTGAGCTACAGGCCCGGGTAACCATCTGGTTTAGCGGATGGCAAAGAACGCATAAAAATGAAAATAAAGTGCATAGATAAATCAACCAAGCAGAGCTTGTTGAACCATATCGCCGGCTTGCGCCGACGTAGGCTCCTTAGAAAGGAGGTGATCCAGCCGCACCTTCCGGTACGGCTACCTTGTTACGACTTAGCCCCAGTCGCTAGTTTTACCTTAGACGCCTGCTCCCTTGCGGTTAGCGCAGCGTTTTCGGGTACCCCTAGTTTCCATGGCTTGACGGGCGGTGTGTACAAGGCCCGGGAACGTATTCACCGCGTCGTGCTGATACGCGATTACTAGCAATTCCAGCTTCATGGGGTCGAGTTTCAGACCCCAATCCGAACTGAGGATGATTTTTTGGGATTGGCTCCACCTTGCGGCTTGGCAACCCTTTGTATCACCCATTGTAGCACGTGTGTGGCCCTGGGTATAAGGGCCATGAGGACTTGACGTCATCCCCACCTTCCTCACTACTTGCGTAGGCAGTCCACTTAGAGTGCCCAGCATTACCTGATGGCAACTAAGTGCAGGGGTTGCGCTCGTTGCAGGACTTAACCTAACACCTCACGGCACGAGCTGACGACAGCCATGCAGCACCTGTACAAGCGCCCCTTGCGGGGAGGGCGACTTTCATCGCCTGTCGCTTGCCTTTCAAACCCAGGTAAGGTTCTTCGCGTTGCATCGAATTGAACCACATGCTCCACTGCTTGTGCGGGCCCCCGTCAATTCCTTTGAGTTTCAACCTTGCGATCGTACTCCCCAGGTGGGATGTTTAACGCGTTAGCTCAGGCACCGATCCCGCTGAGGACTTGCGAACAAGTACTCAGCGGGACCGACACCGAACATCCATCGTTTAGGGCGTGGACTACCAGGGTATCTAATCCTGTTTGCTCCCCACGCTTTCGTCCCTGAGCGTCAGTATCGAGCCAGATAACCGCCTTCGCTACTGGTGTTCTTCATGATCTCTACGCATTTCACCGCTACACCATGAATTCCATTATCCTCTCTCGAACTCAAGACGAGCAGTATCGAAGGCAGTCCTTTGGTTGAGCCAAAGAATTTCACCACCGACTTGCTCGCCCGCCTGCGGACCCTTTACACCCAGTAATTCCGGACAACGCTTGCACCCTACGTATTACCGCGGCTGCTGGCACGTAGTTGGCCGGTGCTTATTCACAGGGTACCGTCAATCTCGACAAGTCGAGACATTCTTCCCCTATAAAAGAGGTTTACATCCTAACGGATTTCGTCCCTCACGCGGCGTCGCTGCTTCAGGCTTTCGCCCATTGAGCAATATTCCTCACTGCTGCCTTCCGTAGAAGTCTGGACCGTGTCTCAGTTCCAGTGTGGCTGGTCGTCCTCTCAGACCAGCTACCCATCGTTGACTTGGTGGGCCGTTACCCCGCCAACTATCTAATGGGACGCAGGCCCATCTTGTGACATCCCGATTTGCACCGGGACTTTTCATCTCGCCTTGATGCCAAGGCGGGACTGCATCGGGCATTAGCTCCGGTTTCCCGGGGTTATTCCCGTTCACAAGGTAAGTTGCCTACGTGTTACTCACCCGTTCGCCGGTTTACTCAGGATATTGCTACCCTTTTCTCCCTGACTTGCATGTGTTAGGCACGCCGCCAGCGTTCGTCCTGAGCCAGGATCAAACTCTCCGTTGTAATTGATCAATCTCAAATACCAACTTCGAGCCTGATCTGATCTCAACCCGCCCAAGGCCGTCGGACATCAACGAACTCACTTGTGCGAGCTGGGTTGAAGCTCTGTTTAGGCTGACTTAGAGCTATGCACTCTATTTTCAAAGAACAGACTTGAGAAAAAAATCCCGATCCAGAAGACAAACAGGACCGGAATCATCTTGCGAGGGTTAAATATAGCTAATTTTCACTGAGATGTCAAGATATTTATCCCCTTATTTAAAAAGATTAATTGAAGGAACCAGAGCCAAAAGGGCTATTTTTTCACTATTTTTAGGGGGTGGAGCACGGCAGGATGCAGCGTTTTTCGAATTCTCGGATCCAATGGCTACAACGGCTCAACCGGAAAGCTCTTTCTCTAGTATTCGATACACTTCCAGAAGCGGAATCTTCTTCTCGATCGCAAGCCTCTTACATTCCTCGTGTTCGGGAATCAGTCGCTCCTTTCCGTTAAGAGCGATGACTTTCACTTTCACCTCGCCGAGCTGTGTACGGACAACGCGCTGGCTGCGCTGGAGTTTTCTTCGTTCGATCGGCTGAATCCGAACCCCGAGCGTGGTCGTCTGTGAAAAGATCACGCTCAGAATTTCATCCAGTCGGCTTCGATTCGCGAGGGCAGAAAGCAGAATCCCAGGCCTGCCCTTCTTCATGATCACCGGAACAAGATAAGCATCGTTGGCGCCGTGGGAAAGAAGTTGCTCGATCACAAACGGATAAATCTCGGGGTTCATGTCGTCGATATTCGTCTCGACAACGACGAGCTCTTCCTCCTCATACGACGGGGCCAATTCACCGATCATTATTCTAAGGAGATTCGGAATTTGCGGGATCTCGCGCGTGCCCGCGCCGTATCCGATCGTCTCGACGCGGAACCGGTCCCACGCAAGCGTCCCCAATGACATCGCCTTGATAATCGCCGCTCCGGTGGGAGTCGTTAATTCATAGGGAACGTCGGTGAGAACCGTCGGATAATCTTTCAAGATCTCCGCCGCCGCCGGACCCGGAAGAGGAAGCTTTCCGTGGGCGCTGTCGACAAAACCCCCGCTGCCCAATTTTACGGGCGAGGAATATACGGCCTGAATCCCGAATTTCTCGAAGCAGACGGCAGCCCCGACGATATCGACAATCGAATCAAGAGCGCCCACCTCGTGAAAGTGGATTTTTTCAATCGTCGTGTCATGAATTTTCGCCTCCGCCTTCGCCACTTCCATGAAGATCTTGCGGGCATCTTCTTTTACGCGCTCGGAGAGGGAGCTTTGATTAATGATGGAGACGATTTCGGCGAGATTGCGATGATGCTCTTGCGGCGCGGAAACGATGACGTCGAGTTTGACGGCGGTGATCCCGCTCCTTTGCAGATGCGACGCCTCCAGCTCGATGCCGCCAAGATTCAGCTTCCCGATTTCTTCGATAAGATCGTCGATCTTCAGCCCCGCGCTGACGAACGCCGCGAGTGTCATATCCCCGCTCACACCCCCCACGGTATCAAAGTAGGCAACTCTCATCAGGCCGAATTCTCCGAAGCCAGTTCGAATCTACAAAACTTTTTCCATATAGGAAAGGAACCGCTCCGTCGCTCCGGTGTTTCTGCAAACGAGGGCAAGTGCCTTTCCTCCGGCCTCACTCCGGCGCCGCCCATCTTGAAGGAGAGCCCGAAGGTGCGCGTAGAAATCGTTCTGATCGCGGCCGACAAAGGCGGCGCCTTCGCGAACGAGCTCGACCGCTTCCTGTGAATTCTCATGTGCCGGTCCGAAGAGAATGGGGATTCCGTAGGCAGCCGGCTCCAGAACATTATGCACGCCGCTTCCGAAACTCCCTCCGACGTACGCCACAGCCGCGTACCGATAGAGGGTCATGAGAACGCCCACGACATCGATCAGTATCAGCTTCTCGTTGCGGTACTGGGTGAGGTTTGAAAACCGGATCGACGGAACCTCTCCGTTCAGCCCATACTCTATGCGCTCCAGCGTCTCAAGCGACGGTTCGTGCGGCACCAGGATCACCAGAAATTCCGGATGATCCCTGAACAACTTCAGGCACGCCGGAAGGAGCACGTCTTCGTCCCCCTCCCAGCTGCTTCCGATCACGAGCACATTTTTCCCCTCGAGAATTTTCGGCTCGAGGACCTGCCGCGCCCGCGATTGGGCGCTTCGGAGCCACACCTGGTCGTACCGCGTATCACCGATTACCTCTACGACGGGATGGGTTAACCGAAACGATTCAAACGTCGATTTGTCCTCGGCGGAAACCGCCAGGATGTAATCGATTGAATCGTACATCGCCCGGTGAAATTGTTTCAGCAGCGGGAGCCGGCGCGTCGTATTGCTCCGCAGCGTCGCATTGGCGATGAACGTGGGCACACCGGCCCGGCGGAGAGCCCATAAATGGTTGGGCCACACGTCGTACCGGATCATCACCGCGGCCGAGGGACGGATCAGTTCGATGAACCGCCGCGCATTCCGCGATGAATCGAACGGTATGTAAGAGATAATGCTCGCGCTCTTGTATGTCTGGGAATGCTCGTACCCCGATGGAGAAAAGAATGTCACGATAACCTCAAGATCGGGATGCCGCTTTTTTAACTCATCGATGATCGGTTTTGCCTGTTCGAATTCTCCCATGGAAGAGGAATGGAACCAGACACGCTTGCCCGCCGGCTTCAGCAGGGCAACCTGTTTCTCAAGACGCGCCAGCAGTCCTTTCCGTCCGCGAATCCCTCGCGCCGCCTTGCGATCGAAAAGGGCCAGGACATGGAATAAGATCCAGCCGGCCGGGATGACGATGAACTGATAGAAGATGCGCCAGAACATTCCGTGTCAGTCCTTTGCAGGCCGGACCGGGTCGTCAAGCGAGATCACCCCTCCCCGGATCACTCGCGCCAGAATCCCGCGCCGTCCGGCAAGCTCCTGCCGGAGGCCCGGACGGATCTCCTCCATTCGACTGCAGGGAGAGCAGGGTTTTGTTATTTCGAGAACAACGTCCTTGCCGATCAGCAGGCGCTCTTTGTATGGAAGCTTCATCAGTACAATGCCCGCGGTCGTGATGTTTTCCTTCACCATCCCGGGAGAGAGCCCGAGCTCATCGAGAGTTTCCTGTTCGATCATGAGGATTTGACGCGAGCTGTCGGGCAATGCGTGCCGATCTCCTTTCAGGCCCAGATTCTCGATCGCTTCGGCTGAACGGACCTGATCCATCGGCTTGCGATGACCCGGGCAGATCTGAATGGAAAGAATTCTACCGGACGAACGATCGTTATCGGGCACGATGATCCGCGCTCCGTTCACTATTCTTCATGTCTATTCATGTCTGGGCGAGGAGTGTCTTCGCGGCCGCCAGAACTTCGCCAACCT
>Ga0137399_10001627_pt1 | contig 10477 bp, 10 predicted proteins | sample czorhiz316metaG_FD_104810 | JGI IMG/M metagenome (GOLD analysis project Ga0137399, IMG submission 104810) | Vadose zone soil microbial communities from Angelo Coast Range Reserve, California, USA - czorhiz3.16 metaG | ecosystem: Environmental > Terrestrial > Soil > Vadose zone | place: USA...
AGCTTCGAGCAGCGGGATGAGCTGGCTGGCCGCATTGGCCTGGCCCGTGATCTCCACCCCCTGGCGGTCCATGCTCAGCGCCTGGAGCCAGGCGTCCTGCGGGACCAGATTGGTCAGGTCGCGCATGAACGGAAGCGCCTGGATCCGTCCGTCCTGCATGGTCCGGAGGGCCGCCAGCACGCGTTTCTTCTGCGCCACGTCCGCGAGCATGCGCTCGACCGTCTTGACCTCGGGCTCGATGCGCCGGATCTCCTGGGCGATCCGGTCGAGGTAGCGCTCCTTCTGATATGCCTGAGCGAAGACGAGGGCCAGGCCGAGCACCGTCGTCACCGCCATCGTCGCCGCGAGAGCGAGGTGGGCCGTCGAGAAAGTCCAGGGACGCATCGCTTCGGGGAGCAGGTTCAGGACCGGGCGGCGCGCGCCGGACGCCACCGCCAAGGCCAGTAGCCCCGCGCCGCGCTCTCTATTCGGCAGTGCCTTGACGAGAGCCGCCGCGGCCGCGGTGTACGGCGGCTCAGAGACTGGAGCGCCGAGCTCAGCCAATTCGGGCGCCGAGAGGAAACGCTCCGTGTCGTCCCCGGAGATCCAGACCGCGTCAAAGTCGCGCCATGGAATCAGCGGCCGTGTGCGCTCGATCTCCGCCACGAGTCCCCGACCGTCCTCCACCGGTACGCAGCGGCTGAACCGGAGATGGCCGCGGCCCAGGAATACCAGTTCGGCCGTGCGTCCGTGTCGGTGAGCCCAGACCGCTCTCCGGGCTGGCACCACGCGTGGCAGAAGGGCACGGAGATCGTGACAGGCCGCGGTGAGCGCGAGCGGTTTCCGCCTGGGCTCTGCGAGCAGTCGGAGTGGCCATTCGACGGTTCGCCGCTCGCACGCGAGCACCAGCACTCGGAGAGGTCCTTCGGGCGTGCCCGGTAGCTTACTCCAATCAAATCGCATCTCGTCGGAAGGGAAGGGGACGTGACGCTCCAGCTCGAAGACCAACATCTGCGCCAGGTCGGCCGTGTCCGCGCGCGGTAGCTCAATCACCTTCACGGTCACGAGGCTGCGGGCGAGTCCCATCCGCACGCCCCGCATGTTGAGTCCCCGGGTTTCCAGCTCGGCTTTGAGCAGGGCAGGGAGGTTCTCGCTCGACTCGAGGGTGAAGTGCTCCACCCGTCTCCGGGCGGTGACGGCGGTCAGAGTCAGGCGGCCGTTTTGGACGAAGAGCCCGGCGCGCGTTCTCATGACGGATCTGCGACCTCGCGCCAGGAGAGAATGACGACGCCGAGATCCGATGAGGCGCCCGGCGTCCGGGCCGGCCGAGAAAAGGGCCGCTGAGCGGACGGTCGAACCGCACCCGACGCCGGCGAAGTCAGCTGGCCGGCGCCGCCGGGCCACGCGGATGCCACCGCGGCGCGCCGCTGCACGATGGCGACGACGCGGGCCCTTGGTTGTCCCGCCACCAGGCCGTCCGCCTCGACGCGGAACGTGGCGCTGCCTACCGTGAATCCCTTGCCGGCAAAGCGTCCCGGCACAGCGGGATAAGGATCGCGAACACGAGCCTGGGTGATATCGCTGATCTCCGCGTTGGAGAGGCCGAGCGCCTTGAGCACGGGAACCGCCACCGTATTCATGTTCACCGTATCCCGACCGACCGCAGTTGTGAGGTCAACAAGCCCCGGCCGCCCCGCCGTGCCTCCTCCGTACACCTCGCGCGTGACACCCCGGATCTGTAGCAGCTCTCTCACGTCCTGGATCTGGCCGTTGCGCGCCCGGTAGGGTAGGGGAAGCCTGAGGTAGTAGTCCTCACTTTCGGCTCCGTTCAGGCGAGACAGGCTGTCGGGGTCTTTCCAGTCCTGTATCGAGGCGTTGATGACCTCGCGGTCCCGTTTCTCGAGGCCAAGGGCGGCCAGCAAGCGGTCCACCCGATCGGACGTGGCGGTGTTGACGTTGATTCGCGACTCCTCGTCGGTGATCCGGTAGGTGAATTCGCCCGCTCCCAGCGGCACGCGGAGTCGCGGCAACACGGGCAGGCGTGCCGGCTGCGTCGCACCTACGGGTAGGCGGTAGAAGACCAGGTCGCCGTTCTCATCGAGCGCGTGGATGTCACCGGGGCCAAGAACCTCGCACAGGGCCTGCTGTACCGCGGCCTCGGCCAAGTAGCCGGCCAGCAGCGAGTCCTTGTATGACCGGACCATGGAAGCCTCGAGCCGCATGGAGAAGACGAACTCCGTGACGACGACGCCGAGGAGCGTCAGGACGAGCATGACGGCGAGCAGCGCAAAGCCCCCCTGGTTCTTCACGACGGAATCACCCGAATGGGAATGATCAGGGGGGGATGATCGATCCGACGGCCGCCGAAGAGCGTGGTGAGCGTGACCTCGACCGCCAGCGGCAGCGCCGTCTCCTTCGTTGCGTCCCATCTCTCCTCCCAAGGGTCGCCCACCTCCCGCCGGTAGCGGAAGCGGAGCGCCGTCACCGCTGGGTCGACGAAGATCGGCTCCACGAGTTCGAAGGGGTCCAGATTGGGCAGCGCTTTCTGACGTATCGCCAGGCCTGGCCTGACTCCGCTCTCCAGCGAAAAAGTCACAGCGGTGAAGGCGATGGGCACGGAGGACGGCACGGGGGGCGCCACGGTGACGAAGGCGAGCCGTTCGGAGACGCCCTGGAAGAGGAGTCCGGTCTTGTTCTCCGAACCCGTTCCAGCGCGGTCGCGGTAGGGGAAGCTGCCGCCCAACGTGCGGGCCACGAGCTGCTCTATGTTTCGCTCGTGTTCGAGCAGCTCCGCCCGGCCTTCGCCGCGGCTCCATGCAGTCAGCCCCACCCGCAGCCCGCTGAACATGATCACAAGGAGCGCACCGACGAGGCTCAGCGCGATGACCAACTCGATGAGGGTGAGACCGCGCTGCCGACGGCACCTCATGTCGCTGGCCTCTTTGCTGGCACGGCGAGGGCGCGCAAGGTCGCCAGCTCTACCGAGCGCCCGCTTCCCCAGCGGACGGCGATGGACAGGCTGAAAAGCTCGATGCTCGGGCCGCTGGCCGAGGCAAGCTCTTTCGGAACCGTTACGACCGCAATGCGGCGCTCCCAGGTGAAGGGGCCTTCTTGGCCCCCGTCCACTCCTTCGCCTCTCACCTCGGTCGCCCGCGCGATCCGATCAACCAGGCGCGTCGCCTCCTGAAGATCGCCAGAGAGCTTGACGAGCCGAAGCCCCTGGGAGGACAGCTGGATCATGGTGACGACGGCGAGGCTCAGGATGATCATGGCGACCAAGACTTCGAGCAATGTAAAGCCGCCCTGGATGGCTTTCATGAGTCGACCGGGCGCGTAGCGACGCGGCCCGTGATCTGATCCACAGTGATGACGTAGGCGCGCGGCCCCGGCGCCTTGATGCGGAAGCGAGCGCCGCTCGAGAGGCCTTGTGGGGAAAAGGTGACCGCGCGCCTGAGCGGCGGCTCCGCCTCGATGCGCACCGGGGCGGCGAGGTGCCGGGCTGCCTGGACCGTTCCCGCGCCCCCCGTCCCCTCAGCTGGGCTCGGGATCAGCACGAGGACGCCCGCTTCGGTGTCCACCCGCACCTCGTAGACGCGGTTGCGCGTCACCGCCTGTTCCCGCGCGGCGCGCAGGAAGTTGGCGACGCCGGCCGCCTCGGAACGGCTCCTGAGGCCATCGGCGCCGTGACCAATAGCCGGCACCCCCACCGCCAAAGCCACCGCGAGGATGAGCAGGACCACGACCACTTCGATGAGGGTAAAGCCGGGCCTCGTTTGCCCGCGTGTCACTTGACCGACCAGGATGTCACGTCCGCGTTCTCGTCCTCGCCTCCGGGGACGCCGTCGAAGCCGTAACTCACGATGTCGTACTCGCCGTGATCGCCGGGGCAGCACGTGTACTGGTAGGGTTTGCCCCAAGGGTCGCTCGGGACAGCAGGCTTCTTGAGGTATGGGCCGTTCCAGTTCGGGACGTTCGGGTTGCGGACGAGGGCGCCCAGCCCGACGGAGGCGGACGGAAAGGAGCCGACGTCCAGGCGGTACTGGTCCAGCGCGGCTCCGAACAACTCGATCTGCGCTTTCGCTGTCGCCTGCTTCGACTGCCCGACGCGGCCGAAGAGCCGCGGCCCAACCAAACCTGCGACCAGTCCCAGGATGATGATGACCACCAGCAGTTCGATGAGCGAGAAGCCGCGCTGGCTGCGGATCCGGGCCGCTCCTGTGCTGACGTTCCTCGTGCCTGTGCCTGCGACTGAGGTTGGAGGGCGAGGCATGGGTTCAACCGGGATCACGTTGAGCGCGGACACCGTCTTACAGGGAAATGTCGGTGATCGAGAAAATCGCCAGGAGCATGGCGACGACGATGAAGCCCACAAGGAGTCCCACCGCCAGGATGATGCTGGGCTCGGCCAAGGCGATGAGCCGCTTCACCTGGCTCCGCGTCTCGCTTTCGAATGCCGCGGCAGCCTTGAGCAGCATGTCGTCGAGGCGGCCCGTCTCCTCGCCGACCCGCACCATGTGAATGGCCAAGGGCGGGAAGGCCTTGGACTCGATCATCGGCCGTGTCAGGCCGGTGCCCCGCTTGACCCCCTCCCCGAGTCTGGCCACGGCGGCGGCCAGCAGCTGGTTCGACATCATGTCCCTGACCACGGTCAGCGCCCCGACCATGGACACGCCGCTCTGAAGCAGCGTGCCGAGGATGCGCGTGAAGCGCGCCACCTCCGTGTTGAGAGCGAGTTCGCCAACCACCGGCAGCCGCAGGAGCACGCGGTCCGCTCGGAGACGCCCGCTGGCGGTGGAGAGAATCACGCGCCCGGCCAGGGCGGCGGCAAGTGCGCCCAGCGCCACCGCCCACCAGAGTTGCTGCAGCCACGTGCTGGCCGAGAGCAGGATCTGGGTCGGGACCGGGATGGCCTGCCCCAGATCGCGGAAGATGTCCGCGAAGCGCGGGATCACGAAGGTCATGAGGAAGACTACAGTGGCGCTGCCGACGAGGGCGAGCAGGCTTGGGTAGATCAGCGCGGAGACGAGCGCGTCCCGGAACGCCTGCGCATCCTCCAGAAACTCGGCGAGCCGCTTGAGGGTGACCTCCAGCACGCCGCCCTTTTCACCGGCCCGCACCATGTTGATGTAGAGCCTTGAGAAGGGGCGTGGGTGGTGTTTGGCCAGCGCGTCTCCGAACGAGACGCCGCCGCGCACGCTGCGTAGCACGTCCCCGGTAATACTCTTGATGCGTGGGCTCGTCGCCAGCTCCTCCTGGATGCCGAGCGCGCGATCGAGCGGCAGGCCCGCCTCGAGGAGCATGGCCAGCTGCTGCGTCAAGGCCGCCAGTTCCCGCGCCTTGACCTGGCCCTGCCCGAGTGTCGGCCAGGCGAGTCTCACCAGGCCGCGCCCCTGAACCTGGGACGTCACCTCCATGGGAAAATACGAGTCCCGCTGGAGGCGCTCGATCACCATCCGGGCATCCGGCGCCTCCATGACGCCGTCGATCCTCCGGCCCCGCTGGTCTGCCGCGCGATAGACGAAGACGGCCATCGGCTCTATGCCCCCGGGGATGCTTCCTGCGTGACCCGAAGAATCTCCTCCACGGTCGTCATTCCCGCGCGGGCCTTGGCCCAGCCGTCGTCTCGCAGCAGCACCATGCCTTGCTCAACGGCGTGACGGCGAATGGCTCCGGTAGGCGCCTTTTGCAGTATCAGCCGGCGCGCTTCCTCGGTGACCGCGAAGAGCTCGTAGATGCCTACGCGTCCGCGGTAGCCCGTACCGCGGCAGTCGGTGCAACCCTTGCCGCGGAAGAGCTCCGCGTCCTGAGTGTCGGTCACACCGAGGGCCAGCAGGTCGGCCGGATTCGGCGGATGCGGCGCCCGGCAGGCCGTGCAGATGCGGCGCACCAGGCGCTGGGCGAGCACGCCGTCGAGCACCGACGAAAGCAGATAGGGCTCGCAGCCCATGTCCTGCAGCCGCGTCACCGCGCCCGGCGCGTCGTTCGTATGGAGCGTGGAAAAGACCATGTGTCCGGTCAGCGCCGCCTGGATGGCAATCTCGGCCGTCTCCAAATCGCGGATCTCCCCGACCATGATCACGTCGGGATCCTGGCGGACGATGTGGCGCAACCCTCTGGCAAAGGTGAGCCCGATCTTGGGTTTGACCGGGATCTGATTCACACCTTTGAGCTGGTACTCCACGGGGTCTTCGACCGTGATGATCTTCTTCTCGGCAGAGTTGATCTTGTCGAGTGCCGCATAGAGCGTGGTGGTCTTTCCGGAGCCGGTCGGGCCCGTCACGAGCAGGATGCCGTGCGGGCGCCGGATCAGCCGATCAAAGGCCGCGGCCATGGTCGGGCCGAAACCCAAGCGGTCGAAGGGCATGAACGCGGAAGAGCGGTCGAGGAGCCGCATGACGACGGACTCTCCGTGGACGGTGGGGACCGTGGACACGCGAATGTCCACCCGCCGGCCGCCGCTTGTCACGCGGATACGGCCGTCCTGAGGCAGTCGACGCTCGGCGATATTCAGCTCGGCCATGATCTTGACGCGGGAGGTGAGCGCCGCCTGGAGTCGCCGGGGCGGGGATTCCTGCTCGTAAAGAATTCCGTCGACCCGGTATCGAACCCGAAGCGCGTCCTCGAAGGGCTCGATGTGGATGTCGGAAGCCTCGGCGACCATCGCTTCCTCGATCACCAGGTTGACGAGACGAACCACCGGCGCCTCGAAGGCCATGTCGCGAAGCTGGTTGACGTCCTCTTCCCGTTCCCCGTCGCCCTCCGTCGGCGCGATGCCCTCCACGAGCTTTTGCAACGCCGTGGAGGCGCCGTAGCTGGCCTCGATGGCTTCGAGAATGGCCTGGGGCGGCGCTACGCAGAGCCTGACGGTCATTCCGAGGCTCTGGCCGAGACTCTGGCGGAGATCGTCCAACAGCACGGGGTTGGTGGGATCGGCTGTGGCCACGCTGATCGTCGAACCCTCCATCGCGATCGGGCAGGCGACATACTGGCGCAGGTATTTGGGGGAGAGGCACTTGAGCAGGGGCAGGGTCGAGGGCAATTGCTCGGTCATCAGATACGGAATTCCCTGCTGGGCGGCCAAGGCTCGCCGCACGTCTTCCTGCCCGACCGCTCCCATGGCAATCAGTACGGCTCCGAGCTTTTCGTGCCCTGCCGAAGTACGCGAGAGAGCTTCCTGGAGCGTCTCGGTGTTGATGACGCCGGTCTCCAGGAGGATCTGCCCGAGGGGGCGTGTGAGTCTTGCGGTCGATGGCATTGCCACGGTCTGCGGATGATCGGCCCCGCCGCCGGCTGCCGTCAAGCAATTTACTCAACTGTCCTCGTTAAAATACCGTATATCTGCACACATACATGGGGGCTCTCGGGGAGAGACTTCACGCGGCTCGGATGGAGCTGCCTCCGGGGCGGGCGTTTCTCGCTCGCGTCTTTGAACTAGCCGCGCGGTGGCGGCGGCTTGCAGCCCCCCGGCGGGCAGCCTGGCGTCAGCTTCGCCGGCGGGAGCGGAGGAGGCGGGAGGGGTTTGACCGGGGGCGTGATCGGCGCCTGAACGTTTGTCGTCGTCGGCGCGCCGCCCTTACCCAGGGTGTCTGTTCCACCGGTGGGGAAGGATGTCGACGCCTTCGACTGCTCCTGGGTCACGATGTGCTCCGTCGCCCCGCCGGAACCGGAACCCTGTCCGAATTGCGGGCTCGAGCGAAGGTTGACCATCAGCTGGTTGACGGCTGTCGGCGTCAGCGGGCGGATCGTCCCCAGGATGTTGCCGATCTGACTGTAGGTCTGGAACTGCGCGACCGTGATCGGGGAAGCTCCCGCGATGTTGGTGGGCGTCACGACCGCGCTTCCGTGAATCACGTGGACATTGGTGGTCAGAGCCGGCGGCGGGCCTCCCGGCAGCTGGGCGGATGCGCGGACGATCTCCACGACGATCACGGTGCCCCGCACGGCGGCCACGGCGTTGTGGGTCCGGACCTCGATGGCCTCACCGGGACGCATCTTCTGCTGGAGCACGCCCAGTGCGACCTTGCCCGACTGGAGGTCCACGGTGGAGCGGTTCAGCTCTTCGGTGATCGTCAGCACGGAGAGCTCCCGGACGGTCACCAGCGCCTTGCCTCCCATCAGCACCTTGACGGTGGAATTCTCGCCGGTGCTGATGCGGTCCCGATCGAAGACGGAGTCCTTGAACTGGAGCGGTTGCGGCTGGGGCAGGGATACGCGGCTGACCGTGGCCTGTCCGGAAATGGTGCTGACGATGCCCACGCCCTGGCGGACCTGCGCGGGAGCCAGGCCAGGGAACAGCAGCAGAGCCAGGAAACCCGAAACCATTGCCAGCCCGTCAATTCGCCTCATGCCGCGTCTCCCCCAGAGCCGGATCATTTAAAGAATTCGCCGTCACACCAGCCTTCGTATCTAAACGCGAATTGTAGGCTCGGCGAGCCCACTGAGCAAGCTCTCTCTTTGGGACACGGACCTCCAAAGCCTCTTTTTCTGGTCCTCCAGACACCAAACGGCGGCACTGTCGGAAAACGTGACAGTTAACGCTCGGCCTACTGGCCCTCCGTGCGCGTGACGAACTCGAAGGATTCGATCTCCACGCGATAGCGCCGCTCCGATCCCGCCGCCGACAGCCTGATCTCGAACGGCGCGGCCGACCTGGATCGGACTGCGCCTGCCACATAGGCCCGGCCACGGCTGACCACGCGTCCGCTTTCGTCCAGTCCCTCGGCCTTGACGACGACCCGCTCGCAGATCAGGTTGGAGCCGTTGCGCACTTCGCCGAGGATCAGGACGCGCGAGGCGCCCTCTCGCTCGGTCTGATAGGTCAGGGTGAGGTCCTTCGAGGACTGGGGAGTGAACGTGTAGGTCTGGGCGTAGACGGGCGCTACCCAGAGCGCGGCCAGCAGGAGGGGAAGTAGAAGGCGGAGGATCACTCGTATCTCAGGGCGTCGATCGGGTTGAGCCCCGCGGCTTTCCTGGCGGGGTAGAAGCCGAAGAAGATGCCGATGAGCCCGGAGAAGGTAAAGGCCAGCAGGATGGCGGGAGGGCTGACCACGGTGCGCCACTCGCCGAAGTAGGCGAGCGCGAAGGAGGCGCCGAGGCCTGCCACCACACCGACACTTCCGCCGATCAGGGCGACGGTCAGCGCCTCGACGAGGAACTGCGTCAGGATGTCGCGTCCCCGCGCGCCCACCGCCATGCGGAGGCCGATCTCCCGCGTCCGCTCGGTGACCGAGACCAGCATGATGTTCATGATGCCGATGCCCCCGACCAGCAGTGACACCGACGCGATGGACATGAGGAGCTTGGTCATGAGCTGCGCCTGCTCGTCTTTCGTCTGGACCATCTCGGCCGCGCTCCTGATGCCGAAGTCGTCGTCCTGGCCCGGCTGGAGCCGATGCCGCTGGCGCACGAGATCGCGGATGTGCTGCTGGACTTCCTTGAGGTCCTCGTTGTCCGCGACCTTGATCGAGATGCCGTTCACGGTGCGGGCATTCGCCAGGGAGACGCCGAGCACCTTCCGCTTGGCCGTGGTCAGCGGGATGACGATCACATCGTCCTGGTCCTGCCCGAAGGTGTTCTGCCCCTTGCTGTCGAGCACGCCGACCACCGTGCACAGGAGCTTCTTGACGCGGACCGTCTGCCCGATGGGATCCGTATCCCCGAAGAGGCTCTGGGCCACGGTCTGGCCGAGGATAGCGACCTTGGCGGCGCCGTCCACGTCCTCCTGGGTGAACACGCGCCCCGACGTCGTGGGCCAGTCGCGCGCGTCGAAATACTCGGGCGTCACGCCCACGATCATGGTGGACCAGTTGAGGTTGCCCCACACGAGCTGGCCCGAGCCGCGCATGGTGGGCGCGGCCACCACCACGCCCTGCACGTCGCGCTGGATCGTCCATGCGTCTTCTTCGGTCAGGCTGATCGAGCTGCCCGCGCCCGCGCGCAAGCCGCCGGAGGTGGTGGAGCCGGGGAAGACGAAGATCATGTTGGCCCCGAGCGCCTGGAGCTGTTCGGCGACGCGCGCCTGAGCTCCCGAGCCGATGGCCACCATGGCGATCACGGCGCCGACGCCGATGATGATGCCGAGCATGGTCAGCGTGCTGCGGAGCTTGTTCACGCGCAGCGCGCGGAGGGCGATGTGGGAGCTGGCCAGCACGTTCACGCGTCATCCTCCTCGGGGGGCAGCGTCGCCAGCAGCCGCCGCGCTTCCCTGGGCATCGCCACCGCCTCGTCCTTCGTCACCCGTCCATCGCGGAAGACCATGACCCGCGAGGCGAACTGGGAGATGTCGGCCTCGTGCGTCACCAGGACGACCGTGATGCCCTGCCGGTTCAGGTCCTGGAGCAGGGCCATGACTTCGATACTCGTGCGCGTATCGAGATTGCCCGTGGGCTCGTCGGCCAGGATCAGGACCGGGTCGTTGATCAGTGCCCGGGCGATGGCGACGCGCTGTTGCTGGCCGCCCGACAGCTGGGAGGGGTGGTGGTCGGCGCGTTCCGCCAGG
>Ga0137399_10001628_pt1 | contig 10476 bp, 9 predicted proteins | sample czorhiz316metaG_FD_104810 | JGI IMG/M metagenome (GOLD analysis project Ga0137399, IMG submission 104810) | Vadose zone soil microbial communities from Angelo Coast Range Reserve, California, USA - czorhiz3.16 metaG | ecosystem: Environmental > Terrestrial > Soil > Vadose zone | place: USA...
AAGCTGCAGATGGCGTTGCACGCGAAAGCGTGAAGTCTTGTCCGAGAGCCGGATGCGGGAAATCTGCCTGTCCGGTTCGATGAGCGGGATGTGGAAACGGAGCCATGGCCGAACCAGTAAGGCACCGCCAAACGAAAGAGGCGGCAACAGATATGTTCGACCTACAGCCACTGCGCCACATCCCGACTCTACCAATCGGTACCGAAATGAGATATCCGCGCTACGTCCGCTTTTCCCTTGATAGCGACCGAAGATTGGACATTGCGGGACGTCTCGAACGTGCCAAGCCCGGAAGTTCCGGGCGCTATTCGATCACCTCGTCGGCGCGGGCTAGCAGGGAGGGCGGGATTGTAAGACCAAGTGCCTTGGCGGTTTTGAGGTTGATGACGAGTTCGAACCGGGTCGACTGTGCGACCGGAAGGTCGGCGGGTTTGGCTCCATTGAGGATGCGACCCACATAGATACCCACCTGGAGCAGCGCATCGCCGCGGACAGTCGAGTAGCTGACCAAACCGCCGACGGCGATGAACTCGGGCCACTCGTACATGACGGGCACCTTATAGCGGGCCGCCAGTGCCACCAGTTGGTTTCGGCGGATCTGGAAGAACAAATCGGCGCTCATCAGCAGCGCATCCGCTCCTCGCTGAACGAGGGTCGCAAAGGCCAGGTCGATTTCACTATCGTTGCTCGCGCTCAGAACAACGACGCTCCGCCCGATTGTGCGGGCAGCGTCCTCGACTTGCTTCACCTGCATTTCGCGAATCTGGCTGGTCGGATTCACGAGAAAAGCGATCACGCGCGCCTCGGGAATCAACTCACACAGTAGATCGAGCCGCTTCGGCCCGAGCGAGGTGGTAAACACATGGACGCCCGTGGTATTGCCACCTGGCCGATTGAAGCTCTTGACCAGTCCGTCCTGGACCGGGTCGCTGCCGCTCGCGAAAACAATCGGAATTGTCGGCGTTGCCGCCTGCGCCGCCCGTGCCGGTTGGGGCCCGCCGGTCGTGACGATCACGTTGACTTGGCTGTGAACCAGATCAGCCGCCAATGCCGGCAACCGATCGTACTGGCCTTTTGCCCAACGGTATTCGATCGTCAGATTTTTGCCTTCGACGTAGCCGGTTTCGCTCAAGCCCTGGCGGAACGCGGCCAGATTACTCCTGTCGCTCTCCGTGTCCGATGATGTGGGGCTGAGCCAACCGATCGTGCGAACCGCGGGCTGCTGCGCGCGCGCCACGAGCGGCCATGCAACAGCCGCGCTGCCGAGAAGCGTGATGAACTTGCGCCGCCTCATGCTCACCCCCCAAGCTCAGGAGACAGCATTGTATCGGCTCAGACGAGTACTTTGATAGTTGAAACCGCTCCGAGCACAGGTTCGCCGAGCGCGGCTAATGTCGCAGATGGGTCAAACTGAGAAGAACTCAGTACGAGCTCATGTTTTCCGCTTTGCCCTCGAACTCGGACATTGGTCGACGTAGTCGGTATGTCTCAAACGTGCCACAACCGGACACCGGTTGGCCCCGGCAGGGGATCAAGCGAGCTCTTCGAGCAACGCTTTTGCCTGTTTCAGATCGAGGGTGTCGAAACCTTCGGTGAACCAGCCGTAGACCCGAGCGAGCAGTTCGCGAGCTTGCTGCGGCTTCCCCTGATCGCGCCAGAGCCGCGCCATGCTCATCGCCGCGCGCAGCTCCCAAGACTTTGCTTGCTGCTGACGCGCAACAACGAGTGCGCGATCAAAAATCCTTTTCTGCTTTTTCCGTATCCGGCGCGGGTGACTTGAGTGCGATTTCCCCGGCAGTGCGATGTACCTCGGCCTCGCACCATTTCTCCTTCGACCTTTCTACTTTCTCTATCGCGTCGTCAATGCAACGCCAAGCATCGTCAAGCTGGCCAAGTTCCGCATGAGCCAATGCCAACAATGATAGAAGATGCGGTTCATAAAGAGTTGCTCCGGTTGACCGAAGTGAGGTGATCCCCGAGGTGATCGCCCGAACTGCATCTGCGGCTTTTCCAGTCACCGCAAAAACCCTACCCCGCTCTGCGGTTCCAAGCGCTTTCCAGTACTGTGCCCCCATTTCGTCCGCCAAAGCGATAAGCTCGTCGAGCTGCGCATCTGCAGCGGCGTAATTTCCACAGTAGCTGTGGTTGTAATTTGTGGCCTGCAGCGCATACATCAATGTGGTAGCGTGGCCAGTTTCGCGCGCATTCGTGACTGCGCGCTCGCCGTCATCGCGCGAAGCCGTGGGATAACCAAGTAACCACAGACACGACGAACGCGACGACAAGACGGTCACCCCGAGATCCCGGCCAGAACGCGTCGTAAGCGGACCGTGTTCAGCAGGATCGTAAATCGCAAGCGCCCGGTCGTAGTGCTCTTTGCCGGCCACAAGGTCGCCCGTGAGCGCCATAGCGTTGGCGAAAGCGACTTCAAGCTTGATCTCTTCCCGACGCAAATCCGGCGTGGCCGGCAAGGTCGCGATCTGGTCAAGCGCCCTTTTGACCTGCTCTGTCCCTTCAAGAAGCGCGGATCGCGCCAGGGAGCGCTGTCCCGCTGTGCCCCACCACTCAATAGCGGCTTCGGTCATCCCTGCCTGCGTGAAGTGATGCGCGAGCAACTCCGGCTCGGCTGCAGCAGTGGCGGCAAACTGATCGCGCAGAACCTCACCCGTGCGGCGGTGCAAAGCCTGGCGACGGCTCTTAAGCAAGTTCCCATAAGCCGCATCCTGAATGAGCGCGTGTTTAAAGCGGTATTCGGTTTCCGGCGGAAGGCCCTGCACCAAGAGTATGTCGGCCTCTGCTAACCGTTCCAGCGCCGTCTGCAGTGCTTCGTCCTCCATTTTGGCAACGGCGCGGACGAGCTGGTAGGAGAAGCCGCGCCCGATTACGGCAGCGATCTGTGCCACCTCACGGGCAGGTCCGAGCCGGTCCAACCGCGCGGTCAATAATTGCTGCAGCGTCGGCGGGATTGCCTGAATGCCGCCTTGCTCGCCGCGCTCCAGAAGGAGCCGCGTGACTTCCTCTACGAAGAGGGGTACGCCGCCGGTGCGCTCGGTTACGCCTTCGATCACCTCCTTCGCCAGCGCGTGACGGGCGGCAAGCTCTCCCACCATGTGCCGCACTTGCTGGCGGTCGAGCGGCACCAGCGAAATCGCGCCGTGATGAGAACGCGCGCCCCAGGACGGCCGGAACTCCGGCCGGGCAGTCAGCAGAACGAACAACGGCGCCATCGCGCCGCGTTCGGCGATGCCACGAAAGACATCGAGCGTTGTCGGATCGGCCCAATGCAGGTCTTCCAGGGTCAGCACGATTGGCTGCGCGCGCGCGCCAGCCATTAGCCAATTGGTCAGCGCCGCCAATTGCCGGCGACGCAATTCCTCGGGCGCTAAAATTGGCCTGCATTCCGGCGGGACCGGAATGTCGAGTAGCGGCGCGAGCAAGGGGACGTTCTCTGCCGGATCGAGCTTGATCAGCGCTAGAGTGTTCTCCAGGTCCGAAAGCCGCCGCTCCGCCGGTATATCGGCGCTCCCGAACCGCTGGCGTCCCCATTCGGCAATCGGATGTAGCGGCGTATTCTGCAAAAGCTGCGAGCAGCTCCATTCAACCCAGGTGTGCGGAGTGTCGCGCAGCCGCGCATGGAATTCTTCAATGAGGCGCGACTTGCCGATCCCAGGCTCGCCAACAATCAGCACCAATTGGCCGTCGCCTTGCCATGCCCGCTCCCAGCGCCGCATCAGCATGGCGATTTCCTCGTCGCGACCCACCAGCGGCGTGAGATGGCGTTGCCCGGCACGTCGTCCGCCGCCGCTTGCCCGCACGAGCCGGAATAGCATCACCGACTCGGGCACGCCTTTGAGTTCGTGGCTGCCGCGCTCCTCGGCAACAAACAAGCCGGCGATCTGACGCTGGACCCTCGCTGTCACAACGACCGTACCTGGCTCCGCCAGAGCCTGTACGCGCGCCGCAACGTTGGGTGCATCACCATAAATCTCACCGGCCGCATCGACCACGACCGCTCCGGTTTCAATCCCGATGCGGGCGTTAAGCGTTGGCTTGCCAGTCTCGGTATTCTTGTGGTTCACCGCGGCAAGCGCCCGTTGAATCGAGAGCGCAGCCCGCGCCGCGCGTTCGGCGTCGTTCTCCTGCGCCACCGGATAGCCAAACAGCACCATTAGCCCGTCGCCCAACTTCTTGGCGACATGGCCGCCCATCTCGGTCACGGCGGCGCAGGCGGCATCGAGATAAGCGCTGACGAGGTCGCGCCACTCCTCGGCATCGAGCTGCGCGGATATGCTGGTCGAGCCGACGAGATCACAGAACATCACCGTAAGGTAGCGACGTTCCCCTGAGATCTCGGCGGCCGGTGCACCGGCTTGAACTGGCGCCGCGTCGCGGCCTGCGGTGATGCCTTGGCCTCTTTGCTCAGCCGAAGAGGCCTCCGACGACACCAGAGAAACAACGGCCAGCTCCCGGATCGCACGAAGCATTTTCAATCTGTCGCCAAGCGGCAGTCCGAGGTCTTTAAGATGCTGATCGGTCAAGTCGGGGAGGACCGAAAAATCAATACGGTTCTCAGCAAAACGCCCGGCGTACTCGGACATGCCGAGCGTTTCGAGCCACTCCACAATATGTTGCATTGCGGGCACCCTGCGACGGGTCCTTATGGTGACAAGGATATCCGACAAACGCTCTGACGTGAACTGTACCGTCTGCCCACCCGTTAGGCGACCCAGTGATCCAGATCATGTGAGCTGATCGGCGGTTCTTGGTCGCTGACGCCATGCAGCCGAAACGGCCTCTTGCGAATTGGGCAGTCGGGAAAGTTGGAGGAATTTTCCTTGCACGTCTGGAACGAGCAAGTTTTTCTCTTGAGAATTGGCTCTTCGGATGCCAATTCGATGCTATATTGGGGAGGAGAGACACACTTGTCGACCGAGCCTGGGAGGGTACCGATGGCCGAGGCCAGCAGCAGCGTTAATAACGGCGTGAACGTCGCAGCTTTGATTGAGGCCCGCGAAGCTTTTACCAAAGCTCCTGCTGCTGCGCAGTTTAAGTGGCGCGCCGCTTGCGAATGGAAGGATGGCACTCACACTCACTCTACGGTCGAAGGTTTTTACGGCCTCGGGCAAGAACAGCATCACAAGAAAACTTTTACATTCGATGCTGACCACCCGGAAATTTTCGCCTCCGAGGACAAAGGTGCCACGCCGATCGAGTACGTCTTAGTTGGGTTGGCAAGTTGTCTGACCGCAGGTATCGCCGCGGTTGCTCAATACCGCAACATTCAACTGCGCTCCGTGACGGCGACCTTAGAAGGGGATATGGACCTCCAAGGCATTCTCGGCGTAGACGATGACGTACGCAATGGCTTCGGCGGTATCAAGGTAACCTACAAAATCGACGCCGATGCAAAACGCGAAGACATCGAAGCTCTGGTCGCGCAATCGCAGAAGCGATCGGCAGTCTATGACATCGTGACCAACCCGACGAATGTCACTGTCGTAGTAGATTGAGCCGCAGCAGGCCCATTGCCGCACTAGACTGAGAACGACCGCCATTCGCAATATCACCACAGTCGTTATCGGTGCCGGGCACGCCGGTCTGGCCATGAGCAGTTGCCTCTCCGAGCGTTCGATCGATCATGTGGTGTTGGAACGCGGTGAGGTTGCCCATACGTGGCGCACTGAACGCTGGGATTCGCTGCGACTGCTTACGCCCAATTGGCAAAGCCGACTACCTGGCTTCAGTTACATTGGCGACGATCCGGACGGCTACAGGATCCTGACCGAGGTCATCGCATTCATCGCAAGTTACGCCGATGCGATATCGGCCCCTGTACTGACGCACACCACGGTCACAACGGTGCGTAGCACGGAGTCGGGATACCTAGTGCGCACCGATCAAGGCGATTGGCTATGCCGGGCAGTCGTGGTCGCTTCCGGTGCATGCAACGTCGCTCACGTTCCCGGCTTTGCCAATAAGGTGCCGCGGTCAATCATGCAACTGACTGCCCAGGAGTACCGCAATCCCGATCAGGTCGCCGACGGTGGCGTCTTGGTCGTCGGTGCATCCTCGAGCGGTACCCAGATCGCGCAGGAAATACACCACTCGGGCCGCACGGTCATCTTGTCGGTGGGCGAGCACATTCGAGCGCCACGGGTTTATCGCGGTAGAGATTTGCAGTGGTGGATGGATGCTGCCGGTGTGCTCGGTGAGCGCTATGACGAGGTCGACGATATTGCGAAGGCACGACGGGTTCCTTCGCTGCAACTTGCCGGGACACCCGATCGATCGACCCTCGACCTCAACTCCCTTACCGAAATTGGCGTGAAGCTTGTTGGCCGCTTCGGCGGTATCAGCGAAAACGGAAGAGCGCAGTTTTCCGGATCATTGCGTAACATGTGCGCGCTTTCCGATCTTAAAATGAGAAGATTGCTGGACCGAATTGACGAGTGGGCACAAAAGAAAGGCTTCGATGCCGCAGTTGGCCCGCCATATCGCCTACCGCCAACCCATGTTGAGCCGGCGCCGCCACTTGGAATGGATCTGACTTCTGGCAAGATCAAAGCAATTATTTGGGCCACGGGTTACCGACCCGACTACTCTTGGCTTGAAGTGCCTGTTCTCGACCGCAAGGGAAGGATCCAGCACGACGGCGGGGTCGTATCATCCCCGGGGATGTATCTCATCGGGACTCAGTTCCTGCGCCGCCGAAAATCCGGCCTGATCGATGGTGCTGGCGACGACGCCCGCGACCTGAGCGCCCATTTGATGTCTTACCTCGACAGTCGTCTTGCGTAGGATGAGAGATTGATCGCCAACGCGTCGAAAGACAGCGCGGCCGATGACAGAACTCAACATGAAAAACCCGCCCATGTAAGGCGGGCTCTTCTTATCCGACTAGCGACGATGCGTCGGCTGACTTCAGGACTTTGCGTTGATCGGCGTGAAAGCTTCCTTTGCGAAATTCTTGTAAAGGTCGCCAATCTTGGTCGCCTCGGCGACAAACGTTTCGAACGCCGACTTCGTGTGCTCCATCGTCAGTTCCATGAACTTGTCCGGCGACTTTACGCCAGCGAGCTTTTCAAAGTACGCCTTGCTGGCCTCAAACGACGACTTCGCATAATCGGTCTGGGCGTTGGTGATGGCAGTCAGCTGCTGCTGGACGCCGGAAAAATCAACCATTGGAACTCCTTGTTTATAGCCACGGGGCCGTCCCCCCGTCGGTGCCCAACCTATAGGTGTGAGCGGTGTCTCAGACCAGAAAATTGTGCACCGCCAAATGACTGGCTCATATGCAGGAGCGGCTGCATCGGTGAACGCCGAGTATGCTGGTAACATGCAACCGGAGCGCGACCCGAACGCGGGGGCCCTCAACGACCGAAGGAAATCGAAAGGTCGTCAGGCGACAGCGGTGAGCCTGCCCACAGCATCGGGACTTGGACAAAGGAGACGCCGACGGATGGCTTCCTCAACGAGCGCGAGCGCTTACTAGGCGGCCTCAAGCAAAAGTGCACGCTCTTCAACATTATATATCCACGCCAGATCATGCCTCGGAAGTTGATCAATAACCCTGAAGCGGCGAGCAATCTCCGTGGCCAATTCAATGTTTGCATCGTTAGACGCAATGCGGCCCCAAGCATCCAGCGCCAGCTCCTTTCGACCGGAGGCCGCCAACGCGTGCAGTCTTACTACATTCGAGACTTCGTTAGGCTCCGCGTCGACTACGCGCACGGCGACAGACGGCTCCCCATTTTTCAACTTCTGCCTAGCGAATGCTGCAGCATACAGTCGCTTGATTTTCACGAAGGGCGTTTTACGCATTCCGAACTCGAACATGCTCTTGCTCTTCTTGTTCTCGTTCCGAGCCTGAAGCATAAGAGCCATCAAGAGGTGCTTGCGCCAATCTACTAGGCTTTTCGGGGTATGAGGGTGCTGAAGCAGTTTTTCAGCATTGGCGAAATCTTTCAGTTCAATCAAAGTTGCTGCTTTTCCTAGTTGCGCAGCCGCCGAATATGGTTGAGCGGCAAGCAGCGAACTGTACGTTTCTAATGCATCAGGTGCTTTGTTGATCCTGCGCAAAATTCTTGCTCTTCCCAATCTCGCACCAAAGGCGCGGGGAAAGTTTTTGATTACTCCGTCATAAGCAGATAACGCAGATAACCAATCCGATTTTCCTTCGAGCAATTCAGCATGCGACGAAGCTAGTGCAGGGTCATCTGGAAACCGCGCCCGAGAAGCATCTAACAGTTTGGCGGCCTCGTCTAAATTGCCGATTTCGCGCAAGACATCAAACTTGCCCCTCACCGGCGCTGGGGTAATCCGAAGCTCCATGTGGCCCGGAGTAGCGCAGTGTCCGCCGTAAAGGCTGAGGCTGACAGATACGCGGCAAACGTCCTGCCCATTATCCGAGAGGCCCAGAAGGCCGGTGCAACGACGCTGAGGGAGATTGCTGCGGCACTGAACGCCCGAGGTGTCGCGACGGCTCGCGGTGGTCAATGGCACGCCAAGTCCGTGAGCAACATCCTTGAGCGGGCATAGGAGACCGTGACGATGCTGCTGGCCACCGGGACGCTCTTGGTCTTCCTCGCGGTGAGATCTGCGTGGCGTTTGAAGCCATCGGATCTGCTGCGTTGTTCGGGGCGTTAGGCATGTGGATGATGAGCCACGCCGCGTAGACCGCCCGCGAACACGCAAACGCGAACGGGTCCCATCCGCGACCATGGGACCCTAATCGACCGCAATCTCCGCGCGGTTTCGAGTTCCTTGGCTTAAAGCCGCCGCCACTGCCGAGGTGACAGCAGCAGTGTTCGCACGCTTGCGGCATGACTACACCAATCCGTCCCGAAACGAGGTAGACAGCTCCCGCCTTTGAACCGCCGAAAACTCAACCTATGTAACTCCAAAGGTGGGGGAAGGATTATGGGCCTCTGGAGCAAATTGCCGACCGGCTTTCTCAAGATGAGCTTCAAGACGTGGTCTCGGTTGGATTTCGACATCCGAAGCTTGATCATCAAACTAGCCCGTGATCAAAATTTCAAGTGCGTCCATTGTGACGAGAGCCACGGCCTAATTGTCGAACACGATCACTATCCCGATCACGGGCGTGGAGACAGATACACCGTCTACAATATCCGAGGCTTAGTATGTCATCGGTGCAACTGGCATCTCGGAAAATATGAGCAAGAGAAAAGGGGAGATTACTCTGAGTGGTCCGATTTTCATCAGTACATTTCGGATGGCGACTACGACAGCTACATTTTCGCCTATGAATGTCGCGTAAGCCCTCTCCTCGAAGCTATGATAGAGAAGCGGCTGGGAAGCCGAAATTATTGGCGCAGAAGATCCCTGCTTACGAAATTTGACGATTGGAGGGAGTGGGGAGGGAGGAGACGGACGTATCCTTGGTATTGGGGCTTCAACGAAATCAAGGAAAAGAAATACTGGCACATCAAAACTCCGGAGCAGGCGATCCGAAATCTGGCTGCCTTGATCCGATATGTTTTGAAGGAGCTTGAGAAGAACCCCGCCTACGAGCCTCCCGAAGACTTCTTGAAGCTTATGGTACGGGTGAAGCCCCTGCTAGACAGCATTCGGCCAATTGTTGAAGAACGGCTGAAATCGATTGGTGTTGAACAGGATAGAGCACTCTGAGCCTCAAGTGCGCTCCCAAACGCCGCATAGTCCGCGCGAGGATCAAACGCGAACGGGTCCCATTTCGACCATGGGACCCTTTTTGGCGACGCTGGCCAACCGATTTCAAGTTCCTTGGCTTAAAGCCTCCGCCGCTGCCCGGCTGACAGCAGTGGTGTGCAATCCTAGAAGATGGTCGCCTATGTGATCCCAAGTTTTCAGCGGGCTCTCCAGTGGAGGACCGTTTTCTGATGTCTGCTTGGCAGCGGATCGTGTTAAAAAAGCTGATGACTGAAAACTCTCAAAACTCGCTGCGACGTCACGCCGCTGGCACTCGCCCCTCTTCCACCGCAGCACTCATCAGTACATGCAAGTCGGTGATGCCCTCAGAAGCTGTCCTAACGATCCGCTGCGCCATCTTTGCTTTGGTAGCGGGCGTTCGGTGTGAACGGTCAATCTGGTGAACCGCCGTGTCCAACGCCGACCTCATCAGGGTTAGCAATTCGGGACTGAAGTTGGCAGATTGAACTTTGGTCATCGCAGGCTCCTCACGAGAGCTGCGTCTAATGGTTCAGTGTGACAGGGATGCGTGGGCGACGTTAGGTTTGCGGTAACGTTGTCGCGACCATTGGTCATCAGACCATACGCAACTGTGATGCCGAAGCCCTCACCCCTCTGGCACCCCGGCCATTCGCATGCCCTCACAGGTCCGCTCGCGCCCGGCGAGGTAAGCCGGATGGTCGCTCGCCACGCGGGATCGGTAGCGGCGGAGGGTGAAGGTAGGATTGAGCACAAGGCCCGCCTGCGCGGCGGCCCGCGCCTCGTCTGGTGAGCCGAGCAGCGACA
>Ga0137399_10001630_pt1 | contig 10473 bp, 7 predicted proteins | sample czorhiz316metaG_FD_104810 | JGI IMG/M metagenome (GOLD analysis project Ga0137399, IMG submission 104810) | Vadose zone soil microbial communities from Angelo Coast Range Reserve, California, USA - czorhiz3.16 metaG | ecosystem: Environmental > Terrestrial > Soil > Vadose zone | place: USA...
CATTGGATTTTGAATGCTCATGCTTTGGCATCCCCGGTTTCACTTGCCCTTCACGCCGACCGGGGCCTCGTGGCTGAACCTGATCGCGCCGGCTTGCTCCGCAGAGAGGACGAGCTTGTCCACCAGCGTTTTACGGTCGCGCTGAAAATTCTGCACCAGGCTCAGGGTGTTCAGGGTGTGACAGTCCGCGCAGCTATGCAGGTCCACGCGAAAGTGCGGTTTTTTCGGATCACCGGGGGCCAGCGTTTGGAGGGATGCCAGGTCTTCTGCTTCCAACCGGGCTTTGAACTGGTCCGCCGAGAGATCTGGCGCAAGGTAGAGCTTCTGGCTCTGCGAACACCATTGCTCGCACCGTTCGCAGAAGGGACGGCGCTTGACGAGCGCCACCGCGACCAGGACCCCGAATCCCAGCAGTAAAGCCGCCTCGCTCCCCCAGACCACCCAGAGCGAGAAGCCGCTCGTCGGCGGGCCACCGCTCAAACCCCACGTGCCTTTCGAATTCACAGCCAGAACAACCTTCCACATCCTACGCGGGTGAAGCGCCGCGCGAAGCGGGTTGAACACCCAGAACGAGGGATAAACAAGGTGCAAAATCCAAACCGCCCAGCTCAGGTAAAGCGCGAACAGGGAGGCACCGAAGCTGATCAGCCCGGCAACCGCCTTGCTCCGCACCTTTCCCCAGCACATCGCCACCCCGGAGGCCGCGCCTACCAGTGCTCCATAGGCGAGGGTGCAAAGCACACGGAGCCTTGCCTCGGGAATGCTGAAGATCCCGTAGTTGTAAGCGAACGCCGCGGGAATGGAGACGACAGTTCCGGCCAGCAGCCCCAGGGCAACTCCCAGGGGCGAAAATTTCCCCGAATGCTTGTAATAGCGATCCACGGTGATCTCTCCGGAATCGGCGAATTGGAGCTTTTCACGACACTACCATTCGCTATTTCGAGAGATGCATTTCACACGGCTCGACTGCGCCAATCAGTAACCTGGCCTGGCACGCAGGTGCTTAAAAAAATTGTGAAACTGCGCCGGCTTTTTCCCACAACCTTTCGCCCGCCCTTTCGGCCTTTCTCCCGCTTCCCCCGCACCTTCCACCAACCCGTCCGGCTCGGTTCCGTGTTGATTAGTTTGTCTTCTCTTAACGACTTGGAGACACGAACTTGACAACACATAGTCGGCCTAAGTAACCTACTTGACATAATGAACTCAGTGACTTTCCCTCCCGAGAGCTCACCGCAACATTGCCTCCCAGTAGAGCTTCGGCGAAACACTCACCGGTCGTACCGAAAACGCCTACGGAAGGGGTGGAGGCGAGCCCGTAATGCGAAGGGCGGGTCCGCTTTTCCGCGCTCGGCCTGGCGGTCGCGATAGAGAAAACAACATGGCAAAAAAGATCCCGCGGCGATCGAAACATTCTGCGATGCGCGCCAAGGCTGCGTCACAAGCAAAGGAACACCCACATGCCAAAAAAACCGCCCAGGAGGTCGCCCCCCCAGCAATCAGTAGCGCAGAAACAAGAGGGAATTTATTCCCGATTGTCGGCGTAGGGGCGTCGGCCGGCGGCCTGGAGGCGTTCACCGCTTTTCTCAAACACCTGCCGTCCGATTCCGGCATGGTGTTTGTGCTGATTCAGCACCTTGACCCACACCAACACAGCCAGCTTACGGAGCTGCTCTCCAAGGCGACGAAGATGCCTGTCGTGGAGGTCAGCGCTGACACCCCGATCGAACCCAATCATGTGTACGTCATCGCACCTGCTGTGTGCCTGAGCATGGAGGATGGGCACTTGCGGGTTGAGAGGCGGGCGGGCGGGCCGAACCTGTCCATCGATTATTTCCTGCGATCATTGGCCCAGGATAAGAGCAGCAAAGCCATCGGAATCGTTCTGTCGGGTACTGCTTCAGATGGAACGTTGGGTCTCAAGGCGGTGAAAGCAGAAGGGGGCATTACTTTTGCGCAGGAACCGTCATCGGCCCGGTTCGATGGCATGCCGCGCAGCGCGATTGCTGCTGGTGTCGCCGATTTCGTCCTGGCGCCGGACGAGATCGCCAAACGTCTGGTCCGGCTCGCCCGGCATCCTTACTTGGCGCTGAAATCCCCAGAGGACGGCGAAGCGACGCAGGAAACGGAGTCCGCACTGAACAGAATCTTCCACCTATTGCGGTCCGTGACCGGGAATGATTTCACGCACTACAAGCACACCACGATCCGAAGGCGCATCCATCGCCGCATGGTTCTGCACGCGAACGAGACGTTAGGCGACTACGTCGCGTATCTGCAGGAGAATCCCGTCGAAGTGAGGGCACTGGTGGATGATCTCCTCATCTGCGTGACTTCGTTTTTCCGGGATCCCGAATATTTCGAAGCCCTGGCCACCAGGGTTTTCCCCGAGATTCTCAAAGGCAGGTCGCCGGAGGACTCGATCCGGGTCTGGGCGCCGGGTTGTGCCACGGGCGAGGAGGCTTACTCAATCGCGATCTGCCTGACGGAGTTTCTGGAGCGGGCCGGGGCCAACGTACCCCTTCAGATATTCGCCTCGGATATCAGCGAGACAGCGATCGAGAAAGCCCGTGCGGCTATATATTATAACGTTATGCCGGCACTCGCGAAGGTCTCACCCGCGCGGTTGAAACGCTTTTTCGTGAAAGCCAATGGCGGGTACCAGATCGCGAAATCCATCCGCGAGAGCTGCATCTTCGCCCGGCAGAACGTCACCAAAGATCCGCCCTTCCATAATCTCGACCTGATCTCCTGTTGCAACGTGCTGATCTATTTCGGGCCGCTATTGCAGAGGAAAGTGCTGGCGACATTTCATTACGCCCTCAAGCCGCGGGGCTTTCTGATGCTTGGGCCTTCGGAAAGCGTGGGTCAGCTTTTGCACTCGTTTTCGCCGCTGGATAAAAAGCTGAGAATCTATGCGAAACGACCGGCGTCAGAACCGCTGAATATCCCGGCCCTGGCAAGCGACCCTCTCGCCGCCAAGGCTGCCGGCAATGAGCCGGCAGGCGGCAACGTCAGGGTGGCGCTCGATGTGCAAAAAGCAGCCGAGCGCATGGTCTTGGCGCAGTATGCTCCTGCCGGTGTCATCGTCGATGATGCCCTGGATGTTGTTCACGTGCGCGGCGATACCGGGCCTTACCTTCAGCTTGCGCCCGGAGAACCGACTTACAATCTCCTGAAAATGGCCCGCGAAGGCTTGGTTGTGGGCTTGCGGACAGCAGTCCTGAAAGCCAAACAGAAAAAGGCCGCCATCAGCCAGCAGGCGCGCGTAAAACAGCACGGCCAACTCAGAGACGTCAACCTCAAAGTCGTCCCGATTAATGGACCCGGTCGCTTCGATGCGCCTCACTTCATGGTTTTGTTCGAGGGCGCCGCGTCACCGGCCGCGTCCGGCCCGGACGGCGCGGGCCAGCAAAAGACCGGCGGCGCCAGACCGGGGACAACCACCGGCGTGCGCAGCGCGCGGGAGAGTGCCCGGCTGAAACAGGAGCTGGCGGCAACCAGGGAATATCTGCAATCGATTATCGAGGGGCAGGAAGCGTCCGCGGAGGAACTTAAATCCGCCAACGAAGAGGCCCAGGCGAGCAACGAGGAGCTGGAAACCGCGAAGGAGGAGCTGCAGTCCGCCAACGAAGAACTGAACACGGTGAATGACGAGCTGAAGACACGCAACGTCGCCTTGAGCGAATTGAACAACGATCTCTCGAACGTGATGACCAGCATCAATGTCCCCCTGGTCATGGTCGGAAAAGACCTGAACATCCGGCGTTTCACGCAATCAATGAAACCGATGCTGAATCTCATCGATTCCGACATCGGCCGATCGATCTTGGATCTTAAGCCCAACATTGACGTGCCCGATCTGCCGGAATTGCTGCGCAGCGTCGTCAACGGCGGGAGTCCCGGTGTGCGGGAGATTCAGAGTCCGAAGGGTCGCTGGTTTGCGATGCAGGCGTTGCCATACCGGGCGCCCGACAACAAAATCGACGGCGCTCTGTTAGTGCTGCTCGATATCGATGTCACCAAGCACGCCCGTAACTACGCCGAAGCCATCGTTGAAACCGTGCGGCAGCCGCTTGTGATCCTGGCGAAAGACCTCAAAATCAGGACTGCGAACCGGGCTTTCTACGAAACCTTCAATGCCTCAAAAGCGGAAACGGAAAATCGTTCCATTTACAACCTCGGCAACGGCCAATGGAACATCCCGGAGTTGCACCAGGCACTGGAGAATGTTCTGCCGAAGAGCGGTGGGTTCGTGGATTTCGAAGTTGACCATGAATTTGAAAACATCGGGCGCCGGACGATGTTGGTCAGCGCACGGGAAATCGAGCAGCCGGCGCCACAAAGGCGAACGATTCTTCTGGCGATTGAGGATATCACCAGCCGCAAGCAGGCCGACAACCTGATCAGGAGGCGGCTGGCCGGGACGGACGAGGATCTCAAACACTTCGCCCACGCCGCGTCGCACGACCTGCAGGAGCCGCTCCGCATGGTCACGAGCTATACCCAGCTCCTTGCCAAGGACTACAAAGGCAAGCTCGACAAGCAAGCGGATCAGTACATCGCCTACGCGGTTGAAGGCGCCCAGCGGATGGAAGATCTGTTCAAAGGCATGCGGGAGTTTTGGCAAGTCAGCGAGCGCGAGGAGAAGCGCCAAACCGGCGTTGACTGCAACGAGGTTCTGAAGAAGGTCTTGCTTATTCTCCATAAAACCATTACCGATAGCGGGGCTACTGTCACCCATGAGCCGCTGCCGACGGTGCGGGCGGAGGAAACGGGACTCGTGCAGGTGTTCCAGAATCTCGTCGGAAACGCGGTCAAATATCGGAACAAGAAGCGTCCGAAGGTCCGCGTCTCTGCTGGGACGAACGACAAGGGGGAATGGGTTTTTTCGGTCAAGGATAACGGCATCGGCATCGACCCGCAATATGCGGAGAAGGTTTTTGGCATGTTTAACCGCCTGCATCGCCAGAAGTACCCCGGCAGCGGCATCGGTCTGGCGATCTGTCGGAAAGTGGTGGAGCGCCTCGGGGGACGCATTTGGGTGGAGTCGAAGCAAGGGCGCGGGGCCGACTTCAAATTCACAATCCCGTCCAAGGACTAAATCGATGAGCGAAACATTGAGAACTGCCAGCATCGTGCTCGTGGAAGACAATCCCGCCGATGTTCTTCTGGTCAGGAAGGCTCTCCAGGAAAAGGACATAAAGTGCGACGTGATGTGCTTTGAGGACGGTGAGGGAGCGCTGAAAAATTTGTCGCAAGAGGGACGCCTGGCACCTGACCTCATTCTGCTCGACCTCAACTTGCCTGGAGTCCAAGGCGTTGACGTGCTAAGGAGCATTTTAAGTATACCAAGGCTTTCACGGGTTCCTGTCCTTATTCTCACGTCATCGGAATCACCCTCAGACATGCAGCGCACGGCAAGGTTAGGAGCTGCGCGCTACATCCGGAAGCCTTCCAGGCTGGAAGATTTCTTGAGAGAGGTGGGGCGCGGCGTCGAAGAGATGCTGCTCCGGAGCGGAAGCGGTTAATGGTCCTGTGGCAACGGCCTCGCGATGCGCCGGCTAGCGGAGTGCAGACCGCGAGGATGGAGCCTGTGTTGAGTCCATGAGCGAAAGCGTGCCGGACAATCTGGCGCAAAGAATCGTTCAGGCTGCCATGGTCGAGCTACAAGAGAGGGCGGCATCGCAACCTTCGAGGCAGTCCTAGAGTCTGCCGCTGCGGCTTGAATGCTCTTGACTCGAAACGCGGCGAGATGGGCGGCTGCGGCGTGCCTGCGCTCGGGCGTCATAACCCGGTGGAGCTTCGCTCCCACCAGCTCAATTGCGAGGTTGGGGAGGAAAGCATCGCCCCCAGCCTAACTCTCCGGCGACGGGGTTTTACCTCAGTTCGATGGAGTGCGGGTATTAGTCCGCCACAGGCTCCAGTAGCCCAATCGGCACGTAGTAGGCCCTGTATCGCAAGCCATTCGAATACTCTTGGCCTTCGCTGTCCTGCACGAGCACAGTGGCGCGTTTTGTGATCCGGTTCACGCGCCCGGTCAACCGTTGGCCTTCGAATACGAAGGTCACACGCGAGCCGAGACGGATGCCCGAGTCCGCCGCCCGCTCTCGCCGCGTGACAAGATTGTGCGTGTGGGCCCGATGCAGAAAAAGCCTTGCCGCGATGTCCTGGAAACGAGGCGCAGCGCAGTTGCAGGTTTCCCAACACAACTGTTCCACCAGGTGTACCAGTTCATGTTCAAAAATCCGCTGCAGTGCCTCCAGGCGGTACTACCATTCGCTATTTCGAGGAGTCCATTTCACACGTCTCGAGTACGCCAATCAGTAACCTGGCCTGGCACGTAGGTGCTTAAGAAAATTGTGAAATTGCGCCGGTTTTTTCCCGTAACCTTTTGCCCGCCCTTTTGGTTTTCATTTCTCCCGCTTTCCCCCTCACGCTCCGGCAACCCATCCGAATTCGCGGGGCCAAGGCGGCGCCCAACCGCTGACGCTCATCTCTTTCGAATGCGCATTTTTTCTCAGTCAGCTTCGATTTCTTGTGGACGTACTATCAGCAACGAGGTAACATGAACTGCAAAGCTCGCCAAGCGCTTTGCAGAAGCAACTAACTCTTACAACCATGACGCACGCTCTCTCCACGTCCATGCCTGTAACCCCTTTAGAGTGCGCACTTGCGAAAAATGCGTCTGCAAGTGCCTTAGAATCCGCACTTGCAAAATCATTGGACTTAAAGTCTCCTGAAATGAACAGTTACAAAAAACCGGGGGGCGGCCCCCTCCCCCTTGCTCTTCGCTTTTTCCTTTTGCCTTTTTCCTTTTGCCCTTGGCTTTTTCCCTCTCCGCCTGCTTTGCTATCAACCTCTTTAACAGAGATACTCCATAGTGCCGCCTTTCCTCGGGGCTTTTCAGCAACGGGATGGCGGCGTAGAATCCCTCATTCTTTGCTGGGTGGTAGGGTATGAGCGAAACTGAATCCTGCGGCGCGCCGGGTTGTTCTCGACCGGCTGCCGGCACTGTTGAGTTGCGCCCTCTCTGCCTGGAGCATTTCCTAACCTCTTGCTACGCAAAGCTCGACAGGTGCGCCCAACTGTTGCGTGAACAGCCTCTTGAAAAATCCACGGTTGAATCGATGCAGCAGTTCGTGGAAGAGTCCGCGCGGCAGGCCACCCACATCGCTCACACCGTGGATGACCTGGACAACCTGCAGCGCGCGCGGTTGCTCGACATCTTGCTCTGGGCGGGCGAACTGATCCGGCGTTTGCGGCGGGGTCCGCGCAAGGCCGCCAGCGTTCCCATTCAGTTGCGTTCCGAAACTCCCGGCCGGTCCTGGGAGGAGGAGACAAAGACGCGGATGCTGAGTCGCCATGGCGCTCTGGTGGAATGTCACCACGCGGTGCAAGTCGGGGAGAATCTAAAAGTCTTGCGTTTGGATACCCGCCAAGAGGCGCAGGCTCGGGTGGCGTGGCAGCGACGCAAAGGGTCGGGCGGGAGCGAGATCGGCATCGAGTTCACTAGCTCAGTCGAGTTGTGGGATGTAGACTAGGCCCCCCTTGGACCCAGGGAACCAAACTCAGTTCTGTGAAACAGGTCTCGCGGAGGGATGCCATGACGGAGAATGCAAGATTCGCTCAGTTGATGCAGCGCGCCGCCGCTTTTGGCTTAGGTCTCCTCACGATTCTGGCTCTGCTGCCCTCCGGTTGCGGAAATCGCGCCAAACCCGGCACGGCGGAGATCCGGATCGGCGTAATCCTGCCCATGACGGGCCGGGAGGCCAAGCCGGGACAATATCAGAAAGAGGGCATTGAGCTGGCAATGCAGCAAATCAATCAGAAGGGCGGAGTTTTCGTTCGGGAACTGGACAAGAAGCTTCCCCTGAGGGAAATCTTCTACGATGATGGGTCCGATCAGGCGAGGTCAGCCGGGCTGGTCGAGCGAGCGATGACCTCCGATAACGTGATCGCGGTTCTGGGTGGCTATTCCACTGCGTTGGGCGAAGCCGAATCAGTGATGCCGGACCGATATCAAATTCCCTGGATCACAACCGGCGCGGCGGCGAGCACCATCTTCAGCCGCGGCTACCAGTGGGCGTTCGGGACCTTGAGCCCGACTGATCTTCTCGGCTATACCACGGCGCAGTTTCTGGGCACTCTTGTGGATGGGGGAAAGCTCCGCAAAGGCCTTCGGGTGGCGCTCGCACTGGAGAATACCGATCATGGCGTGGATTACGGCAATGGCATCCGGAAATGGATCGAGGAGCACCCAGGCTATTTCCAAGTTGTGTTCAGCGAAAAATTCGATCTCGGTTCACCTGATTTCTCGGGCCTGCTGCAGAAGGTGAAGAACGTCAGAGCGGATATTTTCCTGGCCGATGCGCACCTGCAGGACTACATCACCATGCACCGGCAGTACACCCAGACGGGCATGTACCACCAGATGCTCAGCTATGGTGCGCGCGGGCCTGAACGAGATGCTCGAAAGGCCATGGGCGATGCCACCAACTACATTTTTGCCGGGATCTGGTGGTCCAAAGACCTGCCTTATCCTCAGGCTAAACGGTTCGTCGAGGACTACAAGACCTTCACCGGAAGAGAGCCGGATTCCTGGTACCCCGCTACAGCCTATGATGCCACGCGCGCCCTGGGGGCGGCGATCGAGAAGGCAGGCAGCCTGAATCGAACCGCCATCCGAGATGCGCTGAGAGCCACCGAGCTGAAGGACTCTTTGCTTCCGGGCCAGGTGCTGCGCTTCGGGAAAAACGGCCAGGTGAACACCCCCTTTGTGATCGTCCAGAACAAACCGGACGGCAAGACCGACATCATCTATCCGCAAGACGCGGCCACGGGACAGGCCATCGCGCCTAAGCCAAAGTAAACGTGATCGACCACCATGCCCGCGGCAGATGTACTGAACCTCTTGATCGCTGCGCTGCTGTTGGCGGGTCTCTACGCTGCGATGTCGGTCGGGATGACCATCATCTACGGCGTCATGAAGATCGTTAATCTGGCCCATGCCGGATTCATGATGCTTGGCGCGTACTTCGTTCTTGAGCTCCACGAGCGGCTTGGCATGGATCCCCTCATCGGCGTCCTCTTCGCTTTCCCTGCGTTTTTTCTCGGGGGGATGCTGGTTTACTGGCTGCTGGTCCGGTGGATACCCATGTCCGATCAGCCCACGCTGGCCTCGCTCCTGCTGATGTTTGGACTTTGGCTGGTGCTGCAAAACATCGGCTATCTGGTCTGGGGCAACAGCGATCGAGCGATTCTCACCGCTCGAACCTTTCGGACGGTTCACCTCGGCCCGATCCTCATCCCGTACATCAGACTTGTAGTTTTCGCGGCGGCTGCGAGTTCCCTTGCGGTCCTCGAGCTCACTCTGCGCAAGACCTGGTTCGGAATGTCCGTCCGTGCGCTGATGCAAAATCAGCAAGCGGGCCGTATCGTCGGCATCCATGTGGAGAGAACGGCCCGCCGGACCTTTGGTCTTGGAACCGCCTTTGCCGGCGCTGCAGGCGGCTTGCTGGCCATGTTGTACTCTTTCAGTCCGGATTTTGGCAGGCCGTTTCTGCTTCGCTCCTTTGTCATCATCGTGCTCGGCGGGCTGGAGTCTTTTTCGGGTGTGGCGGTGGGCGCGCTGATTTTGGCGCTGGTGGAAACCTTGAGCATCCTTGTCCTTCCCGCCGGGTACCAGCCGGCCATCGCCTTCGGTCTTCTGGTGCTGGCACTAGTCGTTCTGCCCGGGGGAGTGGCTACCCTCTTTCAAAAGAGGCAGCGGCTGGCATGAACGACGCCACAGGTGCAGGCAGGTTTCCTCTCCCCAGGAGCGTCGGCGCCATCCTGCCTTTTCTGCTGCTGTTTATTCTGGTCTTGTTGCCGCTGGTTGGGCTGAGTCCCAATATCACCCGGCTCCTTTTCATGACCCTGACTTGGATCACGACGAGTGTGGCGTGGAATCTGTTGGGCGGCTTTGCCGGGCAAGTCTCTTTCGGATTTGCGGTTTTTTACGGCCTCGGCGCATATACCGCTGCTCTCTGCATCAACGATGGGATTCATCCTTTTTTCTGTTTCGTGCTTGCGGGGATCGCGGCTTCTGCTGCGTCGCTGCTGGTCGGGCTGCCCACCTTCCGGCTGAAAGGGCCGTACTTTGCCATCGCCACCATCGGCGTCAGCGAAGCAGTCCGGGTGGTGATGACGAATCTTGCGGTCACGGGGGGCGCGAGCGGATATCGCATTGTGGAGCGGACCAGGTTCAACCAGAGAGAGCATTTCTATACGGCGGTCGCCGTCGCCGCGGCCGCCATCATCGTTTCTTACGTCGTTCTAAAATCCAAATTTGGATTGGGCCTCCTGGCCATTCGCGAGGATGAAGAAGCGGCGGCGGCTCTCGGGGTGAACCCTTTCTCGTTGAAGCTCCTCGCCCATGCTCTTGCTGCGGCCCTGGCGGGAGTTGCGGGAGGTGTGTTTGCCCGATATGCCGCG
>Ga0137399_10001632_pt1 | contig 10468 bp, 10 predicted proteins | sample czorhiz316metaG_FD_104810 | JGI IMG/M metagenome (GOLD analysis project Ga0137399, IMG submission 104810) | Vadose zone soil microbial communities from Angelo Coast Range Reserve, California, USA - czorhiz3.16 metaG | ecosystem: Environmental > Terrestrial > Soil > Vadose zone | place: USA...
AAGGCGCCTCAAGACCGCCTGCTCGATCTGCTACGGGACGGCTCGGCCGCGGCCCTTACGCTGCCCACCCCGGACCACGGTCCTCCCCTCGAACAGGACATCGAAGTAGCGGAGGCTGCGACAAGAGTGATCAAGGCTCTCCTGGGTCGCCGTGCGCAGGTGACGGACGATGACGGTAAACGAAGCCTCACGCCGGCGGACATTGGCCTGTGCGCCACCCATCGGTCCATGAACACGGCTTTGGACCTGTCGCTGCCTCGGGACCTCCGCGGCCACGTGCACGTGGACACGCCGGAGCGGTGGCAGGGCCTCGAGTGCAAAGTCATGATCGTGGTTCACCCGCTCTCTGGCGTCTTGAGGCCGTCGGCGTTCGACCTAGAGACGGGCCGCCTGTGCGTCATGGCATCAAGACACCGTGCGGGAATGATCGTACTTGCCCGCGATCACCTGGTCAGCACGCTGAGTGAGTTCATCCCAACGGCATCCCAAGCTATCGGTCGCAAGGATGTGGAGGGGCGGGGGCTAAGGGATAACCTCGCGTTTTGGACGCAGCTTGTTAATGGGGGGAGAGTAGTCGCGGCCTAACCCGCCTCCATTTGACGGCCTCTTCTGACATGGCTCGCTAGTCGCCATCTAGCCATTCAGTGCATGATGAACTACTTGATAGCCGTCCACCATCGAGGCGCCAATGGGAAAGAAGGGCAGCCACCTTGTAATCCAGCACCTCGAGGCCGTTCACTCGCGGCTGTTCGAGGAGCACAAGGATGTCCTTAGAGAGTTTCTCAAGGGTCGGCACGGCGTGTACGCTCTCTACAAAGGCGATCGACTCTATTACGTGGGGCTAGCGTCAAGCCTGCGCTCCCGCCTTCGCCATCATCTCAAGGATCGTCATGCCGGGCGATGGGACCACTTTAGCGTGTACGTCACATCGACCGAGGACCACTTACGAGAGCTAGAGGCTCTCGCCCTGCGCATAGCCTCTCCAAAGGGGAACAAGTCGTTCACGAAGTTCGCGCGATCGCATGATCTGAAGAAGTATTTCCGACGCCGGATTGCAGAGCGGCAGCGGCGCGAGCTGGATGACCTTTTTTCGAAGTACGAGGACTCTGGGGACATTGACGGAAGCGGTCGCCGGCCGGCCCTGGCTTCCCTCGTGAAGGGGAAGCTCGCCATCCGGATGGATTACAAAGGGAAAAGGTTTCGCGCTACGGTTCGATCGGACGGCAGGATCCGTTTTAAGGGGCGGAAATTCGCGTCACCCTCAGTTGCTGCCTATCATCTCTCGCGTTCAGGCCACGCAATGAATGGCTGGTTCTTGTGGAAATACGAACGGTCGCCGGGTGAGTGGGTGTATCTGGACAAGCTCCGAAGGAAGCGCCGATAGGCGAACGACCTCATTGAGGCGACCTTGAGCGTGGGCCTGTCTGCCTACCGACGGCCTGTCGTCGGGCCCCTCCACCTACTCAGCCGAAGCGAGAACGGCTTGACGTTCGTGCTCGGCTACGCTCTGGCGCGTGTGCCGCGCCTTCTCGAGTTGTTCCTCGCTGACCTTGGTCTGCGCCGTTCAGCTAGAGATCAGCTCAGCATCAGCCTTCAGGAACCTGACAAGGACGGCATCACCGACATCGAGCTCTGGCTGCCGAAGCGCCGGGTGCTGGCCATCGTTGAGGCCAAGAAGGATGGCTGGCCAGGGCGGCCGCAGCTCTCTCGTTACGCCAGGCGTCTGGAGCAGTATGGCGTTGGTCGTTCAGCTCTGGTCCCGCTTGGCGTGCCGCCACAGGTTCCGCCTATCTCCGAGATTCGCCAGCTTCGGGGCTTCCGAGTCGTGTCCCGTCGCTGGGCTGACGTATTGCAACTCGTGTCCGATGCTCTCGTCGGCCGGAACGAGGAGCATTCCGGGATTCTGCGCGAGCTTAAGGACCTGATTCAGGAGGTGATCAAGATGCGATCCTATGATCGCGAGGTTCTGATCCGAGATCTGAAGACCACCCCCGGTTCATACGAGCTTTACCTCGACGACAACATCTATAGGTGTCAGGCGCGGGAGCGCGCCGAACCTCTCTTCTTCGCGCCGTGCTTTACTGGCGCCAAGAATCGGAGATCGAATGGAATTCACTATGTGAGCCGGGTTTATTGCCGGTCAGTGGTCAAGCTCCGAAGCGCTGATAGCATAAGAGAAGCGCTCGCCGAAGCGACGGAGGCCGTTGCCCGCCTCGCGAAGCCCCTGCGCGGGCGCAAGACCGCGACGGCCCATGAGCAGCTTGAATATTTGGATGGATTGCCGCAGAAATGGCGGCGGGGCCTCGCCAGCGAGCGAGCAAGAACAAAGGACGACCAGAACGTCGTATTCTTCCTCGGTGATCCGATACGACTCCCGGTACCGTTGGCGAAGAGGGGATCCATGGTGCCGCCTGGCTTCTCGATGACGCTGGAGCAAGTCATGAGCGCGAAGCCGGGCGTGTTCAACTGCTAACTTCGAGCCGTTCGCGGTCTCTCCAAACCCCACTCATAATGGAGGGCCAGTGGAGGGCCCTCGGAAAGAAGTTAATAGTGAAGGACGGCTAGCGGCTTACTCCCCGGTTGGTCTTTGGTTTGAATTCGCATTGGGCCTGGGCATTCCGCCCTTCCGCGGAGTGCCGAGGCCGATGCCGGCCGGACAGAACGGCGTGAAAACACGCTCTGTCACCTCAACGCTGGAGCATGTTTCATGGAGCAGCTGGATTTTCCAGAGATTGCCCGGCTTCTCACTTACAGCCGCACGACTCAGATAAACCCAGAACCGGTACGGAAGGAAAACACGTGGTCGCTTTACGAAGGGGTCTTCCGGGTACATACGTCTTCATATCCCTTCTTTGTTCTGTACCTCCAGTCCAAAGTGACCAATGAGGAGATCGATCGGGCGGCGCATGCTATAGCAGGACGAGGTGAGACGCACGTCGTCTACCCCCCATCTCTGGCGCAGCGCGTGCAGAAGCAACGTAGGGTCTTCCCGGCCTCGGTGAAGGGCTTCTGGACGGCCAAGGAGTACCTCACTTCGTTTATCAAACAGGAGCTGGAGCAGTACACATCGAGACTTCAAGCGCAGGCGCCCCCCTTCTACATAGACCCGCCGGTTGAAACACCTTCAGGGTGGGCTCACAAGGTGCCGAACCCTATTCTCTCTCTCCTCATGGATCCCGATCCGGGCGGCGGGCCTGTCGAAGGCGCGCTTGGAGTCCTTCTTGCTGAGCCGGGCCAAGGTAAGACCTATATGAGCCGGTACTTGGTCCATCGGCTCTCCAAGGCGAAGGAGCAAGTACTGCCGATTCTAATTGATTCTTCGCAGTGGCAGGGCATCTCTCCTGACGATTTCAAGTCCCTTTGGAAGACAATTACCCACTCCTTCAGGCACTTCGATGCTCCCATCGGATGGCTGGATGGGCACGAGGACGAGTTCATTCGGGCGACGCTCAAGGCCGATCTCGTCAGAATCGTTTTTGACGGCTTCGACGAATACGTCCTTCGGAATCGTGGCTCGGTCAATCCATTCGACGTGCTTGACGCTCTCGCGGAGCTGGCCGCAGAGACGGGGGCGCGAATCGCGATCACATCCAGATCCTCCTTCTGGCATACCAACCTCCCTGAGGCTGCCGTCCATGACTTTCTGACGCGGACCGGGACCTTCGTATACACGATCCTTCCCTTTGATGCACAGCACGCCAGGAATTACTTCACTCAACGACTTAGTGATCCCAAGCGCATCACCATTGCCGTGCAGCTTTATGGGACCCTGCGGAACCAGAACGAGGACCTTGTCGGCCGTGGCTTCGTCTTGAGCTTGATAGCCGATCTAGTTGAGCGAAGCGATGGGAAAGGGAACTGGCAGATCGCGACCGGAAACCAGCTCATGTGGTTAATGGAGGCCTTGTGCCAGCGTGAGGTCTTGCGGCAGCAGCTACCGCTCTCGAGCGTCGACCAGCTCGGTATTTTCGGCCTCTTTGCAGCAGAAGTGAGCACAGGTCAGGACCCCGATACAAGTCTCCTGGATCTCACCATCGAAGCGGTGCGGTCAGACCTCGATTCCACCAGCCGCGGCGACTGCATCGAGAAGTTAAAGAGTCACCCACTTCTTGAGCTTAAACCTTCGACTGGCCGTTGGCGGTTTAGGGAAGCTCAGCTCGGAATAGGACTACTAGCAGACAGAATCGTGCGTTCCTCCGATGATCAGTTGGGCGCGCTCGCGTCAAAGCTCGCGCTCGAGGCCGGTGACCGCGAAGACCTTGCAGTCATGATTGTCGATGTCGCGGGTAGAGACGGCGCAACCACCGAGGCCAGAGAACTACTCAGGAGATTGGCTGGCGGCATCTCTCAGAAAGACAGGGTTCAACGGGATGGGCCGATGCTCGGAGGCGAAGGTCCCAAGCTTGGTGCGTCCATCTGCCTGAAAGCGGTCGATCGATTGCTTCCGAAGGGGACGCAACATGCGGACAGAGCACAGCTGCTACTGGAACTGAGCGGCGGTTCTCCGATCAAGGGTTTCGTTTTCTCTGGCACGATCGCCCGGTACGACCTTCGGAAGGTCGTCTTCGATTCGTGCCGGTTTGAACGCATCACGTGGGCGAACTGCACGTTTGACGATACGACCCTATTCCGGAGGTGCGTTGTTGTTGGCGGCATGCCGCCAGCTCAATGCGTGGGATTCGGCTCCGTGGTGATGGAGGATTGCGTCCTCGATCAGGAAGCCACGACAATGATCAACGCAGCACGGGTTAGCGAGGGACGTAAGACATATACGCTGGAGGACCTACGGAACGACGTGTGCTCTGTGATCAACAAGTTCTTGATAAAGGGTGGCGTCGGTCTGAAGACAATTGCCGTAGGCCACATAATGAGGGGGCCAATTAGCGCATCGCGTTACAAGGACGACATCATAGGTATGCTCCGCGCCGCAGTCCTCGAGGAGCACCACATATCCGGACGGTCTGACAAGGGGTACCATGTGAGACCTGACGCCGAAGAGGCACTGAAGTTCTATGCTGCCAACAACGTCTTTACTGGACCTCTTCAAGCCGCCTTCGAGCGGCTGCAGAAGAAGCTGCGCTTGTCTTAGGCGGGATCGCAAACGCTCGGAGCGACTGACGCCCTAGAGGATCGCACGTTCGTCGGGACTAAGCTCGCGCAAGCTGGATACGTCAATTCGATGTGGTGTTTCGCTATCCTGGTAGAAGTGGCCCGTGCCCCCGACTTCCACGAACGCTTCGATGAGTCTCTTTGCCTCTGCAAGAGTCTCTTCGGTGAAGAAGCAGTGAATGCGCCGGCGGCCGTAGCGTAGATCGAATACGCCCTTCTCAATATCGATTGCTACAAGTCGCCCTCTGTACGAGACCGGCTCTGACTGACGTCGCTTCAGGTACTCTGATGCGTGACTCGCAGCGCGCCGTGTCACCTGCACAATTGCGTGGCTTCCGACAGATACCAGGAGCTGGCCAGAGATCTCAAGTACCTCGACATCGCCACTGCCGCTAGGCGCAAATTCCCGAATTCGGGACAAGAGCTGCCTTCTCAGCGCGCTGTCAGGTAGCAGTGGGTCCAACGCTTCGTCGCTCCGTTCTTCCTGAGCCCAGATCGCCGCACTGATAAGACGTTGAAAGGCTACCTCGGCGATTGGGATCGGCTGGTCCAGCTCGAGTTGTGCAAGCGAAGCGGCGATTCCAACGCGCGCACTTCCAGGTGCAAGAGCCAGGACGTCGAGCGAAGCCGCGGTCTCGATTTGTCTCGGGATTCTGTAGAGTATTGCGTGTCCTGTCTGCATGTAAGCCGCCATCTGACGCACTCCACGCTGGAGCGCCTCGAGCGACCTACCTATGACGTGCATGGGGGCTCGGCCCTGCCCAACCCGGCCGCCCCGGAATCGAAGCCAGATCGATGCAGCGTCCGTCCGGGCTCTATCAATCCCCAGCGCCTGATCGATAGCAGCTCGCACTTCGTGAAGCTCACGCACCATCGAATCGAGGTACGCAGCCAGCGCCTGTGGATCAGCATCAGCATACTCCTCTCGGGAACGAGCGAGCGCGTCCTCAAGCGCTCTTGCTCGCTCGCGCGCGGCGTCGATTCGGATATGCGGAACATTGGTCATGCGAATTGCACCTTGATGATGCCCTTCGATTCTGGCTCTCCCACCCGGTCGCTCTTCTGGAAGATCCCGTGGTAGTAGTCGTACTTGGCGGTTCCGACGTCGGCCGCAAATCCGTGGACCAGGGGGACTCCATCTATTTCGGCGGTGTACCTGCCCTCCAGAAGGGCGATCGTTGCGCGTGGGTCGATACCCAGGTCACGGGTGAGAAGCCTGCTCATCGTGCCTGGCTTCAGACCCATCACGACATCCACGTCCCTGGGTTCTGGCTTCGCGCTGACGAATCCCCCATCGATCAAGACGTGGTGAAGGCTTCCCGCTACAAACCCGTCTTTCAGGTGCCGTTCAAGCGCGGCGAATACCCTCTGCCGACGACTCGACGACGATGGGCCGGCGAAGGTCGCCTGCACCTCGGCAAGGGTGCATTGGTACTCGCCGGGTGCCAACCAGCCTGCAGCTGTTAGGTCGGGGATTGGCAAGGTCGACCGTCTCTCTTTCGCTTGCGCCTCGTCGGACCGCCTTCCTTTGGATCATCCTCGCCTCGTCGGCTGCTAGACGCCCGCGCCGAGCCTCGGGCCACTTGACTCCAGGAGGAATCCGTCATACGCTAATCAGCGGATTGGCTAACCTTGAATTATGGAGACTATATGACATTCGGTCAAGTGATTGCGCAGAAGCGCAAGGAGGCTGAGTTGAGTCAAAAAGAACTGGCTCTAAAGATCAGAAAGGAGGATGGTACTCCAATTTCTCCACAGTACCTGAATGACATCGAGCACGACAGACGTAACCCGCCGGCCGGATTTCTAATAGAGCAGTTCGCAAGGATCTTGGATGTGAAGCCGGACTACCTGTACTACCTTGCGGGTGACGTGCCAGCGGATTTAAAGCGGGCCCATGCGGACGAGGATCGCGTAGCCGCGGCGTACTCTGCGTTCCGTGATCGATTGAAAAAGGGACGCTCGTGAAATACGTGCCGGACGCGACGGGCCGCTTCGGGCAGCGGCCACACTTCGCACCGGTCGAACTCGACAACGAATGCGAACAGATCATCACAGATTTTCTCCGCGACGTGTACGGTAAGGTTGCCTTCCCGGTTCAGACAGACGCTCTTACAAAGCTCATTGAACGCGACGCAGCGGATCTGGATCTCTACGCCGATCTGTCAGATGAAGGGCGAGAGATTGAGGGCGTGACGCACTTCTACCCCGACCGGAAGCCCAAGGTTGAGATCGCTCGCGAACTGTCGGAACAGCCGCGGCGCGAGCACCGCCTGCGCACAACGCTGACTCACGAATACGGGCATGTGAAATTCCACGCCCATCTTTGGCAGGCCGACCCAGACGCTATTGAGATGTTTGAGGACCGGCCACGCACACCAGCGCCGAGGTGCGAGAGAAACAACATCATCAATGCCGCTGCGACCGACTGGATGGAATGGCAGGCCGGATACGTCTGTGGAGCCATCTTGATGCCCCGCAGCGCGCTGAGGCGCATCGCGCTTCAGGTGCTCTCGGAGCAGGGAATCGAGGGGTCAGCGATCGTGGGCACACCCGCGGGCCAAGTCGTCGAGGCTGCGGTGGCGGGGGCGTTCGATGTGTCTGGGGAGGCGGCGCGCGTGCGGATGCTGAAGCTCGGCTTCCTGACCGACGGTTCCCGAGGGCGCTCCCTGTTCACCTAGGCCGCCTTGATTTTTTGTTGCCGAGTGACTACGCTAATCCGCAGATGAGCTGATCCGCAGCACTGCAGCACGAACGAACCAATCGGCGCCATACGCCAGGGAGATCAAGATGACGGTCACTACGAAGTTGAAGGTCACAGTCCACTATCCGCCCGCCGAAGAGCCATTCAAGGACCACGACGCCGATGTCGGAGAAACCGTCGGTCACCTGAAGGCCCGCGTGCTGGAAGCGTTCGGACTCAAAGAGGGTCAGCTTCCCGATGGGACGATCGCCACGTACACGTTCTTTCACGGCAAGACGCCCTTGGAGAACATGAGCCAAACGCTCGGCGAGATCGCCGGGGACAAGAGCGAGCTGCAGCTCAAGCTGAGCCAACAGCTTACTCAGGGCTGATGGCTGACGAGCTGTCGGAACTGAACCTGGGCGAGGACTTCAAAAAAGCCAGTGTCGTCCCCGACGCACGCCGGTGGCAGCTAGTTAAGGCGGGCCCCCTCGAGGTGTGGGCGACGATGTCTTCGGAGCGGGCCCCGGCTGAGTCGTTTCAGGCTCAGCTCCTCTGGGAATCATATCCCGGGGAGCCGCCGTTTTTGAAGTTTCGTGATCCAGCGACGGGCCGACTGGACTTGCCGAGCGCCTGGCCGAAGGTAAGGGGCTTTAGACCCCAGAGCTTGGACGCCTGCGTCAATTGGTGCCAGGAAGGGTTCAAGCTCCACCCTGAGTGGAGGGCCGACGTGCGGTTCCACTGGGAGGCCCATGGAAACGTCCTCCTAAAGATTCTCCGAATCCTGCAGGGCGAGCTCGACGACTTTTTCGACGGGAGGTATCCATGATGCCCAACTATTTTCCGTCCGTCACGTCGTGGGCCATTCCTCAAGAAGTACTGCGACGCTCAATGGAGGAAATGGCGGTGGATGGCCGAGCTGGGGACGAGGGCGTCGCGTTGTGGTTGGGGCGCCGGAAAGACGGCAGGGCGGACATTAGTCACGTGGTGGGCCTTCGAGGTCACGGTGTCCACAAGGGGCCGGCGTTCCTGGAGATCGAACCTTCGCTGTTTAACGAAGTCGCCGACCTGGCGATCACTCACCAGGTCTCCCTGGTAGGACAGATTCATTCGCACGGCGTAGGTTGGTCAACGGACCTCTCGATGATCGACCGGACCGGTGGGCTACTGGTGCCACACTATTTGTCCGTCGTCGCGCCGGACTACGCCCTTCGCCCTGAGACTCGAATCGAGGACTGCGGCGTGCACGTGTTCGAGCCGGGTCGAGGTTACCGACGGTTGAGCAACGAGGAGATCGCGGACAGAGTCAAGGTCATCGCAGGCGGTGCCGCGCCGTTCCTCACGGCTGGACAATAGGGATGGGGATAGAAAAGTGGTCCAGCCGACCACTCGCTGCCGCTGAGCGATTGGGGGAGTTGGCCGAGGATCGGCATCGGTTCCTCGACAAGCAGGTATTGTTGACGGCGGAGGTGGAGGTCCTCAGGACCCCGAATGGCAAGACCTGTTTTGACGCGGCCCTCCGGCTTCTGCCTCGCCTGTGTCCGAATGTCACTGTTCTACTCCCTGCCGGCGTGGACGACGTCCGCGAATCGGCAGAGCCCGTCGCCCGGCAAATAGCCTTCGGTCGGGCGATCGAGTTCGTCGACGCGGAGCCTCGGCTCGATGAGTTCGCAGCCATCCTCAACGTGGGCCAACGCTGCAGAACCGATCTGCCGTGGACGGCCGTCGCCTCCAATGGCTGGCTGGCCCGCGTCTCCTCGTCTGGACGGGACCTCCTCGGGACGTGCGACCAAGCCAACCCCATCGGGGCACTCTTCGCGACGTCCCTCGGGGGAACGGATGTCTTCAAGCGACTAATTCGACTCAAGCCCACGCGCGGCGGCCTCTTCGACGCTCTCACGTTCAGCTTGTCGGCATACGAGGCAGGATCGACCGACCCGGGCCCTCAACTTCCGCCATCGATCGCAGCTGACGCGGTGCTGGTGGGAGCCGGCGCAATCGGGAACGCGATTGCCTACCTGATCGGGTCGCTCCCAATCACTGGACGGATGTCGATTGTCGATCCCCAAGCCTTCGGGGATGAGAACTTGGGCACCTGCATACTGATTGGCCCTGAGGAAGTGGGTGTGTCAAAGGCCCTGTTTCTGGCTAAGTGGCTAGAGCGGAGGCTCGACGCTCAAGGCTATCCCGAGGAAGTCTCAGCTTTCAAACGTCGACTTGGTCACGAGCTTTCCTATCCCCGCCTTATCCTAAGCGCTGTGGATGCAATCGAGGCTCGACATCAGATCCAGGACATTTGGCCTGACCTGATCATCGACGGAGCGACAGGTGACTTTCCGTGCCAAGTGAGTCGCCATCCTTGGCACGAGGATCTCGCCTGCATGCGGTGCCTCTTTCGTCAGCCAGTGGGAGCGAGCGCCGAAACTGTGGCCAGCCGCGCCAGCGGGTTGAGGTTGGATCGGGTTGTCAACCCATTCGACCTTGTGACGGTGGAGGACGTGGCCTCGGCGCCCGAAGGCAAGCGTGCTTTCCTCCTGGGCCGAGTCGGGAAGCAGGTATGTGCGGTCGTTGGAGAAGCGGTCACGAAACAGCTGTCCGAAGATGAGCAGCGCGCCGGCTTCGAGCCGTCCGTGCCGTTCGTAGCTTGCCTAAGCGCCTGCATGGTCGTCGCGGAGA
>Ga0137399_10001634_pt1 | contig 10453 bp, 3 predicted proteins | sample czorhiz316metaG_FD_104810 | JGI IMG/M metagenome (GOLD analysis project Ga0137399, IMG submission 104810) | Vadose zone soil microbial communities from Angelo Coast Range Reserve, California, USA - czorhiz3.16 metaG | ecosystem: Environmental > Terrestrial > Soil > Vadose zone | place: USA...
GGCTCGGGTTTGTCAGGAGGTCTTTTCGCAACTTTCATCTCGATGGAATCTCCCCTTGCAACCGAAGAGTACCGAAGACTGGCAGCGGTATGAAGTCGCGACTAGATGGCGTCGCATAGGCGGGGAAGACCACTCTACGTCATTGTTCTGGGTTGCCCTACGTTATTTCTTGGTCGAAGGGTTCACAGAAGATCAAAAAGAGAGCCTGGAGCGTGAGATCGGAACGTGGATCGACAAGCGAACTGAAGCTATTAAGGATCCTTCAATGAAGCGGTTGCTCGACTTTACGGCTGTGCTCTCGTCGTTTCGTATTGGTGCGCCAGTCTGGACGGTACTCCGACCCATTACAGGAGGATCATTTTCGTCAGCGATCGTCGAAACACTGAGAATGATAGAAGATGTGGTTACGTGGGGTCCGCTAGTGGATGAACTTGAAGATCAAACGTTGCGATTTGCTCATCCCGCTCTCGCCGAGCACTACCTAAATAGAAGAGGCATACGCGACACAGTATCAAAACTTGCAGTACTTCAACCCGTTATCAGCGCGCTTTCAGCTGGGCGCCCTGCGGACGTATGGTTGGCCGAAAGCCTAGTAATGGAAGTAATCGTCCCTAGCTATCTTGGAAGACGGCAATTCGACTGGGAGTGGCGTCTGAATGCATTCAACGCAATGCCGCCACTGATTAGGGATCAGAGTAAGGCGATACTCCATCATTGGGCGCGGTGCCTGTATCAATCTGCCGATGAGTCAGGCATTGACTCTGGGCTCAAGCGAACCCGCACCGAACTAGCAATTGAAAAGCTTCGAGCGGCAATCAAGTTGCCTCGCCGTAGCTCTAGAGACGAGCATCCCAGTCACCTATACAACACTTTGGGGACCGCGTACGCGCGCTTTGCACGCTTTCTAGAACAGATTGGTGACCTTGGCGAATCTTCTCGCGCGTGGGCCGAAGCTCGAAATTCCTTTCAAAATGCCATAAACCTTGGGGGCGGAATAAACGTCGAAGCATTGTTGGCGTTCAGCTTACGTTTGATCGACCACGCGGAGCAATCCGCGGCCAGAGACAAAACGGGTTCTGCTTCGGACATAGCGTACGCGCTCGACTTAATAGACGAGGCAGAGTCATCTCTGGATGAAATCGCGAGCCCCGACCCCGAGGTTGAAGAACAACTCGTTCAGTACCGGGCCCGCGCGCTCAATTGGCTAAATGTTGGGGCCGGTATTGCTTATATTCACGAACTCCAGTCATCTCGCCATTCTGATCTCGGCTTCTACTGCGAAGCTCGACTGGAGTTGGGAAGTGCAAAAAGTGGGGCATCGATCTCTCGCGCTCTTGAAATATTGAATGCGGCAAAGAGTCGTGGAATTGTTTTGCAGCCTCGAAGTTTGCGGCTATTTCTGTCCCTGCTCCGACGACATCCCGAACATCGATACTCATTCGCTGAACAGAAAGGCACATTACAAGAACTCGAATCGTCTACCGGCTATCATGTTCGGCCAATTGAGTCCTTTCAGCACGCCGTACTGTGCTATCAGCTTGGTCTCTTTGTCGAAGGTGCTGAGAGATTTAGAAAGCTACGCGAGCAAACTTCACGACTGGGCAATGCTCCGCCGCGGGTGCGCGAAGTGTGGCGGGACGGTCAAAATCCTGACAAGCCCCGACTAACGCAGCTCAGGGTGACCCGAGTCCTTGGAGAATGGCGAGGCGAAGCATTTGTTTATGACTTAGGTCAGCGTGTGCCGGTTAGACCCAGACACTTCAGCCCAGCTCTGAAGCTCAACGATGTTGCAGAATGTGTCATTCGATTTGAATTTTTTGGCCCCCTCGCCGTTCCCTCTCGGCTTGAAGAAGCAACTAATAGGCGTTGGCAATCGGAGAGTTAGTTTGGTCCTAACCCTATGCGATTTCCAAGAGACGACGCTGAAAAGCGTGTTTACTGCCCTGGATGCCGCTCGATCTACGCTACCTTCATTTCTCCTCGTTGGCTCTTCGGGTGTCGGCAAACGCCTGATAGCCTCGGAGATCGCACGTCGAGTTGGCATCGACTTTGTCGAAGTGCGTCTCGACCTTTCTCGCCGGGATGTCGTCGAAACCCTCTGTGGAGCTCCCGATTTGGCCGAAGAAGGGTCACGAAGCGTCGTTGCCCCGGGCGAACTAGGCCATCCCGGACCACGGCTGATTTACCTGAGTCACCTTGAAGCTTTAGACCCTAGCTTGTTCCATGCATTCGCAGCATTCTTGAGCAGAGGAGTCTATACCGACCGCTCAGGAAAGGAATGGAGAATTAGCGACAACCTTTGGTTGGCAGCTGGACTCACCCTGACCTCAGCGGGTAGTGTAGGCCCAAACCACTGGCTGACGGCCGCATTTCAAGTTCTTGTAAAAATACCTGATCCAACCACGCCCGGGAGCTTTCAATCTGTCGCTGAGAATATTACCTCTCACTATTCGGTTGGGAACATTGTCGGCTCTGACGTAGGCGAATTGTTAGCCGCACAGAGACCAATCGGACAGAACTTTCATGCGGTTCGTCGGTGGATTGGGTTAGCTTGTGTGAAAGTTACGAACAGTCTCATCGATACCGACTCATTACAAAAGGCAATTATCGAGGACCTGGAATGGGCCATCCATCGCGTCGAATATCGGGGCGGTCGGCTTGAGCTCCGACACTTAGAGCGGTGGGTAGAGCAGATGGATCCAAAATTTCATTCAATCGCTCTACGCCTTGTTTCGTTGCTCGCTCAAAAATACTTTATCACCGCTGAGGAGTACTACCGTGCCTTAGGCATTCTGATCGAGAACGTTGGGATTACACCTAACCGCCTCGTCTCATTTTGCAAGTGGCAGCCGCTGGGAAAGAGTTCGCCCCACATAACTCACGACCTCAAGAACCGTGCTCGTTGGAAAGTCGGCTCTGACATCGACTTCGCGCTGCCGGAGACGGCTTGGCCAAAGCTTCCCGTTACGAATCCTGTCTTCGTGCTTGCAGACGATTTCGTTGGCACCGGTCTAACAGTGTCCAAGCTTATCGAGAAGGGAATACACTCTCCCTTGATGCGACTCGCGTCTAAGTATCCCAACGCATCTTTCGCTTTACTTCTCCTCGTGGCCTACGACAAATCGCTGGCGGAAGCGATTGCATCCATAAACAACCTGCTCCAACGACCAATCGCGGTTCATATTTATAAGATTCTAACGACTGCGGATCAGTGTTTCTCGCCCGCAAGCACGATGGTTCCTCTGAGTTCAGATCAACTGCTGTTGAAGCAACTCTGCATTTGGGCTCGGTCCAAACATTTTAGATCTCTAGATACCAAGCACGTCTTCGGCTTCGAGCGAACGGGTTCGTTTTTTGCTTTCTTCAATTCCGTTCCCAATAATTCTCTTCCGATTCTTTGGTATGACCATTCAGACTGGTCCGCACTCCTACCCGCCTCAGGCGTTCTGACCTAGGCTATGACAGTTTGAGCGCCCTTGAGCCTATGAGCTTTGCAGAAGACCACGCGGAGAGTGAGCGAAGACCTTGGCGGCACGAGGTCCCCAATTTGTCTTTGCCACGCTATAATTTGCCCATCCGGCGCGGATGCTGTCAATACAGATCGGCGTTCAAAAAACCCTTCCGTTTTGGAACTCCCATCCACTTGATTCTTTTGGCAGCAGTAGCCACGAATCAGCTGTTCGAGAAACATCAGTTTTTTGAACACAAACCTTCCTTTTCGTGCTCGGGGCTGTGCCTCCTGCACATCTCACTTTCGCAAGTCGTCTAAGAACTCTGAGGCTGGAGAAACGCTCGTCACCAATAAATGATCTCGTGCGCGCGTGCAGGCGACGTAAAGGAGATGTCGCTCTGTGTTGTAGACCTCTTCGAGATCGGAATCGTCGGCAACGGTTTCTATTCGTTTCTGATGGGGAATAATTTCATCATCGCAAGCAATTACTGCGACAGCGCGGAATTCCAATCCCTTAGCGAGATGCATCGTGGCAATTGAGGATTTTCCGTGAACAGTCTCGACTTTATCGTCGAGCACCTTGAACCGAAGCCCAGCAGCTTCCGCGGCGGCTCGCGCCCTCTCCAATTCAGCGGCAGAACGAACGAAGATTGCGATTTCGTGGAGTAGAAGGCCATCCTTCGTAATTGCCTTCAGCCAATCACTCACGGTCTTCGTTTCCTCTTCAATCGAGTCCAGAATTTGAATTGTCGGAAGTGGCCCGTTGAACAGGGAAATGGTCGTCTTGCGTTCTTCGGCGTTCCCATCGACATCAGCAAGTTCTGGCCCCAGTAGCCTATCTGCCCGCATCCTGATCTGGTGGGAGGTCCGGTAGTTAATTTTCAGGGTCGTTGAGCGCCCTCGAATATCCACGCCCAAAGCCTTCCACGAAAATGGTTGCTGGAATATCCGCTGGCCCAAATCCCCGGCGAAGAATAGGCTATTTCCGCTATCCCTACCCAGAGCAGCCAGGAACCGAAGTTGAGCGATGCTCACATCCTGCGCTTCGTCAACAACCAAGAAATCAAACGGTAATGAAACGTTTCCCACGTAGAATGTCGCGAGCTTACTGAACATTTCGGAGAGTGTAATCAGGTCTTGCGCTCTCAGGCTTGCCCTAACCCGCTCAAAAATTGACCAGGCCACTGCACGCTGGGTCTCTTTCAGGCGAGTCTTGCGCCCCAGGCGCATCACATCACGGTATGATTCCCATGTGTCCAGCTGCCATGCGTCAACAACTTGCTCCCATTCTGTCATTAGGAACTGTAACGAGAATCGACTCTCGCTGGTGTCTGCGGCGGCCTTCTTCAGCAATTCTCGGATCAGCTCAGGATCTGCGAACTTAGGTTTCCCGATATTGGCTTCGCACAATCGCTTGCCGATGGAATCCATCGCGTGTATTTCGATGCGTTCTCCAAGGCGTGGCTGATTCCCTATCAAGTGTCTGAGTTTTGTTCGCAGTGCATTCGAGAGTGGTTCGGAAAACGTCGTGAGCAAAAGACGGGCGTCAGGATTCTTGCGGGCAAGATGAACGACCCGATGAAGTGCAACGATGGTTTTGCCCGTACCTGCTGAGCCAGAAACACGGACGGGTCCGTTGTATCCGCGTTCCACGATTTCGCGCTGCGCCGGGTGGAGAAAGACGGTCCATTTCTCCCAAGGAGAGTCGAGCGCCCGCTCCAGCTCTTCCAAATTGTTTATTAGCCGGAACCGACGCCTAGCGTCTGGATGCTCAAATGGACCTGCGACAATGGCCGCTGGTTCGGCCACCGGCCGGAATGGCGGCATTGGTGGGTGCTGTGGGGAGACGTCCGGCCTGAGAGATGGTGCGACGCTTGGCAGACGGGCAATTACTGGCGTAGCACCCGTCGCGAGATCGAGCAGAGCCTCCGCGGCTTCGGTCGGCAGATGGTCGGCGAGTTCCAGCAGAGTGTCTTCATTCGCGCTGCGTACATCGGACAACCACTCTGACGGCACGCCGTAGCCAAGCAATTTATTGTCGGATAGATTCGCAAATAGGAGAGGTTTCGCCCTGGCCGTCGATGCGGCCGGCACATATCTGGGGATCGTAATTTCCTGGACTCTTTCTCGGATTTCGACCAACTGTGCAGCCCCTGTTTTGGGGTGCGTTTCCAGCTTCCGACGTTCTGCCCATTGGTAGGCTTCGTCGTGGTGATTGACGTAGCACAGCAACAGGCTGGTCCCCGTCCTGTGCACGATCAGCCTGAGATCTCGACTCACGCGAATAGACCAGAAATTTGGGTCCTTTGCCCTGTCCAGCTTATGGAATTGCAGACCTGGATTGGCTGGGTTCATCTGAAGGTCAAACGCAGCGGTCTTGACAGCCTTCTGCTCCTCGCCCGTCAATCGGGCAAGGCTGTCCGTAAACGTGTCTGCGATTCGGAATTCCATCAGTCCACTCTGAAGACCTTCATTGCCTCATCGCCGAGGTGATTGATCACCTTCACGGCGATTCGGCCCGATTTCGGTTTGGGGAAGGCGCGCGAAGTATCGCTGTTGAGCGTCGCCCATGCTTCCTCGTTGATCTCGGCTTTAAGGGTCGTTTTGAGTGCGCTGTAGGGATCGTTCGCACCCAGGAAGTAAGCATGGCGAACGAAGAAGCTCTCCTCGTTGTAGTCAGTATCGAGCAACCAGCAGGCGATGCCTTCGGCGTTGTCGCTGCGAACTTCACCCGTTTGTGGGTGGAACACATCCACGCCGTTGACCTTGACTCGGACCTTGCCGTCTTTCTCTATGATGAGAGTGATGTCTGGTTCCCCGAAGATGACGAACAGGTTGCCCTTGCCAGTGTTCTTGAGATCACCCGCCATGTGCAGATCGGCGTTCATCCTCGCTTTGAGTACGGGGATGCGTCCAAGTTTGCTGAACTCCGTAGCGTGGGCCTCGTAGTTGAAGGCACAAGCGATTAGTACATCGAAATCGGCATCACCTGCTTCCTTGGCGGCTGCAACCAAGTCGGCGCGCTGCACGGTACCGAACTCGGGACCGATGAAGATGGCGGCACGTTTCTCCTTGTCACCCTCCGTGTAGCGGCCATCGGCGCAGACGAGATCGCCCGGCCAGGGTGTGAGCGAGGTGAAGGTGATCTTGTCTTCCTTGTGCGCCTGCTGAACGCCGGCGGTCTTGAGATTCTCTAGGATCATCTGGGGAAAGGTCTGTTTCTCCTCGTAGCCGGTCCCGCGCTCCGCGAGATGTTTGGCGTTGGGGTCGATCAACTCATCGTTCTCATCCACTCCGAGCACGCGATGCGGCGAGAGGCTTTCGACCGTGAACGGACCAGCAACCCGAACTATCTTCTTGTCGTCGTAAGGCTTGTCGTAGAGGTATTCAAACTCGGCCTTGGCGGCGATGGAGGCATCGATCTCCTTCTGCCGGACAATGCGGGCCTGCCACCAGTCGGCGTGTAGCTTCTTCGCTGCGTCCGGCCACTTGACATCGGCTTCGCGCGGAATCTCCCACTCCTGCCATTGGTTCTTCAGCGAATTGTTCAGCGATTCCCGCAACGGCTCCAACTTAGCATGCCACTTATCCCAGATGACATCGATCTCTGCGTTGTTGGCGATGGACTTGAGCGTAACGTGTGGCACGCGCTCATAAACGAAACCGTGGCGGATGTTGCCGTGCACGGGCTGTGTGGATGGAGCAGTGCGAGTGACTTCGCCTTCCTTGATCTGGCCTTCGCGGGAGTCGGCCAGAATGTAATACGGATAGCGTGCGCTCATGACGCGGGCTCGCGCCAGCACCAGCGCGACGCGAGAAGTATCAATCGTGATCCAGCGGCGGCCCCCTTGCTCGGCGACTGTGGCGGTGGTGCCGGAACCGCAGGTCGGGTCGAGCACGAGGTCGCCGGGATCGGTTGTCATCTGTATGCAGCGTTCCAAGACCCGGGCAGCAGTTTGAACGACGTAGGTTTTCGGATCACCAAACCCACTTTGTCTGGTATCGTCCCAAACGTCTGCGCTTCGACCGTATGCAAAATCTTCGAAAAATCGAAGGTAGCCAAGTGTATTTCCGCTTCTCAACAAGCGACCAGCTTTCCTCAAACGAGTAAGCCCGCTAATGTTGGTTTTGAACGTTCCTTTACCCGGTGAGAGTGGCACCCCGTCCAGCTCAAATGATTTAAGATCACCCTCGCCGAGTGGACGTGAACTAGTGATTGGTCCGTTACGGAAAACTCTAGCTCCCGGTGGGATCGGCTGCCTTCCCTCAATTTCATCTTTGGTCAGCGGTCGCCTTTCTCCGTTTTGCAATTGTAGCGAGCGCATGTTTTGATCAGAGAAAATATCGCGTGGCTCGAACGAGCGACGAATTTTGACGCGTTCCCTGCATCGCGAATACAGCAAGAGAAAATCAACGGTAACATCTACTGTGTCGCTTCCTTTTCCGGAAGTCTTTCTGAAGATGATTTGTGCAACATAGTTAGTTTCGCCAAACACCTCATCCATCAATGCACGCACGAGATGCACGTTTTCATCACCGATCTGCACGAAGATGGAGCCGGACTCGGTGAGCAGATCGCGAGCGACGGTGAGTCGGTCGCGGAGGTAGGTGAGGTAGCTGTGGATGCCGTCGCGCCAGGTGTCGCGGAAGGCCTTGACCTGCTCCGGCTCCCGGGTGATGTGGTCGGTCTTGCCGTCCTTCACATCGCGGCTGGTGGTGGACCACTGGAAGTTGCTGTTGAACTTAATACCGTAGGGTGGGTCGAAGTAGATGCACTGCACCTTCCCCCGGAGCCCCTCGCGCTCGGCAAGAGAAGCCATCACCTGCAAGGAATCCCCGAGAATCATACGGTTGGACCAGTTCTGGTCGTGCTGGTAGAACTCGGTCTTGTCCACACCCTGGGGAATGCCGTTGAAGTCTGCGAATAGGTCAGGCGTAATCTGCCCGGCCTCATGCTCACGCTCCCGCGTCTCTCTCAGAAGCTCGTCAATGAGCACCTTTGGATGCACCTTTTCCTGGATGTAGAGCGGCGGGGCGTGGACGACGAGGTCGCTCCAGTCCTGCTCATCCTTACCGCGCCAGACGAGTTGAGGATCAAGGTCGCGGTTGCGGCGCTCGTAAGCCACGCGCACGGGGGCCTGGTCGTCCTTCTGCAAGACGGATTGGTATTCCGCGGTGGGGATATTCTTCCGCTTGGCTTCCGCGTGCTTGAGGACTTCCACGGTCTTGCTGCTGGCTGGTTTCTTGGCCATGGTTATTTTTGCTCATCCACTGTCTGCGCAGTGACGGACTCGACCATTTTGTTGAACTCGCTTTCGACCTTGGCCTTGAAGTCGGCCTGAATTTGATACACCTCTGTGAACTCAGCAAAGGCCCAACGGCCATATTGGGCGATGTGATTCACGCCCGGTACCCAGTATGTATCCATCGTGGACTTCTTTTCTTTCGCGTCTTCGCGCCGGTAGCCTTTAATCTCGACGATCAGACGTAGGAGATCGTCGTCGCCGTGCCCATCATCCACCAGCACAATGAAGTCGGGGATGTATTTGCGCATCTCCGAGCCATAGCGGTAAGGCACCTCAAGGCCGAGGTTGTGGTTCTTCACATATGCCCGCTCGCTCGGATGCGACTCGGCCACCCGGCAGAACTCGCCTTCCCAATCGCTATCGAGGATGACCCAGTTGATGTGACAGCGGCGAGAGTCTGTCTCCCAGCGGTCGGTCTTGGAAGTGTTGAAATTGACGTGGATAGTAGAGCCGGTGGGGTTGTAGGGGTCGAGCACGGGTTTGATTGGCCGTTCGCCAACGAACTTGCGGTCGATCCCCGCGACGATCCTGTTGCAGGCCATTTCGGCGAGCATCTTGTATTTGAGCTGCGCTGGATATGTGCCGCCTTTGCACAACAGGTAACCGTCGAGCCATTGCTTGGTGATGCGCTTGAGCTGGCCAAAGAGGTTGAGCTTGGGGTCTTCTCCTGGCTCGCGCCACTTGGTCAGAACGAGGTACGACACAAGTTCATACAAAACCTGCGACGGGCGAACGTCGCCGGTGTGCACTAGGTTGAGATCTACTTTTTCTCCGATGATTCCCGAGTTTTGAGTCTGCGTCGCGCCGACTAAATCTGGAGTCAGCTCCATCACGGAGTCCTCGTTGAACTCTGCTGTTAGCCTTTCCTCGGGCAATTCGACACGGTAGCCCACGACTCGTGGGAAACGAATTTCAAGTGCATCGCGTTCGGGACGCACGGCCTTGACGTGGATGGTCTCACGCGGCGGCTGAGGGGGAGCGACGACTGGCTTGGCGGTGAAGTCGAAAGGAATCCCCAAAATGTCGGCGTATTCTACATTGAAGAGGCCCTTACTAGGGCCATCCTCATTGAGCTCATACGACTGGCGTCGCAGGGCACGGCCAATGACTTGCTCACAAAGGAGCTGTGTGCCGAAGGCCCGGACGCCCAAAACATGCGTAACAGTCTGGGCATCCCAACCCTCCGTGAGCATGGCGACGGAGACGACACAGCGAATCGTTCCGCCCAACTGGCCGTGCTTGCCGACAGTATTCATCACCTCGCGGAGAAGCGTAACGTCATCGAGTTCCTTGCCCTGCTGAAGTTCATCAGCGAGCTCGCCGCCGCGTTCCAGGATTTCGCGACGGAAACGGTCAATCTCATCCGCCGCCATTGCGCGGAAGTTGTCGTCCAATGCTTCGCCGGATTCAAGTTGCTCGCTGTCGATTAGCAGCGTGTTTGGTCGAGGGAAAGGGTTGCCATGCTCATCAAAGTTGCGGAAAAGCGCGAGGCGTCCGGCTATAGGAGTCTTTGATCCGTCCTCGTTCTCGCGGAGGAAGCCTGAGATGAAGTCATAAACCAATTTAGAAATTGCGGTGTTTTGGCAAACCACGATAAAGCAAGGCGGCACGCGGATACCGGCCTTCTGCCAAAGATCGTAAGTCTTCTCGTAGTGACCATAGAGTGCATCAAGGGCTGTCTGGAGTTGGGGCGGCA
>Ga0137399_10001639_pt1 | contig 10448 bp, 11 predicted proteins | sample czorhiz316metaG_FD_104810 | JGI IMG/M metagenome (GOLD analysis project Ga0137399, IMG submission 104810) | Vadose zone soil microbial communities from Angelo Coast Range Reserve, California, USA - czorhiz3.16 metaG | ecosystem: Environmental > Terrestrial > Soil > Vadose zone | place: USA...
GAGGCATCTACGCCTCAACAAGGTGCTCCCCGGAGGGGAAGGGAGACTAACGAAAAGCCCAGGATCGACATTTCAGCCGGAGGTCACCTCTTCCGGCAGCGCCTGGTCCACGTGATTCCAGGCGAGCCGTTGATGGCGATAGAAGCTGGCGCCGACCAGCAAGGCCGCTCCGCCGCCGATGGCGACCGAGACCAGGGCCGGGGGGTTGACCGACCGCGCGATGGCGATGGCCACGAAGGCCCCGGCCACCACCGCGTTGACCATCGCCACCATCGCGGCGGCGGTCAGAAACTGCTGCCACCACCGCCGAAAAAGGCCCATGGCGCGCAACCCTGCCCGGTCGCTGTGGATGTCGCGGAAATACTCGGCGCGGGAAGGGTTGATCTGGCTGTAAAGCCGCCGGATCCGGCCGATGGCGCGCGCGTAAATGGTGTCTTCCACCCCCGTTTGCAGCAGCCGCCCGTAGGTGACCAGGCCGAGGAAGAAGACGACCGGCAGGATCGCCAGGGCGAAGAGCGTCCCGAGGTTCGCCACCTGGGCCGCCAGGGCAAGCGCCACCACCGCGCTGGACACGGTCGTCATGTACAGACTGGAGCGACCGGCGCTTTCCGAGATGGTGGCCGAGCGGCCACTCTGCAAGGCGAAATGCTCGGTCGTGAGCGCTTGCATGAATTCGCTACGGCGGCGCGCCTCCTGATCGTCGACGTCCATTGCCACTGCCCTTTCCTCCCTCGTTTACACGACCGCTAGCGCTGTCGGCTAACCCGATGATCCATTCCCCTCCTGTGCCTTTTTCGTCTTCACGATTCGCCTGGGGCGCTCCAGGCTGCCGGATCGGTCCGGACCCTGGTACCCGCGCCAGGGGTCGTAGTCCACCTCCAGCGCTTCCTGCGAAGGGCGTTCTGCTTCGGGCACGTTCCGCAGGTTGACCCGGATGCGGGTCCAGGTGGTATTCCGTCCCCGCATCGAGTCCACCATCACGTCGGGCGGGGCCAGGTAGGACCAGATGTCCGGATGCCTGGCCCGCCACCGCTCCAGACCCTGCCGGGCCTCCGCTTCGGTCGCTGCCCGGGCGATTTCGATCAACGGCATGGTCGTGCGCCGCCGTCCGGTCGGTCCGGCCGTCTTGCCCGGCGCCGGCGGCGGGACGACCCCATCCCGGACCGGTGGGCCGGCCATTCGACGCTTGGACGGCTGGACCCGGGGCGGCTCCCCCTCCTGCTTGACGAAATGGGGAGGCCAGGGGGCGTCGCCGAAGCCGGCCGCTTCATGCTCCGCCGAGAGCTCGAGCAGCGGCTCCAACGAGCCGACAGCTTCGTCGATCCCGGCGGATGGGTCCCCCATCCGGGCGAAACGCTCGGGGACCGTCACGATGGTGAAGGCCTCGGGCTGGCACGATGGGACCTCCTCCCACGACAGCGGCGTGGACACGCGCGCGTCTTTAGTGGGGCGGATGGAATAGGCAGAGGCGACCGTCCGGTCCTTGGCATTCTGGTTGTAGTCAAGGAACACCCCGTGTCGCTCCTCTTTCCACCATCGGCTGGTGGCGATCGTGGGCGCGCGTCGTTCGACCTCGCGGGCCACCGCCAGGGCGGCCCGGCGGACCTCGCCAAAGGTCCAACGCGGCTCAATGCGACAGTAAATATGGATGCCGCGCGAGCCGGACGTCTTGGGCCACCCGACCAGCCCGAAATCGTCGAGCACCGTCCTGGTCACCAGGGCGACGTCGCGAATCTGCCCCCAGGGCACCCCGGGCAGCGGATCGAGGTCGATCCTGAGCTCGTCGGGATGGTCGAGATCGTGGGCGCGCACCGGATGAGGATTCAGGTCGATGCACCCCAGATTGATCACCCAGAGCAGCTGGGCCGCATCGCGGACCACCACTTCTTCGGCGGTGCGGCCGGACGGGAAACTGAGCACCGCCGTTTCGATCCAGTCGGGCCGCGCCGTGGGCGCCCGCTTCTGGAAAAAGAACTCGCTGGCGGCCCCGTTCACGAACCTTTTGAGCGCCATCGGGCGGCCGGCCACCCCACGCACGGCGCCCTCGGACACCGCCAGGTAATAGCGAATCAGATCCACTTTGGTGTGACCCGTGCTGGGAAAGAAGATCTTGTGCGGATTGGTGACGGTCACCTCCCGACCGGCAACCGCCACCACCTCGTCTTTCGCGGGCATGCCGATACGATACGGCGTCGCCACGGTTAGATCAGGTGGTCGTATAGCAACTCACCACTCTTGATGAGGCGGCAGTTGAGCTGGATCTCCTTCATGCGCTGCAACAATGGCTCGAGGTCGGCGCTCTGCTTCAGTTCGATCCCGACCAGCGCCGCCCCTCGCTCCTTGTTGGTCTTTTTGATGTACTCGAAGCGCACGATGTCGTCGGTGGGCCCCAGCGCCTGATCGACGAACTGGCGCAGCTGCCCGGGCTTCTGAGCGAACTCGATGATGAAGTAGTGCTTGCGGCCCTGCGACACGAGGCTGCGCTCCATGATCTCCGGATAGCGAAGGATGTCGTTGTTGCCCCCGCTCAAGATGCAGACCACGGTTTTCCCCTTGATCTGGGCGGCCACATGGGGGAGGGCTGAGACCGACAGTGCCCCCGCAGGCTCGGCGACGATCCCTTCGTTCTGGTAGAGCTCGATCACGGTGGTGCACACCTGGCCCTCCGGGACCACGACCACCCGCTCCACATACTGCCGGCACAGCTGGAAGGGGAGATCGCCAACCCGCTTCACCGCCACGCCGTCGACGAAGGTGTCGATCTCATCGAGGACCACGACGTGGCCCGCGCGGAGCGACTCGGCCATCGATGGGCATCCCGCGGGCTCCGCGCCGATGATCGAAATCCGGGGATCCTGGTGCTTGAGATACGCCGCCACCCCCGAGATCAGGCCTCCCCCGCCGATGGCCGTCACCACCACGTCCACGGCTCCGGCAAGCTCCTGATAGATCTCCTTTCCAACCGTGCCCTGCCCGGCGATGGTCAAGGGATCATCGAACGGATGCACAAAGACCGCCTGCTGTTGCCGGCTCCACTGCTGAGCGGCGGCCGCGGCGTCGTCGTAGGAGGTTCCCACCAGCCGGACGTCGACCGCATTGCCGCCGAACTGCTTGACTCGGTCGATCTTCTGGGTGGGAGTGATGGCGGGCATGAAGATGGTCCCCGTGATTCCCAGATCCGAACAGGCGAAGGCCACGCCCTGGGCGTGGTTCCCGGCACTGGCGCAGACCACGCCTCGCTTCTGGTCGTCAGCCGAAAGGGAGGCGATCTTGTTGTAGGCGCCCCGGATCTTGAACGAGCGAACCTCCTGGAGGTCTTCTCGCTTGATCAGGACCTTCGCCGCGTAGGTCCGCGACAGCCGCTTCGAAACCTGCAGTGGCGTCCGGGCGATGATGCCGTTCAGCCGCCTGGCGGCCTCCTCGATCCGCACCGGGAGATCTCCCGGAACCCCGTTCGCCGCCAGCATGACGCCTCCTTTTACGAGGGAGCCACCTGCGCTTTCACAAAAAAGACCGCCTCCGGGCGGTCGACGCACGCAGATGGCCAGCCTCTGCGTGCCTACGTAATACCAATGATCGACGCGCCGGCGCGGGTGGCGGTCATCATTGCCAGCGAATTATAGCTGAGCCCTGACGAGGCCGGATGACGCCGCCCGGGCCGGGACTTCCGACGGTGCTACGATGGCCGGAAGGAGGAGGTGAATGGGCGGGCCGACTCTCTTGCGGGCGAGGTGAGGGAAGCGGCCAGTTCCTCGTATGCACCCGCGGCCCTTCGATGGAGCGGCCTTCGACATCGTGGCGCTGGCGGCCTCCGCTGGTGGCGTCACCGCCCTTAGCCTGCTGGTCTCCAAGCTCGGGCCTGGCTTCCCGGCTGCCGTGGTGGTCGTCCAGCATCTTGACCCCCGCCACCGCAGCCTCATGGCGGACATCCTGAGCCGCCGGACGAGCCTGCGGGTGGTCCAGGCTCATGAGGGTGACCAGCTCAGCCAGGGCACCGTCTACATTGCCCCGCCGGACCGGCACCTACTGGTGAACCCAGACGGGACACTGTCGCTTTCCCAATCAGAACTTGTCCATTTCCTGCGGCCCTCGGCCGACCTGCTCTTTGAGTCCGTGGCGGCCAGTTATCGTGACCGCGCGATTGCCGTGGTTCTGACCGGGACCGGCAGCGATGGATCCATGGGCATCAAGGCCATCAAGAAGATGGGAGGGACCGTGATCGTGCAGGACGAGCAGTCATCGGAATTCTTCGGCATGCCCAACTCCGCGATCATGACCGGGGATACGGATTTCGTGCTCCCCCTGGAGGAGATCCCGCCGGCACTGGAGACGCTGGTGATCCGAGGCATGGTCGCGTGACGGTGGTCAGCCGCGACGAGTCCTTCGAGAAGCTGCTGCTTTTCCTTCGGCAGTCGCGCGGCTTCGACTTCACCGGCTACAAGCGCTCGACCTTGCAGCGCCGCGTCAAGCATCGGATGGACCAGGTCGGAATCTCCAACTACCCCGACTACCACGAGTACCTCAAGCAGCATCACGAGGAATTCTCGTTCCTCTTCACCACCATCCTGATCAATGTCACCAGCTTTTTCCGGGATCCCCCGGCCTGGGAATATCTCTCGGCCGAGGTGCTACCCCGGTTGATCGCGGCCAAGGGCGCGACCGAACCCATCCGCGTCTGGAGCGCCGGCTGCGCCAGCGGCGAGGAGGCGTATACCGTCGCCATGGTGCTGGTCGAGGCATTGGGGATGAGCCAGTTCCGGGAGCGCGTCAAGGTCTACGCCACGGACGTGGATGAGGATGCGCTCCGCAAGGCGCGCCAGGGCATCTTCGTGGACAAGGACCTCGAAGAGGTGCCCGCCGGACTGCGCGAGAAGTATTTCGAGGCGAGCGGAGGCCGCTACCTGTTCCGAGGCGACCTGCGCCGGACGGTCATCTTCGGCCGCCATGACCTTCTGCAGGATGCGCCCATCTCCCGAATCGACCTCCTCCTCTGTCGGAACACGTTGATGTACTTCGAAGCCGAGACCCAGGCCAGGATCCTGGCCCGGCTGCACTATGCCCTCGACGACCAGGGCTTCCTTTTCGTGGGCAAGGCCGAGATGCTCCTCACCCGGGAGTCCATCTTTGCGCCGCTTGACCTGAAGCATCGCGTGTTCACCAAGGTCGGCGGGCCCACCCTGCCCGAGCGGAAGCCGCCGGACACGATCGCAGTCGAGGTCCGCGAGGCCTCCAATCCGCAAATCCGCCTGCGGGAGAGCGCGTTTGATACCGCCCTGGTCGCCCAGATCGTCGTCGATCCCAGCGGCTACCTGCTGTTGGCCAACGCAAGCGCCCGGCAGCTGTTCGGCCTGGTAGCGGCCGACATCGGCCGGCCGATCCAGGATCTGGAAGTCTCCTACCGGCCGCTCGAGCTTCGCTCTCGCCTGGACCAGGTCCTGCGCGAGCGCCAGCCCCTGGAGGTCAGCCAGGTAGAGCGCCATCTCCCATCTGGCGCGACCCAGGTCCTCGACGTCACGGTGGCTCCGCTTCTCGACCCTGAGGGCGACCTCCTCGGTGCCAGCGTGGCGTTCGCCGATGTCTCGAACTACAACCAGGTCCATAGCCAGCTGGAGCGCTCCAGGCAAGAGTTGGAGACCGCGTCGGAGGAGCTGCAATCGACGAATGAGGAGCTGGAGACGACCAACGAGGAACTGCAGTCAACGGTGGAGGAGCTGGAAACGACCAACGAGGAACTCCAGTCCAGCAACGAAGAGCTGGAGACCATGAACGAAGAACTGGAATCCACCAATGCCCAGCTGCAGGCCATTAATGCCGAGCTTCAGCAGCGCAGCCTCCAGCTTGACCAGGTGAACCGCTTCATGGAGTCGATCCTCACCGGCCTCCGGTCGGGCGTGGTGGTGGTGGGCACCGACCTGCGGGTTCAGCTCTGGAACCAGAGAGCGGAGGACCTCTGGGGCGTCCGCGCGACGGAAGTGGTCGGACAATCCTTGCTGACGCTGGACATCGGATTGCCAGTGGCCGACCTGGCGGTGCCCATCCGCGACTGCCTGGCCGGCAAGGACGGGGGCTCGCGCGAGGTTGTCCTGGCCTCGACCAACCGCCGCGGCAAGAGCATCCGGTGCAAGGTGATGTGCACGCCCCTGATGGGTCCGTCGGGACCGCCCGAAGGCGCCATCCTGCTGATGGAAGACGCGACGGTACCGAGTCTCGTCCGTCCGGGCTAAGCGAAGCCCGAATCCAGGCTAGATGGGGCGCAGTTGGCCACCTTGACAAATTGGCCGCCCGTGTCGGTTCGGTGGTAAGGTAGCCTCAGGCGGTCATCACAATGGCTGATCTGGACAGCATGCTGGCGGCGAGTCCCCTCCTGATCGAGGGTGAGCCCTTGGACAGTCCCTATGCCGAAGATGCTCAGCAGTGGGTAGGCATCTACTCCGAGCTGGTGTCGTTCACCGGTCGCTGGCTCGCCCGCCAGCAAGCTCAGCCGGACTCCTCGGCGGAGCCCGAATGGCTGAAGGCCGGCGACCAGGCGCAACTCCGGTCCCACCTGGACCGGTTGCTCTCCCGCCTCGAATTCTGGCGGCGGCGAGTCCACGACCTGGCCGGCCTCGAGCTCGATCTCGACGGCCGGACGATCGCCTACCAGGGGAGGACCGCCCCCCTGACCCGCCGCGAGGCACAGCTGCTCAACTTCCTGGCCGAGCACCCCGGCAAGTTCTTCACTGCCTCGCAGCTGATCCAGCGGGCCTGGCACGCGCCCGAACTTTCTGAGGAGGAGCTGCGCACCTACGTGGTGCGCCTGCGGCGGTGCATTCGCGCGCTCGACGCACCGTGTGACCTGGTCAATCAAGCTCGCCAGGGATACACGCTTCGCTTCCGGGACGCCGGATGAAAAAAACTCATCGCCGGCGGCCTCTGCCTATTGATGCCGTGGAGCCCGGCATGGGCCGCATCGTGCCCTTCCGGGCGCCGCCTGCGGGCCGGTCCGCCACGAACCTCCAGCCGACCGTGCTGCGGTTGCGCAGCCAGGTGGCGCTCATCCAGGGCTATGCCGGTTTGCTGGACTCGCTCTCCCCCGTTATGCAGGCCCGGATCTTTATGGCGATCATGAAAACGTCTGAGGAGCTCGTCCAATTGCTCGAGCCGTACCGCACGGCGGCGGCCGATGCGAAACCTAGCCTCCATGATTACCGCAGCACCCGGACGCGGACGCATCAGCTCCTGGCTGAGTACCGTCTGCTGTTGACGCAGCTGAAGCAAGAGGTCGCCGGACAGCGGTCCCTGGGGGACGCCCTGACCGGCACCGGCGGCCCTGACCCGTCCGCCGCCCGCTGACACCGAAGAAGCCGGTTCGCCGGTCTCGCAAGCCAGCCGCAGCTCGCGGACCAGAGCCATCCGAGAGCGGCGTCGACCTGGAAGCGCCGGCCGTCGCGACCCTGGTTGCCCGCGTGAAGCAGCAGGGCGGAGTGGTGCTGGCTGCCTATCGCGATCCCTTCGCCGGCCAGCCGCTCGTGCTGGCTTCGCTCCCCTTGCGCAGAGTCGTGGCGACACCCTTCCAGCGCGACCTTTCCAGGACTCACGCCGACCGGCTGGCGGAGGCGATCGGCGCAGCGGGAATCTTCCTCGATCCGGTGATTGCGGTCCCGGCCACGGACGGATTCTGGTCGCCCAACGGGCGCCATCGCCTGGAAGCCGCCCGCAAGCTCGGCCTGCGCGCGGTCACCGCCCTCCTGGTGCCGGACGAGAAACTGGCCTATCGGATCCTGGCGCTCAACACGGAGAAGGCCCACAACCTGCGTGACCGCAGCCTGGAGGTGATTCGCATGGCCCGCCAGCTGGCGAAGGAGCAACCGCGGACGAAGGAGGACGCGCACACACTGACCTTCGAATCCCCGATCTTCCTCACATTGGGCTGTGCCTACGCCGAACGCTCCCGCTTCGCCGGCTCCTCGTACCAGCCGATGCTGCGCAAGGTCGATCGGTTCCTGGACCGAGCCCTCCCGGCCGCCCTGCGCCAGCGCGACCAATGGGCGGTTCGCCTGATGGACATCGACGATCGCGTGGCAGCCCACGTGAAGACGATGCAGGGGATGGGCATGAAGAGCCCATATCTACGGGCGGTGGTGGTGGCCCGCATCAATCCGGTGCGCTGGATTCCACCCAGCCGGAAGAAAGACGCCGCGCCGCCCATGTCGATGGCCGAAGCGTTGACCCGGATGGCCGCCAACGTGCGCAAGTTCGATCCAAAATCGGTCAGGCCTGGCGATCTGGCGCTGGTCGCCGCCCTTGCTCCAGCCGCGGCGGAGGACTAACCCAGCGCGCCGCGGAGCTCTCCGCGGTCGAGGCGATCGAGCGTATGCGGCTCGCCTGGCTCGTCGCGCGATTCGGTGAGGGATCGCTGCCACCAGCCCACGTCATGCCAGGCCCCGAGCTTCCATCCCACCCGCCGATACACGCCCACCGGGACGAAGCCCAACGCCTGGTGGAGGCCGACACTGGCTGGATTGGGGAGCGTGATCCCGGCGCAGGCTTCCCGGTATCCCTGGAGCGTCAGCACTGCCAGAAGCGCGGTGTACAGGGATCGACCCACGCCGCGGCGCCGCCAGTCGGGGTGGATGTAGGCGGAAACCTCGATACTCCACCGATAGGCGGGCCGGCTTCGAAACGGACCAGCGTAGGCGTATCCGGCGAGCTGGCCCTGATCCTCGGCCACCAGCCAGGGATGGACCGGCATGGTCCGGCCGATCCGCCGTGCCATCTCTTCAGCGGTCGGGGGGTCGATCTCGAACGAGACGGCGGTGCTCCCCACGATCGGCGCATAGATAGCCTGGACCCCGGCAGCATCTCGTGGCTCGGCGAGGCGGACGCGTATCACGACCACCAGTTTCGCTGGTCAGCCCGTCATGGGATCATCCATCTATGGCTGACCCGGTCTTGACCCCTCGGCGCGCGATCAGCGTGCCGGCGGATGCCCTGGTGCTCCTGATCGGGGCTGCCGGCTCGGGGAAGTCGACGTTCGCCAGGCGGCACTTCCCAGACGAGGCGGTCGTGTCCTCTGACCGTTTCCGAGGGCTGCTCGCCGGAGACGAGGCCGACCAGCGCGTAACCGAGGCGGCCTTTGAACTCCTCCACCGGGCGATCGGACAGCGACTCGAGGCCGGCCTCCTGACCGTCGTGGATGCGACCAACATCGACCGGATTGGTCGCGCCACGCCCCTCGACCTCGCGCGGCGCGCCCGGCGGCCAGTCGTCGCCATCATCTTCGCCCTGCCGGCCGAGCTCTGCCTGGTCAGGAACAGGACCCGGCCGCGGGTAGTCCGGCCAGCCGTGGTCAGGCGGCAGGCGGCCAGCCTCCGTCACATCCGGACCGACCTCGAGGGCGAAGGCTACGCAGCCATCCACATCTTTGGCTCGGAGTCCGATATGGAGAGCGCAGTGGTCCTACAATCCGGCCGTCTCCCCTGCCCCTCCCCTTAGGAGGAGAGAACTGGCGAAGCACGCGGCGTGCGCGTGCTACGGTCCACGTGGTGCTGTGGCTCTATCGCTGGTTCTTCAATCCGGTGCTAGTGTGGCTGCTGCGCTCCCCGTTCCACTGGCTGGCCAGCGGACGGGTCATGCTCATCACCTACACCGGTCGCCGGACCGGGCGACGTATCACGATTCCTGTGTCATACCAGCAGTCGGCTTCTGAAATCAGCGTGACGGTCGGCATGCACATGCAGAAACAGTGGTGGCGGAACCTGATCACCGAGTCGCCGGTTGAGCTCCAGCTCCGCGGACGTCGTGTGCAGGCCACGGCGAGAGCCATCCCGGAAGGCAACACGGTGGTTGTCTTGGTCAGGCTCACGTAGCCTGACGGCTTCGTCCGCTCCGCAGCTCAACCGGATTTGGTGGCGGAGCGGGCGAGATTCGAACTCGCGAACCGAGTTACCCCGGTTACGGCATTTCCAGTGCCGCGCCCTCGACCAGGCTAGGCGACCGCTCCGCGCCCCTGATTCTATCCGCCGGGTGTCGAGCGAGATCGTCGAGGAGACGGCGTGGCGCGCAAGCGCGAGCGGCCCTCCAGGTTCAGCACCGCGCCGATCAACGACAGGTGGCTCAGGGCTTGCGGGAAATTGCCCAGCATGGTGCGCGTGCTCGGGTCGTACTCTTCCGCGAACAGGCCCAGGTCGTTGGCCGCCTCGGTGACCCGGCCGAAGAGTTCCTCGGCCTCCTCCTGGCGGCCCATCTGGGCCAGCACGTCCACCAGCCAAAAGGTGCAGGTGATGAACATCCCCTCGGGCTGGTTGAACTCTGAATCCTCCGGCTTGTAGCGGTACAGGAATCCGTCATGCATCAGCTCCCGCTTGAGGACGTCGACGGTGGAGACGACCCGAGGATCGCTGGCCGGCAGCATCCCGACCAGGGGCACCGTCAATCCGGTCGCGTCCAGGTCCGGATAATCCAGGGCC
>Ga0137399_10001641_pt1 | contig 10444 bp, 8 predicted proteins | sample czorhiz316metaG_FD_104810 | JGI IMG/M metagenome (GOLD analysis project Ga0137399, IMG submission 104810) | Vadose zone soil microbial communities from Angelo Coast Range Reserve, California, USA - czorhiz3.16 metaG | ecosystem: Environmental > Terrestrial > Soil > Vadose zone | place: USA...
CGGCAAACTCCCCGTCGAGATCGCCGAGCAGCGCCGCCGCCACGGTCAACAGATCGCGACCCTTGAGGCCGAGCTCCGCAATATCGAGACCGTGCTCGAAGCGAAGGCGCTGTTTGTTCCCAACCTCCCCCTCCCAGACGTCCCTGAGGGTGACGCCTCCGCCGCGCGAGTCGTGCGGGAGTGGGGGAAGGCGGCGCCGGGGGGTGGCACACCGCACTGGGAGATCGCCGACCGGCTGGGGGTTCTCGACTTGAAGCGCGGCGCGAAACTCTCCGGCTCCGGGTTCCCCGTGTTCGTCGGTGCTGGCGCCCGGCTGGTCCGCGGGCTCCTCGGCTTCATGCTCGATCTTCACACCCGGGAGCACGGATATGTCGAGTGCGCGCCGCCGTTCCTGGTCCGCCGCGAGATCATGCAGGGGACGGGGCAGCTCCCCAAGTTCGAGGAAGACGCCTACCGCACCGAGCCGGACGACCTGTTTCTCGTCCCTACGGCCGAGGTGCCGCTGACCAACCTGCTGCGCGACGAGGTGCTCGACGGCGCGAGCCTGCCGCGCGCCTTCGTCGCCTATACGCCGTGCTTCCGGCGCGAGGCCGGCGCCGCGGGCAAGGACACGCGGGGTCTGCTGCGCGTGCACCAGTTCGATAAAGTCGAGCTGGTGCGATTCTGTCGCCCGCAGGAGTCGGGGGCGGAGCACGAAAAGCTCGTGGGGCACGCCGAGGAGGTGCTGCGCCGTCTGGAGCTCCCATACCGCGTCGTGCTGATCCCCGCGGGCGAGCTGGGATTCGCCAACGCCAAGCAGTACGACCTCGAAGTCTGGGCGCCGGCGGTCGGCGCCTGGCTCGAGGTCTCCAGTGCCAGCGTGTACACCGACTATCAGGCACGTCGCGCCAACATCCGCTTCCGGCCAGGGCCGGGGGAGAAACCAGAGTTCGTGCACACGCTAAACGCGTCGGGGGTCGCGCTCCCGCGCACCATCGCCGCGTTGCTCGAGACGCGGCAGCAGCCGGACGGCACGGTGACTGTGCCGCCCGCCCTCGTCCCGTATCTGGGTACCGACCGCCTCACGCCCGCCGGTGCCAGTTAAGGAGGCGCTCCGCCGCGCGGGCCCGAGCGCCCTGATCGGGCTCGCTGTGGTGTTCGGCGCGCTGTCCGTGGGCTATGCGTGGGGGGTGGCGCGGCACCTCCGGCAGGACGCGCGGGATATGAGCCGCCTCTTCGGATACGTTTTCGGGGGTCTCTCCGACCCCCGCCCGGACGCCGGGACGGATGCGCTGCTGGAGCTCGCCGCGCAGATTCGTGCGTTGGGCATTCCCATCGTCGTCACCGACGCCGCCGGTCGCGTCGCCGCCTTCGACAACGTCCCCCCCGCCGTCGCGACCGATACGACCGCGGTGCACCGCTTCGTTGCGCGACTCGATGCGGTCAATGAGCCGATCGTCCAGCCGGGCGTCGGCACGGTTCACTACGGCTCGGTCCCCATCGCGCGGCGGCTCGGCTTGGTCGCCGCGCTCCAGGGCGGCGTGCTACTGTGCCTCGTCGCGCTGGTCGTGTGGGCCGTCCGCTCCCGCGTCGCTGCTGCTCGCGACCGGCTGTGGGTGGCGATGGCACGCGAGTCGGCACACCAGCTCGGCACGCCGCTGATGAGCCTCACCGGCTGGATCGCCTATCTGCGGGAGAACCCTGGCGCGCCGATCGGTGAGCTCGCCGACCACCTGGAGGCCGACGCCGAGCGGCTGCAGCGCGTCGCCAAGCGCTTCGAGCGCATCGGCCGTCCCCCGCGGCCCGAGGCGGTGGCGTTGGGGGCCGTGGCCGAGCGGGTGGTGCGGTACTTCCAGCAGCGGCTGCCCACCCTGGCGAACACGGTCACGCTGACGCTCCAGGCCGCGGGGCCAGGTCCTACCGTCGCGGGCGACTCGGTGTTGGTAGAATGGGCGCTGGAGGCGCTGGTCAAGAATGCGGTCGATGCCTTGAGCGGGCGGGGTGGCCGGGTGGAGGTCCGCGTCGAAGGGGGGAGCGATGGCGCCACGGCCCGTGTCTCCGTGCGCGACGACGGGCCGGGGATCGCGGCGGCGGTGCGGTCCCAGCTGTTCGAGCCGGGCGTCAGCACCAAGCCGGGGGGGTGGGGGATGGGGCTCGCGCTGGCGCGGCGCATCGTCGAGCAGCAGCACGGCGGCCGGCTCCTCTACCACGGCGCGGGGCCGGGGACGACCTTCGTGATGGAGTTTCCGGCGACGTCGGCATGACCCTCGCGCTCAACGACGCTCAACGGGCCGCGGTCGAGCACCCCGGCGGGCCGCTCCTGGTGCTGGCGGGCGCGGGGTCGGGGAAGACGCGCGTGCTGACGGCGCGCATCGCCCACCTGATCCAGGCCCGCGGCGTGCGCGCCGACCGCATCTTCGCCGTCACCTTTACTAACAAGGCCGCGGAAGAGATGCGCGGGCGCGTCGCGACCCTGCTCGGGGCCGACCCGCGGGGGCTGTGGATCGGCACCTTCCACTCGCTCGCGGCACGCCTGCTGCGCCGCGAAGCTCCGCTGCTCGGCTTCAGCCCCAGCTATTCGATCTACGACTCGGAGGACTCCGAACAGCTGCTCGGCCGCATGCTGGAGCAGCGGGACCTCTCCGCCAAGACGTACCCGCCGCGGGCGCTGCATTCCCTCATCTCGGCAGCCAAGAACCGGATGATCTCGCCCGAGGTCTTCGCCCGGGACGCCGACTCGGCCCTCGCGAAGATCGCGGCCGACTGCTACCAGGAGCTCGGTCGGATCCTGCGGCAGGCCAACGCCATGGACTTCGACGACCTATTGTTGCACCCGCTGACGCTGTTCGCCGCGCACCCCGAACGCCTGGCGTGGTGGCAGCAACGCTTCGATCACGTGTTGGTGGACGAGTTTCAGGACGTCAACGCAGCGCAGTACCAGATCGTCCAGCGGCTCTCAGTGCGGCACCGCAACCTCTGCGTCGTGGGCGACGATGACCAGGCGATCTACGGGTGGCGCGGCGCGGACGTACGGCACATGCTGGCCTTCCGGGAAGATTTCCCTGAGAGCGTCGTGGTCAAGCTGGAGCAGAACTACCGCTCCACCCAGATCGTGCTCGACGTCGCCAACGCGGTGATCGCCGAGAACGTGGCGCGCCTGGGCAAGATGCTGTTCACCGAGCGCAAAGGTGGCGACCCGGCGGTGGTGTGCGCGGCGGCGGACGAGCGCGATGAGGCGGAATGGCTGGCGGGCGAGTTCGCCCGGCTCGCGGCCGACCACGACCTGCCGTACGAAGGCATGGCGGTGCTGTACCGCACCAACGCCCAGTCGCGCCCGCTCGAAGAGGCGTTCCGGTTCCGGGGCATCCCCTACCGGCTGATCGGGGCGGTGAGCTTTTACGAGCGGCGCGAAGTAAAGGATCTGCTCGCGTACCTGCGGCTGGTCGCCAACCCGGCCGATGACGGCGCCTGCTCCCGGATCGTCAACGTCCCGCGCCGCGGCCTGGGGGACGCGTCGCTCCACCTCCTCGGCCAGGCGGCCACCCGCTGGCGCAAGCCGCTGCTCGAGGTCGCCCGCGCGGCGGATCGAGTGGATGGCCTGCGGCCCAACCTCCGGGACGCGTTCCGGGAGTTCGCGGCCCTGATCGACCGGCTGCGGGAGTCGGTGAGCGCGGCCGATCCCGCCACCGCCCTGGAGACGATCATCGCGGTCACGGGCTACGACCAGTACCTGGCGGAGGAAGGCGTCGAGGGCGCCGAGCGGCTGGACAACGTGCGCGAGCTCGTCGCCGGCGCGGCGGGGTGGGCGGAGGTGGCCCAGGCGGGCGAGGAGGGCGACGGCTCGTTGATCGAGCGCTACCTGACGCAGGCCTCGCTGCTCGGCCCGACGGACGAATCGGTCGGGGATCCGCGCGGCGTCACGCTGCTCACGGCGCACATGGCCAAGGGGCTGGAGTGGCCGGTCGTCGCGCTCGCAGGTCTCGAGGAGGGACTGTTCCCGCTCGCCCGCACGGCGGGGGAGCCGGGCGGGCTCGAGGAGGAGCGGCGACTGTGCTACGTGGGTCTCACGCGCGCGCGCGAAAGATTGTATCTCTCATGGGCCCGCACGCGGTACCGCTACGGGCGGTTGGAGCTGTCGCAGCCCTCGCGGTTCCTCGAAGCGGTGCCGTTTCACGCGGGGCAGGAACGAACCACGACGCCGGCGTGGCAACGGACGGCGCGGACGACGCCCGCACGACGGATCGTCACCGAGTTCCTCGACACGGACGACTCGGAGGCCGAGCGGACGCAGGACGCGCCGCGCTACGTCGCCGGCGAGCGCGTGCGGCACCGCAAATTCGGGGCGGGCATCGTCCGCACCGTGTCGGGCGCAGGCCGGAACCTCAAAGTGACCGTCGACTTCGACGACCCGGATGTCGGAACGAAACACCTGCTCGCGGCCTATGCCGGCCTCGAGCGCGATTGGGAGAGTGCATGAGCATCAGCCGGGAAGAAGTGCTGCACATCGCGCGCCTCGCGGAGCTCGACGTCGCCGAGGATGCGCTCCCCACGCTCGTCGAGCAGATGTCGCGGATCCTGGACTACGTCGCACAGCTCAACCGGCTGCCGACCGGCGAGACGGCCCGGCCCTACGTCGCCGGCCCCGACGCGATCACACTGCGCGCCGACGAAGTGAAGCCCTGGCCCCTCGCGTTCGGGCCCAAACAGCTGGCCCCCGCCTTCCGTGACGGCTTCTTCGTGGTCCCGCGCCTCGAGGCGTTCGACGACGGAGGGGCGGCGTGACCGAGGCGACCGACGCCGTCCAAAGCGCACGCGCCGCCGCCGACCGCATCGCCAAAGCCAAGCGACTCAACGCGTTGCTCACGCCGATCAAGGAGTTGCGCAAGTCGCTCGTCCAGCAGGCGCAGACCGTGCACCCCGGAGGCGTGCTCTACGGCATGCCGGTCGCGATCAAGGACAACATCTGCACGCTCGAATTCGAGACGAGCTGCGGGTCCAAGATCCTCGAGGGCTACCGGTCCCCGTTCGACGCGACCGCCGTCGCGAAGCTGAAGGCGGCGGGGGCGCTCGTCGCCGGCAAGACCAACTGCGACGAGTTCGCCATGGGTTCCTCCACCGAGCACTCAGCGTACGGCCGCACCCTCCACCCGACCGAGAAAACCCGCGTCCCCGGCGGGTCCTCAGGAGGCTCGGCGGCCCTTGTGGCTGCCGGAGCCGTCCCGGCCGCCCTCGGCTCGGAGACGGGGGGGTCGGTGCGCCAACCCGCCTCGTTCTGCGGGATCGTCGGCATCAAGCCGACGTACGGACGTGTGAGTCGCTACGGCCTCGTCGCCTTCGGCAGCTCGCTCGACCAGATCGGCGTCTTCGGCCGCAGTGTGCACGACGCGGCGCGCGTCCTGTCGGTCATCAGTGGCCGGGACCCCAAGGACGCGACGTGCGAGGGCCGCGACCCCCTGCGCCTCCCCACGGTGCCGGAGAACCTCGACGGCTTTGTGATCGGGATCCCCAAGGAGTATTTCCCGCCGGACCTGGATCCGGGAGTACGCCGGGCGTGCGAGCGGGCGATCCGTGTTCTCAAGGAGCTGGGCGCCGCGGTCCGCGAAGTGTCCCTGCCGCACACCCCGTATGCGGTCCCGACCTATTACATCATCGCGCCCGCGGAAGCGTCGTCGAACCTGGCCCGCTACGACGGGGTGCGCTACGGCCCGCGCTTCGACGGCGCGGCCGACGTCGCTGCCCTGTACCGGTCGACGCGGGGGCGGGGCTTCGGGGCCGAGGTGCGGCGGCGCATCCTGATCGGGACGTACGTGCTCTCCTCGGGCTACTACGACGCTTACTACCGCAAGGCCCAGCAGGTGCGAGCGCTACTCGCCCAGGACTTTCGGAACGTCTTCGACCGCGGCGTGGACCTGGTCTTCACCCCGACCACGCCGACCCCCGCTTTCAAGGCGGGCGAAAAGCTCGCCGATCCGGTGGCGATGTACCTGTCCGACATCTTCGTGTGCACGGCGAACCTCGCGGGGCTGCCCGCGATGTCGCTGCCGATCGGCCACGTGAAAGGGCTGCCGGTGGGCGGGCAGTTCATCGGCCAGGCGTTCCTCGAAGACGAAATGCTCGAGGCGGCCTACGCGTTGGAACGGGCGGTGCCGGCGGTGGAGGAGGCCTGATGGCCCCCGCGCCGTCGTGGGAGACGGTGATCGGACTCGAGACCCACGTCCAGCTGCGCACGGTCTCGAAGATGTTCTGCGGGTGCTCGACCGCGTTCGGCGCGCCGCCCAACACGCAGGTCTGCCCGGTGTGCCTGGGGCTTCCGGGAGCACTGCCGGTGCCGAACGAGGCGGCCGTCCGGCTCGCGGTGCGCGCGGCGCTGGCGCTGGGGTGCGAGGTGCACGAGCGCAGCGTGTTCGCCCGCAAGAACTATTTCTATCCCGATCTGCCCAAAGGCTATCAGATCAGCCAGTTCGAGCAGCCGCTCGCCACGGCGGGGTCGCTCTCGTTCCTCTCTCCCGATCGCGGCGTGGTCACGGTGACCATCGGCCGCCTGCATGTGGAGGAGGACGCGGGGAAATCGCTGCACGACCGGTTCCCCAAAGCTACGGCGGTCGACTTGAACCGCTCCGGCGTCCCCTTGGTCGAGATCGTCACGGGCGCCGACGTGCGCTCGCCCGTAGAAGCGCGAGCGTACCTGCTCACGCTCAAACAGGTGCTCGAGTACGCCGGGGTCTCCGACTGCGACATGGAGAAGGGCAGCCTCCGCGTCGACGCGAACCTGTCGGTGCGGCGCCCAGGCGAGACGGCGCTCGGCGTCAAGACCGAAGTGAAGAACATCAACTCCTTTGCGTTCGTGGAGAAGGCGCTCAGTGTGGAGCGTGATCGGCACATCGCCGTGCTTGAGGGTGGCGGCGCCGTGGTGCAGGAGACGATGCTGTTCGATAGCAAGACCAATACCGTGCGCCCGCAGCGCGCGAAGGAAGAGAGCCACGACTACCGGTATTTCCCGGACCCCGATCTGCCGCCGTTGGTGGTGCGCCCCGAGTTCATCGCCGAGCAGCGCTCGACGCTGCCCGAGCTGCCGGCCGCGAAACGGGAGCGCTTCGTCGCGCAGTACGCGCTGAGCCAACAGGACGCCGCCGTCCTCACGGCGGCGCGCGGCGTCGCCGATTACTACGAGAGCGTGGTTCACGCCGGGGCGGAACCCAAGCTCGCCGCCAACTGGGTGATGACCGAGGTGCTGGCGGACGCCAAGGACCATCAGGACCAGCTGCGGGTGCCGGCCGGACGGCTCGCCGAGCTGATCGCCATGGTGAAGGGCGGCACGGTGAACAACCAGGCGGCCAAGAAAGTGTTCGTCGAGCTGGCGACGCGCGGCGGGGAGCCGCGCACGGTCGCCGAGGCGCTCGGACTGATCCAGGTGGGCGATACGGGGGTAATCGGCCAGTGGGTCGCGGAGGTGCTCCAGGCGCATCCCGCCGAGGTTACACGTTACAAGAACGGCGAGGCGAAGCTCCTGAACTTTTTCCTGGGGCAGGTGATGAAGGCGTCACGCGGCAAAGCCGATCCCAAGCTGGCGCAGCGCGCCCTGGAGGACCGACTAACCGCCTGACCGCCACGGGCGCTGCGCCTGCGACGCCCGCCAATAGCTGAGCGCGGGGCTCGGCAGCCCGAAATGCTCCTCGGCGGCCTGGGCGACCCGCTGCGGATCGCGGCGGCCGCCCTCGTGCAACGCCTCCCGCCGCATCCGCTTGGCCAGCCCCAGCGCCTGGGCCCCGGCGGGATCGAGCCGCCGCGCCGCCGCGTCGCCCGCGCCACCGCCGACGCCCAGGGATTCCATCACGTACTCGAAGGCCACCGCCATGTGCCGCTCGACGTCCGCGTCGGGGAGGTCCCAGCGGCTGTTTTCAGCGATCAGCTGGAACGCCCATTGCCAGCTCTGGCTCTCGGTCAAGTGCACCATGCCCCGGAACAGCCGCCGGCTGGTGCGTACGCTGAACAGGGTGGGGCTGAGGATCTCGTCGAGGTGGGCGTCGCTGCGCCCGTGATCCTGGAGGATCAAGTCGCGGGCCTCGCGCGCGTACGCGTCGCCCAGGTGGGTCTCGAACCGGCTCTCCCAATACGAGTGCCCCAGGGCCGCGGTAGTCGACGTGAGGACCAGCTGCCGGGGCACGAAGAAATTGTGCGCGACAGTATCGGCGGCGAGGTGCGAGAGGTAGCCGAGGCCGAAGGCGCGCAGCGCGTCGGTATGGGCGAGATCGAAGATTTCCTGGCCCACGTGCCACGCGTGGCAGTGCCGGCCCACCGGCGCGTACTTCTTCGCGATCGAGGTGTCCGCGGCGATGTTGCCGTAGAGGAAGTCGAACGGAAAGGCGCGCAGGTAGTCCGTGATCTGCGCCGGGAGCTGGTGCAGGTTCGCCAGGACCGACTCGCCGAGGTAGATGTGCGTGCCAGGCGTCCACGCGTGGGCGACGCCGGGGAACAGCGCGAGGGCGACGACGGCGATGGCCGTCGCGGTGAGCCAGTGCTTCACTTCGCCTTCCGCCCCCGCCCTCGGACCCGCTTGAGCGCTTTGCGCCCCCAGCGCCAGATGGTGAGGCCGCGGCGCACGTTGCGCACGGTCGCGACCACGTCCAATGCCGTGTCCTCGGCTTCTTCCCGGAGGACATCGAACATGGCTCCGACCTCGACCAGCCGGGTCTCGGCCGCGTCCGCGGCGCGCAGCACCCGCTGGCGCAAGTCGCGCGAGGTACCCGCCAGCGCCTCGGCTTCGTGGCGGATCGTCGCGACCAGCTGGCGCGCGTCGTCCACGGCGGGCCCGGCAAGCTGGCGCAGCGCCTGCAGGAACGCGCGCATACCGAGCGCCGCCCCCAGCGACGACACCGCGACTACGATCGCGGCCAGGGCGATGATCGCCAGGCTGACCGCCGTCACCACCGCCGCCCACGTTGGAACCATTCAGCTAACCTCCGCCGCCGGCTGCGGGGCTGTCAACGCCGGCGCGCGCAGCGCCCGCGCCAGGAGCGGCGCCGCCGCCAGCTGGGCGAACAGCACGCCCATGACCACGGTGGTGAGGAGCGCTCCGGATCCGGGATCGATGAGGAAGAAACTGACCGCGACCGCCAGCGCGAGGCCGCCCTGCGGGGCGGTCGCGATCCCAACCCCTGTCGGCAGCCGCAGCGCCCCGAATGCCGCTCGTCCGTAGCGGACGACGGCCCACCGCGCGCCCACCCGGAGCGCCGCGAGCGCGAGCGCGGCCGGGAGGATCCACACCGTCGGCAGGGTGAGCAGCGCCCCAATGATAATGAAGAGAGCGGCGGTCGCCGCGTGCTCCCAGGCCTCGAGCTGGGCCCGAACGGCGCGCCGGCTCGGCGCGAGCTTCACGATCACCGACGCCGCGATCGCGCACGCCAACACCGGGCTCGACCCCGCGGCGTAGGCCGCTCCGGCGCCAAAGAGGACCGCGCCCAGTAACGCGAACCCCAGGTCCGCCGCTGCCGGGCGTAGGCGGGTGAGGCTCAGAAACACCATGCCCGCGAGCACCCCGCTTCCCAGGGTCAGCGCCAGCCACGCGGCACGACCGAGGGCGGGGTCACGCGGATGGTGGAGCGCGAGAGCCAGCGTGAACGCCAGGACGCCCAGCGTCGTGTCGAGTGCGGCAGCCAGGGTGAGGGCGCGGGTGGTATGACGGGCGACACCGGCCGCACGCGCTGCCAGCGCGACGGCTGTGGGCCCGGACACCATGGCGACGGCGCCCAGCGTGAGCACCGCAGGGAGCGTCGGGACCCAGGCGGCGCGGAGCGCGGGAACGGCGCGCGACAACATCCAGGCGCCGGTGCCGACGGCGAGGAGTCCGGCGACGGCCTGCGCGCCGCAGAGCAGCCACGTCGCGTGCGGGATGCGTGTGATGAGCCGCCATTCGAGGCGCGCGCCGAGCGCGGCACCGAGCCAGCCGACCGCGAGCGCGGTCAGAGGCGCGAGGGCGCGGACGGCCTGCCGGTCCAGCACCCCGATCCCCGGACCCAGTACGAGCCCGAGGAGGACGAGCGGTACCCCCGTTGCCAGCACCGCGTCGAAGCGGTGCAGCCGCTCTAGCTGCAGCCAGGACAGGCGCGCGGCGGCGAGTCCGGCGATCGCGAGCAACGCCAGCGCGGCAACGGGATTCACGCCGCGAACGTTCGCGAGTGCTTGACGCCGGCGCAAGCCGCGCCATAGCTTGACGCATCCCATGGCATCGACGTTCTGCGTCTCCGGCGGGCGCCCGCTCCAGGGGACGATACGGCCCGCCGGCAACAAGAACGCCGCGCTTCCCATTCTCGCCGCGACCCTGATCGCCGACGGTCCCTGCCGCCTCGAGAACGTTCCGCGCATCCGCGACGTCGAGACGATGCTGGGTTTGCTCATGCACCTCGGCGCCGTGGTGGAGTGGTCCGGTCCCAACGCCATCACCGTCGACGCGCGGCCCGCCACGCCG
>Ga0137399_10001644_pt1 | contig 10438 bp, 10 predicted proteins | sample czorhiz316metaG_FD_104810 | JGI IMG/M metagenome (GOLD analysis project Ga0137399, IMG submission 104810) | Vadose zone soil microbial communities from Angelo Coast Range Reserve, California, USA - czorhiz3.16 metaG | ecosystem: Environmental > Terrestrial > Soil > Vadose zone | place: USA...
AGCTGGGCCGCGGCTCGGTGAATACAATTGAAATTGTGCAGGGCCTGGCCGTCGGCGACCAGGTCATTCTTTCGGACATGTCGGCGTGGGACAATGTGGACCGGATCCGGCTGAAATGAGGGGACACATTCAGCCATGCGGGACGCTGTCATCCCCAGAGACTACTGCGACGGATAGCTGACGACCGAAAACGAATGCGAACCACAGGCTGCACCAAGGGTTGTTGAAGGAGCGCCAATGACCGCATCCAACGGAACACTGATTCGCCTGGAAGGGGTGAAGAAGGTGTTTTTTACCGACGAGGTGGAGACCCATGCCCTCGCGGGCATCCATCTGGAAATGCGCAAAGGGGAATACGTGTCCATCGCGGGGCCTTCCGGCTGCGGCAAGTCCACCCTGCTTTCGATCCTGGGGCTGCTCGATTCGCCCACGGAAGGAAGCTACACACTAAACGGCAAGCCAGTGGCGAATCTCTCCCTCGGTGAACGGACGCGCATCCGCAACCGCGAGATCGGTTTCATCTTTCAAGCCTTCAATCTGATCGGCGATCTCACCGTTTACGAGAATGTGGAGTTGCCGCTCACCTACCGCGGTATGGCCGCCGCCGAGCGCAAGCAGCGGGTTCAACAGGCGCTCGAAAAAGTAGGCATGGCGCATCGCGTGAAGCACTACCCTTCCCAGCTCTCCGGCGGGCAGCAGCAGCGCGTGGCCGTGGCGCGGGCGCTGGCGGGCGAGCCGTCCATCCTGCTGGCCGATGAGCCGACGGGAAACCTGGATTCCAAGAACGGCGAATCGGTGATGGGGCTGCTGCGGGAACTGCACCGCGGCGGGGCCACCATTTGCATGGTGACGCACGACCCGCGCTACGCGCGGTTTGCCGACCGCAACATTCATCTGTTCGACGGCCGAATTGTGGAGGAGAGCGTCGAGGTAGAGTGAAGAAGCCCTCGACTGCCAGCAATTGCGTGGAACCATCTGGAGCAATGATCCAACTGCGCAGCCTTGAGAAATTCTACGAGATGGGCGGCGGGAAATTCTACGTGCTGCGCCGGATCACCCTGGATGTGGCCGCCGGAGAATTCATCACCATCATGGGGCCCTCGGGCGCCGGAAAATCCACTCTGCTGGCCATTCTGGGGATGCTCGATAGCGCCTGGAGCGGTGAATACCATTTCCTCGACGAGCCGGTGCACAAGCTCAAGACACAGCAACGCAACGAGCTGCACAAGAAATACGTGGGGTTCGTCTTCCAGAGCTACCACCTGATCGACAACCTCACTGTGTTCGAGAACCTGGAGATCCCGCTCTCCTATCACAACGTGCCGCGCGCGGAACGCGTGGGCAGGGTCTGCGACATCCTGGACCGGTTTCAAATCGTCGCAAAGAAGGATCTTTTCCCCAGCCAACTCTCCGGTGGACAGCAGCAGCTTGTGGGCGTGGCTCGCGCCGTGGTGATGAACGCAAAGCTCATCCTGGCCGACGAGCCGACCGGCAACCTGCATTCCAGTCAGGGCGAGGAGATCATGAAGCTCTTCCAGAGGCTCAACGGGGAGGGAACCACCATTATCCAGGTGACCCACTCGGAACGAAACGCGGCCTATGGCAATCGCATTATCCATCTGCGCGATGGGTGGATCGTCGACGGGAAGTAAGGATTCGAGGATGACACTGCAGCGCCAACGGCTGGCAACTGAAAGTTGATAGCTGCCATGAGGCGCACTCGGAGCACACAGAGAGCACGCGGGGAGAACGGGGGCAAGGCGATGGAGATCTTGTGGCAAGACCTGCGGTATGGCGCGCGGATGCTGGCGAGAAAACCAGGGTTCACGGCTGTTGCGGCGCTCACCCTCGCGCTCGGCATTGGCGCCAACACCGCCATCTTCAGCCTCGCGGACCTTCTCCTTCGCCGCCCGATCGCTCTTCCGGACCTCAACCGACTGGCCGCTGTTCGGGAACAAAGGCCGGAGCGTCGTGACGGTGAGCCAGTGTCGCCCGCCAATTTCCTCGACTGGCGGGAGCAGAGCAAGAGCTTCGAGAGCCTGGCAGCGTATCAGTATTGGACCACGAACATCACCGGCGAGGGCCAGCCCGAAGCGCTGGAGGGCATTCGGGTAACGCCGAACTTTTTTGCCACTCTGGGGGTGAGGCCCGCCCAAGGCCGGACGATCCTGAGCGAGGAAGGGGAACCCGGGCGTAATCGCGTCGTTGTTGTGAGTGACGGATTCTGGCGGCGGCGATTTGGCATGGATCCGAACATATTGGGCAGAAGTGTTCAGCTCGATGGCCAGAGCTTCGCTGTGGTGGGCGTCATGCCAAGAAATTTCAGTTTTCCGCTGGGTGATCCGGACCTTTGGGTGCCCCTGGCCATGGACGCGCGGGAGAGAAGCCTGCGCGGCGCGCGTTATTTGACCGCAATCGGTCGTCTGAAGCCAGGCGTGACGCTGGGGCAGGCCCGCGCGGAGATGCAAACCATCTGGCGGCGCCTGGAACAAATGTACCCCGATGCCAACGCCGGCCGCGGGGTAAGAGTGGTTGCTCTCCGCGAGCAGATTATCAACGAGACCACCCGCCAATTTGTGCTGTTGTTGGTGGGCGCTGTCGGCTTCGTTTTGCTCATCGCGTGCGCCAACGTCGCGAACCTCCAGCTTGCGCGCGCCGCTGGCCGGCAGCGGGAGATCGCCCTTCGCGCGGCGCTGGGAGCTAGCCGATGGCGTGTCCTCCGCCAGTTGCTCACTGAGAGTGTCCTGCTTTCCACTCTCGGCGCGGCTTTGGGACTCATAGTGGCCATCTGGGGAGTCGACATCTTGAGGGCCAGTATGCCGGCCGATGTGATCAAGTACCTCGGTGACTGGAACAGCTTGGCGGTGAACGCAAGAGCGTTGGCCTTCACTCTCTTCTTGGCCGTCCTGGCCGGTGTAGTCTCCGGGCTGGCCCCGGCCTGGCAGACTTCGCGCGCCGACCTCAACGATGCGCTGAAAGAAGGCAGCGGGAGGGCCACCCGCGGCGGCAGCCATCGCTTCAGCAGCGTGTTCGTTGTCGCCGAAGTGGCGCTTGCTTTGGTGCTCCTGGTCGGTGCCAGCCTGATGGTGAAAGGCTTCGCTTTTCTGCTCACAGAGAATCCGCGGCTGGAACCGGAAAAGCTGCTCACCTTCCGCGTGACGTTGCCCGAGGCAAAATATCGCGAACCTCATCAACGCAAGGCGTTCTACGACCAGGCACTCGAAAGGCTACAGGCACTGCCGGATGTCCAATCAGCCGCTGTCGTATCCGGACTCCCCTACAGTTTTCACGAAAGCAGCACCACGCTGAGCATTGAAGGCCGGCCAGCACCTCTCCCGGGCCAGCTCCCCACTGCGATGCCGCAGTCGATCGGCGCGCAGTACTTTCGCACGATGCGTATTCCTGTTCGGGAAGGCCGCCAGTTCGATGAACGCGATACCGCTGAAGCTCCCGGCGTAGCCATTGTCAGCGAAAGCATGGCCCGGCGCCTATGGCCCGGCGAGAGTCCCATTGGCAAACGGCTGAAATTCGGCTCACCTGATTCCTCCAGTCCCTGGCTGACGATCGCCGGCGTGGTCGGTGACGTCCGGCACGATGTGTTCGAGCGGTCCTACCGTTCGACTCTATATCGCCCTTACCAGCAGGAGCCGCCTGGTGCCACGGACTTCGTCATTCGCAGCTCCGTTGATCCAATGGATCTTCTCAGCTTGGCGCGGGGTGAGTTACTCCGCGTGGATAAAGACCAGCCAATCTTGGAGACGGAATCCCTGGCGAAAAAGATCTACGATCAAGCCACCGGCCTGCGTTACGCTGCCGTGCTCATGGCGCTGTTCGGCGCCCTTGCGCTGGTCTTGTCCGCTGTGGGCGTGTACGGCGTGATGGCCTATTCGGTCGCCGAGCGCAGACACGAGATTGGCATTCGCATTGCTCTCGGCGCAGGACCCTCAGACGTGGTGCGCACTGTGATGGGGCGCGGAATCCTGCTTACGGCCAGCGGGTGGATCACGGGGATGGCAATAGCCTTCGCGCTGGCGCGACTGCTGGCCAGCATCATCTACGGTGTCAGCGCTTGGGATGCGATGAGCTTCACCGCTGCGCCACTGTTTCTGTTCGCGGTAGCCCTGGCCGCCTGCTATATTCCGTCTCGCCTGGCACCGAAGGTCGATCCCATAATTGTGGTGCGCTATGAATAGTTTCGCCTATCAATTGGGGGTCGCCGCCGCTGATGGTGTGTGGAGGGGCGAGAAGCTCGGCACCCGTTGGGGCACGGCACGCCGTGCCCACAATGCTGAAGTTTGACCGCTAAGGACGGAATGCACAAAACTGATTGTCACATAAGGAGAACTCCATGAAGCTTCGGGCATATAGCTGGATAGCGTACGCATCGCTCCTAGTAATGCTCGCCGTGGCGCCGAGCTTCGCGGCAGACATTACGGCTGAAGGCTCGTTCGAGCGCACGCTCAAGGTCAGCGGACCGGTCAATCTTGATGTGACCACCGGCTCGGGCCGCATTAACGTGCGCGCGGGCGAACCCGGCACTGTGCGTGTCCTCGGCACCATCCGCGCGGGCACCGGCTGGCACATCGACCGAGCGGAAGCGGAGGCAAAGGTGCGCCGCCTGGAGGCCAACCCGCCCATCGAGCAGAACGGCAACGTGGTTCGGATCGGCCGGATCGAGGATGAGGATCTGCGCCGTAACGTCTCGATCAGCTACGAACTCGTCGTGCCGGCGGAAACGCGCTTGCGCTCAGAGACCGGTTCGGGGAGCCAGACGATTGACGGCATCCGCGGCCCGCTCGAAGCCTCCGCAGGCTCCGGCGGCCTGAAAATCTCCAACATCGGTGCGGAGGCGCATGCATCGACCGGTTCGGGTGGCATCGAGCTGGACACCATCCAGGGCAACGTGCACGCCTCCACCGGCAGCGGTCACATCCGCGGCACCCGCATCGCGGGCGGAGTGAACGGCAATACCGGCAGCGGCAACGTGGAGCTCGAGCAGACTGCCCCCGGTAACGACGAGATCGAGACCGGGTCAGGTAGCGTCGAAGTGCGTGGCCTGCGCGGCAGCTTGCGGGTTCGCACCGGAAGCGGCCGAATCACTGCGCAGGGGGAACCCACCGGCGAGTGGCGCCTGCATACCGGCTCCGGGAGCGTGACCGTGCGCCTGTCGCAGCAGGCGGCCTTCGATCTGTACGCGCGCACAAGCTCCGGACGTATCCACACCAATCACCCTATCACTGTGGAGGGCACACTCAACCGGCGCGAAGTGCGCGGCAAAGTCCGCGGCGGCGGCCACTTGGTAGATGTGAGCACCTCTTCCGGAAGCGTCGAAATCGAGTAGCGGCTGCTCTGGAATCTGACACAAGCCTGAAGCTGGTTGTCACAGAGAGCGCGGCGAAACATCCCGGTCGAGCGGCGTGGTTCGGGGAGTTTATCCCGACCAGTTCGGGGCCTGCACTTTACGGCTCAGGGCTGCGCTGCAGATGACATTCGCGAGTTGCGCAGAAATGGTTTGGCCGCGAAGAGCTAGCGCGGTGTTCCGCTACCCCTGCTGAGCCGTGCCGCAGTAGTATGGATTTCACCGAAATCAAAGCACCAGACTCACGGATGCTTCAAGAATGAGGCCATCCAATTCATCCGCCGGGCGCGTGCTGATCGCCGACGATCAGCCCGACGTGCGCGAGGCGCTGCGCCTGCTGCTCAAAGGGGAAGGCTACGAGACCCAAGCGGTCTCTTCGCCCGCTGACCTGCTCACCACGCTCGAAACGCGCGACTTCGACGCCGTGCTGATGGACCTGAACTACGCGCGCGACACCACTTCGGGAGAGGAGGGACTGGACTTGCTGGCGCGGATTCAGGCGCTCGACGGCAGGCTTCCGGTGGTGGTCATGACGGCGTGGGGCAGCGTGCCGCTCGCCGTGGAGGCCATGCGCCGGGGCGCGCGCGATTTCGTGCAAAAGCCCTGGGAAAATGCTCGCCTGCTGACTATCCTGCGCACGCAGATTGAGCTGCGTCAGGCGCTGCGGCGCGCGTCGCGGCTCGAAGCGGAAAACCGCTTGCTCCGCGCCGAGGCCCGACCCACGCTGATTGCGGAATCGCAGGCCATGCGGGCCGTGCTCGAGCTGATTGCCCGCGTCGGCCCTTCCGACGCCAATGTGCTCATCTGCGGCGAGCACGGCACCGGAAAGGAAGTGGTGGCGCACACTCTCCACGCGCTCTCGCCGCGCGCGGCCAAGCCCATGGTGACCGTAAACGCGGGCGGGCTCTCCGAAGGTGTTTTTGAGAGCGAGCTGTTCGGCCACGTCAAGGGCGCTTTCACCGACGCGCGAGCCGATCGCGTGGGCCGGTTTGAGCTGGCCGAGGGCGGCACGCTTTTTCTCGACGAGATCGCGAACGTTTCGCTCAACCTGCAAGCCAAGCTGCTACGCGTGCTCCAGACCGGCGAGCTGGAGCGCGTGGGTTCATCCAAGACCCGGCGCGTGGACGTGCGAATTCTGGCCGCGACCAACGCCGACGTGAATGCCGAATTGGCCGCCGGACGCTTCCGCCAAGATCTACTGTTTCGCCTCAACACCATCGAGATCTATTTGCCGCCCCTGCGCGAGCGGCGCGAGGATATCCTGCTTCTGGCCAACCATTTCTTGCGCCAGTACGCCCAACGCTACCGTAAATTCCCGGGCGGCTTCGACGCCGCGGCCATGCAGGCGCTGGCCGAGCATCCCTGGCCGGGCAATGTGCGCGAGCTCGACCACGCCGTGGAACGCGGCGTGCTGCTGGCCCAGGGAGACATGGTCAGGGCCGGCGACCTGGGCCTGCGCCCGCCGGTTTCGCCGGGCTCACCGCGCCTGGAAGAGATGAGCCTGGAGGAGGTCGAGCGGTTCCTAGTACAAAAGACACTGGCCCGGTCCAACGGCAACGTGAGCCAGGCCGCCAAGGCGCTCGGGCTGAGCCGCAGCGGGCTCTATCGCCGCATGCAGAAGTATGGTCTATGAAAGAGCTCAACTATGAGCGCCGCATCCTGCTGCTGGCGCTGGTGGCGGGTTTTCCCGGCTCGGCAGTGGCGCTGGTTCTGCTCTGGACCGGCGACTATACCCCCAAGGTCGCCTGGACGCTGTCGGTCCTCATTCTAAGTTTCTGGCTGGGCTTCGCTGTGGCACTGCGGCACCGGGTGGCCTTTCCCTTGCAAACTCTTTCCAACCTGCTGGCGGCAATGCGCGAGGAGGATTTTTCCATCCGCGCGCGAGGCGCCCGCTACGACGATGCGCTGGGCGAAGTCATGCGCGAAGTCAATGCCCTTAGCGAGACCCTGCGGGAACAGCGGCTCGGGGCGCTCGAAGCCACTACGCTTCTGCGTAAAGTAATGGAGGAAATCGATGTTGCCGTTTTCAGGTTCGACGCCGCGCGCCGCCTGCGGCTGGTGAACCGCGCGGGGGAGCGCCTGCTAGGGCAGCCGGCCGAGAGGCTTCTCGGACGGGAGGCGGGCGCATTAGGTCTTGGCACGTGTCTGGAAGGGGAAGTCGCGCGCACCGTCGAACTCAATTTTCCCGGCGGCGCGGGTCCCTGGGGAATGCGTCGCGGCGTGTTCCGCGAGGGCGGCTTGCCGCACCAGTTGCTGGTGCTCTCCGATCTAAGCCGCGCGCTGCGTGAGGAAGAGCGTAAAGCTTGGCAGCGGCTGATCCGCGTCCTCGGACACGAGCTGAACAACTCCCTGGCTCCCATTCAATCGGTGGCGCAGAGCCTGGAGACGAGGCTCGAGCGCCAGTCGCCGACAAATGGAGGGGTTGATTCAGACGCGGACCTGCAAGGCGATTTGCGGCTTGGTCTGCGCGTTATCCAATCGCGCGCGGAAGCGCTTGGCAGGTTCATGAGCGCCTACGCGCAACTGGCGCGGTTGCCGCTGCCACGCCTGCAAGCCGTCGAGGTTGGCCCGTGGGTGCGTCGCGTGGCGGGACTGGAGACGCGCTTGGGCGTCCGCGTGCTTCCAGGTCCAGAGTTGGTCCTTGCAGCCGATGGCGACCAGCTCGAGCAGCTTCTGATCAACTTGGTGCGGAACGCCGCCGATGCAGCGCTGGAAACCGGTGGGGGCGTGCAGGTGCGGTGGTCGAAAAACGGCGCCCATCTCGAGGTCTTGGTCGAGGATGAAGGGCCCGGCCTGGCCAGCACGGCCAACCTTTTCGTGCCCTTCTTCACCACAAAGCCGGAAGGCACCGGCATCGGACTCGTGTTAAGCCGTCAGATTGCCGAGGCGCACGGAGGCAGCCTGACACTGGAGAACCGCAGCCAAGGCCGTGGCTGTGCGGCGCGGCTCAGGCTTCCCCTCAGACCCTGAAGGGCCGTAACGAAGTAGACGAGGGATGTGTGAGGCGCTGAGTTCGGCAGGGGGCGTGACCACGTGAGGGAGGACTTTGCGGCTTACGCAGGGCAGGCGTGTATACTCATTGTGCGCTCGAGAGCGACAAGCCATTCGGGAAACATGGCCTGACAAGTGCCGGGAACGACCGTGGTCAGGGTCAAGAGAATCTACGACCCACCGAAAAAGGATGACGGCGTCCGCGTTTTGGTGGACCGGCTGTGGCCCAGAGGGCTCGTCAAGGACAAAGCCCGAATCGATCTGTGGCTGCGGGACATTGCGCCCTCCGATGCTCTGCGCAAATGGTTCGCGCACGATCCGAACAAATGGGCTGCCTTCCAGAAGAAATACCGCGAAGAACTGAAAGCCAAGAAGGAACTGCTCCGGCAGATCAAAAGGCTGGAAAAGGGGAGCGGCGTGGTTACGCTGCTCTACGGAGCGCGAGACGAAAAACATAATCAGGCAGTCGCACTGGGCTCTTTACTCAAGCGTATTCCCCGGCCATGACCACGCTCCAGCAGCTCGCCGTGCTCAACGAGGAGATCATTTCTTGCCGGAAGTGTCTGCGGCTGGCGCGCTACCGCGAACGCATCGCGCGCACCAAGCGCCGCGCCTATCGTGACTGGACTTATTGGGGCCGTCCGGTGCCCGGTTTCGGCGACCCGCAGGCAGAGCTACTCATCATCGGCCTGGCGCCTGCCGCGCACGGCGCCAACCGCACCGGACGCATGTTCACCGGCGACCGCTCCGGCGATTTCCTCCACCGCCTGCTGCACCGCGTCGGCCTGGCGAATCAGCCGACCTCGACGCACCGCGGCGACGGTTTGGCCCTCCACAACGCTTACATCAGCGCGACGCTGCGTTGCGCCCCGCCCCACAACAAGCCGCTGCCTGGAGAGACTCGCAACTGCCTGCCGTATCTGGAAGCGGAACTCGATCTGATACGCCCTCGCGCGGTCCTGGCGCTGGGACGCATCGCCTTTGATGCCTACCTGAAACTCCTGCTGAAGCGCGGGGCGATCGCTACTCGCTCCGGATATAAATTTTCGCACGGCGCGAGCTATCAATTGTCGAGCGCTCTCTCCACACAATCTTCGAAAGCCCATCCGGGATACGCCGAAGCCACGGGCGCGGGGCAGCTCCAAACGCGGCTGCCCCGCCTGTTTGCCTCCTATCACCCTAGCCAGCAAAACACTCAGACCGGCCGCCTCACGCCAGCTATGTTCCTGCGCGTGCTGCGCCAAATCCGGCGCTTCCTAAGCGCCTAGTGCCGTCCGGCCTTCAGGCCACTCATCCATGGCCTCTTGCGGCGCGGCATGAGATGAAGATGACTTTCAGTATTTTCACTCTACAACGATGTGGAAGAGCGTGATTCACCGCCCGTCACGCCCAGCAAGGCTCTGAGAGCTCTTCCGGGATCAGGCTCCGATCCTCTCTAGTCTGCCTGTGGCGGATTGCGCTAGAATCTGGCCTGAAACTTTTTCCCCGAGCACCTCTCATGGCCGTCGCATCTGAACTAAGAGCAGGGATGGCTGTCCGCATCGAAGGGCAGATTTACAAGGTCCTAGAGGCGGAGTTCAAGACCGGAGCCGGGCAGGCGGGCGGTGTGGTGAGAACCAAGCTGCGTAACGCAGAGACGGGCCGGATCTGGGAGCCGCATTTCCGCGCCGACGAACGTCTGGAAGAGTTGGAATTGGAGCGGCAGACGATGGAGTTTCTGTACAGCGACGCGGACAATTGCACGTTCATGAATCCGGAACTTTCGACCAGGTGGAGATCCCGCGCGCGATCCTGGGGCTTGCGGAAAGATTTCTGAAGCCGGAGATGAAGCTTCCGGTGGAGTTCTTCGACGGCCGGCCCATCAGCATTGTTTTCCCGTCCGTCGTCGAGGCCCGCATGGCGGACACCGCGCCGCCGGTGCACTCGCAGCAGGACAACACCTGGAAGGAAGCCACCCTCGACAACGGCTTGCAAATTTGCGTGCCGCTCTTTATTGCCCGGGATGAAGTCGTGCGCATGGAAGTGGAGACGGGCCGCTATCTCGAACGCGTGCGGGCCGAACGCAAGCGCGGCGCCTAGAAATCCCTC
>Ga0137399_10001647_pt1 | contig 10437 bp, 17 predicted proteins | sample czorhiz316metaG_FD_104810 | JGI IMG/M metagenome (GOLD analysis project Ga0137399, IMG submission 104810) | Vadose zone soil microbial communities from Angelo Coast Range Reserve, California, USA - czorhiz3.16 metaG | ecosystem: Environmental > Terrestrial > Soil > Vadose zone | place: USA...
CCGTTGATTCCGTTACTCTTACCCGCTTCCAGCCACGAACAAGGGGCGAAAATACACGAATTTTGCACGCTAGCTGCACGTACCAACCCAACGAATGGCTGAAGATTTTTGATGCCCGGGTCAATGAGTGAGATGGGATTTTACGCCAGCGACCGTGGCGGCACACTAGTACGATCAGAATTGAGGGTTGCGGGGGTTGCGGGTCTGGAGTTGTGATAATTAGGATATTCGTTGAACGTTAAGGTGGGCGTCTTGCTCTCGAGGGTCGGTTCGCACTATTCCCGCACTAAACGTACGAGGCGTGCTCGATCTGAGTCACACGTGGCGCTCTTGGTCAGGTTCATCATACCGGAGGTACGCCATGGCCAGTAGTGCCCGCAGTCGCATATCGTCCGGTATAGGGTATCTGGATTCCCCCTCCACCTTGATCCTAGTGTGCGTGGTAGCAACCCTGTCCTACCTCGCCCCAAGACTAGGAGGGGCATTGATTTCAAATCCCCAAATGGTCTGGCCGCTTTGGCCAAGTTGCGCGATTCTAGTGTCAGGGTTGTTGTTGGTACCGCCGAGAATCTGGCCAATACTCATCCCCGTTGCCTTTGCAGGGTTTTGCCTCTACGACCTGCAGGTGGGCGTACCGGTCGGCTCGATCGCTTGGTTCATCCTGGCCGATACCGTTCAAGTCCTTGTTGCCGCGCTGGGTCTTAGATATTGCTTCGACGATCTGCCTCGGCTCAATAGCATAAAGGCCCTGGTTAAGTATTCGTTCTTTGCGGTGATCCTCGCGCCGTCTGCTGCAGCATTTCTGAGCGCCCGTGGCATCCGCGGCGACTATTGGAATGGTTGGAGGGTTTGTTTTTTTTCTGAGGTTCTTGCTTTTGTCACTCTCACTCCGGCGATCTTGAGTTGGATTACCGAAGGACCTGCATGGGCGCGAAAACCACGCGCCTACCATCTGGAAGCAGCGGCGTTGACGGCGGGGTTGGTTCTTTTCGGCTATATCGCTTTCACCGCCTCGACGAGGAGCAGCTCGCCAGCGCTGCTTTATTCTCTCGTACCACTTCTGCTGTGGTCTGCCTTGCGTTTCGGATCGATAGGAATCAGCACTTCGGTGATTGTGGTGGCCTTTCTATCGATCTGGAGTTCAGTCCACGGTCGAGGTCCCTTTACCGAACAGGGGCCGCACAGCATGCTGCCACTGCAGCTATTTCTGGTTTTCGCTGCGACTCCTTTCATGGTTCTGGCAGCCCTCGTAGAGGACCGCAAGCTTGCTTCCAGAGAACTTGCCCTAGCCAACGACAGGCTTCTTCTCGCAATGGAAGCTGGCACATCGGTGGCGTGGGATTTGGACGTCAGGAGCGGACGAGATCTTTGGTTCGGCAATCTCCAGACAGTCTTTGGAATACCATCCGACATACGCGTCGGAGACGCACAAGACTTCATTCGTTACGTCCATCCGGATGACCGGCAGCGAGTCTCGGATGCGCTTGCTGATGCCAGACAAGACCGGAAGGTGTACGCACCAGAGTTTCGCATCGTCCGGCCAGACGGGATGATTCGGTGGCTGGTAGCCCGAGGCAAATTCTACTACGCAACGAACGGTGCCCCGGAGCGGATGCTTGGCGTGTCGCTAGATATCACCGAGCGGAAGCTGGCGGAAGAGGCGGTCAGGGAAAGCGACAACCGGTACCGCAGAATCGTTGAGACCACAAACGAAGGGGTCTGGCTCCTCGATTCGAACCTCCACACCTCCTATGTGAATCGACAAATGGCCGAGATGATCGGATACGAATCGGGGCAAATGATTGGACGGAGCGTATTCAATTTTTACTTTCCCGAGGATATGGGATACAAAACGCAGGTCTTAGAGCGCCGACAGCAAGGAGTGCGCGAGCAGATTGAGGAACGGCTCCGGCGAAGGGACGGTTCGGAGTTGTGGGTACGAATGGCAGCAATCCCTGTCTACAAGGACAATGGAGAATTTGATGGGGCGCTAGCGATGGTATCGGACATTACTGAGCGCAAGCGGACTGAAGAAGCGCTGCGAGAAAGCGAGGAACGCTTTCGCCTCGTTGCCAACACAGCTCCAGTGCTGATCTGGATGTCCGGCCCGGACAAACTGTACACCTACTTCAACAAGCCTTGGCTGAACTTCACGGGGCGGTCACTTGAGTCAGAATTGGGAAACGGCTGGTCAGAAGGTGTCCATCCCGACGATCTTGAGAGGTGCTTGGATACCTACACCCAGGCCTTTGATCGTCGGGACGAATTCAGGATGGAGTATCGCCTCCGACGGCACGACAGAGAATATCGATGGGTTCTCGACGTTGGAATACCGAGATTCAATCAGGATCGTTTCTTTGCTGGCTACATCGGCTCTTGTATCGATGTGACCGATCGCAAGCTGGCCGAGGATGCCTTGTCGGCCGTGAGCCGAAGGTTGATTCAAGCACAAGAACAAGAGCGTACCCGGATCGCCAGAGACCTTCACGACGACATCGGTCAACGTCTTGCACTGTTGGTCAATAAACTAGAACACCTCCGACAAAACGCCTCCGACTTGCCTGCTGAAGTCCGGAGCGGTGTGGGCGAACTACAGAAGCAGACCTACGCGATAGCGACCGATATCCAATCTTTGTCGCACGAGTTGCACTCGTCAAAACTGGAATATTTAGGGCTGGTTGCAGCCATAAGAGGCTTCTGCAAAGAGTTCGGTGAGCAGCAGACAGTGGAGATTGACTTCGAAACCCACGATTTGCCCAGCCCTTTGTCGCCGGCCATTTCCCTTTGCCTCTTCCGAGTTCTGCAAGAAGCCCTCCACAATTCGGCCAAACACAGTGGGGTAGGCCAATTCGAAGTGCGATTGTGGGGAGCGTTGGGTGAGATTCATCTCACGGTTAGCGATTCTGGCGCGGGCTTTGATCGCGAAGGGGCAAGGGCGACCCGAGGGCTTGGCCTCATAAGCATGGAGGAGCGGCTGAAACTCGTGAATGGAACGTTTTCTATCGATTCGCATCCCAAGCGTGGTACCACGATCCACGCTTGCGTGCCTCTCGGTTCGGAAGAGATTCCATGCTTGGCAGCCGGGTAAAGTAAAGCCGACTAGAAAACATTCATCATCAGAATAGAATTGAACCTCGTGGCTGCGCTGGTCCGGAGAAGGCGTCACTAAAGTAGGCACCGCCTGCGTATTAGCTTATAGGGCTGACAACCTCCCCCTACCTATCTCCCTGGCACGCTACGATCATCGGTTGCACACTCGGAGTGCATAGTGTCCACACCCACCCCAAGAGCTGACCAGACGGTTGCTCGCCACCGTCCCAGAGGTCGTTGTGGTGACTACGGCGTTGCTAACATTCATTTCGTTCTGGCGCGCAGCCAGCATTGTGTTGAACGACCTGGCATCGTCAGCCTACTATGCGGGCGGTATAGCCGAACAAGCAATCGGGAGATCTGCCCCTTGGTTCATCCTGGCGGTCATGCTGCTGTCCTACGCCGTACGGTCGGTCTATATCGAAAGCTGTAGCATGTTCGTCCGGGACGGTGTCTACCGCGTTGTGAAAGAGGCCATGGGCGCGGTACCCTGGCTAAGATCTCGGTCTCGGCCCTTTTGTTCGACTACGTTCTTACGGGACCTATAAGCGGCGTTTCGGCGGGCCAGTGTCTTGTGGGTTTCCTGAACGACCTGTTTCATTACGCCCGGATTGATGTTCACTTGTCCAGAGGGCCGACTGCGGCGGCGTTTGCGGCTGTTGTGACTTTGTATTTTTGGTGGGTCAACATTAAGGGTATTCTGGAGAGCAGCGAGAGGACGCTCCGAATCATGCACGTCACCACCGTCATAGCGATCCATGCGGATTCTGTCATGGGGCACGAAACATTCTGCTCCACAGAAACAAGGAGGATCTGTACGCGGCCCTGGGAATGGACTGGGGGAGCTAGGCCTGAATGATGCAAGCAGTTATGGAAATTCCGCAATTAAGGCCGAACCGCCAGCGACTGACCCATGCTCGGTCGAGCTACACTGCAATTCCAAGCGCGGCTTATTCGCAAGGACCTTCTGAGTTTGTCCATGCTAGCGCATGTCCTCACTGTCTTAACCGCTGCTTCTACCATGGTCGGCGGCTCAGTCTTGTGAAACACGTTTGCCAGACCGGCGATTGCGAAGGCAACAAAAAACGTATTGGGCGCATGAGCGCTGTGGGCCTTAACGGACACAGCGCGATCGATGGAGCATCCATCGCGGCCGCAGCACTTGTTTCCTGGCAAACGGGCCTCCGATTGAGGCATCGTCGGACACATCTTTGCACTTATTTTTCTAGTCCAATGTTGGGACCAAACCCAATCAACGAATTGCCTGCAGATCTGAGGCACAGGCTCCGTAAAAATCGCACATCCGAGATGGGTCGCACCGATGCTGGCGACACTAGTGAAGAGGCTGTCAAATCTGACAGTTTCCAAGGAGTTCTGCGGCGCAGTAGCCTGACCGTGGGTTGACGCGGGTCCTGTCCGAAACCTTCGGTGGTCGATGTGGTCCAGTGATCCCTGTTCCCCTATTCGTCGTGCACCCGCGCGATTGGGTGTCGCGGTGTCGCCCGTAGGGTGGGGATCGAGGAAGAATCGAGGAAAGAGCGTATGCGTCTCGTTTGTCTACTTCTCTCCATCTCTTTGTTTGCGTTGGTAAGTGCCGCGCAAGAAGGAACGTCGACGCCTGGCCAGCCCCCTTCCGGGGCTGCCCGCAAATGGGGCAAGTCAAAGAGCGTCGAGGGTTGCTTGACAACCTTAAACGGGTCTTACACGTTGGGTACGACCTCGGGTGATCTCTATCAGTTGGAGAATAATGGCCACGGCTTACGCAAGTATGACGGCCAAGAGGTACGTATCACCGGTCCCGTGACACCTCCTCATCCTGGTACCTCTCCCAACAATGTTCTTGAACAGCAGTACGCCAGGTTGAAGGTGCAAAAGATCAAGAAGGTCTATGACAACTGCCAGTAGTTTTTGGCCGCTTGGTCTCAACCACTCTGAACCGACTGGGGGAAAGCTTGGCCTATGTTTATGCCATGCGGCCCGGCTTCGACAGTTATTACTTCCGGGTTGCTGGTTACTCGCGCAGAACCCGTGTTAGACCTTTGCGCGGCCCAGGATTTCCCGACACAACTGACATTTTTGCCAGTATGCGTCGAGGTGTTACTTTCTTACATCCAGTGTGGCTGAATCCCATACCGCTGCAGGCCAAACCATCTCGCACTATCGCGTCCTGGAGAGACTCGGTAGGGGTGGCATGGGTGTTGTCTACAAAACACAGGACAACGAAGTCGGCCGGTTTGTCGCTTTAAAGGTCCTTCCCGAGAATGCGGCCCAGGACCCGCACGCCCTCGAACGTTTTCGCCGCGAAGCACGAGGGGCATCCGCGCTCAATCACCCGAATATCTGCACCATCTACGAAATTGGGAGCCACGAAGGCCAGGCGTTCATCGCCATGGAGTTCCTGGATGGTGTAACGCTGAAGCACATGATCGGCACCCAGCCGCTGGACACCGAGACGCAGCTCTCGCTGGCCACCGAGGTGCCGTTTCGCGGAGAAACGACTGCAACCCTGTTTGAATCGATCCTTCATGCCTCTCCGGTCCCGCCGGTCCGGCTGAACCCTGACGTTCCGGGGAAGCTGGAAGATGTTATCAACAAGTGCTTGGAGAAGGAGCGCGATCTTCGGTATCAGCACGCATCGGAAATTCGCTCCGACCTGATGCGGCTGAAGCGAGAGACGGAGTCGAAGAAAATCGTCATCGCGCTGGGCGAGGAGGAAGAACCAGCAGCTGCGGCGACAAGCAGGCCATCCGGAACGAACAGCGTCGTCCCGTTTGCGGCGGGCCCAGTGTCTCCAAACCGTCTGCGAGTCCTGGGTCGAAGCTGCTTGCCCTCGCCACGGTTGCCATCAGTGGGCTGATCGAAAGCAGTCTTTACTGGCGCTCGCATACGGCCATCAAGCTAGGAGAGAAGGACACTATCGTGCTCGCCGACTTTACGAATACGACGGGAGAGGCGGTGTTTGATGACGCCCTGAAGCAGGGCAGGGCCATTCAGCTTGAACAATCGCCCTTCCTGATACCTGGAAGGTAGTGCTCCCTACAATGTCGACGTCCGACGCTTGCAACGTGACGGTGGCAGGACTCGTAGGGGTTCTGGCTGGCGACACGCAGAAGCACTTCAAGCACGAAGTGCCCAAGGAACCCGGCGTGACTCAGCCACGTATCAACCTGACGTTCCGGCGTATAGAGCGTGAATAGACTACTGGCTTCGAGTCCTGAAGTCCGCACGCGCCCCCGTGCCTCCGAAACGGGGTCATAATAGCGTGGCATGTGCGCCCTCTCGCATGACCAGTCTGTTGTCTTGGATCGCGAGCTTGATCAAGAGAAAAGCCTCGACCCGTCCGGCCCACGCATTCGATGCCCACTCTGCGGTTGGTCGCCCCGCAAGGACGACCGCTGGTCTTGTAGCTGTGGCCATGAGTGGAACACGTTCGACACGGGAGGAGTATGCCCGGCGGGCCTGCACCAGTGGACTTCAACACAGTGTCTCTCTTGTAGCGGCTGGTCGCCGCACTCCGACTGGTATGCGCACTGACACTCTTGGAGCGTCGGTTTAGAATAGGCATGCAGCACGAAAGCAGCACTGCCGTGGCTCACGACACCCTCACAATCTCACCGGGGTTCGCGCTTTCGAGCCGCCATGATGCTTGCCGTCATTGCGGATGCACTCCAAGTCGTCGTTTTTCCCTTATTCGTCGAAGGCGCTTTATCGCCCGCTGATGACATACTCGATTTCGGTATCGCAGCCGTGCTGGTTCACCTTCTTGGCTGGCACTGGGAATTTCTGCCATCGTTTCTTGCCAAGCTCGTGCCCGGAGTCGATTTGGTTCCTTTCTGGACGATGGCGGTTGCAAACGTCTATCGGAAATCGAAGCAAATCGCGGTCACCGCATAAGAGAGTCGTGAGCAGCACCCGGCGCTAAGAAACCCACAAGGTTCGTAAAGGCGCGAATCAGATGGCGGTCAGAATGGCGGGTTCCAAGGATGGCCTCAAAGAACGCCTCGCCCGCTACCGCCAGATCAAGATCAGCGTGATCGGGAGGAACGCTGGGCGCGCGATCTCAACCCGGTCTGGGTCGTACAAACGATGAGCAAGGAGTGGTATTCAATCGCTTCTTTCGCATCTTTCCACCCAGTCAACACTATAAACGAACCTTGCGTTTGCGCAACAACCTGAACTAGCGCGCGGCGCATGGAATTCTGATAGAGTTCAGCAACCGCACTCGAAGAGTTGGGCTTTGAGCCGTGAGGAAGAGGAGGCTGCTTGGAAACGTCAACAGTCCGGGTTCTCGTGATCGATGATTACGAACCGTTCCGGCGATTCGTATGTTCGACGCTGGAAAAAAGACCGGAATTTAAGGTCATCGGCGAGGCCTCAGACGGATTAGAAGCGGTTCAGAAAGCCGAAGAACTGCAACCGGACTTGATGATGCTCGACATCGGACTTCCAACACTAAATGGAATCGAAGTCGCTCGACGCATCCGCAAGCTCTCCCCCGAATGCAAAATACTCTTCGTGAGTCAAGAATCTTCTGCCGACGTGGTGGAAGAAGCTCTCAGCTTGGGGGCACTGGGCTACGTTGTTAAAGCACATGCCGGAAGCGAACTACTAGCTGCTGTCGAAGCGGTTCGTCAGGGCAGGCAGTTTCTCAGCAGCGGATTGTCGGGTCACGATTTCACTGACGCTACGGATGCGCACGTTCCCGACCGCCTCTGCCATGAGGAGGCTCTCCCATCGCTTGTACCGAGAAAGGCGGAGGTCACTCGCTGCCACGTAGTTCAATTCTATTCTGGCGATGCATTGTTTCTAGATGACTTTACACGTCTCATCACAGCCGCTCTAAAGGCAGAGAATGCGGTCATCGTTGTTGCGACCGAGTCACATCGCGTTAGTTTTCTTGAGAGATTGAAGGCAGGTGGCGTGGATGTTGCTGCCGCTGTTGAACAGAAACACTACATCCCTTTGAATGTTGCCGACACGCTCTCGACGTTCATGGTCAATGGCTTGCCTGACCCGGTTCCATTTGCGCAAAATGCAGGTGATCTCATTGTGGAGGCGGCTAAAGCGGCGAAGGGAGAGCATCCTCACCTTGTAGCTTATTGAGAATGCACACCTACCTTGTGGGCACAAGGTAACGTGGATGCGGCGATTCAGCTGGAAAACTTCTGGGACAAGTTAGCCAAAACGTACGACGTGGATGTTATCTGTGGGTATGCATTGGGAAGTCTTGACCGCGAACAGGAAAGCCACATCTACGAGAGAATCTGTGCAGAACACCAGGCGTTTGTTCCCACTGAACGGGCTATCAAGCAGCCTTAAAACACTACGCCGCCCGCTGGAAGAGCAGTTCGTCGCGGAGTGCCTGCGCGCTGTCCTTTGTGGGCCGGCCTTCCGCGAACGGGAGGTTGGCGAGTTTATCGACGTTGGCTTCCTGAGCGAAGGCGGAAGGCACTCCGCGCAGCAACAGCGCGCTCCCGAGAGCGAAAAGATGGCACTTGCGTTTCATCATTCTGATCTCCGTGCCTGAATACAATCCCACAATAGCCGGGCCTCACTTCACTTTCTCGATGGCCGGCGGATTCCATGTATCTTCGCCAGCGAGCAGGATTGATGGCGGCGTTTCTTTTGGCCAGTAAAGACGCATGACTAGGTAGATCGCACCATTCGGAGCAGGTAGCCAGTTGGACTCCTTGCTGGCACCCGGTGCGTCCTTCTGGATATAAATCGTCAATGAACCGTTGGCGTTTTTCTTCATCCCCGGCAGCATCGGCGAATTAATGAGGTATCGATTGATCGGATTCTCGATGAGGAGCTGCGCCGTGCCGTCGTACATCGTCACCGACCAGAAAGCATTGACTGGCGGGAACTGTCCCTTGGGAAATGTCAACGTGTAATTGTGCTTACTCCCGTCGAGGTCCTCGCCATCGGCCAGCGTCTTGGTCATCGGATACATAGCCTCGACGGCGTCGTTGCCGTAGATGCCTCCCTTGGCGGCGGCGGCCCGCTTCAACCAATCGCCATTGAAGAAGGTGCGCTCACCAAAGAGCGAACCGACCTTCCAGCCGTTGATGTTCTTTTGTCCAGTGGCGAGATACTGCTCGACCCTCGCTTCGCCATCCTTCATGCCCAGGCCCACCGCGGCTTTGTGCTCGACCGAGAGATTCTTGAAGTCGAAGCTCTTGCCCTCGCCGATGCCGATCCGGGCAAGCTTCGCCCGTATGTCCTTTTCCTCCGGCCCAGGCGGGGCAAACCGCAGGGCGAAGTCGAGATAGTCGAAGAGGTTGGTCTTCACCAGATCTTTGTCAATTTTCGGAAAGCTGATGGGAGGAGCCGCCGGGGGCGCAGGCTGCTTGAGGTAGGAAGATTTAGGAAGATAATGGTCGCACGTTGTAGCCCGCCTGGATCTTGACTACGTTCGGCATATCCTTCGGGTTGAAGAGTTGCGTGCGGTAGGCCACCGCCGAGAACTGCGTGCCGGACCGGAACACTTTCTTGATGCCGGGCGGCGTATCGCCCTTCCATGCGGGTCCGACCACCATGTAATCGCCCGGATCGCTGCCGGTAGCGCGACTCCCGATATAGCCGTAGTTGAAGGTATTGCCGTCGCAAAGCATTACCGAGTAGTAGCGCTTCTTCTCCACCGCTGGGACTGACAGCACGATAGGCTCGGTCCGCAAGTCCAACCAAAGCAAGGAATACGGCGTGTCGCTGTTCGGCGTAACAACCGCGGTGTCCTTGTAGGTAAACACACGTGCTTCATTCAGGATCTGATTGAAGGGCGCCTTGAACTGGCTCGAGTTGCGGTCCACTGCGTATTCGTACATGACCGCATAGTTCATCACAATTGGCAGACCGTAGATGAATCCTTCCTCGGCGATAGCTTTTGTTTCAGCAATGCTAGGGCGGTTTTTTTCCATTTTCTCAGCGGTGGGCACGGAGTCGTTCTTCGTTGCGCACCCGGTGATGACGAGCATGGCGATAGCAGTGGCCAACCCTCCACCGAGGAAGAGTCGGTTTGTCGTTTTCACTCTTTGTCTCTTTCTCAGGTTGGTTTGATTTTGTAAATTCCTGCATTTACTCCTCAAGTGAGATCCGCGAACGTATCCTCAAACAGACACACTCGTGCAGACGAGTGGAGCCTATAAGCATCGCGCCACCCCGGTAACTGGCAAAAATGCCAGTCCACGGGGAGGCTGGTCGGAGAAGAAAATGGGTTGCTGATGTAACCAGATGTCTGAGTATGTTTGTCAATCATTTTTCCAATCCTCTCAGTTTCGATATTCACTTAGAATCCACAGCAATTTCACATACTCACTGCCGCAGCGGCGAAGGCAGAGGTCAGGTGCG
>Ga0137399_10001651_pt1 | contig 10431 bp, 8 predicted proteins | sample czorhiz316metaG_FD_104810 | JGI IMG/M metagenome (GOLD analysis project Ga0137399, IMG submission 104810) | Vadose zone soil microbial communities from Angelo Coast Range Reserve, California, USA - czorhiz3.16 metaG | ecosystem: Environmental > Terrestrial > Soil > Vadose zone | place: USA...
CCTCCCCCGACGCCGCGATAGCGCAGGTCGGAAGACACTTCGCGGTAGTCCCCGAAGGCGACCTCGGGGCCGATGGAGAAGTGTTGGGCGGTTAGGCGGTTGAGCGGTTGGGCGGTTACAAGGACGATAAACCCGCAAACCGCCCAACCGCCGAACCGCCCTGCATGTCCGCTCATTGCCCACCTCGGGTCCTCGGCAATGGCACCACACCCAACTCCACCTCCTGACGCCGGCGCGTATTCTCCTGCGCGATCTCGGTATTGCGCCGAGCGATTTGCTCGCGCAACAGTTGATTGTAGAGAATGTTGCCGCGCGCCGGCTGTGGAGCGGGGTTTTTCAACGTCATCACGAATCCGGCGATCACCAGCCCAGCGCCGATCACTCCGCCTTCCCGCAGCGAGGTCGAGCCGAGACTGCCGTTCGAGAGCGCCGCGGTTCCGGCGAGCGCCGCCCCGGTATAGACGGACGCGAGTCCCAACGGACGCCAACTCTTCGGCGGCACTTCCGTCTCGGGGAGATACGTGTACCCCGGCAGGCTGGTGAGATGTGGCAGCGTGTCGACGGCGCCGTGGGAGATCCGAATGGGCAGTGACGTGGCGAAGTTGTTCTGCCCGACCGCTGCTTCCACAATGACGTTGTAATCCCCGGCCGGCAGCGGATCACCGCTCGGCACGCGAGCCGGCCAGCGGATGTTGACCTGTCCACTCGCTACCGTCGAATCGATCTTGAACGACGTCTGGCCGCTCACCACGTGTGTCACGACGCGCGCCGGTTGAGTCACGGTGTAGCGCACGGCGACGGCTCCCTGCCCGCCGATGAACGTTATGCTGTCGACGTGCAGCTGACGGATCACGAGCACCTGGGTGAGCGCCACTTGGAACGCGCTCAATGCCTTGGACGATGTCTTGGTCGGGTCGAGGTCGCGTTCCGGCTCGAGCAGAATCACCTGCTTGAAGGCGTCAACGCCACGCAGGATCGAATCCATGCCGCTGTAGGTGAAGCCGAGCAGCTCGTAGGCGCGGGCGCGCTCGTAGCCAGTGAGGCGCTCGCGCAGTGCCGCCTGTCCCGCAGTCAATGCCTGGCGGTAATCGAGATTGTCGAACGCCTGCTGCGCCCGGCGCAGCGTGGGATTTTGAATCGTCTGCGCGATGCACGGCGCGGACGTGAACGCGAACAAGACAGCCAGCGAGAGACGCATGCGCATGATCACCCCTCCGGATCGAGCACCCACGTCTTGCGGACGGGAGCGCTCGGCGAAACGTCGATCGTTTCACTCTTGGTCTTGTAGCCCGCGCGTTCGACGCGAACCGTGTGGCGGCCCGGCGGCACCGCGAACTCGACAACGGGTGTTGGCCCCGCGTCCCGGCCGTCGATGAACACCTCGCCCGGCGGGATCGAGTTCACCGTAATGGATCCCTGCTCCGCTGCGGGCGGAGGTGCCGGCGGCGGAGTTGGCGCGCTCGTCTGACGGCGGTCGTTGCCGCGTCGCGGCGGCGGTGGCGGAGGCTGCGCGGCAACCCGCACCGTCTCGACCGGCGCGGCGAGCGGCGGTGGAGCGGGAGGTACGCCAGCCGCAGACTTCCTGCCGATGGCGAGGTAACCGCCGACGCCGGCGGCGGCGACAACGATCGCGCCGACGAGCATGCCAACTCCCGACCGCTTCTTCTTCGTCGACGCAATCTTGATTCCGGCGCGCGGAATCGGCGTCGTCGGTGCGTTTGTCACCTCTGTGGGGGCGTCGGCGGTCGCGGTGCGCGCGCGCGGCGGTGGTGGACGACGGCCCTTTTGCACCGTCCCGGTCTTCGGCGACGCGACCGGCTGCTCCGGCCAAACGGCGGTCGCGAAGTCTTCCATGGTCGGAAAGCGCTGGTCGGGCTCTTTCGACAAGGCTCGCGAAATCGCCGTCGTCAGAAATGCCGGCGTGTCACCGCGCTTAGAGGCGGCCCGCGGGATCTCCTCGAAGATGTGCTTATAGAGGATTGTGTGAACCGAGTCGCCGGTGTACGGCAGTTCACCCGTGATCATCCGATAGCCGACGACGCCGAGCGAATATTGGTCCGCCCGGCCGTCGACCGTGGCACCCTTCGCCTGTTCGGGCGCCATGTAGTGCGGCGTGCCGATGATCATGCCGGTGCCGGTGAAGCCGCTGGCGGCCTGCAGCGCCTTGGAGATGCCGAAATCGGTCAGCATCACGCGGCCGTCGTGGTCGAACATGATGTTGGCGGGCTTCACATCGCGGTGCACCACGCCGCGCTGATGCGCATGACCCAGCGCGCAGGCCGCTTCCCAGAGCACACGCTGGATGTAGTCGTTGTGCAGCGGCTGCTTCTGATCGAGCACGTCCTCGAGTGACGTGCCCACGATGTACTTCATGACGAAGTAGTTGAGCCCGCCTTCGCTCTCGACGCGGTAAATCGGAATGATGTTGGTGTGGTCGAGCTTGGCGGCCGTCTTCGCTTCCTGTTGGAACCGCTTCACGATGTGCTCGTCCATCGAGATGTCGGGCGGCAGCACCTTGATCGCCACTTCCCGCTCGAGCGTCAGGTCATGAGCGAGAAAGACTGCGCCCATCCCGCCTTTGCCCACCATGCGCTCGACTCGGTATTTCCCCTCGACGAGTCGTTGCAGCCGCTGCATCAATCCTTCGACGCCGCTACTCGCACCCAGCGTGCCGCCACCGGTCACGTCCGCGCCACAGGCGTAGCAGAACTTGCTGCCGTCCGGGAGCGGAGTGTGGCACTTCAGGCATTCCATCATGGATCCGGCGGCCCCCTCTGCGGTCATTGGCGTCGGCGCGAACCGAAGAGCGAGCCCCGCGCGCCCGTGCCGCCGATCATGGGCGCCAGCTGCGGCCGCAACTTGCTGCGCGTGAGCGCTGGCGGTCCGGGGAGAATCAGGGTACACGAGCGGGCAGTGGCGGGCGCCGGGATTTCCTGAATGCACAGGGAGTAGCGCTCCGCCACACCTGCATAATCGACGACCGCGAGGTAATACGAACCGGCCGCAAGATTGACCATCAGATTTTCCGTGGATCCCGCATTCACCGAAGACCCGACCTGGGTGAGCGTGCCGGTCGATCCGGGGACCGTCAGGACGTAGATATCGAGGTCGGAGGAATCCTGTGCGGCAACGAAGGGCCGCCCCTGCAAACGGATCAGCACGGAGTCGCCCGCGTTATGGGCTGGGACTTCGAGCCGATACCAGTCGAGCTCGAAGGGATTATCGATGTTCATCGTGTCGCTGAAGCCGCTCGTGGTCACATGAATCCGCGACCGGGGGCTCGGCCGGCCGGGAATGCTGTCAGCGTCGTGGCAGAAGCGGTTCCCCTCATAGGCATCCGCCTTGATCCGCGGATCCGCCGTGAAGTAGCCCTGCGCGACGGTGAGCGCATACCGCTGGAAGCGCGTGAAGAACGTGATGACGTGCAACGCATGACTCGGGAGCGTTTTGAGCGCGACCGTCAGCGAATCCCGCGCCGCCTGCGATGGATTGAACGAGAGTCCCTTGCAGCGATAGAAATCCGTCCCGATGAAATCCGCGGAGTCCCGACCGAAAAACTTGTTGATCGGATCTCCGGGCGCGCCGGTGAGATAGTAGAGCGAATCGAGCAGGAACGTGCGCGCGGCGATCGTGTCGCTGAACGACGGATAGTTGACGAACACCGTCAGCGCCTGTGCGCTGTCGCTCGTGGCGAAGCGGAACCAATCCTCGCCCACGCCGTTGACGCGACCGACAGCCTCGAATGCCAGCGCGGGATTCGTGAACAGAATCGGCGCGAGCACCGTCCCCGGCCAGGGCCCGCCCAAATCGAGATCGATCCGCGACGGCACGGTGTCGTTGGGCTCGAAGATGTCTTTGGCACCGACATGCGTGAGCACCGTATCACGGCCGAACACGCCCGCCCCGAGATAGAACAGCGAATCGGAGTGGGCGGGCGGCGGCACCCAGAAAGACACGCGTCCCAGGCCGGTCGACTTATTACGGGTCCGAGAGAATGGGTATTCGATCAAGTTCACGCCGTCGAGACTGGCGAGGAACATCGAATCCACACCCACGCCGTACACCGTCACCACTTCGCCGTACCTGGCGAATTTCGGGCGCACGCTGTCAATCTCGAGCGGGTTCGCCACACGCACGGCGAGATTTGCCTGGCGCGCCTGATCGAATCCGATCGCGCGCGCGTCGATGTCCACGGTCCCGCTGTTCACGCCCGTAACGGTGGCATACCCGCCCGAGTTTTTCTCGACCCGGGCGATCGTGCTGCTGCCCGTGCTGAACGCGAAGTCGACGTTGGCGATCCGTTGGGTGTCGATGCCGACCACATGCCACGCCTGCGCGTAGACCGACATGTCCTGACCGCGCAACACCACCCGGGCGGGGGCGTCGAGCGTCACGAACACTTTGTCGCTTTTGTCGGTGGGGAAGGAGCAGGAGACGGCGGCGAGCGCCGCCGCCAGCGAGACGATAGGTGTGGCTCGATTGAGACCGCGCATCCAGTCCAATCCGTGAGCTTGGGTTCCGAACATACTATACGGCGGATGCTGCGGCCAGACAGTGATTCAGAGTGTACCGCGACGCTTCAAATCGAGATACTTCGCGACGACGGCCTGGGCGGCGCGCTCCGGTGTGACATCGATCACCAGCACCCCCGCGCGGCGCATGTGGCCGAGCGCCTCCTCGCGCGCGTGCAGCAGCTCCTCCGCGGCCGCCTTGCGAAACGCGTCGCGCGTCGTCTCGGGTCGCAGCGTCGCGATGGCGTCCAACTCGGAATCGCGCAGCGTCACCGCCAGCGGCAGATGGCGCGGCCGCAGCGTCGCGACGTTCGCGACCAGAGCATCCGATGCGAAGCGGTCGATCACGTCGGTGAACAGCACTGTCAGCGCGCGCTTGCGGTTGCGCGCCGCGAGATACCGAAAGGCGCCCGGATAATCGGGCTCGACCAACTTCGGCTCCAGCACCGCGAGCACGTCGAGCACCCGGCGCACGCCGGTGCGGCCGCGCTGCGGCGCGACGAAATGCTGCACGCCGTCGGCGAACGCCATGATGCCGACGTTGTCGTCGTGCTGCGCCGCCGCGTACGCGAGCTCCAGTGCTGCTTGCACCGCGAAGTCGAGCCGCGAAACACCTGATGCGATTTGTGCCGTCATCAGGCGGCCCGTATCCAGCATCAACAACACCTGCTGGCGACGTTCGGCCTCGTACTGGCGCGTGATCACCTTGTTGCGTCGCGCCGTCGCCTTCCAATCGATGTGCCGCAGATCATCGCCTGGCACCCACTCACGCAGCGACTCGAACAACCGTCCCTCGCCGAGCTGGCGAATGGGCCGCATTCCCGCCTCGCGGCGCAGCGCCTCAGCCACGGATGCTCGCAGACGCATGGAAACGAGCGGCGGATACACCACGACCTCCCACGGCAGCGCGATTCTCATTCGACGGCGGCCCAGTCCCATGGGACCCGCGCTGTCAATGACGAATCCGCCTTCGCCGCTGCTCTCCCGTCCGCGGCGCACCGGTACGACAGGCACGTCTTCGCGGCTGGTAGATCGAGCGGGGACGGTCATCGCGCGGGGAGCTTGAATACCACCGAGAATCGTCGGACGGACTTCCCTGACTCGCAGTCGCAGCGGCCGGCGCGATTCGTTCGTCCAGCGATACGTGACTTCGCCGGTGTGACCCACGGACAGCGCCGGCAGCGGTTCGCGCGCGACGGTGACCGGATGCGCAAGCCCCGCGTCGATCCAGATCAGGATGACGAGCGCGAGATCGGCAAGGAGCATGATGTCGAGCGCCGACGGGAGCCAGTGCCCGAGCACACCCAGCAGTGAGAGCACCGCGCCGACGATGAGCGCCCGCGGCGTCCAGAGAATGCCGGCGCGGCCGCCCAGCAGATACCAGAGTGCAACGAAGCCGGCGATGACCGCGCTGACGCCTACCAGCGTGACGAAACTCAAGCGGTGGGAGCCTCAATGCGATCGAGAATGGCCTTGAGCGCCTGATCCGCGGTCACGCCCTCGAGCTCCAGCTCCGGCGCCACGTTGACGCGGTGTCGCAGCACGGCTGAGGCGAGCAGCTTCACGTCATCGGGAATGACGAAGTCCCGGCCCTCGAGCAGCGCCGCGGCGCGCGCCGCCTTGAACAGCGCCACACCGGCTCGCGGGCTCGCGCCCAGTGTCAGCGACGCGGCTTCGCGCGTGGCACGAACGATGGCGGTGATGTACGCCGTGATCCGCGGCTCTACACGCACCGTATCCACGGCCTGGCGCAACCGCTCCAGCCCGTCGGCGTTGACGACCGGAGCGACGCCGTACGTGTCGGTGCGATCGGCCTCGAAGCCCTCGACATAGCGAGTGAGGATTCCCTGCTCCACCGCCGCGGCAGGATAACCGATGAGCACCTTCGCCATGAAACGGTCCAACTCGGCTTCGGGCAGCGGGTAGGTGCCCTCGAACTCGATGGGGTTTTGCGTCGCGAACACCGTGAACGTGGTGGACAGCGGATGACTCTGACCGTCCACAGTCACCGTGCGCTCTTGCATCGCCTCGAGCAGCGCTGCCTGGGTTTTCGCGGGCGCGCGGTTGATTTCGTCGGCGAGGATCAGGTCGGCGAAGACCGGTCCCGGCCGGAACGAGAATTCATGAGTGCCGGTGAGCAGCGTGATGCCCGTGATGTCGGCGGGCATCAGATCGGGCGTGAACTGGATGCGCACGAACCGCACGTCGAGCGCGAGCGCGAGCGTCCGCACGAGCAGCGTCTTCGCGGTACCCGGCACGCCCTCGAGCAGGATGTGCCCGCGTGCCAGCAGGCAGATCAGCACTTCGCGGGTTGCGGCCTCTTGTCCCAGCACCACCTGGCGCAGGGCTGCTACGATGCGTTGCGCGTCGTGCGCGGGCGCAGCTCCTCCCACACGTCCTCCACGGCTTGGGCAGCATGCAGGACGCGAGCGGGGTCGCGATCCCGTACCGTCAAGAAATTACGAAGCCGGCGAACCGCGGCACGTCCTTTGGGGCCTCGCGTCGCGAGCTCCAGACTCTCGAGCCACGGCACCACGTTTTCATCATTCGCCCGAACGCGACCCATGCCCAGGCGGCGCCGAAGTCCGAGCGCCAGTCGTTGCACGGCGGTATCCCCATCGTCCGTGCTCTCGAGACCGGCGGCCAGCGCTTCGAGATGCTCGAGCGGCGAGCGACGGCGCCGCTCGATCACAGAACGGGCCGGACCAAACCGCACCGCGGTGAGCGCCAACCAGACCAATCCGACCGCGACGAGCTGCAGGACCGCCCATCCGGTCGGCGAGTTGCGCAACCAGCTCCACGTGTGAGCCGCCAGCGACGTCGCGCCCGTATCACTGAACCCTTGATGGTATTCGTCCCACGCAACTCTGCCCGGTCGCTCCGGGCGCGGCGTTAGCAACGGCAAGGCAATAACGGGTACGTCGGTGCTCCGCCAGACGCGATTCGTGAACCATCCTGGATCCGCGACGAGCGTGATGGTCCCACCGCCGCGGTAGGAAAGCCGCAAGATCACCGGCCGGTGATTCACGGCGGCGATAACGGTGTCCTGCTGGAACGGGACCAGCGCTCCACAGATCCCGGTTTCCGATCTCGCGTCACTTTTTTCCAATCCCTGAAGCGCGGTCGGCACGGTGTCCTCGTCGATGATCCGTGTCAGTACCCGCTCTGCCCGCGGCAGCCAGACGCGTTCCCCGGACTTCGGTAACCGAACCGCGATGCTGTCCTCGCCGGGGGAGGGCGATGCGCGCTGCGTACGCCAACCGGCACAGCGTGTGACACCGCCACCCCATCCTGTCGCCAACACCGCGCCGCCGCCGCGCACGAACCGCACGACTTGCTGCAGCTCCGCGTCCTGCAATCCAATGGCGGGGTTCAGGAGAACGAGGATCGCAGGGCGATGGGCGCGCTCCTCGGCCAACATGAAGAGCGGCGTCCGGCGACGCTCCGTGACCCGACCGAGACCGCGGAGCACTTCATACAGACCTTTGCTGCCGTCCGGCCCGCTGAGGTAGGTCGAGGGGCGCAGGTCGAACTGCGGTGTCCGGGGCGCCCGGTTCGCGGCCCAAATCGCGACCCCGATGGCGCCGGTCAGGAGCAGTGTCAGTCCGACTTCAAGCCGGTAGGACATGCTGCCGTGTCGTCAGTTCCTGGGCGGCGATGCCGAAGGATTGATACTCTCGCTCGTCGCAGGGCACCGCGCCGAAGAGATGACGGTAGAGTTGCGCTACCAGCCGGGCGAGCGACGCGCGACCGGATTCGTCGAGCCGCGCTTCGCCAACGTATTCCGCCGGAGTCTTGGAGGCGTGGAAACGGAGTGCGCCGATCCGGTCCAGCTCGAGGACCGCCGCCAGGAATCGGTGCGCGAGTGCTTCGGCGTAGTGTCCGGCCCGCGCGAGCTCCTCCGCGCGCGCGACGTGCCACGCGGCATTGACGATGATTCCGGGCCGCGACGTGGTGGTCGGTGCTCCGGTGCGCGCGCCAGGACGAACGATCCGCCAGACGACGTATCCGATGTGCACGACGAAGACGACGAGCACGATCACCAAGAGGCCGAGGCCGATGTTATAACCGGTGGGATGCTGCTCCGCGAGGCGGTTGAGCCAGTCTCGAAACTTGTCCCGCTGCTGGAGCAGCCAGCTGAGCAGGCGATGCCGTTCCACCCACTGGAATTCCGGACGCGAGAACACCTGGCCCACCACGCGTCGCAGCGAATCGGGCGAGGCTGGCAGAGAAGTTTGGAAAATCAGCGTGGGCCCAGCTGCTCGCTCAGAATCTGAATGTCGAAAGCCTCTCGCCGCACGCGCAGATCGTAGTACGCGAGGGTCAGCGCGCAGGGCAGAATCGGCGCGAGCACGATTCCCAGAAGCGAGCCGAGCACGGCAAAGAACGGCTGCCAGTTCGAGCCGGCGGTCAGACCCACCGCGGTGCTCATGCCACTCACCACGATTCCCGGCAGGAATTGGGAAATGAGCAACGTGACCGCGACGGTTGCGAAGAGCTTGCCGCGCGAGCCACGAGTCAGGTCCCACGAGCGGCCGAACGCGTCGAACGAGCTGGACAGGTCTTCCAGCACGACGACGGGCGTCGTCACGCCGTACGCCGTCGCGATATAGGGGATGAACCAGAAGAGCGCACAACCGGCGGCGAACGCGAATAGACCACCAATCGCTCCGATGATCTTGGCGGAGAGGGCCAGCAGAACCACCACCAGCACGCCGAAGAACATGATCAACAAGAGCAACAGGTTCTTGCTGAGCGTCACGAGCAGGAGCGGGATGATCTTCGAAGTGCCTAAGCGGAGCGCCGATCCCAACGTCGGCTCTTGTCCGAGATACGAGTCGGAGATGATGCGAATCGTGCCGGTCCGGAGCAGCAGGCCGGCCGTCGTAAACACCACCAGCAGCACGAGTCCCCATAGCACCACGCTCGCCGCATGCTCCTCGAAAAAGGCGAGCATCGCCTGCGGATTGCCGCTGAAACGGAGCTGGATGTAGATCCCCAGCGCGGTCGGCAACCAGACGAGCAGTATGCTGAGGCGCATGAAGAGGCCGAAGTGGCGGCGAAAGATGTTGAAGCTGCCATCGAGGATCTCGCCGAGCTGCATCGGCCTCAGATTCGAGGTGCTCAGATTCTCCGGAATAGTCGGCTCCCTGCGCGAGTCACAGTCGCAGAGTAAGATGAGGACGTGCAGCCTTCCGCGCGAGACCTCGATCTCCGGCAACGCCACGGCGTCGAAACGCCGGAGCACGTCGACGTCCACTTTGAATTGGCCGGTGTCGGCTCCCGCCTGGCCGCGGCGTTGCTCGACCTGCTGCTCATGGTGCTCGCCCTCCTCATTCTCGCGATGGTCTTCGACGCGGTCGTCGGGCAGACGGGAAAAGCGGTGCGCGGCTGGCTGGCCGCGCTCATGTGGCTGCTGGTCTTCCTCCTGGTGTGGGGCTACTTCACGCTGTTCGAGGCGCTGAACGGCGGCCGCACCCCTGGCAAGCAGGCGTTGGGCATTCGGGTCGTGATGGATACAGGCCGGCCCATCACGCCGGCGGCGGCCGTGATTCGCAATCTCGTGCGAATTCTGGATACCTACTTCGTCCCGCCGCTGCTCCCCGCACTGCTCACGATCTTCCTCCATCGGAGCAATAAACGGCCGGGCGACATAGCGGCGGGGACGATCGTCGTTCGTGATCGGCCAACGGACTGGACGTTGGGGGCGGGGGCGGGGGCGGCTCTGCAGACTGGAGCGGCGACGCAACCGGCTGACGAGCCAATCGAGACTGGGCCGCCGGAGCTCTCGGAGCAGGAGTTCAGGCTGCTGGACCGGTTCCTGGGACGGTTGAACGAGCTGGCTCCCGACGTACAGGTTCGCATTACCACTGACTTAGTGAGGCGATTCGAGGGACGGATCCCGCGCCGCAACACGGAC
>Ga0137399_10001652_pt1 | contig 10426 bp, 7 predicted proteins | sample czorhiz316metaG_FD_104810 | JGI IMG/M metagenome (GOLD analysis project Ga0137399, IMG submission 104810) | Vadose zone soil microbial communities from Angelo Coast Range Reserve, California, USA - czorhiz3.16 metaG | ecosystem: Environmental > Terrestrial > Soil > Vadose zone | place: USA...
AGCCCCTTGCTAAGGAGCATGCTGTTTCGTATACGGGGAGTTACCTCTACAATCATCCAATCAGTGGGATCGACATCATCTGGCGACGAAGCGATACCAATATGCGTATCATAATACTGCGTGTTTGAAGTCTTGCAGTTGCACAATTCAGCACCTCCAGGCTTCACTTCCATTACATAGCCTGTAATTTGAGCGGCTTTACTCTGTGAGAAGCGAGTACGATCATCGCCCGGTTTGAGGATAGCATCGATCGTGATGCTATTCTCGAAATCACTCGAATTGGGGAAGTTGTACCGGTTCTTAAGGAGGTCTTGTTGCTGATGAGCCTGATCAGGCAATGAGCCATCCTGCCTCAGACCTGTCATTGGACACGGCTTGCCAGGCTCGACCATTATCACATCTTGAGCTTGGGAAGACCGGATCACAAACACGCTCAAACATGAAATGAGGGTGAGTGTTTTTCTCATACTTTTTATTCTTCCTTTCTTTGCCGTACCCCATTTTTCCATCTCGAGACGTTGATTATTAAATCAGTTGTGTACTTGCCCCCATTCTTGAATCAAAATGAATGAGAAAACCTTGATCCATATCCCAAGATTCGAATTGGAATACTTTGAGGGGGTCAGGTCACTTGGTATTCTCAATTGAAAATATTAGTGTCGAGTTTGTATCTCGACCGTTCAATACATGTTTTATCTGAGCCATTGAGACTTAAGGCAGCTTGTTACTGCTTCCTCCGATCCTCGTAGAGCATCCAGGTGTGAGTGAGAGAACCATTGGGTGTTCAGCAAGGGTGATCACTCTTGTCGGTAGTGATTCAGCGCCTCGAGCGCAATTGCAGTTGTCAATGATTCTGAACCGAACAGCGCGTCCCGCGAACTGAACCAGGGCTCAGCACTCCAACTTCCTTTAACATTCTGACTATCCAGGAGTAGCAGCATAATTTTTTCACGGTTTACGCCAGCCGAAATGGCAAGTGCACAGCGTAAGGGGGAATCGCATTGGTCATAGCTCTTGACCGAACATGCAGGCGGCCCGAGAGACAGTACACTCAACGCTCGAGTCCAAGCATAGATAGCTGTTTCGGGACAAAGGTAATACTTAAGACTCAGTTGAGATTTCGATGAAATCCATTGGCAGAGGATCTCTCTCGCCCTGTTCTTATCGACCAAGGCAAACGCGTAAATTACGTTTGCTGCAACTACAATGTCTCCAACCATCTCGTTGCCCAGAGGGCCCGATCCCAACCATGTCGCGATACTCCCGTCCCTCCTCACAAAAGCCTTCAGTGGTTCTAAGACTCGCCTCTCCTCCCATGATCCAAACCGGAGCAATACTGCGGCCGCACAGGCAGTGTCATCCGCATCTGCTGGCAACAGTTTGCCTGAATCGAAGTGCCACAATCCCTCCGAATCGCGAGATTGTTGAACGAACTTCAGAGCTTTTTCTAGGTTCGATGGAGGTAGAATCTCCCCAATCGCCAGCACGATACACGAAGTAGAGAACAATCGATCGTTAGAGTGATTAGCACGATTGAGGTACCAAATCATCTGAGGAAAAGTTCCATCTTCACGCTGGGAATCTACGAGAAACCTCAACGCGCGCTTCCTGCTTGATTCAATCCTTGCAAATGAAATTGCCATTCCCACTGTCAGGAAAATCTCGTGGGAGTTGGAAAGGCTGGATGAAAATAAACGTTCACTTTGCGGTCGTCATGTCGCATCGCGAGACCACAGAAAAGTATTTGTGAAACACTGGTGGCGGATGGTCGAGGTGCCACGATATCACGTACCGCAACATACTCATAATCAGGGATACCTAGCATATCATGCAAGAGCAAGATTCGGCGGTCAACATCAACATCGCTGGGAAGAAACATCCCTGTGTTCAGGTCAAGCTTAAAACTCGGAGGCCCGGTTGACCCAAACTCCAGAGAGAAGACAGCCGATTCCGGTGGATAGCTCTCATCTTCCAAAAATGCGCGATGGAATAGTGAAAGCGGTTCCAACTCATTAGACTTCCCAGCGGCAATAGCAACTGAGGCAAAGAATGTTTTCGAGCACACACTTGCACGAAAATATAGCTTAAGGCGACCAATCGCCACAGAATCTATTTCAACCGCGCTCGCAATCGGTACTGCCCTGGAATCAATAATGCCGACGATGTCTCGAAGATCATCTAGAGCATCAAGCCGACCTACCATCGCCAGGCAGTTCCCGAACCGACGGTATCGAGAAATAATATCACCTACTTGATTGTTTAGATAGATAGTGATCTTAGCAACGCCGCATGAGTTCTCGCCCGCGGAAAGCCAAAAACCCATCGGTGAGGCATTTAGTAGGTCCCCGGGGGGTAGTAAGCATTCCAAAACACGTTCCAACGTATTTGGTGTCTTGTAGGTCCCGCTGAAAATCTGGCTCGTTGAAAATTTGGACTTTGTACAGGCCACGCGATCACCAATTGATAATGCGGGTGACCCACAGTCCGTCAGAAATCGTCCTCCTCCAAGCCCTGAACCAGTGGACACTGACCATTGAAAGGGAATTCCATCGGCATTGATCACCGATTGGCAGCTTCCCTTCAATTTCATCCCTTCGAATGAACCCTCTAAGCATTCCACTGCAAACAAATCGAAGATCGCACGAAGAGATTTTCCAGAAATATTTAGAGCCTTAATAATTTGCTCTAACTCAGACCTTATAGTATTCAGTAAGGGCTCTGGCAATGGTCTGTTCTTGTAGACAGGGTTTTACGAGGGTGGGGCATCGCAATCTGCGGTGGGTCCTAAGGTTGCAGTATCACAGTAGCGGCTCCATCACTCCCGTTCACACCGTCAATTCCCGTTGCTCCAGGGGAGCCTGGATTGCCACCGTTCGCCAGTATTCCGCTATCGCCATGCTTCCCTCCTTGACCGCCTGTTCCGGGAACTCCCCCCTGACCGCCAACACCCCCCTGACCGCCACCAGTCTTTGCTCCGTAATTTGGTTGAGGAACGTCCTTGTTTAGGAGGATGGTAATGAATCCACCGTTGCCGCCACTGGCACCCTTTCCGCCAACTCCACCGTTTCCTCCAGTCCCACCGACTCCACCAGGGGCAGAATTTCCAGTGCCAGCTCCACTCGAGTCACTTTTTCCTCCATCGCCGCCTGGTCCCCCCGCACCACCATCGCCACCACGGCCTCCATCTCCCCCTTTGCCACCGAGAGCGGATATTTTGATCCCATTAAATAGCTCTGTAACCTGGAGCGTAAAGGTACCACCATCCTGTCCGGGTGTGCCATCTGTTCCGTTCGCTCCTCCGGTTGCATCACCTCCCGCCTGCCCCGGTGTTGCATTATCACTGCCGCCGTACCAATGCGCGTTAGCCTTATTGCCGGGACCACCACTATAACCGGTCCCACCCGCTGTTCCAGGTTGCCCGTTTTGCCCGGCGGTACCATCTAGGATAATGTTGTCTGCCATAAGACTACTCCTTTTCTTTTTTGAAAATCGACAATAGTATGCAAGGTTACCTGATTTTGATGCTTGATAATTCCATAGTGGAAGCAAGATTGATAAACGGACTCACTCCGACAAGTTTGGCACAATCAATTTTCATTTCAGTCCCCTGTACCCTAATTGATGCGTTTGGTTCGATTGTTATGTTTCTGGCAAAAATTAGCAAGATGTCGGGTGTGACAACCAACTGTGAACCGGATGACAAGTGAATATCATTGGCAAGGAACATATGTATGAGTGGAGTAATTTCCTGAATCCATTTGCTTAGGATAGGAACTAGACGCGAGTTGATTGATCGACTGTCGCGAAACACGAAGTACTTTGCTGATGCAGCGAATACTGGGTGATTTGAGACCGATTTGACATTCCCTGAAAACTTAGCTCGAGGTTGGACAATCTGAACCGAGGGCGAGGCCACTTGTGAAATGGCTTCATCCGGTACGCCTATCCAAGACTTTAAATCATGAATTGTCTTAGGCTTTAGGCGAACGACCTGTTTGGATAGATTAACGTCAACGCCGGATAAATACCTTACTTCATTCCGCTCGAGACGCAAATCACTGAGCGAGACTTTCTTCTCAGAGAGCCCGTATACGGCAAGGCGCGCAGCGAGTGTGGTCTGAGGCATGTTTGACCTTTCTGTAAGAAAAGTTGAACTGAGAGAAAAATATTTTGCGGCTCCCCAATTGGGGACAAATGAATACGTTTCGCCCGCCTAGAGACATCAACCCCCATTCAGGTGTGATATTCAGAAAATCCAGCCAAAAGGGAGGCCGAATATCTCGTAAAACTGGCGGGGTAAGAGAACAATTTTCCCCACCTCAAGAATCCGATAGAAAATACTGCGAAGACTAAACCTGAGTCCCCGAATGTGGGGAAGGGATGGCTCAGCGAGAGACGCAATTGCTACTTCCTCTACCAAGGAAATCTCTCGCCTCCCTGATGGACAAGCCCCCGAGGAAAAAACGACTCTGACCCTCCCTAATTGGTCAGAGGCATAAGTTATTCTGAAGATAAATGAAACGCAATGGGAAGTTATACTACTTTTGTAGTAGTAGAAGTACTACCCCAAAAGTGGAGCTGTCACAAATCTCCATCAATTATGGCATTCAAAGAGAGTTTAGATCAAAAAGAAGCCGACCCGCATTGCACGCGAGCCGGCTTCTTTTTGAGGATGCGCGGGGACTTACTTCATCAATATCATCTTCTTCAGGTCAACGAAATTGCCCGCCTGGAGGCGGTAGAAGTAGACGCCGCTGGGGAGGTGGCTGGCATCATAGCTCACTGATTTGTACCCAGCGTCCTGATTCGCATCGACCAATGTTCCCACGTCCCGACCGAGCATGTCATATACCACCAGCCGGACATGCTTGCTCTCCGGTAGACTATAGAAGATTGTGGTCAACGGATTAAACGGATTCGGGTAATTCTGATCAAGTGTGTAGGTCGTTGGCCGCAATGAGTTGGCCCCTGCACTGGCCTCAAGATGGACCAGCTTGTCGTTTGTTGGCCCAAGAGTCATCTCACCTGCACCGCTAAGGGGGATTCGGCGACCATTCGGGGTAACAAAGGCGAACTGGATTCCGTTTTCTAAGTGTATGTCCCACTCGAGAATGAGAGGATAGACAACAGACTTCAAAGCAATGGGAATGTCAGTTACTCCCCGTTCCGGATGGATGGTTTGGAGGAAATTTCCGGTCTGGAAGCGAACATTGAAAATATCAAAAGGCGGATCAGGCGGCATTGCCATGTTTCCGTCTCCTTCTCCTTCGCCCTTGAGAAGAACAAATGATCCGTTCTGCACGTACAAATCCTGATGCCCCCCATTAGCATCCTTGACAGTTACCCTATCCAGAGATGCGAGTTGATCGACTCCACTCACTTTGGGAGGCGTCGAAGAGAGAGTGAGCGTCCCCGATGCATTCACCTGGACCCAGAAGCCTAATCCCGGATCCAGCGTCGTTGTCACCACGTAACCGCCATTGTACTTGAAATAGTTAGATGTCACGATCCCAGGTGGGGTCTGTACAACTGACGAGGTAGCAACCGACTTTGAGATAGAACCGATTAGGTTCCAGTTCGACCCCGCTCCGTTCGTTACTGTCATGGCCATGGAGTAGATGGGTGCGCCGGTGTGGGTCACCGTGGGTGGCGTAGCCGGGAACTTGACCCAGTATCCCTCGCCATTTTTGAGAGGGTCAACTGCAACGTAATTTCCGCTTGGCAGAATGTTGGGGTCCCACCTAGATGCGGTCGATAAGGCGCCAGGATAGACGGCCGTTTTCGCGAAGTCGTGGACGACGTCTGGGATTCCGGTCATGTTCCAGTTTGCAACGATGGGTGCCGTAAGAGACACATCCGATGGTGAAAGGATGGTGTATCCGTATACCACATTTTCTGGCCGTGTGGGATACCATCCATAATAGGTCCCGTTGGTCATAGAGATTTCATATACCCATGTTCGAACGTCTGCCCCCGTCGTGGTCAAAGTTCCAGGCACGACCTCGCAATAGCCCATGGTGTAGTTGTTATAGCCAGGGTTCGTCAGAGCGTAACCGACTGTGGCAATGCCTCTTCCCCAAAAATAAGGAATGTTCGAAGAAGAGAAAGAGACATGCTTACGGACTTCGTGGCGATTACCAATGTAATAACCATCAGGTGCCCCCGTCAAGCCGTAGAACCATCCCGAGTGGGATTGCGTTTGAAATATGCTTCCCCCGGTAGCCGTCGTGCGTGTCAGCGTGTACGGCGCGCGCAAGAAGTCCAACGCTTTCTTCGCGTTGACTCTGCCATAGCCCATGTTGATATTCCAGCCGTTCGCGTCATAGGTATACAAGTCGGTACGTACCTTGTCCGCAGATAATTGGATGATCTGCTCGATGTCATCATTAGAGAGGCTGGAGTTAATGGAGAACATGAGGCTCGCAATTCCCGAGACAAATGGCGCTGCCATGGAAGTGCCAGCCCAAGAGATATAAGTATTACCTGGGAAGGTTGACCAGATGTTGTGAGCATCAACCCCGTCGTTAGCGCCTCCCGGAGCCACGACATCAATGTGACTCCCGTAGTTTGAGTAAGAGGCTCTTGCATCGGTGTTCGTCGTTGCCCCGACCGCAATAATTCCCTGTCCGTTTGCAGCCGGATATGATGGGGTTGAAGTGTTATCGTTCCCCATTGATGCAACACTGACAACATTGCGCTTGTATGCATTTGCGAATGCAATTCGTATCGTTGTGGAAAAGGTGTTGCCACCCCAACTATTACTAAGAATCTTCGATCCAGCATTAACTGCATCTGTGATGGCGTTGGAGAAAACTGCATCGCTGCCGTTCTCGACCCGCTGTGAATTTATCGTTGCCGCCCAGTTTACTCCGGCTATACCCTTGCTGTTGCTCCCTACGGCAGCGGCAATTCCTGATACGTGTGTACCGTGACCATACGCCCAGTTCGCATTACCACCGTAAACTCCTGCGTCACCACCAACTTTCCCGGTCAATTCGTCATGTGTAGCTTCGACACCATCGTCGATGATGCCAATGAGGACATTTGATCCGGTCGTGATGTCCCAAGCCGCGGTGGCATGAATATCGGCTCCGCTGGTACCGCTATTTTGTCCGTAATTATACAATCCCCATTGATCGCCATTGGTGAAGTGAGGATCGTTGGGTAAAACGTGTGCACGGTAGTCATTGGCGTTCGGTTCGGCATAAACTACACCGGGAAGGTTCTTTAGAGCAGCAATGAGTTTCTGTACAGTGCTCGTGTCTGCAACCTTCAAAACGAAGATGTTAGACACATCAATGAGTCGCACCTGTTCCCCGGTACTCGCAATTGCCAGTGTGTCCGCGGTTGAATATCGCGGAAATGCTTTTGCCACCGTACTCACTCCGTGTTTCACTAATGCTGTTGCTATGGGTTCGCTTGTCGATTGTACATTAGCCAAGACTGCTTCCGTATTTCCCGCAGGAAGGGTAAGCACATTAGCGTCGAACATCGCGACTACTTCAAGGCGTGGATTTGATTGACTGAAGAGTGCACCAAGAGAGAAAAGCCAAAGACTGAGTATGACAGATATTGTACGCATAAAAATACTCCTTTCTTAAGAATTGCAGGTGATTCAAGAATTTCTTAAGATAACATAGAAAAGCCCTCGGAAGGACAATTCTTCCTTCAAAGTTTTGACTCGTGGCAGAGGCTTACTTTTTCCGTATTCAGACGGAACGAGGGCTTATGTATTCAATGCGATCATACCTATCACCTCCTTCCGATAGAATTGGGCTTCATGGATTTGGTCCATACGTGAGTTGATGCTTATTCGCGCCGTCTGCGTTCATGAGCCACACAGTTCCGTTATTCTTAGGATCATAATTCTTGAAACTATAATTGACATACACGATCTTCATTCCGTCGGGACTCCAGTCAAGCGATTCAGCAGCGCCCTGGGTTGTTAATTGCTTCAGGTGATATCCCAGCGTGTCCATCACCCAGAGAGTTCCTTTCGACCAGAATGCGATCTGTGTTCCATTTGGTGAGTAACGGGGAGAACGATTATCATTTCCAATAATACCTGCGAGGGTATCACTCTTGAGAGTATCAAAGGGATGGTACTGGACGAACCTTGTCCAGATACTTGTAGGTGATGTCCCGATCACGCCGATAATAAGGCGTCCATTCGGATGCCAATTTGGCCAAGCGCCGCCACCAAGCTTTCTAGCCGAATTGCCAAATCCAGTCTCCGGAATTATCCACAAGCCAGCATATCCTTCCGGGTAGCTTGCGCTATACGCAATCCACCGCCCGTCGGGACTCAAGTCAGGGAAAAAATTGTTTCCACTGAATGTTAATTGTATCAAGCTATCGCTGTTAAGTTTCATTTTGTAAATCTGAAGACCAAAATTCATCACTATCCATTGTCCATCGGGTGACCAATCGGCGTCATAATAATCACCTTTCATGAGCAACCTCTGGTTACTCCCATCGGCGTCCATAATCCACAAGCCAGCTGAATCGGGATTGCTTGCAGATGCACCTCCCTGATAGATTTTGGTAATGCCGGCGTGGTTGTAGATAATGTTTGAGCCATCTGGAGACCAGGAGGGGTAGCCATCGACTGCAGGGTAGACGGGCTCATCTCCGTACGAAGGAGGCAGTGGATTATTGTCTTTGCATGAGTTACAACTCACCACCGCTACTAGCGATACGATCTTAACAATGTCTCTCGATGAAATTGACTTCATTGGTCTGGATCATTGAAGATTCAATCGTTCCGGTACACTTGGCTACGACCAACTGCGATGAACAGCGGCGTCGGCTGTCGCTTTGCTAAAGATGAGGATTAGGCGGCTCCCGAGGGTGGTCATTCAATATACACTCGAGTCTTCTATGTTTATCCGGCAGAGTGCCAACTAATACAGAAAAAATGTTTTTTCAACAACTCGATTTCGCAATTCCGCGAAGCGAGCGTATCCTCAAGGAATCACGAGGCATTAGGACCTCAAGTCACACTCCGAGATACAAAATACAACCCGGGGGAGGTGTTGTCAATAAGGGAAAACCTTCTTTCTCAGGTCGAAAAACCTCGCATACACGGTCAGGGCAGAAATCCGGCAACGTCAAAGCCGCATGAACTAACGATAATAACGAGCAAAGAAGCAATAAGGTGTTATACTACTTTTGTGGTAGTAGAACTACTACCTTTGATGGGTAATTTGGAGGGGTGGGTTGCAGCGAAGCCGATTGACTGCTACGCTAACCCGCAGTGGAGGCAAGACTGCTACGAGAGTTAGAGCCTTAGCCCGTTCATGGACTCGCATAGCTTCGCCAGAGACCATCATAACCGCGCTCGGATCGCCAGTTCGTCTATACTTTGGCATCCCTTGAGTTTTGTTAAATCCACCGAGCAATCAAGCGTTCTATTGAGGAATGCTCTTCCGCGACGATGGGGTCATCTCGTTCACCCCTTACTTCAAGTATCCTATTCGCCCTTTCTCGCTGAATCTGACCCATTCTCGATTCTTCTGTAGTACATGTATCGGGCCCCCGCTACACGTACTACAGAAGACCCCAATCGGCGATAAACTGGTTGGGGTTTTCAATTTAGCGTGTGATGGTTGAAGATAAATCTTAAGTTGTCATCCCGCGACTATTGGTACAAAAAAGACCCCGACTTCTGAGAGATGATACTGATTCTTCTTTAATGATAAGTCACACGGATCAGTCTATTCAATTATCGGCTCTATCGCTTTCTCCGTCTCTGTTTTTCGGCATATTTTTCCCTTTTTTCTGCTTTCTGCTTGTACTTTTGAAGTTCGGCTTCAGTCATAGCGAGTTTGACTTCGTTAAGCTTTGCTCTCGTTTCAAGAGTTCCTATTTCAATTTGCTGATCTTGAATTTTCTTTGCTAACTCTTCCTGTAACCCTCTGACAAAGACTGGTTTTTCCAAGTCCGAATATTCATCGATCGAATCTGTCATCAAATTCTGGTTGACATAACTTTTGAAATTATCCATCCCTTCTTGATATACGCGCTCCGCTTCGTTGATTAGCGTCCCGAAAAACTTTCTGTATTTTTTCTTGTCAACAAAATACTCGGCTGCTCTAAAATAGTAGGAAAGCATCACATCTTTAAACGGAATAGAATCAAATCTGGGTTGACCAAATCTTCTCAGAAACTCATACAATGCATCTATCTTGATGACGACGTTTCCTTCCAATGGATACTCGCTCTCCCGGGCTATTCTGTTCAAGAAACTTCCTTGACAGAGGAATGAGCAGGCCCACTCATCCTCAGGCACATCGGCGGGTTTCAATGAGCGCCAAAACCTTATCACAGTATAGACTTCAGCTTCGCATCTTGTTCTTAAATCAGACTTTTCTAGGTAAAGTTCGTCAGCTTTCTTTTTCACGAACTCAGATATTCTATGCCTCAC
>Ga0137399_10001653_pt1 | contig 10421 bp, 11 predicted proteins | sample czorhiz316metaG_FD_104810 | JGI IMG/M metagenome (GOLD analysis project Ga0137399, IMG submission 104810) | Vadose zone soil microbial communities from Angelo Coast Range Reserve, California, USA - czorhiz3.16 metaG | ecosystem: Environmental > Terrestrial > Soil > Vadose zone | place: USA...
ACTTCGAGGGACACGACTTCGACAGGCACCATTTTGAGGGACGTGGCTTCGGGTTCGGGCCGTTCTTTCCATACTACGCACCGTATGGCTACGCGCCGTATGGTGTGGCTCCGAGCTACTGGTACTACTGCCCAAGCTACGGGGCGTACTACCCGAGCGTAACGAGCTGCCCGGAGGCGTGGGTAACGGTACCGGCTGAATGAGGAACCCCAGGCTCCGCGCATGCGCCGCCGCGCAACGCGCGCAGCCGCGGGGCATCGGAATCGCATGAAACGACGAACGCTGGGAAAGTCGGGCCTCTCGGTATCCGCTCAAGGCCTCGGGTGCATGGGGATGAGCGCCTTCTATAGCGGTCGCGACGACACGGAGTCGCTCGCGACCCTGGAGCGGGCGTTGGAGCTCGGCATCACGTTCCTCGACACCGCCGAGGGGTACGGCCCGTATACCAACGAGGAGCTGCTGGGCCGCTTCCTCAAGGGACGCCGGCAGGAGGTCGAGCTGGCCACGAAGTTCGGCATCGTGCGCGACCCGAACGACGCTTCGAAGGTCAGCTTCGACGGCAGCCCGGCCAACGTGCGCCGCTCGATCGAGGGCAGCCTGCGCCGGCTGCAGACCGACGTCATCGACCTCTACTACCTCCATCGCGTCGATCCAAAGACGCGGATCGAGGAGACCGTGGGCGCGATGGCCCAACTGGTCAAGGAAGGCAAGGTCCGCCACCTGGGCCTGAGCGAGGCGAGTGCCGAGACGTTGCGGCGCGCGCACAAGGTGCATCCGATCGCGGCTCTGCAGACCGAGTACTCGCTCTGGAGCCGGGAGCCGGAGGACGGCATCCTCGCCGCGGCGCGAAGCCTGGGCGTGGGATTCGTCGCCTACAGCCCTCTCGGCCGCGGCTTTCTTACCGGGCAGATCAAGCGATTCGACGACCTCGCGCCCGACGACTACCGGCGGCAGAGCCCGCGCTTCCAAGGCGACAACTTCCAGAAGAACCTCCAGCTCGTCGACCGGGTGACGCGGATCGCAAAAGGAAAGGACGTCACTCCGGCGCAACTCGCGCTGGCGTGGCTGCTGGCGCGGGGGCCCGACATCGTTCCCATCCCGGGCACCAAGAAGCGCAAGTACCTGGAGGAGAACGCTGGCGCAGACCGGATCGAGCTCACGGCTGCCGATCTGAAGACGATCGACGACGCGGCGCCCAAGGGAGTGGCGTCCGGCCAGCGCTACCCGGCGGCGATGATGGCGGCAGTGAACCGCTAGATTGCCAAGCCTTTGCAGTAAGTTTGCGGAGTGATCACGGACCGCCCTCCGAAGGGGGCCGAGGCGCGTCGCGAATTCGACCGAAGCGACGCGCTCACCAGGCTTGTAGCTCTCCCCGACGCCCGCGACTTGCAGGCCCGCGCCACGCTCCTGGAGAAAGCGGTCGCCCTGGGCGATCCACGAGCTGCCAAGGCCGCGGGCGAATCGATCCTCGGCCTGCTCGCCCGAACCTACCAGATTGACCGCCCCAGACTGCGGGTGCTCGGAGCGAGGCCGCGGATGGTCTGGGAGGGCGGACACTCTGAACTGTTCGGTGACTACGACTTCGAGGAGAAGCGGATCCGGATCTGGATGCGCACCGCTGTGCTCGGAAAGGTGACGTCCTATCGCGGCCTGCTCCACACGCTGCTGCATGAGTTCTGCCACCACCTCGACCGGGAGGGTTTCGGCTTCCTGGAGACTCCGCACACCCGCGGCTTCCACGCCCGGGTCGACGACCTCTACCATCTCGCGCTCGCCACACCGTCCGAGAGCCGTCGGCCGCTGGTCTGGATCCGCATGGGCAGCGCCTGGCGTGTCGACTGGTCAAAGTTGAGATCTTCTCGATCCGGGGGCTGAACGCGAAAGTCGTCGAGATGCCTGCCTGAGGCTATGCTGATCAAGGTGGAAGCTGGCCTCGCTGTTCCTTCCGCAAACGACCTCGACCTCGCTCCGCTGGAGTGCGACCTCGCCGATGCACGCCGGCACTTGCCCGCGGCGGGGGACGAAGTCCTCATCGGCTTCGCCGTCCGCCAGCTCCGCGCACGCCGGCGCCTGACGAACCTTCTCGCGTTCTATCGAGCGCATCCCTGCAGGTTGGCGCATCTTCACCTCCTCGCCGCATCCGCGGTGGCTTTGGGACGCTTCTGCGGCTTCTCCCCGGCCTACGACGAGATGGGAGACGCCTTCATGCCGGTCACGCCCGATGGAACGCCCCGCGGTGCTGCCTGGAAAGCTTACGCGGACGCCTGCGGCGCCGCCCGGCCGGTCGAAATTCGCGACGAGCTGTGGCTCGAAGCTCACTATACGGACCTCGCTGCCGTGCGCGAGGCGGGGCTGGAAGCGCGGTTCTACGCCGAGGCCCAGGGGCGAACCGAACCGACCTGGCGCCTTCTCGCCGAGCATATGGAGATCGCGTTCGGCACCCGCCTGATGGTCCGGTCGGCGCTGTCCGGGGCGGTTGCCTACGAAACCGTGGTCGCGCACACCTTGGCTGCAGGAGTGACGCGCCTCTTCCGCACCGGGTGGTGTCTGCTCGGCCGATACGCCAGCGAAGCGATGCGAGCGCTGTTCTTGCCGGCGCGCGAGCCGCCGCGCGGGATCGTTTCCGATCGAGACGCTGCGGTCGCGCTGATCGCCCAGACATGGTCGTCCTTCCGTGCGCGGCATGTCTATCGCCGCGGGCTGCGCGCGCGTGAGCGCGGCCGACGGGCGGACGGGGACGCATGGCCGTTGCTGGCGGAGGTGCTGGGAAATCAGGTGCACGAGATCGATCCCCTGATCGTGCGCTTCTACTCGAATCCTTCCCGGTTCTCGGTCCGGGCCTCGCTGGAGCTCCATACGCTGCCCGCTCGCTTCTGGTCGCGGTTGGCGACGTTCCTCATCGGCCAGGGCCTGTACGAGAGCGACGGCGAGTTTGAAGCACGCTTTCGCGTCTTTCAGCGCGCCGACGGGTCGATGCACTTTCGCCGGGAGCTCGACGCGGGCGGCGTCCTGCGCGTCTTCGATTCCGACTTCGTGGTGCGCTCACACCGCGGCCGGCCTACGCTCTTCGAGGTGTTCGTCGACGAGGGCGTCGAGATCGCGATGAGCGTGATGCCGGTCCGCGGGGGTGGTCTATCGATCCGCGGCCAGGAGGTCCGCGTGCGCGGGCTGCCGCTGGCCGTCCCGGGGTTGCGGGTCGAGTTTCGCTCAGCGGTGCAGCGCGATCCGCAGGCAGGCGAGTTGCTTCACATCGACGGTTTTCTCTTGATGCAGCCCGATACGCGCTTGGGGCATCTGCTCTTGCGAGGGCTCCTGCGACGGCCCGAGCAACTGGCCTGCATCCATTACCGGGTGCGCGAAACTTCCACTGCAGCAGGCTGATCGTCGCGCTGCAGCTCGCGGCCGCTGCCCAACCAGCTTCGCGCCGCCCCGTGCGCCGCCGGCAAGCCGAGCAGGCGCCTTGCGAAGAAGGCAAGAAAGCGCAGCCGGCTCCGCCTTCGCGCGCACGCCCGCTCGTCGCCTCCGCACCAGAGGCGCAGCGTCTCGAAGCTCCATTCGGTCGCCAGTTGCAGGAGACGCCGGAAGAACAGCAAGTCGAGCAGCCGTCCCAGCGCGCCATGACGATGCTGGTAGTCGTAGACCGTCTTGAACCAGGTGCCGCCTGGGCGGACCTCGTAGAGCCAGATGCCACGCCCATCGCGGATGATCGACTTCCAGTCGCCGGAGTCGAACTCGAACGTCGAATGCCGCAGCGGCGTCGAGTGCAAATACCTGCCGACGCCCTTCACTTCCACGCCAAAGGCGACGGCAGTCCGATAGTCCATCAGGTGGTAGCCGCGCTCGTCCTTCTCGGTCAGATATTCGATGCGGGTGAAACGGATGTCCCACGCCACGTGCAGCACCGGGTCCTGGCTCCGCTGCCAGACCAGCTCGACGGGAGCGGGGATCAGCGCCTCGACCACAATCTTTCGCTCGCGCCGGCTCAGGCGACGCTCGGTGCGGTTGCTTGCGCTCGGCGAAACCGGAGCCAGCCAGCGAGGTCGTGCAGGAAGAAACCAAATGCGCCGATGCCCATCCCCGTCATGTAGATCCGCAACAGCGTCGGCACGGCGGGCGGGTCGAAGACCACGGCGGTGGGCAGGACGCGGTCCGGCCAGACCGCCTGCGAAACCGAAAGCAGGTACGCGCCGATGAGCAGGGAGAGCACGATGTGCATGAAGTACTCGCCGCGCGGCAGCCCGCCCTGGGAGCGACGGCTGCCCTGTTCCTCCCAGACATCAGACCACGCCACCAGGACATCGGCTCCATAGAGCAGAGGCAAGAACAAGAGCGCGGCTCCGTGGAAGCGCAGGTTGGCGACGGCTACGAACTGTGACGCGTAGATGAAGTGCCGGACCGTGTGCCACAGCACTTCACGCTGGCATTCCGCGCGCTGCTGCAACCGGCAGCGGAAGATGTGGAAGTAGAGGACGTCGAAGAAGCCGAGATGACCAGCGAGGAGGAGGATATAGAAGGCGGCGACCATCGGAGCCACTACAGGGTTCTCGCATGCGCGATGCGTCCCCGCCAAGAAAGTCGCATGTTCGCGCCGCTAACCTCGAGAGAATCTCCACCAGAGGAAGCCTGCGGCTGCAGCCGGGACGGCGAAGACCAGGAGGAAGATCGGAGCCTCGTCGGCGACCGAATAGCCTGCGCGCGCGACGCCGACCCACAGGTTCACGCCGGCCGCAATCAGCCAGACCGGGATGAAGCAGCTCGCGGCGATGGCCAGCGCCGAGGACGACCCGCCTCCGATCCAGCGCCCGAAGACGAGGAAGATGCCGAGCAGCAGAAAACCTCCGGCGAGGACCTTGATCGTGTGCATCGAGCCTCCACGTGGTTGCGCGCGAGCATCGCACTTTTTCGGATGTTCTGGGCGTCAGCGCTTTGGAAGCTGCACGACGAAGCGGGTGCCCTCCGCGAGCGTCGAGGTCACCTCGATGCTGCCGCCGTGCGCCAGCACCACCTCGCGCGCGACGAACAGCCCGATCCCGAGATGGTGGCGGCCAGAACGCGAATGCTTGGCACGCCGGACGCGTCTGAATGGCTCGAACAGGCGTGGCAGCACGTCGGGCGGGATTGGCTCGCCCAGGTTGTGCACCGAAAGCGTCCACTGATCCTCGCCGCCCCGGCTCTCGATCGTTACCGGGGTGCCTTCGCGGCCGTACTGGAGCGCATTGGCGACGAGGTTCGACACTACCCTCTCCAGCCGATCCGCATCCCACCGGCCATTTCCGTTGCCCTCGAAGCGAAGGCGGACCTCCCGATCGGGCAATCCCGCGCGAAGCTCCTCGACGATCCGTGCGCACAGCTCGTGCGCATCCACTGGCGCCTGCGTCAGCTCCATTCCCCGCACGTTGGTGAGCTCGATCAGGTCCCCGATGATCCGGTCCATCCGCTTCGCGCTCGCCACGATGCGGGCCGCGATCCCGACGCCTTCCAACGAGAGCCCCGCTTCCTGCCGGAGCGCAAACGCCCCCAGCAGGATGGCGGAAAGGGGATTTCGCAGATCGTGGCTGACGATCGCGAGCGCCCGCTCGCGCAGCTCGAGGCTTTGCTTTTGCTTCCTGGCCTCGATCGCTTCTCGTCGCTTGGGCGACCCGGTCGGAACATCAGCCCGCGCGGCCGCGCGCTCACTGCCGCCGGCGGGCGCGGCGGACGCCTTGAAGAACGGGTTCGATTGGAGCGAGCCGCCGATGATGACCGCCGGATGCGCTCGCTGGACGTCCAACACCACCGCACCGTTGTACTGGCGCGTATCGTACGCACAGAGCACCGGGTCCGGGTATTTCGCCAGGACCTGGTTCAAGCGCGCCTCGTACGCGACCCACTCGTTCCAGGTCTTCTGCTCCGCATTGGTGAAATTCATGTGGGTGACGAAGCGGACGAGCGGAAAGCGCGGCGCGCGTCTCTGAACGACCTCCTCCAGCAGCGCGAGCATCGCAGCGGGATCGAACTCGCCGTTTCGGAGGTACGTGTCCGACCAGGTACGCAATTCGAATCCCCCGCTTCGCTCCAACTCGGCCACCCGGATGCCGTCTTGCTCGAGTCGTCGAGCATAGTTGTCGCGCTCGGCGGGATCGACGATGTGGAAGGCGAGCTCCTTCCGTTCGAGCCCCTCCTGAACGAACGAGAGCGTCACGCGGTGCTCGTCCTCCGGCCCGTCGAAGAATCCGCACACGTGGCGCTGGCCGCCCAGGATTGCCCCGGCCAGATGGATCGGCTGCGAGGCGCTCGCGCTCATGCGACCCCCATTCGGTTTCCCCGCCAAGATGTTGGAAGGTGCGGGCGCCGTCTTTCAGAAAGTGGATCGCGCATTTCAAGAACCAATCGTCGGTCCGGCTTCAGCGACGATGCTCCCGCCGGTAGGCGGCGGGGGTGATGCCGTACAACCGCTGAAACGCGGTCGTCAGGTGGGACTGGCTGCAGAAACCGGTCGCAAGCGCGACCTCCGCGATCGGCTGCTCCACTCCGCCCAGCAGGGCCGCGGCCCACTCGAGCCGTCGCCTCAACAGATATTGGTGGACCGACTGGCCGATGGCCCGCCTGAACCCCCGCGCGAAACGTGCGGCGCTCATCCCGGCCTCGGCGGCCAGGGTCAAGAGCGAGAGATCCTCGCTCAGGTGCGCCTCGATGTACTCGATGATTGGCCGGAGACGGCGCGAGGGAAGCTCTTCGGCCCCCTTCGGCGCGGCGGTGAGGGTCGAATGATGGCGCACCAGCTCTGTCACGGCGAGCACCACCAGGCCCTCCGCATACGCGCGCCCCATGGGGCCGGGCTGCTCGACCTCGCGCCCGAGCGCGGCCATGGCATGCAGAATGGACGGATTTCGCAGGTCCATGGAGCGCACGAGCCCGAGACGCGACGGCTCGATCTCGCACGCGTGGATGACCAGATCCGGCTTGAACGAGAGCCGCACTTCGCCCCGCTTGCCGAGGCCATCGGCGCAGCCGCGAGCGCGCTGTCCAGCCGGCAGCAGCGTGAGCTGGCCCGGCCGCAACGCGAACCGCTCGAGAGGGCACCCGTCCATCCGGGCCGCGATCCACGTCGCACGAGTGTAGGGCGTCAACGTCAGGTGATGGTCCGGGAACTACACGTCGAAATCGCGGTGTCCCGTCACGTCCTGTGTCTGAGCTTCGACCCTGAACCGATTTCCCTCGATGCTGTGCTCTGAAAGGGTCTGGTAGGGTCGGATGATCGGGCGCGCCCGATTCGGTGGTAGCGAGCCTGGCAAGAAGGTCCCCCCGTGCGACTGCTCAAAGCGACCCGTCTGCGGGTGACGTCCTTGGCGCGCGGTGCGTGTGACGATGCTGCGGCCGAGCGGGCCAGTCAATAGGCAATGGCAGCGGCGCTGGCTTGCTACGTGCCCCTCGACAGGAGCACAATTGCCCGCCGGTCGGGGGCTCGGACACAACACGAGGTTGATATGCACGCGACGCGGTCCGTTGCAGGCGTTTTGTCGCTCATTGTCTCAGTCACCGGCTGCGGATCGGGAGATCGTACTGCTGGCGGCCCTGAAGGCCCGCGGCCTCGAGTACCGGTCGGTGGCGGAGGTCGAGCTCCTTGACTTCGAGGCGCCCACCCTCTTCGGCAACGACGCGCGACTGACCGACCACGGCGTGATCCTGGCCCGCAAAGATGTGAAGACCAGGAATCCGGCCGGCGTCGTGTTCGCGAACCTGCTGCCGGTGACCGTGCTCGGACAGACCGTGTTCGTGAAGCGCGGCTACGTCGCGGTGGACGTGAAGCACCGGGGGGAGTGGCTGCGGTTCGTCTCGACGCATCTCGAGTCCTTCCGCCCCGGGATCAGGATGCTGCAAGCTGGCGAGCTCGCGGTCGCGCTCGCGATGGAGACCCGCCCGGTGGTCCTGGTCGGCGATCTCAACTCGCACCCTGGAACAGAGGGCGCGGCGAGTCCGGTCGCGAGGCTGCCCGCCGACGCAAACGCTGCGAGGAAGTAGCCCGGTAGCATGCAAGGCAGTCGAGGTGCCGCTCACTCCGACCCGGGCGAGCGCCCGCTTCCTTCGGACGAGTGGCCGGGACTGGCGGATCCCGCAAACGCTCACGTTTCTCAGCGGCGGATGGCCTCCAGCTCGGTGACCCGGACTTCGCGGCGGTCCGGCAAGATCCGGTAGACCAGTCGCCAGCCTTGCACGTCGACCTGAAGCAGCGAGTCCTTCATCGAGCTCCAGAAGGGGCTCGATCCGGGGATGGTACTCACCACGTCGGCGATCTGTTGGACGGTGCGGCGGATCTCTTGCCGCGGCCCGTCGGGGATCGCTTCCAGTTTGACCTCGAAATGGACGGAGTACGTCACGCGCCGAGCCATTGTCCGAGGAATTCGCCTATGACCACCAAATAGGTGTGCACCTGTACGAATTCCAGCAAGGGGCAGCCGGCTAGCTACCGCGCACTTCAGTGACGCGGAGTTTTTCTCCATCGCAAGTGTAGAAAAATGACCAGCCGCGAACGACTACGCAAAGGCGGCTGACGCGGATGGAAGCCCAGAACGCGCTGTCTGGAGGAATGCCCTCCATGCCCTCGGAGATCTCTTCCAGCCGAAGACGCGCCTCTTGGCGGACGTACACCGGAGTGGCTTCCACAACATGGTCATCCATGACGACGCGGCGACCCATGGCAACACCCCCGAGCGTCCCTCTCGCCGTCAACGATCAGGAGTGTGACCACGCAGATTCAAGCCTTGACAGCCGCACCACCTGTCCCCTGGTGCCCCTGAAGGCCAACTGAAAAGGCAGGCCTTCTCTTTTCTCTTGCGCAAGCGGCCGGAGCGACGCTCCCGCCCTCGCAGGACAGCCAGGTCGCCGTCTGGCTGGCGTCGATCAGTACGCCGCTTCCATGATCCCCAACAGCTCCTTCTCCGAGCATCCGGGACCCGCCACCGGTCTGACTGCCTCGACCAGGTCCTCGCCGCGCAGCCCGTAGGCAGCGATGTGGTGCGGCAGACCGAGCTCCGCGATCAGCAACTGCACCGCTGCGGCTGCGGCTTCAGGCGTGGCCGGGACCGCTCCCAGGATCGCGGCGATGCGCTGCAGCGGTTCGGGACGGCGCGCGATGAAGAAGCGCATCACATGCGGCAGGAGAAGGCAGGAGGTGACGCCGTGCGGGATGCCGTGCGTCGAGCCGATGCGCTTTCCCAGCGTGTGGCTCAGGCCCTTCGCGGCGGGGCCGGGCAACAAGTACGACAGCCAGGCGCCAAGCTGGCAATCGGTACGCGCGGCGCGGTCGGGCGGCTTCTCTTTCACCGCCCGCAGGCCTTTGGAGAGGAGGCGCAGCCCTTCCAGCGCGGCCGCGTCGGGCAGCGGGTGTTCACCCGGCGCGAGCACCGTCTCCACCGCGTGATCCACCGCGCGGATTCCGGTCGAGAGCCAGAGGTCGAGCGGCGTGTGCACGGCGAGCGCCGCGTCGTAGAACGCTGCCTTCGGCACCAGCTCCGGAGCGGCCACCCCCACCTTCTCCTTCGTGCCTTCCGCGGAGAAGCCGGCCGAACCAGACAGCTCCGCGACCGAGAGGGTGGTCGGCACCGAGAAGTGAGGGAGCACTGGCTTTCCGGTCAAGCGCACGCTGCGGGACTTCGACAGGGCGTCGGGCTCCGCCAGATCGATACCCGCTGCCAGCGACCACGCCACCGCCTTGGCGGCGTCGATGGGCGAGCCTCCACCGACCGAGAGGAGCGCGTCGGCCTTCGCCTCGCGCACCTCGCGCGCCGCTTGCGCCACTTCGCGCACCGGCGCGTGCTGGCCAATGGCTGCTGTCTTTCCGACCAGGCGTGCGCCAACCGCCGCCTCCACCGGCTCCAGCAGCGCCGGGTTGCGGGCGATGCTGCCCGTGGTGATCAAGAACACGCGTTTGACGCCGGCGCGGGAGAGCTCAGCGTCGAGCGCCGAGACGGATCCCTCGCCCCAATGGATGGTCCCCGGGTTCAGGTACTGGAACGTGCCACCCATGCTGCACCTCCGCTGGGGACGGACCATATCGCTTTGGATTTCGCGCCCAAAATGGAGAACGATCAGGGCGATCCCACCTCCACCACCACCTCCGCGGGCGCGCCCGGACGCAGCACTGCCGCCGGATTCACTGCCGGGCCCACGAACTCCAGCAAGGCCGAGCCGTCGCTGGGGCTGATGAACTCGACGCGCGCCGGAAATACCCACTGGGCCGCGCGGACCGAGGCCCGCTGCCCCGCGTGAAGCTGCTCGAGATCTTCCCGATGGAAGTTCGCGACGATCCACACGTCGTCGGATTGGAGGATCGAGATGAGCCGGTGCGATCCGCCGATGACCTCGTAGGGGCGCGCGTCGATCTCCACCACCCGACCCTCGACCGGAGCGCGCACCGCCGGCCGGCCGAGCATCTCGATCAG
>Ga0137399_10001656_pt1 | contig 10412 bp, 7 predicted proteins | sample czorhiz316metaG_FD_104810 | JGI IMG/M metagenome (GOLD analysis project Ga0137399, IMG submission 104810) | Vadose zone soil microbial communities from Angelo Coast Range Reserve, California, USA - czorhiz3.16 metaG | ecosystem: Environmental > Terrestrial > Soil > Vadose zone | place: USA...
GGATCGAACGCCGTGTTCACGGCGTTGAGCCGCCCGAGGCGCCCCGCCAGCGCCGTGGCTTCGAACGGTCCCATCCCCGGCGGCAGCGCGCGCAGGATCAGCACGAACGCCAGCGCCATCGTGCCCATGATGATGAGGAACTGGAGTACGTGCGCGTGGCTCACGGCCCGGCTGCCGCCCCACGAGGTGTAGACCACCGCGAGCGCGCCGAGCAGCAGGCAGGTCCAGCGCAGCTCCCAGCCCAGCAGCACCGACAGCACCAGTGCCGGGGCGTAGATCGTGATGCCCGCGGACAAGCCGCGCTGGATCAGGAACAGCGTCGCGGCGAGCGTGCGCGTCTTCGCATCGAAGCGCTGCTCGAGATATTCGTAGGCGGTGTAGACGCGCAGGCGGCGGTAGGCCGGAATCGCCGTCACGCACAGCACCACCATGGCGAGCGGCAGGCCGAAGTAGAACTGCACGAAGCGCAGGCCGTCGACGAAACCCTGCCCCGGGGTCGAGAGGAACGTCACCGCGCTGGCCTGCGTGGCCATCACCGAGAGCGCGACCGCGGGCCAGCGGAAGCTGCGTCCGGCGACCAGGAACCCGTCGAGGTCGTGCGTGCCGCGCGCCCGCCACGCGCCGTACAGGACGAATCCAGCCAGCGCCGCGAACAGCACGCCCCAGTCGAGCGGCGTCAACCGAAGCTCCGCGTCAGCCACGCGAGGAGCGCGATCTCGACCGCGAGCGCGGCCAGCACCAGCGCGTAGGCGCGGGACCAGCGTCCGAGCGGCGGCGGCTCCTCGCTCGGGTTCACTTCACCGCGCTCACCAGGTTCGCGAACAGCCGCCACGCCCCCGGCACGCCGGCCGGGATCTGGCGGAAGAACGCCAGGCCGGTGTAGACGAACGTGCCCTCGCCGTAGCGCGTGAACAGCACGCCGCCGTCCTTCGCGGGCTCGCCCGGATCGTTCGCGGACAGCACGGTCTCGTAGCGCGCGTCCCACGGTCCGGCGTAGCTCAGCCCGCGCTCCTGCACCCAGCCGTCGAAGTCGCGCGACGTGATCCGGTTCGGCGTGGTCAGCAGCGGATGCGTCGGGCTCAGCATGCGCATCTCGGCCTGCTCCACGGTCACGCGGTCGCGCGAGATCTTGAACGGCCAGGGGCCGAGGCGATCGTCGAGCGCCGCTTCGGGCGTGACGTACTGGATCACCAGCCGACCGCCGCGTTTCACGTAGTCGAGCAGCCGCGATTCCAGCGCCCGCAGCCGCGGGCGCGTGTTGTACGCGCGCACCCCCGCCACGATCGCCGAGAATCGCGACAGGTCCCCGCTCTCGACGTCCTGGTCGGAAAGCAGCGTGACCTTGAATCCGATCTGGCTCAGAGCGTCCGGAATCTCGTCGCCCGAACCCATGAGATAGCCGATCGCCCCTCCCGCGCTGCGCACGTCGGCGCGCACCGCGCGCGCTTCGGCGGGCGGGGTCAGGGTCTGGATCGGAATGTGCGGATAGTCGATCCGGACCAGCCCGACCGACATGGTGCGGCCGCCGGCCTCGACTCTGGCCGCGAGCTTCGCTACGGCCGGCGAATCCGCGGGGGTGACGCGGAAGCTCACCCGCTCCTCGGCGCCCGCCGCGAGATGTGCCGGCTGCTCGTCGGGATCGGCCCGCCAGCCGGCCGGGAGCTCGAGCCGGACCCGCGCATCGATCGCGCGGCGCGTGCTCTGCAGCGCCACCCGCACCTCGCGGGCGGCGGGACCCGCGAACAGATACACCCCCTGATCGAGCGCGCAGGTGACCGGCGGCAGCACCTCGAGCGCGCGGTAACGGTCCCCATACACGCGATCCACCCAGCGGTACGCGACCGGCACCTCGAGCGTCACCGGCTCGCCCGCGATCCGGAGCCGCACGCGCGCGAGGAGCGACGGCGCGCCCTCGGCCTCGGCCACGCGCGCCGGATCCGAGACCTGGAATGCGCCCTCGAGCGCGGGCTGCTTCAGCCATTCGGGCTGCGTGATCGGCGCGTCGTCCGGCATCACGACCCGCGCGATCGCGACCGTCGGTTTCGCCATCGCCAGCGCGCGCGGCGCGGCGCCCACGCGTGCCGTGGGGTCGGGCTCGAAACGCCGCGGTGCGCCGGTGGCCGAGCCGCTCGCCGGAGGCGGCGGCACCGCGGCAAAGAACACCGGCGTGTGGCCCGGCAGATCGATCCCCTCGAGCGCGACCGGCGCGTCCGAGCGATCGAGAGCCGTGAACGTCACGCGCAGCGTGTCGCCGGGCGAGACCGTCGGCGTCTCCGCGATCGCCTCGACCCACAGCCCGGCGCACGATCGCATCACGGCTTCCAGCTCGCGCCGCTTGGCAGAGACCAGCGGATCGGACGGCAGTGCGGCCATCGCGGCGTGCGCGCGCGCGAGCTCGGGCAGGATCGCGGCGGGCCGGTCGGGATCGAAGCGCCGCAGCGCCGCGGCGAGCTGCGTGCCGATGTTCGCGCCACCCGGGACCCGCGCCCAGGTCGAGTCCACGCCGTCCATGAGATCGCGTTTCGCCGGGTCCCCGTCGATCGGCTCGAAGTATTCGAGTCGCGGCGCGCGTCCCTCGGGCGTGCCCGCTCCCTGGCTGCGATTCAGGCTGCGGGCGCGGCCGCCGATCTCGGGATAGGAGAGTCCGAGCGCCGGGTCGAATCGTCCGGCCTCGAGCGTGACGACCGGCGGCTTCGCGGGATCGCGTCCCTCGAGTTTCGGATCCCACGTGTTCCACAGCAGCCGCTTCGCGCGCCACGGGGCCACGAACTTGAGCTGTTCCGGAAAGCGCGTGGAATCCGCGGCGGCGCGGAACGCCTCGCCCGCGAGGATCGCGGACGCGGTGTGATGTCCGTGCCCTCCGCTGCCGTCAGTGCCGAAGCGGGTCAGGATCACGTCGGGCCGGAAGCGGCGGATCACCCACACCACGTCGGACAGGATCCGGTCGTGCCCCCAGATCGCTAGCGCCTCGTCGGGGCTCTTCGAGAATCCGAAATCCAGCGCGCGCGTGAAGTACTGCTCGGCGCCGTCGACCCGGCGCGACGCCAGCAGCTCCTGGGTGCGGATCACGCCCAGCCGCTCGCCGGTCTCGGATCCGAGGATGTTCTGGCCGCCGTCGCCGCGCGTGAGCGAGAGGTACGCGGCGCGCAGGTGCCGGCCGCGCGCGAGAAACGCCAGCAGCGACGTGTTGTCGTCGTCGGGATGGGCTCCGATGTAGAGCACGCTGCCGGTCTGCTCGAGCTTGCGGAGCGCGGACCGCAGCTCGCCCTCGCTCAGGGCGTCGGGCGGGCGCGGGTCCGCGAGCCCGGTGGCCGCGATCGAGAGCGCGAGCAGGGCGGCGATCGCCGCCGCTGCTCGTGGCCGGGAGCGCGGCACGTCAGGGCGCTTCCGGGCGCGACGCGAGACCACCGCAGGGCACGGGAGACTCCTCGGAATTCCAGTGGATCGGGCCCACCGTGGCGCGGCACGATCGCGCGGTGGGAAATGCGGACGCGGCATCCTAGCTTATTCGGGCGGCGCTGGAGAATATTCGGCGGCCCGCGCGGCGGGTTCCGGAGCGAGGCGCGCGAAGATCGCGAGGTAGTCTCGGGCCTCGCGCGGATGAAGGAAGTGGCCGCGAACGTGCGTGTGCCCGGCGTGCCCGAGGCGCCGCCTCAGCCCGGCGTCCCGCAGCAGCCGCGTGATCTGAAACGCGCACCCCTCGACCGATCGCACCAGCAGCCCGGTGCGTTCGTGAATCACCTGCAACGGGATGCCCCCGACCGCGCCGGCGACCACCGCCCGGCGTTTCCACAGCGCCTCGGAGATGGTGAGGGCGAATCCCTCGCGGAGCGATTTCTGCACCACCACCATCGAGTGACGCTGCAGCGCGTTGATGGTCCGGTGCGCGTCGGGCGGCAGCAGCAGCACCGAGACGTCGCGGCGGCCGGCCGCGCGCTCCCGCACCTCCCCGAGCACGGCCTCGCCCTCGGGATCGTCCTCGGCCGTGCCTCCCGCGAGCACCAGGTGCGCGCGCTCCCGGCGGCGCACCAGACGGAACGCGTCCACCACGCCGACCGGATCCTTGAGCCGGTCGAAGCGCGAGATCTGCGTCACTAGCGGCGTGTCGCGGGGGAGCGCGAGCGGCGCCAGCAGTTCCTCCACCTCGGGTTCCTCGAGCTCGCGGTTCTTCTCGGAGAGCGGGTCGATCGAGGGGGGCGCGAGGTACGCGGGGATCGCAAGCTCGGGCACGAACGAGACGTGCGAGAACACCGCGGCGTCGTGCCTCGCGACGTGCGGCATCAGAAAGTCCCAGACCGCGTGGTCGGCCTGCGAGAGATCGATGTGGCAGCGCCACACCCACCGCTGACCCGGACGGCGCCGCCAGTTCGCGAGCGCCACCGGTTGCGGATCGTGAATCAGGATCAAGTCGCCATCCAGCGCGAGCGCGCCGGCGGCGTGACGATTCACGTCGAGGAAGTGGTCGCGCTCGGAAGCGGTGAGCGATCCCGGCCGTCCGTGCAATGCGTTGTGAATCGTTTTCGTAATGGCGTAGAACCTCTCGTCGCCCGGCATCACCTCCCAGGTGGTGGGCACGCCGAGTTCGTTCAGCAGCGGCACCAGCCGATGCAGGATCTCGGCCACGCCGCCGCCGGTCGCGGTGGAGTTCACCATGACGACGCGATGCCCGCGCAGCCGTCTCGCCAGGGCTTCGAGGGCGCCGAGCCCCGCGTCGCCCGCGATCGCGCGGTAGCCCTCGAGCAGTGAGGGCCCCTCGTTGTGCACCGCGACCAGGGTCACGGCTCGTTGCCGGGCGAGGTCGCGCGCTTCAGCAGCCGCGCTACGACCTCACGGCCGACACGGCGACGCTCGTCCTCGGGCACCGCTTCCGCCTCCGCGATCCGCCGCGCGAGCCGGCTGCGACGCCAGCGCCGGCGCAGTCGTTCCCGGGACCGCTCGAGCGGGTGACCCGGACTCGCCGATTCGCGCACCCAGCCGGCGAGACGCGCCTCCCGGACCGCCTGGAGCCATTCCGCGAGCGGAAACGCGCCGTGGCCGAACCACGGTTGCTCGATGACGTGATAGAACCAGATCCCGGGATCGGCCGACGTCAGGGCGGTGACGAGCTGTTCGCCGTCCCGGGCGGTCAATCCGATCGGGACCGGGATCGACTCCGCGACCAGCAGCTGCAGCACGCATTCCGCCGGCGCGCGGCGCGACGATCGCTCGCTGAGTGCGAGCGAGTCCAGGACAGTGAGCATCGCGTTGCGCACCTGGTCGGCCGAGCCGCTTTCGTTCTGAACCGAGTAGGAGATCCGCTCCGCGGTCTCGAAATCCTGGATCACGCCTCCGACCCACGCGCTCACGTCGTCGATCGGCAGCTCCGACGCCGCCGGGTCGCGCAGTTGAACCTGAAGCGTGTGGTAGAACAACACCTCGGCCGGCGCCGCGGCAACCGCCGCATGCAGGTCCTCGAGGTCGGACACCGGCTCCCCCCACGGGCGGATCAGGTGGACCACGGTTCGAACTTCGAACCCGTCGGGTTCGCTCATCGACCTGGCCGCACGGGCCCCTCCTCCTCGACCGATCTCAGGTATTCGACCACGAAGTCGCGGGCCAGCTCCCGGCATCCGAGCCCGAATGCGAGCCCGAGCGCGAGGCCGACCGAGGCCACCGCGACCACCGCGACCAGCGTGACGAACTGGGCCGCGAACCCGAGCTGCTCGAGCGCCACCAGCGCCGCGAATCCGGTGAGGACCGCGGTGACGATCTGACCCCGCAACCGGGAGCCGCGGGCCCCCGCGGTCTCGAGGAAGCGCTGCGTCACGCCGCCGAACAGGAGCGCCGCCAGCGCGCCCACCGAGAACAGCAGCCCGGACGTGAGGATGCGAGGCACCACCTCCGCGAGTCGGGCCGCCACCGAGGCGCTGAGGTCGAACCCCATGACGTCGAGCGCGAGCAACACGGTGGTGGCGAGCAGCAGCCAGTAGATCGCCCACCCGGCGACGCCGGCCGGCTCGTGACGGGCGGTCATGCGAGCGCCCAGCAGTCCCCGCACGCCATCGTTGAATCTCAGCGCGCGCAGCAGGGCCCGCGCCAGGCGGGAGATCAGCGCCGCCAGACCCCAGCCCACCAGCAGCACGACCGCCGCGGCGGTCAGGCTCAATCCGGTGCGCTCCGCGCCGCGGCCGAGATCCTCGACCCGCGACGTGAGGTCGGCCCACGGACCCGCTTGAAGCAGCACGAGCAGGAGCATCGATTCACCTCCGGATGGGGTGCGAACTATTCCGCTCCCGGTTCGACCCCGCGCGTCCCGCCGTTCGTCGCCGGGTCCGCGGCCGGGGTTCTGAGATTGAGTCCGACAACCGTGTCCAGCACCTCGAGCGCCCAGTCGAAGATGTTGTGTCGAAGCACGGTCTCGCGCAGCGCCCGCATGCGCTCCGTGCGAGCCTCGGGGGCCTCGGACAGCGCCGAGTGATACGCCTCGGCCAGCCCCTCCCGATCGTACGGCGACGCGATCCATGCCCGCTCCAGCTCGTGCGCCGCTCCGGTGAACGGGGACAGCACCAACGCCCCGTCCAGATCGGGGGAGGCCGCGAGGTACTCCTTCGCGACCAGATTCATCCCGTCGTGAAGCGACGTGACCGCGCAGAAATCGGCCATCCGGTAGTAGGGGACCAGGTCCCGGAAGTCGAGGTTCGCCTCGATCAGGTGCACGGTCGGGCCGGAGGCGCGCGGAAAGCGCCGGTTGATGCGCTCGACCCAACGGCGCGTGCGCATCTGCACCGCCCGGTATTGCGGCAATTCGATGCGCGACGGGACACCGATCTGAATGAACGCGAACTTCCCGAGCCACTCCGGGTGCTTCTCGAACATGCGCTCGAGCGCTTCCAGACGCTCCGGGATGCCCTTGGTGTAGTCCAGGCGATCCACGCCAAGTCCCACGCGGCAGCCGTCGAGCCCGAGGCGCGAACGCAGCTCGGCCTCGTCCGCGCGCGCCGCGGGAGACTCGGCCAGCGCGCCGATCTCATCCGAATCGACGCTGATCGCAAATGGCCGGACCCAGGTGCGCCGGCCGGCCCGCTCGACCGCGAGTCGCTCCTGGTCCACCCGGGCTTCGAAGGTCTCGCCGACGCTCTCGAGGAAGTTCAGCGCATGGCGGCGAATGTGGAAGCCGATCACGTCGTTCGCCAGCATGCCGTCCAGCAGCTCCTCGCGCCACGGAAGGATGCGAAAGACTTCCGCATTGGGCCACGGGATGTGCCAGAACAGCGCGACTTGAAGGTCGGGCCGCCGCTCCTTGATGAAGCGCGCGGCCAGCGCCAGATGATAGTCCTGGATGAAGACCAGTCCGGTCGCGTCGCCCATTTCGTCGAGCGCGGCCTCGGCGAAGCGTCGATTCACCGCCACGTAGGATTCCCACTCCGTGAGCCGGAAGCGCGGCCGCACGTACACGATGTGGCACAGCGGCCACAGCGCGCTGTTTGCGAATCCCGAGTAGTAGCGCGCGTGATCCTCCGGTGTCAGCCACACGCGCCTCAAGCGGTAGCGGGGATGCTCGGGCGGGCACGCGACGCGGTCCTTCGCATCCACCGCGTCGCGATCGGCGTCGCCGCTGCCATGCGCGACCCAGACGCCGCCCAGCGCTTGCATCACGGCATCGAGGGCAACGATTACGCCGCCCGCGTTTCGGACCGCGCGGATCCCGCCCTCGGTTCGCACGTGCGAGTACGGCTCGCGGTTCGACACCACGACCAGGCGCCGGTCGGGCAGGTGGGTGCGGGCCCAGTCGGCGAGGTCGCCGCGGGCGGTTCGGGGCGGCTCGCCCTGGCGCAGCTGGCTCCGCACCGCCGCCCGGGTCAGTGCCTGACGGGTTCGCGCTCCCAGATTCATCGCGCCTCCTCACGCCCGTTCCCGCGACCCATTGGGAGCCGGGGCATTACGGAGATCAGCAGACGGCGCGGCCGACCATGCCGTTGACAACCGGGCCGAGGTTGCGCCCCAATCAGACTCGGGTCAAGGCGACTGTGAGAGGGCACGACATGCGTCGAGGCATCGAAGCGAGGCGAACCCGGCCCGGGATCTCCGCCGGATTCTGGCGCAGGGTCCGCGCCGCGGAACACCGACTGCTCATGCTGGATTACGACGGGACGCTGGCTCCGCTCACCCGCGAGCGGGCGGAGGCGCTGCCGGACCCCGCGAGTCTGAGTCACCTCCGCGCCATCTCCCGAGCCAGTGGAACCCGGGTTGCGATCGTGAGCGGGCGCCAGCTGGTCGAGCTGGATCGACTGCTTCGACTCCGGAACCTGACGCTGGTCGGCGAGCACGGCTGGGAGGAACGCCGGCCCGGCGGCCGGCGGATCCGCCATCGGCTCCCGGCCGGGGCGAAGCGTGCCCTCGATCGGGCCGAGCGCGCCGGGCGCGAGCGCGGCTGGACGCCCCACCTCGAGCGCAAGCGCGCGGCGCTGGTCCTCCACACGCGCGGGCTCCCGGGGCCACAGGCGCGTGCGCTCGAGGTCGAGGCGCTCGCCGCGTGGGCTCCGCTCGGCGCCCGCGGCGCGCTGGTCCTCGAACGCACCCGGGGTGGCATCGAACTGCGTGCCGCCGGGAGGGACAAGGGAACGGCCGCCCGGGCGCTGATCGCGCGCTCGCCGGCCCATACGCTGGTGGTGTTCATCGGCGACGATCGCACCGACGAGGACGCGTTCGCGGCCCTGAGCCCGGACGGAATTGGCGTGCGGGTCGGAGGGCGCACGCGTCAGACCCGCGCCACCGCCCGGCTCGCCGGCATTCGAGCGGTGAGCGAATTCCTCGCGCGCTGGCGCCGCGCGACAGGCGCCTGAGTGTATCGGAACCGCGGGCTGCGCGGTTCCGGAACCGACGCGGGCGGAGGATCGCCGCGCACTCCCTCGCCGCGGACGGCCCCCTGTTTCGTGCCCGCCGTCGGATTCCCGCGGCGGCCTCGTCACCGGATGGGGAAGGTCACCCCTCCCAGCACCGCGACCTGCGTGATGTCGCTCGCGGTGTACCGGCCCTCGATGAAGTAGCGGTTGGTCGAGGACGGGAATTGCAGACCGCCGATCAGGTTCATGCCGAGATCGGTGCTGCCCTGGTCACTGCGCGTGTCCCTGACGAAATGAAGGCCGAGTCCGCCTCCCAAGTACGGCGACACCGTGCCCTGGGGACTGAAGTGGTAGCAGACGTCCAGATTCGGGCTCAGGTCCCGGACGTGGTCCACGTTCCAGTACAGCAGGCTCGGAAGCAGGTGGAGCTGCGTCCCGGGCTGTTCGAATTCGGCGTGCACGCCCACTTCGGCGGCACCGTCGAAATCCGAGGGCGTCGACAACCCGAGCTTGCCGCCCACGCCCGTGAGGCTGAAGCCGTGGGCCGGCTGCGCAATGGAGACACCCAGGATCAGCAGGGTCGCCAACGTCGAGAACATCCCCAACGAGCTGCGATCGTGCTTCATCATCGTGTCCTCCTTTTCCTCCGTCTTCCGGACGGCGGCGCCCACCGGTCGGCGTCAGGGACTCGCGCCCCGCCGCGCCGCGTTCGGTCGCGATACCGCGCGGGACAAGGATTCGACACCGGGTCCGCGGACATTGTTCCCGGAGATTACAACCACCGTCCGGGCAACCGCTTAGCCGGACCCCAGAGGTTCAGGGGAAGTCACGGGAAGGGAACGGGGGCGCAAGGCCGGGACCGCGCTCGTTTCAGCGCGAGCCGGACTCGCCCCGCGGCGGGCCGAGGCGCGCGAAGTCGATGAATCCGCGCTCGGGATCGGTGTGGATCAGCTCGAGGCGGACGCGATCGCCGACGTCGAGGCCGGTCTCGCCCCGCTCGATGCGGCCCTCCACCGGAGGATCGAAGATGCGCGCCCAGGTTCCCTTGTCGGAGACGCCGGTGACCACGCCGTCGAATGCCTGACCGATGCGGTCGCTGAGCAGGCACGCCGCCGCCGCTTTTCGCATCAGGCGTTCGACCTTCTGCGCGCCGTCCTCCATGAGTGTGCAGTTCGCGGCCTGCTCGTCGAGCTCGCCGCGCGTCATCGGGACCGCCGCGCCCGCGAGCGCCGCGTGCAGCAGGCGCTGCGTGATGAGATCGGGATAGCGCCGGTTGGGCGCCGTCGAATGGGTGTACTCGCTCACCGCCAGTCCGAAATGCCCGGTGACTTCCTGGCCGGGAAAGCTCGCCACGTATTCCCCCCGTCCCAGCAGTTTGATGACGGTGAGCGAGAGATCGGGGAAGCGCACCGGATCGGCGGCACGGCGCTTCACGAGGAGCGCGTTCAGCGCGGCCGAATCTGGAGTCCCGGGCAGCTTCTCCCCGAGCGCGAGCGCGATCTCGACGATGCGCGGCCAGCGCTCCGGGGAGCGCACCACGCGCCGCAACACCGGGAACCGCTTGCGCTCGAGAAAGCCGGCGATCGCGCC
>Ga0137399_10001658_pt1 | contig 10409 bp, 5 predicted proteins | sample czorhiz316metaG_FD_104810 | JGI IMG/M metagenome (GOLD analysis project Ga0137399, IMG submission 104810) | Vadose zone soil microbial communities from Angelo Coast Range Reserve, California, USA - czorhiz3.16 metaG | ecosystem: Environmental > Terrestrial > Soil > Vadose zone | place: USA...
CTTGAGAATGGGCTTACGGACGAACGCCGACAGGCTGATCAGGAAAAGCGCCACGGCCGGCTCGACAGCCAGCTTAAGATAAAAGGTTCCGCTGGCCAGACTCGCAACCGCCAGCACCACGATCGGCAGCGCCAGAAGAATTGCCGACCGCTTGAAGTAGACATAGGGGCAGAGGGATACTCTCAGTTTTCGAAGCAGCCGAACTGACAGCCAGGCGCCGATAGCGGCGGACGGGATTGCAAGAACATAGTAGAGGGGGATCGAGGTAAGCCAGGGATGGCGGATCCCCCTGATGAGCGCGATGACATCCGACGACAGCCAGCCGCACACAGCGATGATGAGCGATGCGAGAGCGATCTTGATCCCCGACCAGCGGACGCGAAGAGGGGAATCCGGAAACTCGCGCCGCCGGCGAACCGGGACGAAGGCGGCCGCGGCGAGAGCGATCGCCAGCACGGTGAATCCCACGACAGCCCAGAGCGGGATGAAGATCGGAGTATGAAAGACCAGATAGAGCCAGTACCGCTCGGTCCGCCGGGCTGGCACTCCGGAATCGAACCGGTCGACAAGCCTGGCGAAGAGCTCGGACGTGCGCTTCAATCCCGCGGCGTCGTAGTTCTCAAAATTATCGCGCGGCGTGTGGATCGGCTTGCCGATGTCGGTTGAAACGTCGACCGCCGGAATGCCGCGTTCCAGAAATGGCTCATGATCGGAGCCGGAACCTTGTTTGAATGCATAGTTCTCCGAGAAGAAATGCGTCGGGTACCCAAGGTGGTCGTATCCGAGGTTGTAGAATTCCTGGATGGCTGCGCTTACGAGCCAGGAGGGCGCGCTGGCGCCGTGACGGTCGGGATCGATTTCAATCCGCCCGAGCCCGTTCGCCATATCGGCCTGCAACATGAGATCGACGCTGTCGATCCCGCTGAACGCGCTCGCGAAGTACTTTGAACCCTCCAGTCCCTGTTCTTCACCCCCAAAACAGCAGAACACAAGCGTCGACCGCATCGGTTTCCGGCCGAGCTCGCCGGCGAGCTCCATCACCACCGCCGCTCCCGAGCCGTCGTCATCGGCGCCGGGGACTTCGGGCCCGGCGGAGTCGATGTGACCCCCAATCAGGATGATCCGGGTCGAACTTCCTCTCTTGATTCCCACGGCAATGCCGCTGGAGGTATTCACCTTCGATGTGCGTTCGAAGGGCATGATGTAGGCGGTGTCGCAGCCCGCCGCCTTGAATTGGGAAACGGCATATTCGAGTGCGCGGTGCTCCGACGGCGAGCCCATGGGCCTCGGTCCGATCTCAACGGCGAGATGCCGCACGAATTGTACGGCGCGCTCCGCCGAGTATTGGCCGTGCGAGGAGAGCGGCCAGAGAAGGAACAGGAAGAGCGCCGGACGGAATCTCATGCGAGATTTTTTTCAAAAAATTCAAGCAGCTTGACTTCGTACGCCTTACCGCCCACTTCCCATGTATCGTTGTGGGAGGCATGCTCGATGGGAAACAGCTCCTTTTTCGCCGGGGTGTTGTCGTAGAGCATGATCGAGTAATTGTGCGTGATGAGGCGGTCGTTCTTTCCGTAGATGAACAAGATGGGGATGTCGAGATTCTTCACCGATTGAACCGGTGAGACGTCGCTCGCCCGGAAATTCGCAATTCTCTCCGAGCGCACAATGACGAGGTTCCGCAGGTAGTGAAATGGAAGACGGATCATCCGCTTCTGATAATCATCGAAAATCGAGCGCAGGGTTGCGAATGAGTTTTCCGCAATCACGGCCGCGATGCGCGGGTCGACGGCCGCCGCTTGAATGGCCACTGCGGCTCCCATCGAAGTGCCGAACGCTCCCATCTTTCCAAGGGTAAGATCCTTCCGGGCGTTCAAATAATCGATGATTCTGACGACGTCGATCTTTTCGTAATAGCCGTAGGTGCAAAACTTCCCGCCGCTCTCACCGTGCCTCCGTGCATCGTACAGGAACACATTAAATCGGTTGTCATGCAGGAGCTTGGCCAGCCGCAGCCCGTCGATTTTACAGTCCGCCACTCCGTGAAGGTACAGAACAGTTCCCTTTACCGGCGGATCGGCTCTGATGAGCCAGGAACTGAGCGAAATCCCCTCTTCAATCGGGACATCGATTTGCTCGGAAGGCAGGTGCAATTCCGACGGCATGGTGGGCAGGTGGAGCGCCCGGTAAAATTCCGGCGTTCGCCTCCGCGGCTTCAAAAGTATGCTGGGGCCGATCACCAGGAGGATGATCGTTGCGCTCGCAAGAAAGAGCAGCAGAACCGCTCCGAGCGGCAGGACGAATGTCATCTATGAGGGGAAGTGCCGATGTGAATTTCACGATGTTGTGGGGGAATCCAAATAATATAGGAAGAGACAGATCGGGATGCAAGAGATTCCATCTCTCGCCCAATATTCGTATATTTTTGTCCATGAATCCATTTCCGGGGAAAGTCGCGCTCGTGCATGACTGGCTCGTCGGCATGAGAGGCGGTGAAAAGGTGCTGGAGGTTTTGTGCGAACTGTTCCCGCACGCAACGCTCTTTACGCTCGTGCACCGGGCCGGCAGCGTCGCTGCGTCGATCGAGCGCTTGCCCATCAGGACCTCTTTTATTCAGCATCTCCCGTTCGGCCGGAGTCATTACCGCTATTTCCTCCCCCTCTTTCCCTACGCCGCAGAAGGGCTTGATGTCCGGGAATTCGACCTGGTGATATCGAGCAGTCACGCCGCGGCGAAGGGGGCCCGGGTCCGGGAGGGAGCTCTGCACGTGTGCTACTGCCATTCTCCGATGCGATACATCTGGGATCAATATGAGCAGTATTTCGGCGCCGGGCGGGCGCCGTTGGCAGTCCGGAAGGGAATGAATTATTTTCTGGCCGGACTTCGACGGTGGGACGTCGAAACGGCGAAGGATGTTCGGCATTTTATAGCGAATTCCCGTGCGGTGCAGGCTCGTATATTGAAAATTTATGGACGGGAATCGACCGTGATCTACCCCCCCGTCGATGTGAGCAGCTTTGAGCTCTCGTTGAAAGACGACGGCTACTTCCTGGCCGTCTCCGCCCTCGTCCCCTACAAGCGGCTCGATGTTGCGATCGATGCATTCAACCGCCTGCGGAAACGGCTGGTCATCGTCGGGTCAGGCCCGGAAGAGCGCGCTCTCCGCGCGGTTGCCGGCGGGACAATCGAGTTCACCGGCTGGGTGGATGAGCGCGAGCTGAAGCGATACTACGGGGGCTGCCGGGCGCTGATCTTCCCGGGAGTCGAGGATTTCGGCATCGTGCCAGTTGAAGCGATGGCGTGCGGCAAGCCCGTCATCGCGTTGGCGAAGGGGGGAGCGCTCGAGACGGTCGTGGACGGGAAAACCGGAGTCTTCTTCTCTGATCAAACCCCGGAATCCCTCGCCCATGCAGTCAATCAATTTGAGAAAATCAAATTTGACGGGCATGCGATGAGAGTACACGCATCCCAATTCAATAAAGAAATTTGTAAAAACCGGCTCTCGGCCCTCATCGACTCCGTGAGCGGAGTAGCGGCATCGAATTGATATCGGAGTTCTTGATTTTCCAGGTTCAATTCTCTACATTACGAGCGGAGAATCCTTGCACAGTTCTTGTCTGATGGAGCATCGGACCAGGCTCGTTGGCCGAGTCACCTTCCGGCTGTTGATTCCTTTCATTGTCCTCACTGCGTCCGCCCAAAACTCTTTTACCATACGGCCGACCGTCACGCCGGATCGCTTCCGGGGGATCTCCATGCACCGTGAGGAACAACCCGCCCGTCCAAAGGTCGGTCTTGTGTTGAGCGGCGGCGGTGGGCGCGGACTCGCCCAGATCGGTGTGCTCCGGGCGCTCGAAAGGCGCGGGATTCCGATCGATTTCATCGTCGGCAACAGCCTTGGCAGCGTGATCGGCGGGCTCTACTCGGCGGGATATTCCACGACGGCGATCGAGAGCATCGCGACCCACACGAACTGGAGCGAATTACTTTCCTTCTCGGGGGATACGAAGCGGACGGACCTGTTTGTGGGACAAAAACAGTCCGAAGAGGAAGGCTTCCTGCTTATCCGCTTCGACGGCCTTGCGCCGATCATCCCTTCGGCCATTTCCACCGGCCAGCGGTTTTCAAATTTCTTCTCGTATCTGACGCTGCAGGCGGTCTATCATCCGAATCCCGGCTTTGACGATCTGAAGGTGCGGTTTCGCGCAACGGCGACCGACCTCCTCTCGGGCCGGCGCGTCGTCCTTGACCACGGCTCTCTGGCGGAAGCGATGAGGGCGAGCGTCACCGTTCCTCTCCTCTATTCCCCCCTCGAGCGTGATTCCATGTTTCTGGTGGACGGCGGACTGAAGTCGAATATCCCGGTCGATGTAGCACGATCGGCGGGCTGCGATGTCGTGATCGCGGTGAACTCCACCAGTTCTATGCGCGGCGCCGCTCAGTTGAATGCACCGTGGGAAATCGCGGATCAGATCATGACGATCATGATGCAGGAGCCGAACGAGCGCCAGCTCGGCCTCGCCGACGTTGTCATTACTCCGGCCACGCGGGAGCGTGTCGTCTCCGATTTCTCGGGCGTCGATACGTTGATCGCTGCGGGAGAGCTTGCCGGTGAACGGGCCATCGGCCCGATCCTCGATGCTCTCAAAAAGCGCATTCAGCAAAGCTCCCCGTTGTCGATGCAGCCCTTGAAGGCGCCCCAGGTCAGCTCAAGCGGTGATTCGTTGCCGGAGGGGATCAAAATCGAAATCTTGCGCGATGCCGGCACACGGACACTCTCCCCGCAAAGCATCGCCGGTTATGTCAATCGCCTCGCGGCGAGCGGGAGATATCGGGAAGTGTACGCCGGGGTCACCGAGGCGGCGAGCCCCGCGGAAGTGGTTTTCTATCTCCGGCCGTATGCGCCGTTGGAGGAGGTAACTTTTACGGGGAACCATGCCCTTGCGGGCAAGCTGATTTCTGCAGAGCTCGACTCGGTGAAAGGCAGGGCGTTCGAGAATTCGGACCTGCAGGCGGTTCTCGAACGGATCATCAAGCTCTATCGGGTCCGAGGCTACTCGCTGGCACGGATCGATTCTCTGGATCTCGACCGGGAACACGGACGGCTCCGGTTGAGAATCAATGAAGGGACGATCGCGCAGATCCGGTATGAGGGCAATGAACGGACGCGGGACTATGTCATCCGGCGCGAATTTCCTCTCGATGAGGGCGATATATTCAGGATCGATCAGGCCTCCCACGGCATTGTCAATATCAAGAGCACGGGTCTCTTCGACTACGTATTGCTCGATGTGCGATACCGCGGGAACGAACCGGTCGTCGTCCTCAAAGTGAAAGAAAGCAGCTCGTCGGTTCTTCGCCTCGGCCTCCACGCCGACAACGAACACAGTCTGGTCAGCACGGTTGATATTCACGACGCCAATTTTCGCGGGGCGTGGGAGGACCTGGGACTCACCATGCGGTACGGATATCGGGACCGTGGAATCCGTCTCGGTTACACGATCAACAGGATCTTTAACACATACTTCACATTCAATACGCAAGGATATTTTTCCTCCCGGGATGTCATCACGTACCGCGACGATCCCGCCCCCACAGGGGCGGATTGGGACCGGATCGAGTTGGGCCGTTACAAAGTAAATAAGTACGGATGGGCGCTCGCCTTCGGCAGCCGGTTTGAGCGCTTCGGGGACGTCAGCGCCGAACTGCGCGTTGAAAATCATCAGATCCGGGAGATGAGCGGCGAGGGCTACGTGCCTGAACGGTACCGCTTCGTTTCCTTGAGACTCAAGAGCACCGTCGACACCGAGAACAAGTTCCATTTTCCGACCTCGGGAATGTTCCTCGAGCTTTCGTACGAAACCGCCCTCCGAAACCTCGGGAGCGAGGTGGGGTTCGGAAAAGTCGGAGTCACCTACGAATCGTACTTCACCTTTCTTCCCCGTCATACCGTCCGCCCGAAAATAACTATCGGATTCGCCGATGCGACGCTCCCATTGGCCGAGCAGTTCACGGTCGGCGGCTTCGACTCGTTTCTCGGACTCAGGGAGGACGACAGTTACGGGAGACAGTTATTCGTCGTCAACGTGGAATACCGCTATTGGCTTCCGTTCAAAGTGATCTTCGAGACCTACATCAAGGCGCGATACGACCTCGGAACGATCTCCCTTATCCCGGAGGAACTGAAGTTCAACAGCTTCCGGCACGGCCTCGGTGTCGGCGTTGCGCTCGACACCCCGCTCGGCGAGACTTCGCTCGGGGCAGGCAGGAGTTTTTATCTGAACGCGGGAGGCGGGAATTCCTCCGTCAGCCTTGGCCCGATTTTATTTTATTTCTCGGTCGGGCCGAGATTGTGAGGGCCGGCTATACGATCCTCGAACACCCGTCGGATCTTGGAATTGAGGCCAGGGGGAGGACCCTTCCAGAATTGTTTCAACGGGCGGCAACCGCGCTCTGCTCCATCATCGTTGAGCTTGAAACGGTACGTGTCAGGGAGCAGAGAGAGGTTGTCATCACCGCGTCTGACAGAGAGCAACTCTTTGTCCGTTGGCTGACGGAGATCCTGTATCTCTATGACGGGACCGGTTTCGTCTGCAAGGATTTTAGAGTCGAGAGTCTGTCGAGCACGAACCTGAAGGCGACGGTTCTCGGAGAGGCCCTCAGACCCTCCATCCACAGCAGGCTCCTGGATGTCAAGGCCGTAACCTACCATCAATTGAGTGTGCGCCAACACGACGAAGGATGGGTGGCGCGGGTGTTTCTCGATATCTGATCCCGCAAAGCGGAATCCGGAAATCCCTCAAATCGCGTCATGGTAAAGAAGATCGATCAGTATCGCTTTGTCATACCGAAGACGTACAAGCCCGGGATGAACGTCGAGGGTCTCATCTATGCCGATGATGAGCTCATCAAACAAATTGAGCGGGATCAGACGAAGGATCAGGTAGCGAATGTCGCAACGCTCAGGGGCCTTGTCGGTCGTTCGCTCGCCATGCCCGATGCTCATCAGGGTTATGGCTTCTGCATCGGGGGCGTCGCGGCGGCAGATCTCGAAGAGGGCGTGGTTTCCGCCGGCGGCGTGGGATTCGACATCAATTGCGGCGTCCGGCTGCTCGCGGCACCATTTGCCGTCGATGATGTGCGGGGGAAGCTCGATCAGCTTCTCAATCAATTGTTCCGGGATATCCCCTGCGGAACCGGACGCAAAGGGCCCGTGGAAGTCTCGCGGTCCGAATTGGATCTCGTCCTCAAGGACGGCGCGCGGTGGGCGGTGGGGAACGGACACGGAAAGGAACCGGATCTCAATCGGATCGAGGATTACGGGGCCCTTCCCGAGGCCGAACCCGCCTTTGTGAGCGAGCGCGCCAAAGACCGGGGCCAGCATCAGCTCGGCACCCTGGGGTCGGGGAATCACTTTCTTGAAATTCAGGCGGTCGACGAGGTGTTCGAGCCCGGCGTCGCGGGCACGTTCGGGATTCAGAAGGGTCAGGTTGTCGTTCTCATGCACAGCGGCTCGCGGGGCCTGGGACATCAAGTCTGTACCGATTTCCTGGATCTCATGCAAGCGGGGATGAAAAAGTACGGCCTGTCGGTCATCGACCGCCAGCTTGCCTGCGTGCCCATTTCTTCCCGGGAAGGGAGGTCATATCTCGGCGCCATGGCCGCGGCGGCAAACTTTGCGTTCGCGAACCGCCAGATGATGACGCACCGGGCCCGCGAGGCGTTCCGCCGCGTCCTGGGCAGCGGGGATCTGAGGATCGTGTATGATGTGTGCCATAATATCGCCAAAATTGAAACGCACGAGGTCGACGGCACCCTGAAACGTGTGTTGGTTCACCGGAAGGGAGCCACGCGCTCCTTCCCGGCAGGACATCCCGTTCTTCCCGAGGAGCTGCGCGGCGCCGGGCAGCCCGTCCTGATCCCCGGGAGTATGGGGACTTCATCCTACGTTCTGGTCGGAACGGAGCAGGCGATGAAGGAAACATTCGGCTCGTCGTGCCATGGCGCGGGACGAGCGATGAGCCGCACGCAGGCGCGGCGCGAAACGACGGCGGATGAACTATTGAGCGAAATGAAGGAGAAAGGAATTCTTGTGAGAGGCGAGACTCGCTCCGGCCTCGTGGAGGAAAAACCGGATGCCTACAAAGATGTAAGCCGCGTCGTCGACGTCGTCCAGGGGGCCGGGATCGCGCGAAAGGTCGCAAAGCTCGTGCCTCTCGCGGTCATGAAAGGATGAACCGGATGTTGACCGACCATCAAAAAAGAGCCCTCCAGCACGAACGCCATCTTTCGGTCACGGCAAACGCCGGAGCCGGAAAGACGACCGTCCTTGTCCAGCGATTCATTGAGATTCTGATCCGGACCCGCGAGCCGGTAAGCAGGCTTGTGGCGATCACATTTACCGAGAACGCGGCGGGAGAGTTGAGAAAACGGATCGCCGATCTCATCGAACTTAAATTAGAGCAAGGCAACGAGGAGGAGACACAGCTCCTCGAGCGCGCAAGAGACGAGCTCTCTTCCGCAAATATCGGGACAATCCATTCGTTCTGCGCACACCTGCTGCGGGAATATCCGGTCGAAGCGGACGTTGACGCCTCCTTCACGGTCATCGAGGGTGTGGACCGTGAGCTCCTCCTGCAGGAATCGCTCCGGGAAACTCTTCAGGCCCTCTTGTCGGAGCATGCAGATGCCGGCGATCGGGAGGGGTTGCTTACTGTGTTGCGGCTGCTGGGTCGAAGAAAGGTGTTTCGGTACTTAGAGCACTGGCTGAAAAAAAGGGAGCTTATCGACCGGATGACGGAGCCCGACGGCTGCATGGCCGACCACCTCTCCGACGCCGACATTCTTAACATGCGGCAGCGGATGGTTCAAGAAGAATTGGCGCAGTCGGCCGGGCATCCCGAATGGAGGGAAGCGTTGGGGAGGCTCGTGAAGCAGGGATCGGGGAAAAAAGCCGGTGAACTATCGGCCTTGCTGTCGAGCTGGGGGAGCCTGACCTCACAGGAAGAGAAGATACGGTGGTATCAGGAGTTATGCCCGATTGTTTTCACATCGTCAGGATCATTGCGCAGAGATTGGACCGGCCCGCAGGCCGCGGCCTGGGACAAAGGGGAGGATGCGGCGATTCTCCATGCTCATTGGAGGAGTTCCGATGGAGTACGGAGCACTTTTGACCCCGGTGCGGAGCAACTTATGCTCCGGCTGGTCCGGATTCTACTGAACGTCTATCGGAAAACGCTGGATTCGTATGACTCTCGGAAATCAGAATTCGGACAATTGGACTTCGACGATTTGCAGATTAAAACGCGTGAACTTCTCCGTCGCGAGCATATCCGAAAGGAGCTGGCCGAAAGATTTCGTTTTATAATGATTGACGAATATCAGGACACCGACCAATTGCAATACGAAATCCTGAGGCTCCTGATTTCTGATTTTAGATCCGGCAACCTGTTCATTGTCGGAGATCCGAAGCAATCGATTTTCCGATTTCGGAATGCGGAAGTGCGGGTATTTGAGGAGACCAAGAAAGCAATCGCGGCCGCATCCGGAGCCGGCCTGGAAAACGATGTTTCTCTTGCGGAAAGCTTTCGCCTCCTTACCGGCCCGGCGGATTTTGTCAACCGTGTCTTCTCCGGAATAATGGGCGGAGCACGCCCAAGCCCTGAAATCAGGCATGAGGAGCTCATCAAGGGACGGTCGAACAACGCCGAGGGGAAGGTGGAAATGCTCCTTGTCGAAGAAGGCGTGAGCGACCAGGTAACCGACGGTATTACGATCGAGTGCCGGATGATTGCACAACGGGTAACAAAGATGGTCGAGAGGAAGGAAATCGTCTATGAGGGGGCGAGGGAGACTCCTCGGCCGATCAAGTTTAACGATGTCGCCATTCTTCTCCGGGGCCGCACGCACCTCCGGGCGCTGGAAATAGCCCTCGCAGAGCATGGCATACCCTATGTTCTTTCAGCAGGAATCGGATTCTATCAAACTCAGGAAATCCTCGACTTTCTTTCATTGTTCAAGTTCCTCCTGAACCCCGAGGATGATGTCGCCCTCGTGGCTCTGCTCCGTTCCCCCTTCTTTGCCATTCCCGACTCCCTGCTCTTTGAGGTGTCGCGCGAAACCCGGGAAGAAACATTCTGGGGTAAAATGAACCGGTATGCGGCTCACCATCGGGATGCGATGCTTGTCCGAGCGGCTTCAATTCTCCGGGAAGATCTCGGGCTTGCCAACCGGCTGTCCATACCCTCCCTCGTTGAGCGAATCCTCCTACAAACCGGCTGGCATGGAACTGTCTCCGGATTACCCTTCGGGGGCCAGAATGTCGCCAACATCGACAAGCTGCTCCGGATAGCGCGTGATTTTGAGGCGAGAGGATTCAACTCACTCTTTGATTTCGCGGAGCGCCTCAA
>Ga0137399_10001661_pt1 | contig 10402 bp, 10 predicted proteins | sample czorhiz316metaG_FD_104810 | JGI IMG/M metagenome (GOLD analysis project Ga0137399, IMG submission 104810) | Vadose zone soil microbial communities from Angelo Coast Range Reserve, California, USA - czorhiz3.16 metaG | ecosystem: Environmental > Terrestrial > Soil > Vadose zone | place: USA...
GACTCCGGCGATCGCGACGGCGAAAAGGTACGCGAAGTGCCGCGCGTGGAGGCCGAGCTCGAAGTGCAGGAGGATGGTCGCGAACGCGGCCGCGGCCAGTGGCGGCAGGTCGTCGCCAAGCCAGGGGCCGGCGACTCCGAGCACCAGGACGGTCAGGACGGTGCTGACGATCATCAGGAGGACCTGAATCGCCAGGTTGGTAGCGAATCGCGAGGCCCTGACGCCGATGGCGATGATCGCGAACACCACGCCGGCGCTGATCAGGATGAGCTCCTGCTGCACGGCATATGACGGCATCTGCGCCCTCGAAAGGCGGAAGGCGACGGCCGCGATGATCGCCGCCGCCGCGATGCCGTTGATGGTGGCCAGCCGCCACGACCGCAGGGGGTCCGAGCCGGCCCAGGCGCCCGGAATCAGGCTGAACGGGTTGTCGGCGGGCTTTCCCGCAGACGCACTCCTTTCAGCCGACACGTACCTGCTGGCCGGCCCGACGCGGGCCGAGGGCCGATTTCACCACGTCGAACGATAACGTTCGGGACGCGGTCCTGTTGCGCCAGCGCCAACAGCCACTGAACAGCCGGCGACGCCGGCTGGGCGCTACTTGGCCGACTTCGCCTTCGGGCGCTGGGGGACCGACCGCTTGAGCGGCGGCCGGCGCGTGGCATGGAGCGGCAGCGGCTGGTCGGCCCCATCGCCATCCGGGGCGCCCCGCTGGGGCTTGCCCGCGGCAGCATGCTGGGTTCGCAGCTTCGCCAGTCGCTCCTTCTTGGCCGCCAGGGCGGCTTTGAGGGCATCCGACAGCTGGGTGTCGTTCATCGGCACCACGCGGAGGCGAGCCTCCAGCTCGATCACCTCCACCTCAGCTCGGGTCAACTCGAGATCGATCGTTTTCGCCACTTTCTTTCCCCTAATACCCTACGGGGCTACAGCCCAATCTGTAATACCCGGATTTAACTACCTAGGAACCCGACAGGTTATGCCTGGAAGCTGAGAGTTTGCTGAGAATCGCCTACGTGCACTGGATGCCGATTGTCGCTGTGGCCGGCGAGGAAGTGCAATAGGTGTTCGCCGAGCAATTGGTGTGATCGGTCAAAACCAGCGTCCAAACACTGCCGTAGCCACTGCCCGGACGCGGGATGTACAGGTTGGCGTAGCCGCCGCTGACCGTGAGGGTGTACCCCGCTGGAAGCGGGGTCGGATTCGGCGGCCAACAGCCCCGGCCAGCCGGGTCTTCCGACACCAAAGCCACCGATGGCCTGCCTTGCGGCACTCCGCCGGAGATCTTCAACCGGAGCGAACAGTCCGTAAAGATTCCGAAGCAGGTTGTGGTGTCGCTCGCCAGCGCGATGTGCTGGTACATCCAGAACACTGGCGAGACGATGGCCGTGGCTCCCAGGCTGTCGGTGACCTGGACCGAGAACTGGAGGTAGCCGCTCAAGCCCGCGAATGTGCCCTTTAGTGCGAGGCCCGACAGGCTGGTTCCAACTGGCAGCTGGCCAGACTTGAGTGCGTACGCGAACGGGCCGGCGCCACCACTGAGTTGACCAAACGCGCCGCAGACATCTACGCACCCAAGCTCGACCGAGCACTGGATTGCACAGGAAGAAATCAGGCTGGCCGTGAGGGCGACAGCGATGCCGATCTTGCTGGAGACGATGGCGGTGCTGCCGCCACCGTCCGCGACCTGGATGTTGAAAACGAAGGTGCCTGCGCTCGTCGGAATTCCGGACACGCTGCCGTCGCTGCCCAAGGTCAACCCGTACGGGAGCAAGCCGGCGCTGACGGACCATGTGTAAGGCTTGACGCCGCCCGTGGCAGAAAGCGCTACGTTGCCGTAAGCCACGCCGACCTCGCCGATATGGAATGGCGCCGACGTCGCCGCCAGCGGCGTGGTTGGGGTTGGCGACGGGGAGGGTGTCGGCACCGCAACGACCGGGTCTTGCGTGGAAACTGCCCGGGCGCAAGCGGTGAGCAAAATGAGCGCGCCGATCAGGGCGCTGCGCATCTTCATCTGTTCCGGTCCGTCACGCACGAATTCGCGCAGCGAAGTCTAAGCGCGGTAGTGCGAATTCCTATCCGTCTAAAGAAATCGCGTCGCGCAATTTTTCAAAGAATCCTTTCGACACCTTCTCCGGCTTACCAGTCAGGCCGCCGACCTTGCGCAGCATGGCTTTCTGTTCGACGGTTAGGTCCTTCGGGACCACCAGCTGCACCAGCACGTACTGGTCGCCACGCCGGCCGCCACGCACGTCGGGCATGCCTTTGCCGGCGAGCCTGAACGACTGCCCGTGCTGCGTGCCTGCCGGGATCGCGATCTCCACCGGACCGTCGAGCGTCGGGATCTCGATCCTGTCGCCGAGCGCTGCCTGCACGATGTTGACGCGCAGCTCGTAGATGACGTTCTGGTCGCGGCGCGCGAGGTGCGGATGCGCCTTGACACGAAGCACCACGTAAAGGTCACCTGGAGGGCCGCCGCGGATCCCGGCCTCGCCTTCGCCGCTGAGGCGAATTTGCGAACCGGTGTCGACGCCCGCGGGTATCCGGACCCCAAGCCGGCGCGTGATGGTGGTGCGGCCCTGGCCGCGGCACTGGGTGCATGGGCTCTTGAGCAGCCGGCCCGCACCGCCGCAGGTCGGGCAGGTGATCTGCGTGACGATCGAGCCGAAGATCGACTGCTGGGCTCGGCGGATCTGCCCGGAACCCCCGCAGCCCGGACAGGTCTCGGTCCCGGTGCCCGGCTCGGCGCCATTGCCCGAGCAGCGTTCGCACGTGGCCAATCTCGGGACGTCGATCTCTTTCTCGACGCCGGTGAACGCCTCCTCGAATGTGATGGTCATGTCGTAGCGCAGGTCGTCGCCGCGATCCGACCGCTGCCGGCGCGAACGCGACCCCATGCCGCCACCGAAGAAGGTGTCGAAGATGTCCGCGAACGGCATGTCCGAGAAGTCCACGGCCGGACCGCCGCCGGTGTCGACGGCGGCGTGGCCGAACATGTCGTAGCTCCGCCGGCGGCCCGCGTCGGACAGCACCGCGTATGCCTCGCTCGCCTCTTTGAAGCGAACGGCCGCGACCGGGTCGTCCGGGTTGCGGTCCGGGTGGGACTCCATGGCGATCTTTCGAAACGCCTTCTTCAGCTCGTCAGGGGACGCCTGGCGGCTGCAGCCGAGGACCTCGTAGTAGTCGCGCTTAACCGCCACTGACTAGATTTTCAGGGTTGGTTGGGTTTGCCGTCGACCGACTCGGAACCGGAGCTCGACTCCGCGGGAAGCTCCGGGCGCCGCGCGAGCTTCACCAGCGCCGGCCGCACAACGCGGTCGCGGATGCGGTAGCCACGACGAAGCTCCGAGACCACCGTGTCTTCCGGATGCTCGAGTGACTCTTCGTGACCGACCGCCTCGTGGAGCTTGGGGTCGAAGCGCTTGCCGACCGCGTCGATGGGCTCGAGCCCGTGCGCGGTGAGCGCCTCCTCGAGCTTCCGGACGCTCAGCTCGACGCCCTTCAACCACGACTGATCGATGCCCTTCGGCTTGTGGTCGAGTGCCTTGTGAAGGTCGTCGAGGCCGGGCAGCAGCCGGTTGATGAGCTCGGCCGACGCGTGCTGAATGGTCTCGAGCTGCTCCTGGCGCGCGCGCTTCTTGAAGTTCTCGAAGTCCGCAGCCAGCCGCATGTGGCGATCCTTGGCCTCGGCCGCGGCCGACTCCAGCTCGGCAATCTTGCCTTCCAGCTTGGCCGCCTCTCTCGCGGCAGGTGTTTCCGCGGTCTCGCGGCCGCGCTCGCTCTCGTGGGGTTCCTGGGGATACTTCCGCGTGGTCATGACTAATTCCTAGATACCGTGTTGGACACCGCTCTCAAACCCCGAGCTCGTTCATGCGCTCGCTCGCGCCGCGCGCCACCGCCCTCAAGCGAGCCACCGTCTGGCTGTAGGCCATCCTCGTCGGGCCGATCACGCCCAGAACGCCCTTGAGCTGATTCGAAGGTCCATACGTCGTCAGCACCACCGCGCATCCCTGGAGCTGGCTCGACGCGTTTTCGGAGCCGATGACGATCTGCAGATCGGAGTTGCCGATGAGCTGGCGGAGAAGAACCGTCAGGTAGCGGGTTTCTTCCAGCACCTCGAGCACCTGCTGTACGCGCGACGATTCCGCAAACTCCGGCTGTCGGAGGAGGTTGCGAACGCCGTCGTGGACGACCAGGTTCTCGGCGCCCTGCTCGTACTGGTCGAGCGCCGCGACGATACGGCCGAGCAATTCCTTCTCCATGCCGAGGGCTGCGCCGTCGTAGTGCCGGCGCACCTCCTCGCCGCCCTGGCCGCCCAGCGACTCGTTGAGCCTGGCCGCGAGCAGCGTCAGCTCGGGCTGCGCCGCGGCGTCGGTCACCTGGACGACCTGCTGGCGCAGCAGGTTGCCCTCCAGGAGAAGGATGAGCAGCACCTCCTTCGGCTCGAGGGAGACGAGGTCGACGTGCTTGATGCGGCCCTGCGATCCGTGCGGGGCGCTGGCGACGGATGCGTTCTGCGTCACTGCGGCGGTCGTCATGGCCACTCGTTCGACGAGGCCCTGGACGTCGGCGGTGGTCTGCCGGAGCTCGTCGTTGATGAAGTGCTGGACCCGTTCCGGCACCTCCTCGAGGTCCATCAGGAAGTCGACGAAATAGCGGTAGCCGGAGTCGGTGGGGATGCGCCCCGCCGAGGTGTGTGGCTGGGTGAGGTAGCCGAGGTCGGCCAGCTCGGCGAGCTCGCTGCGGATGGTCGCCGAGGACAGGTTCACGAAGTACCGGCTGTGCAGAGACTGGGAGCCCACCGGCACGGCGCTCGTGGTGAACTCGTGCACCACCGCCCGCAGGATCGCTTGCTTTCTATTTTCCATCGTCATTGGCACTCGCTGACGCCGAGTGCTAGCTACAGTACCGCGAGCGCGATCTGGTTGTGCAGGTCCATGCCCCGCCGCGTAGGGACGAGACGGCCGTCCACGGCGCTGATCAGCCCGGCCGAGGCCAGCCCGTCGAGCTCGGCGTCGAAGCCAAGAGGCGGCGTGATCCCTTCGGCGGTGCGCAGCCCAAGCATCAGGGACTCCGCCCGCGCTTTGCGGGCATCCAGCTCCTCCCCATCGGCTTTCGGAGCCGGGGAGGCCGCGATGTACTCGCGCGGACGGGCGACGTTCCACGAGCGCCAGGCCCGCGACCCGTCGGTGGCGTAGGAGTGCGCGCCGGCGCCGGCGCCGTAAACGGGGCGGCAGCGCCAGTAGGCCAGGTTGTGCCGCGACTCGAAACCCGGCCGCGCCCAGTTGGAAACCTCGTACCGGCGGAATCCGGCGGCCTCCAGCTCTTCGCACGCCGCGTCGAGCTGGTCCCACTGCAGGTCGGGGGCGAGCTCGGGCAGCCTGCCTTCAGCGCGCCGCCGCCACAGAAGCGTCCCTTCTTCGAACGTGAGGCAGTAGGTCGACACGTGATCCGGGCCGAGCGCCAGACCCCGCCGCAGCGTCTCGACCCACGATTCGAGGCTCTGGTGAGGGACGGCGTAGATGAGGTCGATGCTGATGTTCGCGACGCCCATCGCGCGGGCGAGGTTGAAAGCCCGCGTCGCCTGCGCGGCGTCGGTCTTTCGTTCGAGGACCGCGAGTGCGCGGGGCTCGAAACCCTGCACGCCAAGGCTCAACCGATTGACGCCGGCCTCCAGCCACGCCGATACCCTCGCTTCGTCCGTGCTCGCCGGGTTGGCCTCGAGCGTGACCTCGGCGTCGGACGCAACCTCGAAGGTGCCGCGGATGAAGGCCAGCAGACGGGTCATGAGCTCCGCGGGCAGAAGGCTGGGCGTGCCACCCCCGAGATACACCGTCTTCAGCGTCGAGAACTCCCACTGCTCTCGCGCCGCGGCCAGCTCCGTCTCGAGGGCGGCCACGTAATCGGGCATCAGGCCGTCCATCCCGGCGTACGCGTTGAAGTCGCAGTAGCCGCACTTGTGCTTGCAGAAAGGAATGTGCACGTAGAGATTGGCTATGGGGTGCACGGTCAGACGCCCCTGATGTCGTAGCGCTGGCCGCGCGCGGCCTCCAGCTCCTTGCGCAGGTAATCGGTCGCCTCGCGCTCGTTCGAGACCAGCTCTTTGATCCGCTGCCCCATGCGGTCCTCGACGCGCGCGATCTGTCGCCCGATCTGCTCGACGTTGGCGTTCTGGCTTCGGTAGCGCTCGCGTTTGCGCCACAGCCGGGCATGCTCGCTGCGCAGGTCGGCGACCGAACGCCGCACCCGACATTCCACGCAAAAGCCGTCGCGCGTCTGCGAGCTCGGAACCTGCTTGCCGCAGTCCCTGCAGAAAATGAGGATCGAGCTCATGAATGGTTGACCTTCAGATCAACCACCACAGCATTGCTGAGCTCGCGGAGGCGCTCCGGGTCGATCTCGAAAACCGAGTCAGGCCGGCCCGCGGCGGCCCACACGACAGTGTGTCCGAGCAGGTCCTGGTCCATGAACACCGGCACGTCGGTGGCGTGCCCGAACGGCGGCACGCCGCCGATGGAGTAGCCGGTCGCTGCCCTGACGACCTCGGCCTCGGCCTTCGTCACGGGCTCGCCCGCGGTGGCCGCCAGCCTGCTTTCATCCAGGCGGTTCGCGCCGCTGACCAGCGCCACCACCGGCCGGCCAGCGGCGACGAACACCAGAGACTTGACGATCTGGCCGACGTCGCAGCCGATTGCATTGGCGGCATCGACAGCGGTGCGCGTGCCCGCCGGGAACTGCTTCACGGATACGCCTATACCCGAATCGGCGAGCCATGACTCGAAGCGAGACATGTTGGAAAAGATAGGGCGGGTTGCAAATCGCGGTCGCCACCCCGCAGGCTTGCCTTCTATGAAGTCAGTCGTCACCGGCGCCGCGGGGTTCATCGGCTCGCACCTCAGCGAGCGCCTGCTCGCCGACGGCCAGGAGGTGGTCGGCATCGACTGCTTCACCGACTACTACCGGCGCGCCCGCAAGGAGCAGAACCTCGAGGTGGCGAAGAGCCACCGCAACTTCTCTTTCGAAGAGCTCGACCTCGTCGACGCCGACCTCACGGCCGCGCTGGAGGGCGCCGACGTCGTCTATCACCTCGCGGGCCAACCCGGTGTCAGGCCGAGCTGGGGGCACCAGTTCGACCGCTACGCGCGCGACAACATCATCGCCACCCAGCGGCTGCTCGAACATCTGAAAGGAAGCCGCCTGAAGCGGCTGGTGTTCGCGGGCAGCTCATCCGTCTACGGCGACGCGGAGGCTTTTCCGACGCGCGAGTCCGCGCTGCCGCGCCCTGTGTCCCCCTACGGCGTGACCAAGCTCGCCGCCGAGCACCTCGCCCACCTCTACACGCGAAACTTTGGGATCCCTGCAGTCGCTGTGCGCTACTTCACGGTCTACGGCCCGCGTCAACGGCCCGACATGGCTTTCGCGCGATTCATGCAGGCGCTCGCTGATGGCGATCCGATCGAGGTCTACGGCGACGGCGAGCAGACACGGGAGTTCACCTACGTGTCGGATGCGGTCGAGGGGACTGTCAAGGCCGCGAGCGCCGAGGTCGTCGGCATGGTGTTCAACCTCGGCGGTGGCAGCCGCGTCACGGTGAACAAGGTGCTGGCGACTCTCGAAGACATCAGCAACCTCAAGATCCGGCGAGAGGACCTGCCCGCGGCGCCCGGAGACCCCCGCCACACCGGCGCCTCCATCAACCTCGCTCGGGAGCGGCTGGGATGGGAGCCGCGCGTCGCGCTGCGAGAGGGCATGGCCAAGCAGTGGGATTGGTTCCTCGCGACTCGACCGGGAAAAAGCGCCAGCGCGGTGCGCGACTAGCCGCCGAGGGCAGCCAGCCAGCCGATCGCGACTCGTTCCATCGGTTTTTCGCACGCCCGGGAAGCGGCCTCTCCGCTGATGGTGGGGGCGCAAATCATCATGACGCCATGGGTTCCGCTCGTCAGGTAGTACACGTACTCGCCGGCGCCCTCCATGCTCCCTGACATGGGTCGGTAGGCCCAGTCGATCCCGCTGGCATCCGGTTTCCCGGGGCCGACCAGGGTGACCCATTGCGTTGCCGCGACGGGCGAAGGAAATGTGAACAGTGCGGTTCGCACCTCCATGTGCGTGTCGTTGTTGAGCGCGTAATCGCCATACGCGAAATCGTTGATCCCGAGCTGATGCATCGCGTCTACGAGCGTTCCCGGGACGGCTGACCGGTCCATCACGGCCCAGGCTTCGACTGGGAGTTGAGCGGATCCGAGGTAGGTGATGTCGAGGCCGGGGTTGGGCAGCAGCTTCGGGTCGGCTTTCGGCGGTATCACGCGCACTTTGCCGTCGACCACCTTCTTGAGGCCCGCCAAAACCGTGGCGCCGTTCTTCTGTAGCTGATTCACTGTCGCCGGCCCATCCTTTCTCGCCCAGCTGACTTGGACGAGGACCTGGCCCAACCGAAAAATGGTCCGGCCGATGTACGGCGCGCCGCCACCGCCCGGGCCGCTGAGGTACAGGGTGTCGTCGCCAACCTTCTGGACGGGCGTCGACGCGCTGAAAGCGTTCTTGAGGTCGGTCATGACCGTGGTGGCCGACGTCACCTTGTCGTAGAGCGTGTAGTGGACGAAGAACTCTTCGGCGGTGCCGATCCGGATAAACCGCTGGGAGACCGAGAAGCGCTCCGTCGCGTTGATGGAGGCAGCGTCGAGCGGTCGCACCTCGAACGACGGCGGCCCCTGCCACCAGTTGTTGTCGCCGAAGAGCGCCCGGACGTCGCTCACAGTCGGTCCCGCCGCGTAGAGGTCGGCCGGCTTGAGGTTCGAGCTGCCTGAACCCGGCCTCGCGCACGAGACGAGGGCTAACGCGGCGACAGCAGCCACCGCGATCCACCGGCTTGTCTCAGTCAAGCTTCAATACCGCCATGAAGGCCTCTTGCGGGATCTCCACCGAACCCACCCGCTTCATTCTCCGCTTGCCTTCCTTCTGCTTCTCGAGCAGCTTGCGTTTCCGGGTGACGTCACCGCCGTAGCACTTGGCCAGGACGTCCTTGCGCATAGCCGAGACAGTTTCGCGAGCGACCACCTTACCGCCGATTGCCGCCTGGATCGGCACCTCGTACAGCTGCCGGGGGATGATCGACTTCAGCTTCTCCACCAGCTTCCGGCCCTGGGTCTGCGCCTTGCTGCGGTGGGTGATCAGCGAAAGTGCGTCGACAGGCTCACCGGCGACGAGCACGTCGAGCTTGACGAGGTCGGCCTCGCGGAAGCCGATCATCTCGTAGTCCATCGACGCGTATCCCTTGGAGCGCGATTTCAGCTGGTCGTAGAAGTCGTGGATGATCTCGCCCAACGGTATTTCATACTCGAGCACGACACGGTCGCCCGGCCGGTGCTCCAGCTTCTTGAACATGCCGCGGCGGTCCTGGCAGAGCTCCATCATCGGCCCGACGTAGGTCGACGGGACGATGATCGAAAGCCTCACGAACGGCTCGGCGATCGACTCGATCGCGGTGGGGTCGGGGAGCAGAGCCGGGTTGTCGACCTCGATGGTCTCGCCTCGCTTGAGCTTCACGCGATACTCGACCGTCGGCGCCGTCGTGATGAGCTCGAGCTCGAACTCGCGCTCCAGGCGCTCCTGGACGATCTCGAGGTGGAGAAGCCCAAGGAACCCGCACCGAAAGCCGAAACCGAGCGCGGCCGAGTTCTCCGGCTCGTAGGAAAGAGCGGCGTCGTTCAGCTGCAGCTTCTCGAGCGCCTCCTTGAGGTCGGCGAACTGGTCCGAGTCGGTTGGAAAGAGCCCGGCGAAAACCATCGGCTTGACCCGCCGGTAGCCGGGCAGCGGCGCGGTCGCGCCTCCCTCGACGGTGGTGATGGTGTCGCCGACGCGGGCGTCGATCACGTTCTTGATCGAAGCGATGACGTAACCCACCTCGCCGGCGGTCAGCTTCTCAGCCTGGCGCGGCCGTGGCGCGAACCAGCCGACCTCGTCCACCTCGTGGATGCTGCCGGTGTTCATCATCCGGATCTTCGTGCGCGGCTTGATCTCTCCGTCGACGACGCGGACATACGTGATGACGCCGCGGTAAATGTCGTAATGCGAATCGAAGATCAGCGCGCGTAGCGGCGCCGAGGGATCGCCGCGCGGAGGCGGCACCCTGGCGATGACCGCCTCCAGGATGTCCTGGGTGCCGATGCCCTGCTTGGCCGACGCGAAGATGACCTCCTCGCGCGGGATGCCCGTCACGTCTGAGATTTCCTCGGCAACCATCTCCGGTTGCGCGGCGTCGAGGTCGATCTTGTTGACGACCGGGATGATGGTCAGCCCCGCCTCCACCGCCTGGTAGAGGTTCGCCAGCGTCTGCGCCTCGATACCCTGGGCGGCGTCGACGACCAGGATCGCGCCTTCACATGCGGCCAGCGAGCGTGAAACCTCA
>Ga0137399_10001663_pt1 | contig 10400 bp, 8 predicted proteins | sample czorhiz316metaG_FD_104810 | JGI IMG/M metagenome (GOLD analysis project Ga0137399, IMG submission 104810) | Vadose zone soil microbial communities from Angelo Coast Range Reserve, California, USA - czorhiz3.16 metaG | ecosystem: Environmental > Terrestrial > Soil > Vadose zone | place: USA...
CGTGTGAGCGTGAGGTTGCCGAACTCCTTCAGCGCCGCCTGACGAGCGGAGGCTGGATCCTCGCCGCGCTCAATGCGCTCCTTGATGCTGATGGCGAGATGGCCGCGAATCTCGTCGTCGAGGTCATCGATGTCAGGACACATGCGCTATTCCTTGCTGGCGGACGCCGGGTTCATGATGCGTCCGATCGCGTCCACGAGCTGCGACCACCGATCTTGCTCACGCGACAACTGCGCTTTTCCCGCCGCCGTCAACTCGTAGTACTTTGCCCGCTGGTTGGCCTCGCTGACGCCCCACTCGGGTTTCAGCCATCCGCGCTTCACGAGGCGGTGCAGCGCCGGGTAGAGGGAGCCGGTTTCGACTTTGAGCAACTCATCGGACCGCGCGCGGATAGCCTGACCGATGCCGTGGCCGTGCTGTGGCCCCCACTGCAGGGTCCGAAGGATCAGCATGTCGAGGGTGCCCTGGAGCAGTTCCAGGCGCTGTTCGTCGGGGTGTTTGGCCATAGTCGTAGACGCTCTACGGCTCTAGACGTAGGACGTCTACGACTTGTTCCCGGCGGCGGGTTCGGGTCGTTCGAAGGCTTCGCGAATTCTTGACCGACGTGGCCGTTCCGTGAGGCCGGCCCGCACATCAGCCATTCGGATTGAACCGATAACCGACCCAGGGCTCCGTCACCAGATACCGGGGATTCGACGGATCCGGCTCCAGCTTCTTCCGCAGCTGGCCCATGAAGACGCGCAGGTATTCCGGCTGCTCCTGCGACGCCTCGCCCCACACGGCTTCGAGCAGGGTCCGGTGTGTGATGACGCGGTTCGGATGGCGTGCCATGTAGACGAACAGATCGAATTCTTTCGGCGTCAGCCGGATCTCCTGTCCGCGCGCGATGACGCGGCGGCCGTCGAGATCGACGCGGAAATCGCCCGCGTCGAACGACGCGACCTCGGGCTCACCGGTGTTGCCGCGGCGGAGCGCGGCACGCACGCGCGCCAGCAGCTCGTCGATGCCGAATGGCTTGGTCACGTAGTCGTCGGCGCCACAATCGAGCGCCTCGACTTTGGTGCGCTCTTCGCCTTTCACCGACAGCACGATGATCGGGACGTTCGACATCGCACGGATGCGCCGGCACAACTCCACACCGTCCATGTGCGGCATGTAGAGATCCGTAATCACGAGCTCGGGCCGCCACTCGGTGAAGTTCGTCAGGGCCGCTTCCCCTTCGGCGGCCGTTCGCACCTGATAGCCCTGGCTGCTCAGGACCGTGCGCAGGACGCGCGTAATCTGCGGCTCGTCGTCCACGACGAGGACCCGAGACTTTTCCGCTGCTGTCGTGGCTATCATCTTCTGACTCCTTATTTGATCGCCATCACGCCCATAGAGGAACGCTCGCCGCCACCGTTTCCGGAATCCTCGCGCGCAATCGGCAGAACCATCGCGACCGTCGTCCCCGAGAGGGTCGACGACGAAGGGGTGTCGATCCAGATCCGGCCTGCCTGCGCTTCCACGAGGCGCCGGGCGATCGGCAGACCGAGGCCGACGCCGCCGCGGTGCGAATCAGCGGGCTCGCGGCCCGGAATCCGAAAGAATTTCTCGAAGACGCGCTCGCGATAATCCGGCGGAATGCCGGGACCTTGGTCGGTGACTCGCAACTGCACCTGATCGCCGTCGATGCGCGCCGCGCGAACGGCGATCGTCGTGCCTGGGGGTGCGTACTTGCTCGCGTTGTCGACCAGGATGTAGATCGCTTCGGCGATCGACGGCGAATCCACGCAGAGTGGCGGCAGGTCCGGATCGAGCGCCACGGTAATCCGGTGATCGCGGGTAATCGTTTCGGCGCGCGCGAGGCCGGCGCGGACGATGTCCTCGAGCGCGACGGCGCGCAGGTGCGGCGGTTGAGAGGCATCGGGCTGCCCCGCGTGCGACAACGCTTCGATGAACCGGTTCAACCGATCCGACTCCTCGTCGATGACCTCGAGCAGCTCGCGCTGCCCTTCCACCGGCAGGTCTGACAGGCTGCGCCACGTGCCGGCACCGATGAGTGCGGTAACCGACGCTTTGATTGCCGTCAGCGGCGTGCGCAGGTTGTGCGTGAGCGCATCGAGCAGCGCCGACTTGAGCTGCTCGTTGCGCCGCGCCGCCTCCGCTTCACTGGCGCGATCGAAGGCAATTTGCAGCTCTTGATAGAGCCGCTCGATTTCCTGGCGGCCCGCCTGCGCTTCGGCGGCCCGCCGCTCCGCCCGCGACGCCAGCTCACCCGCCACGACGGCGGTGACGATGAACGTCACGAACTCGACCCAATCCACCGGGTCCTGGATGGCGAAGCCCTCGGGCGGGAGAAAGTAGTAGGAGTAGCTCGCGGCGGCCATCGCTGCAGCGATGAGGGCCGACGTCATCCCCCAAAATCGCGCGACGACGACGACGTCCAGCAACAGCAGCGGCGCGGCGATGCCCGCGCTGTCGACCGACATCGCGCGGAGCAACGCAACGATGGCGACCACCGTGCTGCCCGCCGCCAGAAAGTTACGCCAACGCATCAATCAAATTATAGGGCCGCGATCGCGTCGGCCATGAGTAAGGCTTTCCTTACGTACGGTAAACGTTTGCCCCCCGACACTCGGCGCGGGGTGGTCTTTTCCTAAAAAGGCGATTCGTGTGCGTACTCCAGGCTCAAAAACCGGCCGATCGCGGCCGATCGACTCGGCATTTCCCCTGCAGCGCGTACGGCGGTTTGACGCTGGAGGCGGTATGCGAAAGTGGCGTGGTACGGTTCTCGGTCTGACGGTATTGTTCGCGGCGGCGTGCGGCTCGACCTCGTCGCCCAGCACGCCTTTGGCAGCAACGCCGGCGGCCGGCGCAGTGAAGTCGATCAAAGTCACGGGCCCGCCGCTGGTCGTCGGCGATACCGCGCAGTTCTCGGCGATGGCGACGATGGCGGAAGGCAACTTTCAGGATGTGACCGCTCAGTCGGTCTGGACCAGTTCCAACACGACCATCGCCACGGTGGACGCGACGGGCAAGGTGACGGCGGTCAAGGAAGGCGGCGTCAGCATCCGCGCGACGTTCCGCGGCGTCACCGACTCGGAGTACCACAACGTCACACCGCTGCTGTTCTTCAAAGCGGCGGGCACGGTCCTGGAAGCCCCGCCCGGGTTCAACGGAATCGGCGGCGCGCGCGTGGAGATCATGGTCGGCACCAACGCCGGCACGTTTCAAATGACCGACGGATCCGGCAGCTTCGACTTCGGGACGATGAAGGGCGGCAACTACACGCTGAAGATCAGCCGTGACGGGTACGTCGCCGACACCAGGACCGTCTCTCTGACCCGGGACATGAAGATGGACCTGCTGCTCTTCCCGGTGCCGCCTGGCGGGGCGACTGCGCGCTGCAAGGACAAGTCGTGGAGCTTCGCGGGCGACAAGGCCGCCGCCTGCACCAGAAACGGCGGCGTCGCCTACTGGGTGTGCCCCGGCCCGTTCTGCGCGAATCCGTAAGGAATTGGGTGTAGCGCAGCCGCCGGTGTTTTTCGGGTAAAATCGAACGGTGGTTCAGTTTTCGAACCGCCGTTCGATCCGCGCCGACAATCGCCGCGTCGACATCCTGCGCGCCGCCGCGCAAATCTTTCGCAGCCGCGGCTTCGCCGCCGCCGGCATGCGGGACATCGCCCGCGCCGCGGACCTGTCGCCCGCCAACCTCTATCACTATTTCCGCGGCAAAGACGAAATCCTGTTCTTCTGCCAGGACCGCTCGCTCGACCGGTTGCTCGCCGCACTCACCGCCGCGCAGCGCGATCGGCGCCCGCTCCCCGAGCGTCTGCGTGAGCTCGCCGTCCGCCACATCCTGTGTCTCATCGCAGAAGTCGAGGGTTCGGCGGCGCACTTCGAGGTCGATGCCCTCCCCCCGAAGCGGCGCGCCGTCATCGTCGCCAAACGCGATCGGTACGAGCGGGGCGTTCGCGCGCTGGTCGCCGCCGGGATCGGCAAGCGCACGCTCGGCGCGCGCGACGCGACGGTCGCCACGCGCGCATTCCTCGGCGCGCTCAATTGGACGGCGCAATGGTTCCGTCCTGACGGTCCACTCACGTCTGATGCGGTCGCCGACCAAATCGCTGACTTCGCGATCGCGGGACTGATCCCACATGCCTATGCCACACGCGCACATCACGCTGACCGTCAACGGCGAACCGACCGAGGTCGCGTTCGCGCCGTACAAAACGCTTCTCGAGGTGCTGCGTGAGGACTTGAACCTCTGCGGCACCAAGCACGGCTGCGAGCTCGGCGAGTGCGGCGCCTGCGCGGTGCTGCTCGACGATCAGCCGGTGCTCTCGTGTCTCGTGCTCGGCGTCGAATGCGAAGGCCGCCGCGTGACGACGGTCGAAGGGCTGGCGTCCGACGGGCGCCTGCACCCGCTGCAGGAGACGTTCGCCGATCTCGGCGCCGCGCAGTGCGGGTACTGCACGCCGGGATTTCTCGTGACGGCGAAGGCGCTGCTCGACGAGCACGCGAATCCGACCCGCGATCAGATCCGCGACGCGCTCTCGGGCAATCTGTGCCGCTGCACCGGTTATCAGCAGATCTTCGAAGCCGTCGAAGCGGCGATCGGCGCGAGCGCGTCAGGCGCCGTTGGGCGGCTAGAGAGTAATAGTCGTCCTGTTCTAGATACGCGCGAGCACAACGGTGCGAGCGCGTCAGGCGTGGGAGTGGGCCCCCACGCAGATTAAAAAACGATGGCTGCGACATCTTTCAAGACGATCGGCAAGCCTCGCCGCCGCGTCGACGGCCGCGCGAAGGTCACCGGCCAGACCAAATTCGCCGACGACCTCATGCTGCCGCGCATGGTGCACTGCAAGCTGCTGCGGTCCGCCCTGCCGCACGCACGCGTCGTGCGGATCGACGCGTCGCGCGCGCTCGCACATCCGGGCGTGCACCTCGTGATGACGGGCCGCGACTTCCCTATCCCCTACGGCATCCTGCCGGTCAGCCAGGACGAACACGCGCTCGCAATCGATCGCGTCCGCTTCGTCGGCGATCCCGTGGCTGCCGTCATCGCGCGCGATGAGCTGACGGCGTTCGACGCCCTCGACTTGATCGACGTCGAGTACGAGCCGATGCGGACGTTCGCCGATCCCGAAGAGAGCCTCACCCACAGCACGCCTCGCATCCACGATTACGGCGACGGCGGCAACATCCACAAGATCGTGTCGCTGGGATTCGGCGACGTCGAGCACGCGTTCGCGGACGCGGACCACGTGTTCGAGGACACGTTCTTCTATCAGGGCAACACACATCTACCCATCGAACAGCACGCCGCGGTTGCCGCGAAGGATCCCGACGGCAAGCTCGTGCTCTGGTCGAGCACGCAGACGCCGCACTACGTGCATCGTGCGCTCGCGAAGGCGCTGGCGATCCCGGCGGCGCACGTTCGCGTCATTGCCACGCCGAACGGCGGCGGCTTCGGCGGCAAGAGCGACCCGTTCAACCATGAAGTCGTGATCGCCAAAGCGGCCATGATTCTGGATCGGCCGGTGAAGATCTGCCTCACACGCGAGGAGGTGTTCTACTGCCACCGAGGCCGGCATCCGGTACTGATGCACTTCAAGACCGGTGTGAAGCGCGACGGCACCATCACCGGCATGCACGTGAAAACGCTGCTCGATGGGGGCGCCTACGGATCGTACGGCGTGGCGAGCACCTTTTATACCGGCGCGCTGCAGACCGTGACGTACCACATCCCGACGTACCACTTTCAGGGCTGCCGGGTGTTCACCAACAAGCCGCCCTGCGGCCCAAAGCGTGGGCACGGCACGCCGCAAAGCCGCTTCGGTCAGGAGATTCAGCTCGACAAGATTGCAGAGAAGCTCGCGCTTGATCCCGCGGCGCTCCGCCTGCGGATCGTGGAACAGCCCGACACGCTGACGGCGAACTATCTCCGCGTCGGCACCATCGGCCTCGCCGAGTGCATTCGTCGCGTGACGCGCGCCGCGGATTGGGACTCGAAGTATCGCAAGCTGCCGCCCGGTCACGGCGTCGGCATCGCCTGCTCGTCGTACCTATCCGGCGCGGGCCTGCCGATCTATTGGAACGACATGCCGCACTCCGGCGTGCAGCTCAAGCTCGATCGCAGTGGCGGCGTCACGGCGTTCTGCGGCGCGACCGAAATCGGCCAGGGATCCGACGACGTGCTCGTGGCATGCGTGGCGGAGATCCTCGGGATCGATCCGATGGACATCCGCGCCATCACAGGTGACACGGATCTGACGCCGGTCGATCTCGGCTCGTACTCGAGTCGCGTCACGCTGATGATGGGCAATGCCGCCATTCAAGCGGCCCAACGCGCGCGCGATTTGCTCGCCGACGCGGTCGCGACCAAGATCGATGTCCCGAAGGATCGACTCGTGTTCGCCGAGCGGCGCGTGTTCGACGCCGAGAATCCAGCAGCCGGCGTCGCGTTCAGCGACGCGGTGTGCCTCGCCGAGACGATGTTCGGGACCATCGGCACGACCGGATCGTATACGCCGCCACGATCGGCGGCGAAGTTCAAGGGTGGCGGTGTCGGACCGTCGCCCACCTACTCCTACTCCGCCGCCATCGTCGAAGTGAGCGTCGATCCGTCGACCGGATGGATTGACGTGCCGCGGGTGTGGATTGCGCACGACATCGGCCGCGCTCTGAACCCGACGCTCGTGCGCGGTCAGGTGGAAGGCAGCGTCTACATGGCGATCGGCGAAGCGCTGATGGAAGAACAGACGTTCCGGCGTCTGCCGCCGCGCCTGTCGCACGCGCTCGTCCACAAGTTTCCGTCGATGCTCGAATACAAGAGTCCGACGACGATGGACATGCCGGAAGTGATCACGGAGCTGGTCGAGGCGCCGGATCCGCGCGGGCCGTTTGGCGCGAAAGAAGTCGGTCAAGGACCGCTGCTGCCGGTGATGCCCGCCGTCGCGAATGCCGTCTACGACGCCATCGGCGTGCGCATCGACGAGGTGCCCATCACCCCGGAAAAAATCCTGAAGGCGCTCGACGCGAAAGCTGCTGGCAAAACGCCGCGCTACGGACCGTCGCGCTTCCCCGACATCGCGTGGCCTGAAACGTTACAAGTGCCCCCGCCCTGGGATGGGGGTGATGGAAAGGCGGTGAACGACCGGCCTCGAAGTCTGAAGTCGGAAGTCGGAAGTCAGACCACAGAAGCGCCTGCGGCCATGCCAGCGGGCGCGAGCGCGAAGCGCGATGCGCACGCGATGGCATCAGCGATCGGGGACGGCCTTGAGCCCGAACGCGTGGGGGTGGGCCCCCACGCGCAAGAGAAAAGCGCCCCGCGAGAGATAAAACAATGATGCGCCTGCCTTACTTCCGCTATCACGCACCGCGAGGCGTGCAGGAAGCGGCCGACCTGTTGTCCGCAGGCGACGCGATGATTGTGGCCGGCGGCACCGATCTGCTGCCGAACATGAAGCGGCGGCAGCAAGTCCCAACGACGCTCGTCGGCTTGCGGAACATTGCGGAGCTACGAGGCATCCGCAATGGCGACGGGCTGACGATTGGTGGCGGCGTCACGTTGACGGCCGTCGTACGCGACGGACGCGTGCACGACGCGTATGCCGGTCTCTGGCAGGCTGCCAGGCAAGTCGCGACGCCGCAGCTGCGCAACATGGGCACGATTGGCGGCAATCTGTGCCTCGATACCCGCTGCAACTACTACGACCAGAACTACGAGTGGCGGAAGGCGATCGACTTCTGCATGAAGAAGGACGGCGCGACGTGCTGGGTGGCGACGTCGAGCCCGAAGTGCCTCGCCGTCTCCTCGACCGATACTGCGCCGGCGCTGGTCTCGCTTGGCGCCAGCGTGACCTTAATGAGCGCCAGCGGTACACGGCACGTGCCGCTGGCCGAGCTCTATCAGAACGACGGCATTCACTATCTGACGAGACGTCCGGACGAGATCCTCACCGCCGTTCACCTGCCGCGCCTCGACGGATGGCGCAGCACGTACTGGAAACTTCGACGACGCGGCGCGTTCGATTTTCCTGTGCTGGGCGTTGCGTGCGCGCTCAAGCTCGATCGCAGCGGCACGGTGGAGGCCGCGCGGATTGTGCTCGGCGCGGTGGCGTCGCGCCCGCTCGAGTCGTCAAACGCTACGGCCGCTCTGGTCGGCCGCGCGCTCACCGATGAGGCGATCGCGCACGCCGCTGACGCGGCAGCGCAGCCGGCGCGCCCGATGGATAACACCGATTACACACTGCACTGGCGCAAGCGCGTCATCCGCGATTTCGTCACCTACGCGCTGCGCGAGCTCCGCGGCGACGACACGCGTGAGCTGCGCCGTCGGGTGGCGCGACAGGAACTGTTGACGATGTGAAGAGGGAAAGAAACGCCGTAGCCCAAGCTACGGCGTCACCGGTGAGTTGCCGTCGTGGCGGACGAAAGCGCCGTCGCGAGTTCTCGCAAGAAAACGAGCGTCCACGAGCGCGCCGAGCACGGCATCGCAAGCGGTCTCATCGAGCCGCCATAATCGCTGCGCCTGTTGCGGTGTCAATCGCAATCCAGGCATTTCGAGAAACTCTCCTCGGATGCGTCGAACGACCTCTTGGATCCCTCGGCTGCTGTCTCCCATCGATCCCCCCGAGTACGGCCGTGTGTGAGCTCCGTGGGCGATTCACACACGATGCCAGCCAGAGGGTCGAAAGAATCGGCCGGACTCGTCACTAAATACACACGCGGAATGGGCGAGCCGTCGCCTCAGGTTGCAGCAGGTGCAGCGTTTCTGACCAGCTGCCTGTAACTCAGCCGTGGTCTACTTTTTGCCTTTTCCCTTACGCCGGTCGGCCCAGTATTTTTTCATCCGCTCGGAGACGGCCTTGCGCGCCGCCGGAGACATCCCGCGCCGCCGGCGGCGACCGCCAGAGGCCGCGCCGCCACTCGCTTTCCGTCCACGGCCACGGCCGAACAAGTCGGGAAATGCGCGGCGGATCGCCGCCGCCTCGCGTTCCAGTTCGTCGAGAACGGCCCGTGCTCCGCGTCGGGCGAGTCGTTGAAGCTGCTGAGGACTGAGATCGGCCACGAACACCTCCTGAGTAGACGAATCGTTGTTGGCCACACCGGCCAAGAAATGAGCCTTGGAATCGTAGACCGAGGACCGCAGCGTGTAAAGCGGACTAGTAGCCGGCCCCCGCACTCGCCACCGGTTTCTCACCGCGCGCTTCTTTGACAATCTTGACGCCGGCGCTCGCGCCCACGCGCGTGGCCCCCGCCGCGATCATCGCTTTGACGCCCTCGAGGTCGCGCACGCCCCCCGCGGCTTTTACGCCCATTTCAGCGCCGACCACACGGCGCATGAGCGCGACATCGGCCGCCGTGGCGCCGCCGGGACCGAAGCCGGTTGACGTCTTCACGTAATCGGCGCCGGCCGCTTTTGCCAGCGTGCAGGCGGTGATCTTCTCATCGTCGGTCAGAAGCGCGGCCTCGATGATCACCTTGCTCAGCACGCCACACTCGCGGCACGGAGTCGTCACCGCCTCGATATCACGTTCGACGAGACGCAAGTCGCCGGATTTGAGCGCGCCGATGTTGATGACCATGTCGACTTCGCGCGCGCCGTCGAACATCGCGCGCCGCGTCTCATAGCTCTTCACGTCCGCGGTCGTCGCCCCGAGCGGGAATCCTACGACCGAGCACACGCCGACACCGCTGCCGGCCAGGAGTCGCGCGCACAGGGCGACCCACGTCGGGTTGACGCACACGGTGGCGAACTTGAACTGCGCCGCCTCTCGACAGAGCTCTTCAATCTGCTGCCGGGTCGCGTCGGGCTTCAGCAACGTGTGGTCGATCATCATCGCGACGGCCTCGGGGGCGCCGCCGACGGCGTGGATTCCGACGCGCGTCGCGCCCGCATCGAGCACACCGCGCAAGCGATCGGGACAGCAGTCGGCCAGCACCGAATGGCACTGACAACGGACCTGCGGCCGACCGATGGCAGTCGCCATCTCGCTGACGATGAGATCAATCAGGTGCTGAACTTCCTGTCGCGTCATCTCGTTATGCTCGCGGGGCCCCACCCCCGCTCGCCTCGCTCGCGCGTTCGCGCTCGCGAGAGCCGCAGGCGCTCTCGCGGCGTAAACCGCTCGCGCGTATCCAGAACAGGACGTCTATTAACCACCGCAAAATTTTTCCTCCGCGTCCTCCGTGGTGGAGAGTTCAGTTCTGCACCGCCGTCTTAGCCCTCTTCGAGATGCCGGATTTTCGCGAGCCGCCGAATGTAGCGCGGTTCTTTCATGGGCGTCGTCAACCACGTCGTGACGATGGCTTTCGCTTCGTCCGGCGACAGGAGCGTCGCGCCGAGCGTGAGCACGTTGGCGCCGTTGTGCTCGCGCGAATAGCGCGCAATCGTCTCCGTATTCGCCATCACC